>Ga0209302_10000605_pt1 | contig 20890 bp, 7 predicted proteins | sample ArcOceMetagenome_2_FD_187445 | JGI IMG/M metagenome (GOLD analysis project Ga0209302, IMG submission 187445) | Marine eukaryotic phytoplankton communities from Arctic Ocean - Arctic Ocean ARC135M Metagenome (SPAdes) (version 2) | ecosystem: Environmental > Aquatic > Marine > Oceanic | place... | reverse complement strand
CGAAATTCGAATGATGGAGCTTTCAAGCTTCGAAGCTGTGATCTTATTTGACATACTTTAGTTTCTTTTTGACAGTAATTTGATGCAATTTTTTTAAGTTGCCCATGTTTATTCTTACCTATCAACGAGTCGTTCCGGAGCCATGCCCCTTACACCAACTACACCCACCGCTCATGCCCATAGGCATCCTGGTAAGTCATTTTGCCCAAAACAGAAGTCATTCCTGATATAACCGTTATAATCATTCCGGTCCTATGCCCACACGTGCAAAAATGGTTAACTTCTACGTATCTGTATATAAACATAAAATTACATACAACAATTTTTTTTTTTTTTTTGCGCTGCCATGATTTATTGTCATTTATTGTCATTTTTTATTTTATTGACGATCCTCAAGTCATTCCACAATCCTCACAGCCCAATTGGTTATTAGCTGTTTCGCCGATTCGATTCATTACTCATCTCACCATCCCTCCAATTTCAGATTTTTTTCTACCACTTCCCAACATTCCACAATGAGTATTCCGAACAACAACATTCTTCGTCTTCATCCCGGAAACGACCATATACAATTTCGATGCGATATTCACCGTCAATCTCGTTCAAGGAAGCATCCAATGTACATACTCGACACAACATCTCGTTTACAACCATCGCCTACTCTGCACATCATTGGCTCTTCTGGTAACGACTACGAAATTAATGTTACTCCCACCTCCATTTCTTGTACATGCCCAGATAACAATCAAGCTTGCAAGCACATTCTCTTTCTTTTACATCAAACACTCGCCATTTATCGCCGCGGCAACGACCTATTCGTCCACCCTCCAACGCTAATAGAAAAAATTAACAACGGAAAAACATTACAATCAAAGTACTTATCGCCTTTGGCTAACAACTTATGCGTATGCACACATGACGCCATGTGCTCGATATGCAATTTACCTTTATCAGGAACGGCTACCATTTGCTCCAGATGCCCCACTGCACACCATTCCCAATGCTCCATCCATTCCCCACCTTCGTGCCCATGTTCCAGCCGTCCATACATTGGTTTGAAGTCTACCATAGCAGCGAAAGGTTATCGTAACTATTCTTCAATTTTAAAACATTTCTCATATCCAATGCGAAATCCAAGGCAAATTGCGTATCGACGCCAGAACCGACGTGGTAACCCCATACTGCTTCTACCACCACAAAATCTTTTCCTACCCGACAACCATCGTTCCGCCAACTTCGTTCCACCATCTCCAGCAACCACCATTGCCAACTTTAATTACACCAACGACACCAAACCTCGGTATTTATAGTATCGTAACATTCCACCTATTGCTGTTGTACTATTGCTAATAGAACGTAGAAACACAGTGGTATAATAATTAAGTAAATCTAAGATAGTATATTATGAGACTACTGTAAGTTGGGAATTCTCTGATGATAGACAACTGGTAAATGTTATGTCGGTCATCCTGTATAGAGAATCTTAGTGATAGATGATCAACCTATTGCTGACATCATCATAACTAATAGAACGTAGACACACAGTGGTATAATTATTAAGTAAATCTAAGATAAGATAGTATATTATGAGACTACTGTAAGTTAGGAATTCTCTGATGATAGACAACTAGTGAATGTCATGTCGGTCATCCTGTATAGAGAATCTTTGTGATTAGTGACTGGTAAAGTGTGACTGGTGATGTATAGATGATCTGTAACATAGCGTGTGAGTAATGATAACAAGGAGAGAGTATTCTCTTCTGTTACTCCCCTTCATTGCAAAACAAAGTGTAGCTGAAAAAAATCTGGAAATCGGGTGCTGAGTCTCATGTATTCATAGAGGTTTTGATATATGTAGGTAATATATGTATATGGTTGTTATGGTGTAACGTTGTTGTCTCGTTGAGTGCGACGTGGAGTTCGACGGTTGTGCGCAACTCTTAGTCGTCCTTGTTGAACTAGGTTTAGGAATCTTGCCCTATTGTCGTTGTCATGGATCGGTCGGGCCTGGATGGGAAGATTGTGTAAAATGCTGTCATGAATGTGGAAACGATGGGGGCGACGTGTCACATCACGGGTGATGTAGTTAAACTGTTCAGCAGCAGTGATGGCTTTTTGCCATGATTCACCACTTGAGTTTACCCCATGTGCGTGTGCCATTGCTTGGTTCGTGTATCCCTCAGGAGGAGGAGGGCATACAATCATGAGAGAGAGAACAGAACGGATGATTACTCTCAAAATAGGGCGTCCCAGTCCAGTGGCTATTGCGTTAATCCGTGGTTCATCTGCACGGAGTCTATCTTCAATGAGGGCTACCAACATCCGAGCGAGAAAAGGTTGAATGAGTCCGACTTCGCGAAGGTTGTTAGTGAGATCAATAATTGCAGCATCTGCAGTAGCAATAATAGCAACGTTATCGGTGGTTGTGGTACGGTTTTGGTCGATCTGTAAGACATTGGTATCGATAACATATTGGTGGTTTTGGTTTTGAACCGTGAGTTGTTGATTCTCACGCTGCATGGTATTGTTTTCCGTCAAAGCCGTATCTCGATTGGCGTTGTTGTGTCCAAGTTGCTGGTTGGCAGTTCTGATGGTGGTATGGGTAGCCGTTGAGGTGATTTGCTCCTGGGCGATGTCGAGGTATTGATGATTGTTCATGGTGTTTCGGATGTGGGTATGAGGAGAGAAAAAAATGTAAAAGAAGGAATGAATCTTTTTGTTTTATTGTGAGATAGGTGAAAAGTTAATGTGCGTTCGAAAAATGAAGTACATTTGTTGTATGTCGGTGAAAATAGTAGTAGTTGTACCCATGATGGTGTCTCTTATCGTGTTCATCGTTTTATTTTTGTATTCTCGTAGTTCGTGGGAGTGAGTGTCCACGTTGTGTTGTTGTCATGGGTGAAGTATGGGTTGTTGTTGGTTATTTCTCCTGTCTGTTGCCGTGGAAAGTGCATGTATAAATGGATGGCGTGATTGATTCGTTTTCAATTATTTCGGAATGGGAGTGATGTGTTTCGGATCAGATTAGTCGAGAAACAAAATCCGTTATGTACGTATTGACATGTGTTCGCGTCGGTATCGCGCAAGGTGAAATGTGTTTCGGATCGGATTAGTCGAGAAACAAAATCCGTTATGTACGTATTGACAGGTGTTCGCGTCGTTATCACGCAAGGTGATCATAATATGGTAATCAATCTGGAACTAAGTTTGGGTTTGTATCAGAGTGAGGATTCTTCTTTATCTTGTTTTGGTTATAATGCCTGAAAGGTGATGGCGATGGTAGTGGTGGTGTTGTATCAGAATGGTATTGGAGGTGTCGGAAGAGGTAATCATGTGCGACACGGTGAAAAACCTGAGGTCCAAGTGGTTTTGTTGCTATGTCTGCAATATTTTGTTCAGAACGGATGTGTCCGAATCTTACAAAACCTGCAGCAACTGCTTCACGAATTCGCATGATGGAACAGGATAGGTGTTTCTTTTTGATTTGTGACGATGGGAGAGTGGTGTTAACGACTACTGAGAGGTTGTCGCCAAGGAGAATGCTTCGACGTTCAACAGGAATTCCTAGGCATCGTAGTTTGTATCTCATTTCAACAAGAAGGTCGATAGCAATCCGTGCTGCTATCATTTCTGATCCGAATGTAGATGTCTCTACCGTTCGCTGTCGTTTGGATATCCATACAATAGGTGTATTATTGATTAGGAGAATGATCCCTGTTACAGATCGACGGGTGAGGGCATTACGTGCATGGTCGGCATCCACGTATGCAGTCAGAGTGACAGGCTCTCCGAAAGGTGGTGGTGGTCGTCGTGGGAGTTCTTCAATAGCATCGGGAAAATATTCGCTCCAATCACAATCTTTGTGAAATGTTGCCTGTGTTCGTCCTGGTGGCTCTGAGGTGTCAATGAGCATCATTCCATTGGGGTGTTTCTTAAGGTAACCGAAGACACGCTGTAGAGCTTGAAGATGTCCTTGTCGGGGTGCAACGCAATATTGTGCTAATGTGTTGACAGCATAATGTATGTCAAAGCGTCCAAGTGTTATTAACCAGTTTGCACTGCCAAGGAGAGATCGATATTTTGTCATGTCGGTTGGTGAACACATAGATGTAGTATCTAATTCAGCATGGTAGTTTGGGTCAAAAGGGACACTAACCTTGTGGAATATGGTGTTGCACATACGTTCAAGGTTGATGGTACAGTTCGCTATATAGGTATGAGCTGAGAGTCCGTATGACACGTTATGGTTTCGCCAAGGTTCCGGTAATTCGGTCACGTCACCGCCAAGATAAAACTGAGGATATCCAACCCCTTTCATTGTATATGATTTTCGAAGGTAATCCATCAGCGACTGTGGGTCCTTTGAGAAGCACATAACATCATCTACATATCTTGCAATGTATTCGTATCCACCTTCTGGGTTGGCACGAAACCATAGGTCTGGGTCAGCGCGTGATGGTCTGAAGTTGATGTGTCGGAGTTTTGCGGAGAGTGATTCGTGGAAACGAGCAGCTGCCGATTTAGTTCCATAAACTGATTTTACTACTTTCAAACGTTTCCCTTCAAGTTCTGGTCCAAATTCTTTTCCAGCAATGATGTACAGTTTTTCTGTCGTGTAACTTGTGAGGTATGCATTTCCTACATCTCCTGCTACACATTCCAGGCCATGCATTTCGGCCATGAAGAAACCAAGGCGTATTGCTTCAACGGATACTACGGGGGAAAAACAATCTTCTTTGTCTACCGGTGGTGATCGATTTCCATCTATGACAAGGCGTGCTTTTCGTCTACCGTCAACCTTACAAGCGTATATGATGTGGTATGGTACACGTTTATACCCGTGGGGTGTAGGCATGTCATTATCAATCGGTTCAAAAGATGAGAATTCATGGATGATTTGGAAAAGTTCTTTCTTAGTTGCTTCGTCCCAAAGGGTATCGTTATTTTCGGTATCAAGGACAGTTGCTGCCCGTGTAGTTTTTGGTATTTCTACTCCAAACTCAAATTTCTTTCCTTTAAGAACAGAAGTTCTGTATGAATGAACTAGTGTAGATAACATCTTGTCTGATTCAATATATTCTGGGATCCATTCCCATCCAGGTTTATGCACGAGACCTCGTTGAAATGCATATTTCACACACATCCAAGGTTGTTCAATACGAAGTGTGTCAAGTTTTAACAGTTGTCGAGGGGTATCGATATCGGGCCATTGGATTTTTAGATATATCCGATGGGTAGAGGTGGTGGGGTCGTGGCGAATCTTATGGCTCAAAATATTTTGAGGTTTCCAAAGGTCGTGGTCAGGATCTGGGGAGAACATGTCGTTGATCTTGTCAAGGTAGGAGTGATATGCTCGTAGCGCTTCTGCTGAGTCATGTTGGAGTAGATTTTGATTTAATGGTGGGAAAGAGACTGAGGCTGGATGTGGTGATGGTGTGAGTGAAGGTGTATCTATCGGGGATGGATTTTGTAAACATGCTGATGATGTAAAAAGGATGATACCCAGTTTTTGCATAGTTGATCGTGCCTCTGATCGGGTTCGTCGTCGGTTTGAGGGTTGTTGGATCGGTTTTGTCTCTGGTGAATTTGAATTGGTGGTTGAATCTTGAAATGAAACTCCCCTGTCTGTAGAAGTCGGAATTGATGGGTGTTGATTTGGGTGTGTTTTTGGTGATGGTTGTAGAGAATCATGAAAGATTTCTCCCCTGTTGTGCGAAATAGTGAGTGATGATTGTGAAAGAGATGCTTTGGTTGTATCTCCCCTGGCGGTAGAATTCGTTTCTGTTGAGGTATCATTTTGTTCTGGTGTATATACGAGGCGAGTGATGTCCTCAAAAGGAAACATAGGTGGTGAACGTATGATTGGAGATGGTGTATCCGATAATTCTGAGGTTGTTGGTGATGGTGATGATGGTGATGATGGTGGATATCGTTCTTCTTCCGGATGATGAATGATTAGTTGGATACCAGAGACAACCTCCGCAAGGGAAAGGTCTTCACAGTCATTATCATCATATAAGATGCGGAAGTATTGTTTGAGTGATGTTGCGTTCTGCCACGTCTCTGTTATAGTACCAAGAAATATGCCGTCGGTGAATTGTTTGGCGATGCGGTCCCCAACGAGTGTCGTCCGCACTTTTTCAGTGTTCGTGTCAGTATCATCCATAGTAGGGGGGGAAAATTCAGTGTCATAATGGGCTTGTGATGAAGGTATCTTTTTCTTCTTCTTGGGGCGTTTCTTCAACTGTGGATGTACTGTTATTGGTTGTGCTGAAAAACGGAGGGCAGATTCCCCGGTGTATGAGTCTGGTATTGCGGGCTCCACCTGTATCATTTGTGCAATCGGTGGTGGTGACAAACATAGATCTGGATTTCGTAAGATTGATTCATATTTCTTTATTCGTGATTCTTCAGGTTCAAAGAAAGGGTCTGGGTGTAGGTGAGTAGTGTCCCAGAAGTGTTCCGTTGGCTCTGGTTCATTGAGGTCATAGTGATCTAAATGTGTGTCTGAAAGATCGGTCGGGAACAAACATTGTTTGTCAGTTGCTGTTTGTTTGAAAATCAGTGATGTTTTCGGATCAAATATAGGATCCCATCGAACGCGTTTGTTCGAGTGGTATGGGCGAACAACACTCCGGTGTACGAGTTGTTTGGTTTGGTCATCATATATCATATACGTGAGTTCGTCTCCGATGTTTTTCGAGCATCCTACAAAATATCCTGGTCTTTCTTTTGATTCTGGGAAGCTATCTTCATGATCTAGGTATAGTACGCGTTCCCAGAAAACGAATTGAAGCAATCTCGATATGTCCCTTGTGATTCCGTCTCGGGCCGTAGCTGGTATGCAGTTGCGTTCCTTGTTCCATGTGTGATTATGAACATCAGCCAGGAAGACTGCTGCAAGAAACCATGCCCAAGCTGGTGCTCCTGTTTGATCTAAAAGGATATGAGTGGCAGCTTTGAGCCATCGTATACCTCCGGATTCCACCACATTCTGTTGTTGGTTATCAACCTCAGAGAATTCGTCACGAACAAGGTTTTCTCTGTTAAAGTCTCGTACTTTGTTGCTCTTGTTTTCCTTTGCATTATCACGACGAAGGACACTTGGGATTCCATGTTCACGACAGAAATCTTTGTAGGAGTTATAGAACCCGTCTCCACCGAGGTGATGTCCATATACTTGTATGTTCGTGGATTGCATTCCGTAGAAGACGTGAGCAGCGGTGAAGCCATGAGCGAGGTCAGGGCAATTTGCGTAGAGGCGGTCTGAAGATATTCCTTCATTAATTCGTCTACCATTGAGGAAGGGGAAACGCGGTTTAATGTGCTTGCGGAGGGGTAGGCGAATGATCATACGGGCAAGCTGAGTGGTATTTTGGAGTGTTTTTCGGACAATTTCGGATGGTCGGAAACCTAGAAATGGTCGCAGCTTTTGTGGGTCGAGGTCTTTGTGGAGGACACGATGCCATGATTTGAGGGCATACATGTGTTTGATTGTTGTAGAAGATTGGTGAAGAATAGAGGATGGTAATCCTTCCTCTTCTTCGGTAAGTTCTTGTTGGTGGGAAAATAGAAGTTGTCGTAGATCGATTTCCGTGGATAGTAGGGGATCCCCGAGCTGTGTGTGTTGTCGTAGTGTGTGTGCGAAACGTTGTTCATCGGCATATCGTTCTTCTGATGCTGTTCGTCTGGTTTGGTGTCCTACCAGATTTGTATAGTGGATGGATGTCAGGAGAGCGTCAATCGGTTCGAAGGAGGTAGGATCGGTTGGTTGGGAGGGGATAAGGTCTATTGAAGGATGAAGGTACATTTGGTGAAGGGTATCAAGAGGGATGTGGTCTGGTTCATCCCAGATTAAGTCGGAATGGGAAAGGTGAAAAGTGATGTCAGTAGGGATTGGTGTATCGTTGATCGGTTTCGTTTCCCATGGTGATCCTGCGATAGACGAAAATTGGATGGATGGAGTGGGGATGATATCTGTCTGTGATGGTAATGGTTCGGTTGTTTGTTGTTGGCAGCAAGTCTCCGGATTTAGACTCGGCCGTTCCGAAAAACTTGGTTAATGAGTGCGAGTTGTCGAATCACTGCTGGATCATTATTTCCATCAGTAATAGCATGTGATGGTGGTGCATTAATGGTTTGATGGGAGCGGGATCTTGGGCCATATGTTACATTGTATTTTTCGTCGTCAAGTAATGATGGGGTCGATGTGCAAAGTGTGGCAGGAATATTGTGATATCCTACAGTGTTTGAGAATGTGAGAAAGTTTGGTGCATTGATGGTGGCGGTGGTTATTTGCTCCAGGGCTTCATCTATGGGCATGTCCATGTCTTGATATTCGAAAAAATATTCCATCGTGTGCGGTGGAGATTGTGGAAGGGCGGGTGAATCCGTAACGAGAAGAGTGGAGTCGCCAATTGTTTGTCTGTTGCTTGGGTGAAGGTGAGTTCTGATTTCTCTTGTTCCATTTGAATAGATGTAATAGGCGAAGGTGGTAGTAAAATGTAGGTCCATGGGTGAGATGTTGTAATGTCGTAGTCGTCGGTATTCTTCTGCCCGTGCATCTCGCCAATGTGTTGTTCTTGTCTTGATATCAAGTTCTACAGCATGATCAATATCACTCGGGATCGTAGAGAGGTAGATGGTGACCATGCTCGCGGGTGTGTGTGGGAGATTCTTGTAGTTGTTAGTGTCTGTACATGTTGTATAGTTTTTCGTACAAGTCCGCATTGTCCTTTTTCCGTTTTGTTTGATACGAAAATCAAAATATGTTCCCGGTGTGAGGTAGTGTGGGTTAAAACCTCTTTCACGTAAATACCGAAACTGTAGTTCTGCTGCATCTTGCCAGTGTGTGGTCCCAGTTGCTACATCAATCTTGAATGCATGGGAGATATGGTGCGGTATCGTGTCTAATGTAAGAGGTAACTCAAGAGGGCGGTTTGGTTTTTCTACCAAACGTATATCGGTACGGTGCTGATTGGGGTTGATGTTGTGGGTATTTGGACGGGTTGTTTCGGTATAGTATGATGTCTTAAGTCTTTTCGTGTCGTTGTTTGAAATCTGTACTGGTATTTTAGTCTGAAATCGAATCTTTCGTCGTCCGTCATATGTGATGTAGAATAGCAATGACTTGTCTGTCGTATATGTCTCAATTGTAGATCGTAATTTCTGTTGTGCTGAATCAAGGGCATTCTCCCAAAAGGTTGTACCCGTGACGACGTCGATATATTTAGCATGCCGAAAATTATCAGGGATGGTGCAAAGGAGTTCTTGACGGTTCATCATATGGTGTTGACATTGGATGGATGGGTCAACGAGATCTGACAATGGCTCCACCGTAGTTGCATCAAAGGCAAGGACGCATCGTTGGTAATGATCATGCTCAAGTGTTGCAATTGGAGTAGTATAGCTAGTGTCATCGTAACATTCATTACCAGCATCGGTATCAGTGGAAGGAGGGTGCTGTGAATGACGATTGTGATCGATATCCGTTCCCATTTGTTGTTGTTCGTGAAATGACGTGAAGAGATCCGTGAGTCGGGTGATGTCTTCCTTGGGAAGGATTGGGGTTGGGGTAGTAGATGAAAGAGTGTTGATCCAGGTATTGTACCACAGGAGATCCTTATGGATGATGTCTATCTCGTATGCCGTTAGGAAATGACGATAGTATTGGCGATACGTGACAATGGACGCTTTGAGCAAGTCAGTGATGAACTGAATGTGGGTTGCTATTGAGTATGGCGGTTCAAAATAGTTGTCTCTAGGGATAGCGATGAGTGGGTCACTCGATACGGTGATAGGTATGTCTGTCGTGTCGAGCTCATGGTCTAAGATTGCACGTTCGAATGTTTCTTCTGCATTGTAGGTACCTGCTAGCCATTGTACAATATGGTCACCATCTTCGGTGATGGAAAAATGAATTTGTAACAAGCTTGGTCCAGGTATCGGGTCAATCGGTGTGCAGGAGGAAACACATTTATTCCATGCAGTGAGCCATTTGCTGTTTTGATAGTGTTTGTCGAGAAGTAAAGCTGTGGAATAATCGTCAGGGATTCTATGGGTGGTCAAAAGAATGGGCTCTGGAGTGGTAGGGGTATTGTCTGCTATAAAACATTCGAAAGACGGCTGTTCCAATGTTGGATCGTGAATCTCATTTTGAGGTTGTAAAGGAGTGATAGTGTTGGTATTGGAGGCAGTTTTTAGAGGTGTGGTAGATAGTATAGGTTGGACTGGGGGTTGATCCAAATGTTGAGGTAGTATCGTATTCGATGGTGTTGGTGTATCATATTCGGTTGTCGGTAGGGCTTGTGACGCCGTATGTTGGGCTAGAGCAATGGGGGAAGTGCTGGTGGTATCCATGTCGTTGTCACACACCGATCGGTAGCGTTTTGGAACCCAGATTTCTTTTGAGTTTATCTCGATGATAGGGTACTTCCGGTCATCACCGTCGTTATACGGTAGGATTTCGAATGCCATGATGGCACCCAGGTTTTCTAATGGGATATGATCGTCGGTGGTGACTTCAAAACGTTGTTTTCCATAAAGTAACGGTTCAGAGGATGCGATGTGCGTTCTCGAGCATGAGTCAAGGATCTTTCCATATTCTCGTACCTGAAATTCAGAGATCAGAGTAGTATCACTGTTTGCTAGGTATGGTGCCTCGTTCACCTGGAGTAGAACGGTCTCTCCAGTAGAGAGGCGAGACTTGAGATATGCTGATACAATCGGTATTCGTCCGGACAATGTATTTACAGGGTCGTATCCAACGAGACGCGCAAAACGGCCGGTCATGGCTATGATGTGTGCTAAGTGACCGAGGACAGTGGAGTCAGCTCCACCATCAACAATCGCATAGAAGAGTTTGGTGAGCTCTACCCGATTCATGTTGCGAATGTCTCCAATATGAATAATGAGGTCATCATCGGGATGGTACAAGGATTGTTCTGGAAGGGAAGTGATTGCCTGTAGTAATGATAAGCGAACCGAAAATATAACATCATCCTCACTGCCATCAGTTTCAATGCTGTTATCGTCCGATAGAGACTGGATTGCGGTGCGGTTAACAAGGGAAAGGGCAGTTGCAAAATCGAGTTCAGTCTGGGACTTTGTAGTGGTATGATTGATGGACGGATATTGTTTACCAATAGCAGGTGAGGGTGCCGCAGTATCGGTGGTCGTCTCGGGTTTTGACGAAGAACGGGACTGGTCTTTTCGTTTTTCTTCGTCGCGCAATTCTTGTCGAATTCGCGTGATTTGTTTCTTTAGTGGCTCTTCAAGGCGGCGCCAAAGGTCCGCTGGGATGCTCAAGTTAAGCTTTGATGGGTTGAATTTCATGGTGTTGTACGTATACACTAATGCGTCACTCTGTTGCATCTGCATGCGCATGCATGCACGTGTCTCTGTCATGAATGCAGTATAGAAGTCCTCGGCTGTTGTGACATCTCTATTGATGGGAGGGGTTGGGCTGCTTGAAGTTACTAGTGCATGTGAGATAGGGGTATGTGTAGAAAGACTCGCAATCGGGGCATACTTCACAATATGTTTCAAAGCCAATAACCATCGTGTCTGGCGTTCGATCTGGGTGATGATCAAGTGGTCAAGCGAGATGCCGGAACGTGCGGTGTTGCGGCGAAATTGATCGAGGACATCAGCATCACTAGCGAAATTAGGTTTGATGGAGTATAGTTGGATTGTGATCTGTTCGAATTTTCGTGCGTATACAGGGAGTGTACGAGCAGGTGAGTATGTATATGGCTGTCGAAAAATGATGGAAAGGCTATTAAATCGATCACTTGGAGATTGACCGCTGTGCGAGTAGGCCAACTTCATTGCATGAAACGCAAAGATACTTTGCTGTTGAGGTTCATATAAGAGTATCTCAGGGAGCTGGATGTCTTTAATCGTAGTAATGATGACCCCCCAAAACCATGTTATATCATAAGCAATCTGTTTAGTCATTTGTCCCCATCGTTCAAAACATTCTGGTGTAGTTTGGTATGATGGAATGTTAATGAAGGAATAGATGAATTCATCATTGTATAGATAGGACGCATCTTGTTGTGCTAGTAGTCCTTTCATTGTCCCAAAGTATGCGTCGAAAGAGGTAGCCTGACAGTCCCAAAATGCTTCCTTTCGGGAGATAGTTCCTCTTCTATTAATTTTCACGGTATGTGATCTGCTGTGGAAGGAGTGTGACTCTGGTGTTCGGTAGGAGTTGTTAAGAGAGGATCGATCAGTGGTGTTTGTGCTAGCCGGTGCATGAATCTCCATCATTGCAGGTCGTGATGGGAATTGAACATGGGTTTGGGTGCCAGACGGTTGTTGGTATGGGTATTGGTATGGTGTACCAAAGTTAGGCATCGTCCCAGGTGTCGTCCGTTGATGATGATGGTGTGTCGGTGGAAATTGATTGTAAAGAGGAGCCGGAGTGGGAGGGGGGAAGGGAGTCACAGATGGGTGGTGTTGATAAAAGTGAGATGGCGAGTGAGAGTATGGGTTGTGGGCGTTGAAAGTCGGCATAGGATTAGGTGCATTGGATGGAAGGTCTTGTTGATCATTGAATCTCAAGTGTGGTGGTGGAAGGTTAGGCTGAAAAGATGGGGTGGCAAACGAGGTAGTGCGAGCGTTGGCGGCGAGGTTGTCCGATCCCATGGTAGTTGGTATACTTGCATTCTGATGAGGTGGGATGCTGGGTGGATCATAGGGTATACCATTAGTGTCAATAATGTTTGGACTGGTTGCAGTGTATGGAGGTGGCAGATGCTTGTTACGGGGACGGGTGCGAGGGGTGTCTCTGTTCGTAATCGCTGCGGTTGTTTTGGATGTGAAAGATGAAAGCTGATGGTCATCTTTATGAAGTGATAACAGAGCTCGAGTATCACGGGTTGTGGGTGTCATAAGAGAGACTGCATCTGGATCATCGGATGATGTCTCTAATAACTTCATACGAGCCTGTTCTTGTTCACATTTAGTCGCATAATCGGCGTTTGCTTCCCACTTCGGATCATACGCCATGCATTCGGAGGGTGAGAGCCAGACAGGTTCAATCCCATCTCGAATCCGTTGAAGAATCCTGGTGACGTAGTTCGGGTGATCAGGATGACTTGGAGTGAACTGGGCAAAATCAGGAGTTGCAGAACGATCACGGGGTGGTGGTAAAGGAGGGTCAATGATTTCATCAAGGGCGAAAGCATGTTCCGTAATGCTTTGGTTGGTGGTGTTGGTGGTTGTGTTTCTTGGTGTGTCTGGGTGTTGGTCTGGTGCTTCAGGCGTTACCTCGGTTGGTTCAAGGTGAGCTGCCCCGATGGAGTTATCACTGTGTGGTAATACATGGGCTCGATTTACCGTGCGGGGATGGTGGTGGTGATTGAAAGCCGAAGCGCTACCACGATCTGGTGTAAATGGAGGTAAGGTAGGCGAGATGGTGGCCATAAGGTGACGGAATGGAGTATTCGGAACAGACGCTGGTCGTCCATCTGCATTCATGTTCATGAAACTTCGGGTGACGGAAACAACAGTATCGTCATCATCGTTAATGACAGTAGTGACATGCGGAACAGGATTCATGGTAGAGGTTTTTGGAAACTGAATTTGTTGGAGAGAGGAAAATGGGAGGAAACAAAAGTCGATGATTCGAATTTTGTGTCTATCTCATCTGTCAAGTCGATTGTCGTCAGTGGAGTGGAGTGTTGTGAAATGTTTGCTCGTAGTGTACTGATGGCACATTTTGAGGAGTAAAATGCGAACTGGCATGAGGAAAGATGTAACAAACTGGATGGGTGAAACCTGATGGGGACAGATGTCTCCGTGAATATGTGCGAACTGGCACTGTCGGTTATGTGTAAGAACAATCGTTGTCAATACATATAAAATCCGGGAGTGCGAACTGGCATCCACGGATATGCAAGTTGAACTGATGGTATATATGTCACGATCACAGTCATGCACGCAACGAAGTCCTGCATAGGCGAAGCGAACATTGGTGAAGATGCCGTATACGTGTGGTCTTGTGAAAACCGGTCAAAATGGTAGGATGGGTTCGCAGTTTTCCCGGTCACGATCGTTGATATATATATCGATGTATCGCCTGGAAAATACCGCATAGTATGTAGGAGGTGTCCTGTGATGGCATGGTCTTTCCTGCTATTTGGTTGCAGCATTCGACCCGTGCTGCTATATGTGATATGGTGGTTCGCAAATCGTTGAAACCTGTGTATGAAAATGAGAATATTTGTGGTCGTCAAAATGTGTCAACGTAATTTGGGAACTTCCAAATAAATGAGGGTGGCATATGTGTTTTGTGTGTCAATGTGTGAATGTATTACGAATCACACTGAGGTTGCTGGTCGTCTTTACATAGGTGTTTTGAGTCATAGAGACAGTTTTCGTGATAGAGAAATAGGGGGCCTATGTGATGTGAATGTTTTTATGGTCGTTTTTCATAAGGGTGCATAACGTGTGGGTAAAATGGTATATGACTGTTTGCATATGTACGGGCGTAAATGTTGTGTGTGTGTATTTTTGGATGTGAGATGGAAATGGGTTGTCTTGTTTGTGTATATGGAGAGTGCGTGTTTGTGTCGGTGACCATGGTATCGTTGGTTTGTAGGGTGATATCATGCACCGTCTCTGATGGCATGGATGGGTGATATTGAACTGGTACGGTTGAAACAGTCGATGCAAGAGAGAAAAAAAATTTACCGTCATGTGATCAAGGGTGTGTCGTTGTACGGTGGAACGATAGATCATATGTGTGTATTACCGTATATGTGTGTTGTGTTGGGTGTTGTTGGTGACCATGGTATCGGTGATTTGTAGGGTGATATCATGTACCATCTCTTATTGCATGTGTGGGTGTTATTGAAACTGTTACGGTTGGAACAGTCGATGCGAAAGAGAAAAAAATGTACCGTCATGTGATCATGTGGGTCTCGTTATACGGTGGAACGAAAGATCATATGTGTGTATTACCGTAAAGGTTGCAATCTTTGTCGAGTCACCACTGCATACAATCAACAAAAATTGATATGTGTGATGTCCACCGCGGTGTAGTGGAAAGATTGGCTGGGATAGGATAATGTACATGCCGCTGTTGGTGCGATCACAGTGGCGAATTGTGTATATCGACTTTTTGGGGGTTTTTAGCAAGGCCGAAAGTGTAGCATACAAGGATACAAGAACAAATAAGACAAAATGGGTTTTACGAAGGGGGTATGGGGTCCCGGGGGGTTGGCGGTTTACAGTTTATCCTCTGGATAATGCTCCTTAGATACAGGTCGGTTCTGTACTCTACCGGAGTACAGCCGTTTCCGTACCTCTGTCTTGTTCATCATTACTGCACATAAGTACCAGGTTGTATCCGTATGGATATAAGTCGCAACGGAAACTGCATCGTCCTGATGGTGTTCCTCTGGTCACAGTTCAAAACGTTTCAGATGCTCGAGTGATGTTCAACGCTGTATACCAATGGTGGATCCAGAGTTATATTCATATCATGTCGGAACGAAAAATGCATCATCCTGATGGTGTTCACCCGTGATCCGTTTTACGGAGGGATATGGTCGTTTTGACGTTGTTTGATATGAAAACTGCATCGTCCTGATGGTGTTCGTTCTGGTCCTGTCACCACAAAGTGCATTTTGCAAATGATGGGTGGTATCAGCTTCCAACAATTTATCATCACTGCACATAAGTACCAGGTTATAACCGTTTCAATAGAAGTCAAAACGGAAACTGCATCGTCCTGATGGTATTCCTCTGGCCACAGTTCAAAATTTGTTACTCGATAGTTTACAATTACCGCCTGGTCTGAAATCCTCACATTCAAATCGGTTCACAATCCACTACGTCCGGTATTAATTGAATAATTAAATGGTTTTGATATGCCATTTCGAAGGTAGAGTTTTGGGTCTGATAAACTAATAGAACGTAGAAACACAGTAGTATAATAATTAAGTAAATCTAAGATAGTATATTATGAGACTACTGTAAGTTAGGAATTCTCTGATGATAGACAACTAGTGAATGTCATGTCGGTCATCCTGTATAGAGAATCTTAGTGATTAGTGACTGGTAAAGTGTGACTGGATGATGTATAGATGATCTGTAACATAGCGTGTGAGTAATGATAACAAGGAGAGAGTATTCTCTTCTGTTACTCCCCTTCATTGCAAAACAAAGTGTAGCTGAAAAAAATCTGGAAATCGGGTGCTGAGTCTCATGTATTCATAGAGGTTTTGATATATGTAGGTAATATATGTATATGGTTGTTATGGTGTAACGTTGTTGTCTCGTTGAGTGCGACGTGGAGTTCGACGGTTGTGCGCAACTCTTAGTCGTCCTTGTTGAACTAGGTTTAGGAATCTTGCCCTATTGTCGTTGTCATGGATCGGTCGGGCCTGGATGGGAAGATTGTGTAAAATGCTGTCATGAATGTGGAAACGATGGGGGCGACGTGTCACATCACGGGTGATGTAGTTAAACTGTTCAGCAGCAGTGATGGCTTTTTGCCATGATTCACCACTTGAGTTTACCCCATGTGCGTGTGCCATTGCTTGGTTCGTGTATCCCTCAGGAGGAGGAGGGCATACAATCATGAGAGAGAGAACAGAACGGATGATTACTCTCAAAATAGGGCGTCCCAGTCCAGTGGCTATTGCGTTAATCCGTGGTTCATCTGCACGGAGTCTATCTTCAATGAGGGCTACCAACATCCGAGCGAGAAAAGGTTGAATGAGTCCGACTTCGCGAAGGTTGTTAGTGAGATCAATAATTGCAGCATCTGCAGTAGCAATAATAGCAACGTTATCGGTGGTTGTGGTACGGTTTTGGTCGATCTGTAAGACATTGGTATCGATAACATATTGGTGGTTTTGGTTTTGAACCGTGAGTTGTTGATTCTCACGCTGCATGGTATTGTTTTCCGTCAAAGCCGTATCTCGATTGGCGTTGTTGTGTCCAAGTTGCTGGTTGGCAGTTCTGATGGTGGTATGGGTAGCCGTTGAGGTGATTTGCTCCTGGGCGATGTCGAGGTATTGATGATTGTTCATGGTGTTTCGGATGTGGGTATGAGGAGAGAAAAAAATGTAAAAGAAGGAATGAATCTTTTTGTTTTATTGTGAGATAGGTGAAAAGTTAATGTGCGTTCGAAAAATGAAGTACATTTGTTGTATGTCGGTGAAAATAGTAGTAGTTGTACCCATGATGGTGTCTCTTATCGTGTTCATCGTTTTATTTTTGTATTCTCGTAGTTCGTGGGAGTGAGTGTCCACGTTGTGTTGTTGTCATGGGTGAAGTATGGGTTGTTGTTGGTTATTTCTCCTGTCTGTTGCCGTGGAAAGTGCATGTATAAATGGATGGCGTGATTGATTCGTTTTCAATTATTTCGGAATGGGAGTGATGTGTTTCGGATCAGATTAGTCGAGAAACAAAATCCGTTATGTACGTATTGACATGTGTTCGCGTCGGTATCGCGCAAGGTGAAATGTGTTTCGGATCGGATTAGTCGAGAAACAAAATCCGTTATGTACGTATTGACAGGTGTTCGCGTCGTTATCACGCAAGGTGATCATAATATGGTAATCAATCTGGAACTAAGTTTGGGTTTGTATCAGAGTGAGGATTCTTCTTTATCTTGTTTTGGTTATAATGCCTGAAAGGTGATGGCGATGGTAGTGGTGGTGTTGTATCAGAATGGTATTGGAGGTGTCGGAAGAGGTAATCATGTGCGACACGGTGAAAAACCTGAGGTCCAAGTGGTTTTGTTGCTATGTCTGCAATATTTTGTTCAGAACGGATGTGTCCGAATCTTACAAAACCTGCAGCAACTGCTTCACGAATTCGCATGATGGAACAGGATAGGTGTTTCTTTTTGATTTGTGACGATGGGAGAGTGGTGTTAACGACTACTGAGAGGTTGTCGCCAAGGAGAATGCTTCGACGTTCAACAGGAATTCCTAGGCATCGTAGTTTGTATCTCATTTCAACAAGAAGGTCGATAGCAATCCGTGCTGCTATCATTTCTGATCCGAATGTAGATGTCTCTACCGTTCGCTGTCGTTTGGATATCCATACAATAGGTGTATTATTGATTAGGAGAATGATCCCTGTTACAGATCGACGGGTGAGGGCATTACGTGCATGGTCGGCATCCACGTATGCAGTCAGAGTGACAGGCTCTCCGAAAGGTGGTGGTGGTCGTCGTGGGAGTTCTTCAATAGCATCGGGAAAATATTCGCTCCAATCACAATCTTTGTGAAATGTTGCCTGTGTTCGTCCTGGTGGCTCTGAGGTGTCAATGAGCATCATTCCATTGGGGTGTTTCTTAAGGTAACCGAAGACACGCTGTAGAGCTTGAAGATGTCCTTGTCGGGGTGCAACGCAATATTGTGCTAATGTGTTGACAGCATAATGTATGTCAAAGCGTCCAAGTGTTATTAACCAGTTTGCACTGCCAAGGAGAGATCGATATTTTGTCATGTCGGTTGGTGAACACATAGATGTAGTATCTAATTCAGCATGGTAGTTTGGGTCAAAAGGGACACTAACCTTGTGGAATATGGTGTTGCACATACGTTCAAGGTTGATGGTACAGTTCGCTATATAGGTATGAGCTGAGAGTCCGTATGACACGTTATGGTTTCGCCAAGGTTCCGGTAATTCGGTCACGTCACCGCCAAGATAAAACTGAGGATATCCAACCCCTTTCATTGTATATGATTTTCGAAGGTAATCCATCAGCGACTGTGGGTCCTTTGAGAAGCACATAACATCATCTACATATCTTGCAATGTATTCGTATCCACCTTCTGGGTTGGCACGAAACCATAGGTCTGGGTCAGCGCGTGATGGTCTGAAGTTGATGTGTCGGAGTTTTGCGGAGAGTGATTCGTGGAAACGAGCAGCTGCCGATTTAGTTCCATAAACTGATTTTACTACTTTCAAACGTTTCCCTTCAAGTTCTGGTCCAAATTCTTTTCCAGCAATGATGTACAGTTTTTCTGTCGTGTAACTTGTGAGGTATGCATTTCCTACATCTCCTGCTACACATTCCAGGCCATGCATTTCGGCCATGAAGAAACCAAGGCGTATTGCTTCAACGGATACTACGGGGGAAAAACAATCTTCTTTGTCTACCGGTGGTGATCGATTTCCATCTATGACAAGGCGTGCTTTTCGTCTACCGTCAACCTTACAAGCGTATATGATGTGGTATGGTACACGTTTATACCCGTGGGGTGTAGGCATGTCATTATCAATCGGTTCAAAAGATGAGAATTCATGGATGATTTGGAAAAGTTCTTTCTTAGTTGCTTCGTCCCAAAGGGTATCGTTATTTTCGGTATCAAGGACAGTTGCTGCCCGTGTAGTTTTTGGTATTTCTACTCCAAACTCAAATTTCTTTCCTTTAAGAACAGAAGTTCTGTATGAATGAACTAGTGTAGATAACATCTTGTCTGATTCAATATATTCTGGGATCCATTCCCATCCAGGTTTATGCACGAGACCTCGTTGAAATGCATATTTCACACACATCCAAGGTTGTTCAATACGAAGTGTGTCAAGTTTTAACAGTTGTCGAGGGGTATCGATATCGGGCCATTGGATTTTTAGATATATCCGATGGGTAGAGGTGGTGGGGTCGTGGCGAATCTTATGGCTCAAAATATTTTGAGGTTTCCAAAGGTCGTGGTCAGGATCTGGGGAGAACATGTCGTTGATCTTGTCAAGGTAGGAGTGATATGCTCGTAGCGCTTCTGCTGAGTCATGTTGGAGTAGATTTTGATTTAATGGTGGGAAAGAGACTGAGGCTGGATGTGGTGATGGTGTGAGTGAAGGTGTATCTATCGGGGATGGATTTTGTAAACATGCTGATGATGTAAAAAGGATGATACCCAGTTTTTGCATAGTTGATCGTGCCTCTGATCGGGTTCGTCGTCGGTTTGAGGGTTGTTGGATCGGTTTTGTCTCTGGTGAATTTGAATTGGTGGTTGAATCTTGAAATGAAACTCCCCTGTCTGTAGAAGTCGGAATTGATGGGTGTTGATTTGGGTGTGTTTTTGGTGATGGTTGTAGAGAATCATGAAAGATTTCTCCCCTGTTGTGCGAAATAGTGAGTGATGATTGTGAAAGAGATGCTTTGGTTGTATCTCCCCTGGCGGTAGAATTCGTTTCTGTTGAGGTATCATTTTGTTCTGGTGTATATACGAGGCGAGTGATGTCCTCAAAAGGAAACATAGGTGGTGAACGTATGATTGGAGATGGTGTATCCGATAATTCTGAGGTTGTTGGTGATGGTGATGATGGTGATGATGGTGGATATCGTTCTTCTTCCGGATGATGAATGATTAGTTGGATACCAGAGACAACCTCCGCAAGGGAAAGGTCTTCACAGTCATTATCATCATATAAGATGCGGAAGTATTGTTTGAGTGATGTTGCGTTCTGCCACGTCTCTGTTATAGTACCAAGAAATATGCCGTCGGTGAATTGTTTGGCGATGCGGTCCCCAACGAGTGTCGTCCGCACTTTTTCAGTGTTCGTGTCAGTATCATCCATAGTAGGGGGGGAAAATTCAGTGTCATAATGGGCTTGTGATGAAGGTATCTTTTTCTTCTTCTTGGGGCGTTTCTTCAACTGTGGATGTACTGTTATTGGTTGTGCTGAAAAACGGAGTGCAGATTCCCCGGTGTATGAGTCTGGTATTGCGGGCTCCACCTGTATCATTTGTGCAATCGGTGGTGGTGACAAACATAGATCTGGATTTCGTAAGATTGATTCATATTTCTTTATCCGTGATTCTTCAGGTTCAAAGAAAGGGTCTGGGTGTAGGTGAGTAGTGTCCCAGAAGTGTTCCGTTGGCTCTGGTTCATCGAGGTCATATTGATCTAAA
>Ga0209302_10000604_pt1 | contig 20918 bp, 27 predicted proteins | sample ArcOceMetagenome_2_FD_187445 | JGI IMG/M metagenome (GOLD analysis project Ga0209302, IMG submission 187445) | Marine eukaryotic phytoplankton communities from Arctic Ocean - Arctic Ocean ARC135M Metagenome (SPAdes) (version 2) | ecosystem: Environmental > Aquatic > Marine > Oceanic | place... | reverse complement strand
AGAATCACTGACCATATTAATATAAATTATTGTTTAAAATTTAAATACTTTTAGTGACAATATTTTTCCGAAGAAATAGTTGTGTTTCCAAAAAATGGTTGTGTTTCCAAAAAATAGTTGTATTTCATTATATATATATTTTTTATATAAAATATATATATTTTTTATATAAAATATATATATAGTATGAAAAAAAAAAATAATATAAAAAAACTATTGCAAAATGTTTTGTTTATTTTTCTAATTTATTTTACAATTAAGCATATTTATTTATTATATTTAAAAAATACCGAAAATTTCATGGACCAGGCAGAGATATACAATACATGTAAAAGCAACTGTACAGAAACAACAGCAACAGAAAAAAAAGGTCTAAATGGAGAGATAATAACAATAACTACGAAGAAAAAGAAAAATGACTACCGCCAATGTTTTAATAAATGCCGAACGCCCCTAGTTGACGCGAACAACCTGGAAATTAAACAAATGAAGCCAATATTTAAAAGAATAATGGGTGACTTTATGAAGCATGTTTTTCGATTTTAAAAATATTTTCATTAAATTATACCTTTAATGAAATTTTTCAACAAATTATGAAGTTCTTTGGTGCATAATTCCAGCAGCACCACAATCATAGTGAATATATTTTTTATTTAACCAGGGTTTTACAGACAAATCCAGAACATTATCATCAACAATATAACCCATGATTTTGTTAATGATATCTTGATTCTCAAAAGGAACCGCCCCGTTTTGTTTAATAATAGAATCGACAAATCTGCTTATGGAATCATATGAAAAACCATTAAATTGCAACATTTTATTTCCGCGATAAATAAATTTTGAACACCATTGACATCTATGCAATTTGCTATTACAAATATAAAATGTCATAGACATATTTTATTGTTATTAATTATATTGTTATTAAATTAATAACAATATTTCAATTTAAATTACCCAGATGTAATATTAAATAAATATTTCTTGGCAGCATCGCACAAAGAACCGGTAAACGTAACACCTTTTTTTCGCAACAAATAATCTTTAATAAGTCGTTTATTCGAAGAAAATTTAAAAAAATCATATTCTTGCGGTTCTATTTTATTATTGTATATGGCGCTTTCATATTTTATATTCCAATCAAAAAATTTAGAACCATAACCATTAATTTCTTGTAATTTTAAAATATGTTCCATTTCATAATTTTCCAAAACACACACATTTTGCAAAAAATGTCTGGAGAGATTTTTGGAAAATTCATTAGCAGCAACAGTAATAGACTTTTTTGATATAATTTTATCAAAAGAATTATATGAATCATTTTTAATCCAGTATGTATTAAATTTTAAAATTTCCTTGTTCTGCGCCTTTTTGTCTATAACACCTGTAACAACAATATTACTTTCACTATTAAAATCATCATGACAACCGTAACAATCTTCATACCCATAGTTACCTATATTAGAATAATTCTCTCCATCACTAACAATCTTATCAATTATCTCATTGAGAATATTTTCAACATCATTATTATCATTATTATCATTATTATCATTATTATCATTATTATCATTATTATCATTATTATTTTCTTCGTCAGAGTTATCATCGAAAACAACGTCAACTTCTTCAATATCATCCAATAAGGTTCTTTTGGTGTAGGCTAAAACCGATTTATTTTGGACAATGGTGTTATGATTATGCCACGCTAAATAAATTTCACTATCTGGGCAAGAAGGAAATGTGACATTAAATGTGCTTTCGCCAAAATTAGATAAATCAAAAACATCTTTTTCGGAGCCATATGAAATTTTATCATTAACTTTTAAAATAAAACATGGTATATATTTTTTCCAATGTAACATTTTAGCCAATACAACATCATTTTTACAAAAAGTATGACAATTATCATTTGTAATAATATTTGAGGATAAGTCTCGAAAACATTTCAGGGAAACATTATTGAATACTTTAGAACGAGATACCAAACAATAACCATGTAAACAAGAAAATATATCTATTTTATTGATGTCATAATATTTTGGATATTTAAATAAATCTTGCTTATTTACCCATATATTTGTGTTACCATCATAAATATTTAAATTATTGGAATCATATAATGAAAAATTATTATAATTTGAACAATTGGTATCAATATCATAATTTTTAATTTCATAAACCTCCTTTTTATTGCCAATAAATTTAAAAGAATTTCCTTCACATTCAGACTCCAAAATATTAGGTAATCTTTCACGGCTTATTTTTTTTTCATATTTAATTTTTGATTCCTTATATTTTTTTTTTTGTACAAACATTTAATAAAATAATATAACATTATTATTTTATTATTTTAATTATTTTAATTATTTTAATTAACGTTTTTTTCTTTTAAGTTTTTTCTTTTTACGGGTGGATTTTCTTCTACCACGTTTTCGCCTTCTAGTTTTTCCAACAACACTAGAAACAACTTTATTGGCAACACCTTTAATGGTATCAAGCGTCCAAATAGACAGTTTTCCGGCACCACTTAATGCGGAAGTAATAATTTTACCACTCGAATCTACTAATTTATCTGCGGTTGTTGTAATAATAACCAAACCTTTCCCAGTTTGAACAAAAACGTAAGCGAATAAACCACCCGCTAAAGGAATTCTAGTAACAAATTTACCTAATTTTTTTAATATTTTTTGAGATTTTTTTCCTACATTTCCAACAACATTAGAACTAGTAACGCCAGAAACCAAAGAATTAATCAATGAAACTAAACCTTTAATACTTTTTTTACTTTGTTTAATCATTATATATAAACGCAAGAAAAAAACATTGAAAAGAAAAATTTACAATTAAATAAAATAAAAAATATATATATGAATATATTCAATGCGTTAATGTTAATGGGAAAGGTAGTAATATTAATATCAATTATAATAATTTTTAGTATTGTTAATATTAAACAAAAACAATTGGATAAAAAAAAAAAATATAATAATAAACCGGAAGATGAAGATTTTTCAATTTTAGAAGGTTATACTAATAAAATGAAAGAAACTGCCAATTCGGGATATTTTGACGGGACATGTAAAATTAAAATGAGCAAGCCAATATATTTTTTTTTTAAACTTTTAGGATATTTATTATATGGTTTAAATTGGTTATGGGTTAATTTACTTAAAGATCCACTATCGCAATTATTGGAAAAAGCAATGGGTAAATATTATGTATATGTTCAAAAAACATTTTTATTGATATTTAAATTTTACAAATTAATAATAAAATACTCATTTAAAATAATAAGATTAACTTTTAAAATTATTTATAATATTATAGATATACTTTTTAGAATTTTATTCAGAATATTACCAACAATTTTAAAAGATATATTAGCATATATTTTAGCTGTACCCTTTTTAATATTTTCACCTTTATATGAATTTTTCGCTAAATTTGGTAAATATTTTGCTTTTATATGTTGGAGCGATACGGGTTTTTATTATGATTTAACGTTATTTCTTGGCTTAACAACATTAGCGGTAACAGAAATAGATATCGATGAATTAGAAAAAAGTGCAACAGTGGAAGAAGATATAAAAATAAGTAGTACAAATAGAAAAAAAGAAGTTGAAAATTCAAAAGACGAATTAAAAGAAGATGGTGAAGAATTAAAAGAAGATGCTGAAGATTTTTAAAAAAACAAGTTTATTATTAACTTAAATAATATAATTATTATTATATACTTTTTATAATAATGAACAAAATTAAAGAAATAGATAAAAAAATAGAAGAAAACACTGAAAAGAAAATGACAAATTTATTTAAAAAAGTGAATTTAACGGCTTTAAATTTAAAACAAAATTTTATAGAAAATAATAGTTTAATTGATAAGAATATGAAAGATAAAATAGAAAAACACGAGGATTTTCGTTCATACAATTTGATGAATATAAAGAACTTTAAATACAAAAATTCCATTTATGGCTTGGTTCATGTTCAACTTAAATATTTTATAAAAAAAAACAATTATGATTTTTATATGAAAAAGGTTGAAGAAACCACAGATATAGCAATTAATATTAGTAAGAAATATAGCAACGATGAAAAGGTATTCGTATTTCTTGATTTATCCGGTATAACGCAAAAAAACTTTAGCAGAAAATTTATTAAATTACTTTTTAATAAATTAAACTTACAGTATGAAAATAAATTAGAACTATGTTTTTTATATGGTAATATAAGATTCATCAAAATTTTCTGGCCATTTGTTAAGATATTTTTAGACAAAGAAACAAAAGAAAAAATAGTATTATTGAATTAATGGTTTATAAATTAATAAAATAATTATATATTTTATATGAGTAAAAATATTGAATTGGATGTAAAAGAAATAGAGGAAAGCAAACAAGAAACTTCAAAAGCAAAAGCAAAAGCAAAAGCAAAAGCAAAAGCAAAAGCAAAAGCAGATGCTAAAGCGAAAGCAAAAGCAGATGCTAAAGCAAAAGCAGATGCTAAAGCAAAAGCAGATGCTAAAGCGGCAGCCGATGCCAAAGCGGCAGCCAAAGCAGAAGCAGATGCTAAAGCAGAAGCCGATGCCAAAGCGGCAGCCAAAACAGAAGCCGATGCCAAAGCGGCAGCCAAAACAGAAGCCGATGCCAAAGCGGCAGCCAAAGCAGAAGCAGATGCCAAAGCGGCAGCTGACAAAGCAGTAGCTGACAAAGCAGTAGCCAAAGCGGAAGAAGAAAAGAAATTAAAATTATGGATAGAAAAAGAAAAAGAAAATGAAAAAGAACTTTCAACTTTAATGATTGCGAATGAAAGAAATATAGAACAGTCAGACAAAATTATGAAAGAAACCGTAATAATAAATAAAATAAATTCTAATATGAGCAAAATAATAAAAAAAGAAAAAAAAACGGTTATATTAAAAACAAGGAAAACAGTATTAAAAAATTCATTTCAAATGAAATTATTTTGAAATTATTTTAAAATTATTATTAAATTGATTTTATTTTATTTTAATAAATAAAATAAAAAAAGATAAAATGCAGACAATCACACAAAACCCAAAAAATATTTATAATGAATTTAATGGTGACATTGGGAAAGAATGTCAAAAAGATTGGAAGTTGGTAGAGTATGAAGGAAAGTTGTATTTCTCAAATCCAAAATACAAAACAAAAAGATTTAATATTGGTGTAATTTTTGATAAAAAGAACCCAAAAATCAAAAGAAACATGTATCCAATTTCTAGCTACGAAAACGACCCCCATGAAATTTGTTTTAATATTAATTATACAGGTAGTTGTGCCGAATTAATTCCAAATAAATTTCAAGAATTATCGAACACACGTAATAGAAAAAGAGTTGAAAAATATGTCTCTTATAGAGAAGCCCGTGAAAAAACAAAGAAAGAATACGACATTTTAAATCCACCAAAAATCCACAAAAATCCCCACGTTAAAAATTTATAATGCTATTTGCTAATAATTTACTACCTTTTATAGAAGGTTCGATACCATTTGTAAAATGTTTTTTTTTATATAATATTTTACTGATATCTAAAAATTTAAAGTTATTTTTTTTGGAAAATTTTAATAATTTTTTATTCCATATTTTAATAATTTCATGGAATTTTATATACATTTCATCTTTTGGAAAATAAATGTTTAATAAAATTAAATTAAAATTGTATTTTTTTTTAATAAAATGTACCAAATTTTTATATTTTGAAAAAACTTGATTAATATGAGATAAATCATTAATATTTGTATTTTGATATTTATAAATTTCTAATAAATCGTTACCACCCACCGATAAAAAAATAAAGGTATTTTTATTATTTAGTTTTTCAGGTATATTATTTAATTGAGATTTTATATCATTAATAATTGATTCATCTTTTGCTAAAATAAGAGTTTTTTTATGAGTTTTTTTAATATTAGACCCAACTGTATGAGTTTGTTCAACGTAATTACTATTTTCCAACATACTATCTCCAATTAGAACTATATCAAGATTGTTTGTAAGAGCTTCGATGTTGTTAGTAAGCGTTTCAATTATATTTTTTTTTTGATGTTTAAATAAAAAATAAATTATTAATAATAATAAAATAATTGGATAGTAGATAGAATACATTTTATATATAATAAGTTAAGAACATTTTTAAACAAAATTTTGAGAATTATATTGAGAATTATATTGAGAATTATATTGAGACATCAGATAATTCTCCATCACTATCAATATTTTTCTTTTTTTTTTCTAAATTATTTAATTTCCACAAACCTTTTGTAAACCCCTGAAACCATGGTGAATTTGAACATGCTTCGAAATGAATTTTTCTTTCATTGTTTTCTATTTCGGGATTATCATTAAAACCGAAAACATAACCTTCTGTATATTCAATTTGTTGAGTTAACGTAATTTGTCGTTGTAAATTTTGTTTATTCCAGAAAGATAATTCCTTGTTTTCTTTTTGTAAATCACGACATCTTTTGGATAAAACAACAGAATCTTGTTGAAGGATTTGAGAAAGACGTCTCTCATTTGTAATTTCTGCATTTAAATCATTGCCCTCATACCATTTTTCTAACGATATGAAATTTCTTCTACACATAGGACAATTATAAGCTTGCTTCATCCATTTAAAGAAACAGGTTTTACAATATACATGATTACACATAGTATTAACAATATTATCAAGTTTTAATTCTTTGTAGCAAACAGAACAAGACATATTATCTTCAGAATATATCTCTTCAAGATTCAGGGAACGTTCTTCTGGTTCATTGGGTTCATTGGGTTCATCTGGTTCGTCAACTTCTCCTTCTTCAAGTTCTTCGTCAACCTGTTCTTCGTCTTGTTCAACAACGGGTTCGTCTTGTTCAACAACGGGTTCGTCTTGTTCGTCAATATTATCAATTAATGCTGCCACAGCTTCAAGTAATTCTTCTTCCGAAGAAGTTTCACCTGGAACATAACCGGCAGAGTCAACTTCAAGTAACATTTGATTCCATTGTGTTTCATTAAGAGACATTTTAAGCTTTAAAAGTTTTTACGTTTTAAGTTTTTAAAGTTTTATTACACTTTTTTTGTTATAAAAAGATAAGTAAAAATTATTTTCAATTTAATAATGTTAAATTGAATTATTTAACGTTGATAAATAAGAAATATAAAAAAATGACAACATTTGAAATTAAATGGCTTGAAAATAATTCAGTGAATTATGAAAGATTTAATAGTATTGTGAAAGAACATCCTAATGGAATTACAAGTAAAGAATTAGTTACAATTTATAATACAAGGGAAGAAATTAAAGAAAAATTACGTAAAGATGACCCTATGACATTAGATACATTTAATTACATGATTAAAAATGTACAGAGGGCAAAAAATACATTTTATAACGTTATAAAATTTATTTATGACAAAAAAACAAAAAAATGGCTAACAATAAATGAAAGTAATAATGAAGAAATCATTAGATTAAAGCGAGAAAATGAAAGATTAAAAGAATCTTTAAATAATATTACAACCGTCGAAGACTGGTAGTCCATTGATTATGCGAAGAATTTGTATTTGAACCACGAACACCTGCTGCAGGAAAATCGCGAGTATCAACTAAATTTTCACCTGTCCCATACCCAATAGGTCTATTTAAATTATCTCCACTTTTTTCTTCACTCCTAATTAATTTCATAGAGAGATTTTTATTTTTATTTTGGAGATAAAAATACATTTTATTAATATCTTTTAAATCATAAATGATATTATCTACCTTTTTACTGAAACTCATATATAAAGTAATTAAAGAATAGGTTTAATTTAAATTTTATTTAATGTTTTAAAAACATGTTTTAAAAACATTAAAATTTAGACGAACTCTGCTAATTTGATAGGATTAAAAATGCCCCCAATGGGGGGACCATACTTCTCAACATAAAAGACATAACGAAGGTCGATACTGGCAGACGTAGTAATATCAATCATTATTCCTGTATTTTGCGTGATTAATTTAGGTTTCAACTCATTTCGTATCTGGTCTGCTATAATAGCAACTTGAACTTTTAAATCATCATTATCTAAATATAATAATAAACCGCGATTAACAACACCTAAAGTTGAAAGTGCGAAGGAAGAAATAAGTTCTTCATCATTCCAATCATTTTGGTTTGTATTTACGGCGGGTGTAAAATCACCGAAATCATTAATCGTATTTATGTAAAGTGTTGAATTAATATTTGTTTGAACTGTACCAGAAATGTCATCAATTGTAAAAGGATTAACATAATTAATAAGCATATCCCTCAACTTGGTTGCTAAAATAGAAGAAATTCCACCACCACTACCACCACCAAATGCACCACCTATTACAATACTGACAACGCCGCCGGAACTACTATTTGTTGTATTGTGTAATTTAATAGCACCTAAAGGTTGATCCCCGCCAGTATCAATTTCATTTTGAGTTAAGGTTTGTTTAATACCATTATTATTTATACCTTCGCCCATAATACTTCCAAAAATATTGGCAGTAATCATATTATAATAAATGAATATCAAAAAAAATTCAATAGAAACTAAATTAGAACCTCCTAATTTCGAACCCTCTAATTTATAACCATACCAAAGTTATTTTCCATTTTGTATTGGTTAATAATTGACATATATTTATCAATTCGTTCTGCTAATTTTTTGTTTTTCTTTTCTAAAAAATCAATTTTTCTATGTTGTCTTAATACTTTATAAGATAAAGAGGAAGAATTTTTTTGTTTAAGTTTATTTATAGTACCTTCTTCTTGAAATCGCAAATTATCAATGGAACTTTTACTGCTAAAAAAAGGTTCATTTAACAATTCTGTATGACTTAATCCTAAATAAGGTTTTAAATTAATGCTATAACTATTCTGGTGAACTAATTGTTCGGAAACCGAAATGGTTTTATCTTTTGGTAAAGGATTGACGAAATAATGCATTAATTTTAGTAAATCTTTATATTTAAAGTTGTCAAATGATAAATTTTCTTCTAAATAAGATTTCAAAATATGAAGGAAAAAAATAGTGAATTCTCCATAAAATTTATTTGTATCAGTATTTATAAAATTTTTGCTAAAATATTTTTCAAAAGTATTTTCATTTTCACCACACGATGAAATACAAATAATATCAATCATATCATCCTTCTTTTTTAAATAATCAATAGAAGTGTAATCTTTAATATTATATGAAAATTTCAAATCACACATTGTTCCAGAATTACAACAATCAAACATTATTAATAATTTACTTTTATAATCTTTTATTAAAGACTGAAATAAATCGTCTGAAATGTAACTTACTTGCCAATCTTGCGGTAAAAATATTTCATCCTTTTTATCTACTTCATCACCATCGCTATCAACAATAGTACTACCGTGGCCACTAAAATACATAAATAATAAATCTTGTGATGACAATTCTTGTGAAAATAATTTAATATGTTTTACAATGTTAAAAAAACTAGCATTTTCTTTTATTTTTGGGGAGTCGCTCAATATTATAATATCTTCTTCTTGATAGTTCAAATAATTAATTAGGAAATCCTTCACAATATTAACATCGTTTATTGGTGAACGTAATCTATATTTATTGCTAGTTAAATAATTAATACCGATTAATAAAGCCTTATTAACCATTATATATATATTTAATTTATACTTTTTTATTATTTTTTTTTAAATAATAAAAAGAAATCAGTTACCTATTTTTGTGAGAGGGAAATATTTCTTAATATCTTTTGCGAAATGTTTACCAAAATTACCGGATGGGTCAAAATAAGAGACCTTTTGTAAAAGATAATCGGAACATAATCCTGGTTTTTCATAAGGATACGTTATATTAGCAGCTGTATTAATACCAATATCTGCCTTATCATTAAAACCTAAACTAGTATGAAAACTGTTAGTTCCGTCGGGATTGGATTTTACATTTTTTCTACCAATGGAAGCAGCATCGCCCTTTTCATCGTATAATTGAAAATCGATGAAATTACTTCTAGCATCTTGAAATGTATTAACGCTAAAATTATCAGTCCCTTTTTCTAAATATGTATTAAAGCAATCTCTATTGTTTGAAATATCATTTCTTTTGCATTCATAAAAACCATTAACAGTATTCATAAAGCTTTCGTAATTTTTTGCATTTTTAATATTTCCATTTTTATCTAAACAAATATCGTTTGAGTTGGATACACCTTGAAAAATAGCCTTATTTCTTTTATTCTTTATTCTTTCACTTTGAGATAAAGGTTCGAAACTCTTTGTAAACATTGAATTCATCTATATTTAATTTATATATTATATGTTGCTCTCGCAACATATATAAATTAAATATGGGGTTCATAAGGGGTGTCCCCTTGGGTTCATAAGGGGTGTCCCCCTTATAGTTGAATCTTAATTCGCCAGACATGACCGTCAAACATGGTGCTATCTCCATTGCCCAATGTGGAACCATCGATAGACATATCGCGATGTAAATCGGTTCCGGTCATAAGAACATTTGGAACAGTATCACCTACGAGACCAGCATATGTATCATATCCATTACCGGAAACCAAGTTTTCAGTGGTAGAAGAAGATTGGTAAACTTTTGCTGCGTTTTGATGCGCAATCCATCTATGTCGAGGTTGATAAAACATTTCTTGCACTTTTTTACTAGAAAAGCCAGGACTTCCTTGTCCAACACCACTCAAGTCTGGGTTACCATATTCAATAACAGTTGTATAATCGCTAATATTCGAATCAGTATTTAGTTTCACCCTTGGTCTAAAGTAAAACGATAATGTATCGCCTGTTCTAAATGGTAATCTTCTAGGAATATTATAACTTGAATCAAAATTACCCATATCAAAATCATCGCCACCCGATAAATCATAGTTGGTTAACCCTAAACCAACATCATTCATCGACATATCAAATCTTGATGTATCTGATGCCAATAATCCATCATATAATGATTGCAATAGAGAATTTCGTATACCTTTTGTTTTAAGGGTAGGTTCAAAAATGTCATATTCGTTATTAGAAGCATGTTCTGTAATGATATTAACACTGCTAATGTCAACTTTTCCTGCATCGCCACTACCATGTGCAGAATATAAATATGGGTTATTTTTCAATAAGGTATCCTTCAGTTGGTCGCCTGTATTTGCATTAGAAATATCTCTAATTATTTCGCTTTCATTTGCTAAAAATCCTTGAGCAAACGGATGCCCCATAAGATGTGTGGATAGTAATCGAATCAACGTTCTACCAAATGAGGTACCTGTACCGTCTGTTATACCTGCTGTATAGTAATTTTGTCCAGTAACATCATAACCTGTATTATTTGTAGGATTAGGACCATCGCTTCTCCCCAAAGCATCAAAGTTGGCGGAATAATTTGGCAGCGGGATACCGGGTGGTTTATACTTAACTGTAAAATTATCAACAACGTTTCCTGAACCATCTGTTGTTTGTTCAGACGGTTGTATTAATTTGGAATTTTCTCCTAAAATTTTACTTGAAATAATATTTGCCAGAGTGTTTGCAATATCAGTATTATCACTTGTATAAAAAAGAACACCACTAGCGTCGTTTTCGGCGGCGTCACCATATAAAATTTTTTTAAATTCATCAATTAAACCGGCGCTTGAATCACCATATAATTGGAATTTTAAATGAGAATCAAAAACGTCCACTGTTGAAGTTGCCTGTCCAAAAATAATACCACCTGCTGATATATCAAAAAGTAAGGGTATATTTAAATTTACCATTAATACATATTATTAATAATTTAATATTATTAATAATATTATTAATACATATTATTAATAATTTAATATTATTAATAATATTATTAATAATATTATTAATAATTTAATATTATTAATAATTTAATATTATTAATAATTTATAATAATTTAATAAATAATATATTTTAAAATATTATTTTATAAAGCCAATGTTATTTTCCAGACGTGTGCGTCGAATTCACAAGCCGAAAGACCTTTTTCACTAGCAACAAAATCGGTTCCCATCATAGTAATACCGGGGATTGTGGAATTTTCTGCATCAACATAAGTATCGTATGCATTTGTCAATGCATCTGCATAAGCAAGCTTGTTTGTACCTGTACTACTTGCCACAACACCCCCAGATGTCGCGTGTGAAATCCATCGATGTCTAGGCTGAAAGAACATAGATGTAATACTTGTATTGCTTGTTCCACTTGAACCTTGTCCAACACCACTCAAATCGTCATTACCATAAGATGTACCTGTTCCACCTACACTAGCATCAATTTCCAACTTAACATGTGGTCTAAAGTAAAACGATAAAGTGTCGCCAGTTCTAAAAGGGATATTTCTTGGTCGACAACCACTGGAATCGGTATTGAGTTCTTCGAAATCAGTACCACCAGAGATATCATTACTAGAAGCATCATACATGCCGGTTCCTGATAAGTCGAAACGAGCAGGGTCGGAACCCAATAAACCTTCATATATTGATTGTAAAATTTGATTTCTAATACCATTGGCCTTTAAAGCATAATAAATGGCATCGGTCGTATTAATAGTTCCAGATGTTACCACTGCCTGATTGATTTCGTCATCAACTGTCGTATTTGTAGGATTCATAGTAGCATCATTAACCAATAGTTTGTCTTTAACTTGTGCTTTAACTGCTAAAGTTCCATTGTCGGAAATATCTGTAATAATTGCATCTTCGTTTGCTAAAAAAGACTGTGCAAATGGATGTCCCATAAGATGTGTTGCCATTAGACGGATAAGGAGGCGGGAAAAGTTGGAACCACCTGCGTCTGAAATCCCAGCGGTGTAATAGCCCTGGGTAGAAACAGCAGCAGTTAAAGTGGCCTCGCTAGTTATACCATAATTGGGAAGTGGAATTCCCGGATTCATGTATTTACCACCGTGTGCTGCGTTGTTTGAAGCATCGGCAACACCAGCAGAGGGTTGCGTCAATAAGGATGTGTTCCCTAATATACTACTACCAAGCTGTTCTCCTAATGTGGTACTTAAATCGGTGGAAGTGGAATAGAACAAAACACCACTGGCGTCGGTTTCGGTTGTGTCTGCATATAAAAGTTTTTCAAATTCGGTTTTCAATGCACTAGCGGAAGCACCTGCTAAATTAAAATTTAAATGTGCGTCAAATAAATCACGATCTTCTATAGTTTCACCATAAACAATACCTCCTGCGGAAATATCGAAAAGTAAAGGAATCTGTAAATTTACATTCGGCATATTATAATAATAGTAAATATAATTTTTTATTCCAAACTTTTAAAAAAAGTTTATCAAAACAAACTTTTAAACAAACATTTTGTTAAACTTTTTTTAAAAGTTATAGTAAGATAAAATAAATCTTCCACAAACTATCTTTTATAATGAATTTATTTTTAATAGTTTCGAAGTTTTTTGCTAAACTATCACTGGGTGAATGTATAACTAATTTTGGTTTTTTAAAAAAAATAGACACCTCTAAAACATCACCATTTTCAAACAAATTAGTTTCAAAAGATTTATCACGTGCATCAAATATTTTATAAAATTCCCGTAGAATTTTTCTCTCCTGAAATTGTTTAATAATTTGTTTTGGGATAACTGAAATTTTTTTTTTAATCTCTGCTAAATTTTGAAAGCCGTGAAAAGCAACATGAGAACCAAATAATTGTTGAGCCATATATTGAAAATAATAAGTTTCTAAATCACCCGGGATAAGAGGTTGGTTTGTAAAACTATCACCTGTAAAATTCAGGGTTCCTTTGAAAGATTTCTGCAAATCACAACAAATTTCACCAAAATATGGATAATTAATATCAATAATTTTACGCGCTTTATCTAAACGGAAACATTTATTCCAATTTTTTAAAGATAATATTTCTAAACATTCCAAATGATAAACATTCAATTCATTTTTTTTTAATTTAATATCATTACCATTATGATTTAAATTATAATAATCACCCCCCCCACTAGAGCAAGAATTGAATTTTTCAAATTCATCATTATAATTTATCTTAAAAATTCTCCCATATTTATTTACACCATTGGAAATATTACCTTTATTGCCTTTATTTCCTTTATTTCCTTCATTGCCTTCATTAGTATTCATATATCTTTACTTTTCATATAATATATCGAATTCTAACCCGAAAGAGAAATCACTATACCCCTGTCTTATTTCAATACCGTATTCGTCCATTAATGTAAAATGCAACTTATCTATTCTAACGGGACCAAAATATTCTCTACTTTTGCGAATATTATCTGAACCATCATCGTAAACAACGACAAATTTACCTTGTCTTAATGGAATTCTTGCCATAATATTTCTATTCATAAAAGAATTTTCGTAGACAATACTAACATTTTCACAAACATTTGTCCTGTAATCATCAATACAGAAAAATAAAACTTTTTGCCCACCGAAATCAACAGGAGCCTCGCTGATATAACTAGTAGAACCTGAATATTTAAGTTGTCTAAATCCTAGTTTCCAACCTAAATTTTTGGTGATTGGTATATTTGGTTCTACAGTGTTTGTAAAATCCAAGTCAAATGTAGCATCCGCATCTAAATCGCCAGCAACGCCGGCGCCGGAAATATCAGTGCTAATAACAGCTCTACCCGTTTTTGTATCAATACTAAACACGATTTTGTCATCAATAATAAAATTATTCAAAGCTGCAGTAACGGTATTGGATTGGTAATTACCAGAAGGAAGTTTGTATTTTGCTTCCCAACCATCGGTAGTATCGCCTATTGCATTACCTGTATTTTCTTTAGTTGCGTCCGTTTGACCACCAACACCACCAACCTTGCGACCAACTGCTTTAATACCGTATTTATTTCTTCTAATGTCTGCACTACTATTGTCACCTACCGTTCCTATACCAACACCACCGAAATCAGTGTCGTTATCTGGATGATAAATAATTGCAAATTCATTAGTACCTAAAGTTGCATCAATATCATAAACAACGTTAGGAAATTCTAAAGAAATAAGTCTCATAGCAATAACGTTTTTAAGAGGCGTTGCTAAAACCATTTTGAAATTTGCTGGGGAAGATTTAAAATAATTTGGTCTAAACTTGGTATCAAAACTTAATTGTCTTTTTACAATTCTTCTTCTATATGTATTAATTGACACTTCTTCGCCACCACCACCACCACCACCACCACCACCACCGCTACCATCATTTACTTTAACATTTGCTAGTAATTTACTAGGGTCTATATTTTTTTTATCCATTACATAGTTATCAACTTTAACGTTGTATTTATAGATTAAAAAAAACTCGAGTGCTTTTAAGAAACTTTCAAATTTATCTTTCATTTCACTAGAGAGATTTTCATCTTCACGCAACTTTTGAATAACATTATTTGTCTTTTTTTTAACGGAATAATAATTTAATTTGCTTGGGTCACCACCTATATTTAATATATTCATCATGTCGTTAATGTCATAATTTCTTATGTCAAAATCAAATTTAGCGGAGGTACCAAATTGGAATTTCTGTTCAATATCAGCTAAATCAGACATATTCTTTAATAATATAAACAAACAAAATTTTATATTTATATTTTTTAATAAGTTTTTAAAACTTATTAAAATTATTAAAAAATTAAAAAATTAAAAAAATTAAAAAAATTAAAAAATAAAAAAAAATTATATATTTTTTTTTATTATAGTTTTGTTGAACTTTTCCCAAAAGTTCTTAATTGCCATTTTTTTCATTGAAAACAGACATTGCAGTAACATATCTTTGTTTATCTTTTTCAGCCAATTCCAAGTATTTCTTTTTAGATTCATCGGTGACTTTCTTCCAAATTTCTGCAACTTCTTTCGCAACATCACCCATGTTGATTTTACCATCACCACCTTTCTTTTCTTTCTTTTTGGCTGCGGTGCGATGTTTTTTAATGACGTCGCCTCTTTCATCGTCGCAAAAGTAAAAGTATGCAGAACGTGCTCTTTTTGGCTTATTGGGGTCTTTGAATGCTTTCATTTTCAACTTTGGACCTAAAAACTTTTCCATCATATCAGTAATTTTATCGGTGTGTCCGAGTTCAACACAAATTTGTTGTAAAAGAGATTTATGAGATTCAAACCAAACATCGTTAATATTAACGGTGTTATTATGAAATAAAGGAGAATATGTAAGTTGGTTTGCGATTGATGTCATTTTATACTAAATTTCTTGTTTTGTTCTTAAGCTTTTTATTTAAATATTATTAATAAAAAATTAATAATAATTAAATGAATCAATTTAATATCAATAGTAAATATTATATTGATATTCTTCAATCTCCCTTGAAGCATAATGACAAGAACTACAGAAATTACCATAATTTTTTTTATGATAATTCTCTCCAAGAATAACTTTACAAATTAAACAGTTATGTTTCAAAAAATCATGTTTCAAAAAGTCATATTTATAATTTATTTTAATATAATTTATTTTTCGAAGATATAATTGTTTTACAACATTTGGCCATTGTTCTGACAATTGTTCAGAAAGAAACATTATATATAAATTGATTTAAAATTTTTTATATATTTTTTTAGTAAAAAAATATATAAAAATATGGAATCACCTGAATACATAACAGAAGAAAATCAGTATAACTTTATAATATGGTGCAACCAAAGCCTGCCCCACAAAACACCTCTTCACACATCTATTAATATCGATAAATTTAACATGCTTCTTCAAATAAATATGGAAGAATGGATTTTTAAAAATAATGTTAGTTGGGAATTTGCATATGGAAACATTATTGATACTTTAAAAGCCCAACAAGAAATAGAAAATTCAATGAATGAAGAAACAAAAAAAAAAGAAGAAAGAGAAAAAGAAGAAAGAGAAAAACCTAGTGATAAAATCAAGCGTCGAGAATTATTTGCAAAAAAAGCTGAAGAACGTCAAATAAATACAAAAAAATTTAAAAGATAAATTAAAAGCAACACCAGCTTTGCCAACACTTTTTAGTAAATTGCAAACTTCGCGTTCCACATTGCACACATTTCATTGTATAAAATTTATTTTTTTTTGTAAATTTTTTATAGCATTTATAATGAACAAATTTTGAACAGAGACTACAATGAACAATAGGTGCCAATCCCTTTTCATCATAACATATCAAACATTCATTATCGCTATCATTGAGTGAAATTTGACTTTCTTCTGTTATACCCCCTATGAGATATTTTCGAAGGCTACCTTTTTTATATAATTTTTGATAATTATTGTCGTCTTTTTTCAATTCTCCACGGAAGTTACCAAAAGAAAAATTTTGAGAATCTTTGCAAGTATTATAACAAACGACATCACCACAAAATTCACAAGAAGAAGGGTCTAAATTACATTTTTCTGTTAACGAACTAAAGGTCGATTGACAAGTATATTCTGGTAATATATGGTCATTATTTATTAAAACATCATTCATATATATATATAATATTAATTGCGTCTTCGTGGTAAACGAATTTTATTTTGAAAAATTCTGTTTTTTTTTATTTCCTCGGTTTCTTTATATTTTTTTAATGGACTGAATTTTTTTTCATTCATTATTTCATCTTCAAAAAAATAACCAAATGATTTTTTTCTCTTTTTCTTTTCTTTATTTAATTCTTTAATTAATTTTTTAATTTTTGCATTCTTTGCTTCCGCAAACGTTTTTTTTTTTCGAGGCATTCGACATAAAATAGGTGGTTTCGCCAAAGGGTCGTGACTCCTGCAAAAAGGACAATGTTCTAATTTCATATGCCTTAATTGGAATTTATTTTGTTGTGCTTTTAATTTATTACAACAAACTAAACAAATTGCTTTATCATTGTCTCTATGTCGTTTTTGTTTACCATCCGTTAAATAACCAAGTTTGCAATTGATAAATCTTGTATTCATTTCGCCAGATTCATCTAATCTCGTGGCGTTTTCAGCACATATACAACAAAGATGACATGGTTCCGGATTGTTAACTTCATTATTATCTCTTTTATATTTTTTTCTCTTTGGTTCTACAAAAATATCAACAGATTTTTTGAGGTTTTCCGTTTGATATGACGACATTGTGTTTGCTTTTACAACTATATTCACAAATTATAATCAATTTTAATATTTACGGTTATCTAACAATCGTAAATATAATATTAAGTTATATTATGACTAATACAAAAAAACAGAATACAAAAAAAAGAAAAAACAAAGCAAAAAACAAAGCAAAAAACAAAGCAAAAAACAAAGCAAAAAACAAAGCAAAAAACAAAACAAAAAAATTAAGAATAAAACACGATAATAGAAAATATTCTGATACTAATTATCCATATAGAAATCATACAAAGAAACAAGCCGTTGAGAATTTTAAAAAATTAAAAGAAGCAATTGACATTAGTTCAAAGTCATTAACGGGTAATATAACTGTAAATTATGGAACGGAATCATTGCGTGTAAAAACAAAATATCGCGGAAAATCCAATTTAGAAAGATGGAAGAATCCAAAAGCCAGAAATAAAATGATACAATTTGCAAAAAGATTGCAAAAATACGATATAGATAATAAAAATGTAAATCCTGGTTCCACAATTTCTCTACAAAGAGCCATATCAATGCAATGGGGAACCATAAATACAATGAGACCCGCTGCAGCATTAAATATTTATAAAAAATACAAAGCAACATGCGTTTTAGATTTTACTGCTGGTTGGGGAGCAAGAATGATAGCTGCGGCGGCACTTGACATAAATTATATCGGAATTGATTCTAATAAAAAATTAAAACCCGGATATAAAAAAATACAATCAACAATCAACCCTTATACAAAAAGTAAAATAAAAATGATATTTAAAGAAGCTGAAAAAGTAGATTTTAGTAAATTACCTAGATATGATTTGGTTTTTACTTCACCTCCATATGAATATTTAGAGGTCTATGAAGGAATGACCAATTATGAAGGGACAGAAAAAATAAAGCAACCATCATCGGCAAATTTAATAAATAAAGACACGGCCCCCGAATTCTATACAAAGTTTATGATACCAACATTGAAATCGGCATATAAGTATCTACCAAAAGGAAAATTTATTTGTTTAAATATACCAGACAGTATGTATGAAAAAATAAAAAAATTATGGAAAAAAGCTGATAAAAAAGAATTGTATATTATTACAAAAAGGATTGGAAGTTCTGTTGAAAAAGCAGGAAGACGAGGGTCAGAATATATTTATTGTTGGCAGAAGAAATAACTAGGTTAATTATCATAAACAAGGTCTTCTTGTGTTTCATATCCATTTGAAGAATCTCGATAATAACTTCTTAAAATTTTGCGTCGTATATTCAATGATATAAATGAAATATAAATAAGTTGTAACCCATAAATGAACAATGAAGCAATAACAAGCCAAATTATATAAGCATTCACTTGGTGATAAAATAACGTTTCTGCCATATTTTTTTTGATAGTGTTGACTAATAAAAAAATTATTTCAATTTATAATGAATTTCTACAATATATTGTCAGAATATCTACAAAATATTGTCAGAATATCTTTTCAAAAAACGCTTTCTTGAACGAGTATTATAATGTTTTCTTAAAATATCAGTTTTCCAACTCTTTTTCTTTTTATTATCGATAAATGTCGGTTCTTCATGACATGATTCTTCATGACATGATTCTTCATCACATGATTCTTCATCACCTGATTCTTCATCACCGGATTCTTCATCACCTGATTCTTCATCACCTGATTCTTCATCACATGATTCTTCATCAAATCCGCTACTTTGTCTATCAATATTTTTACAAACATGATGAAAGTTGCTACGGTCAAACTCTTCGAAACGGCCAGAATCGAAAAATTCAAGCCATGTAAATAATTCCAAATCATTGTTTAAAATACAAATGATAATTAAAGCTAAATCTGCTTTAAGTTGAATATTTAAATCCCAATTTGCAAATTGTCCCGTGAATAGTCCAATAAGAGGAATCATATGAATTACATTGTAAATCATCGATTTAATTGTCGGGATTAGCATACCAGAACCAGAAATTACTTGATATCCCCATAAAAGTTGCCCGATGAAATAAGTAAATACAGCATCGTAATAAATGCAAACACTTCCTTCGATAAATGTACAATTGCTGCATAACGAAGTTCCATTGGTAAATGAATTAAAATCTTCATATTTATCAAATTTTTTCAAAAAATGATAACCTGTAAAACAAGTTACTACCGTTACTAACATATTTTTTGGCCAATTCTTAATGTTCTTTATGAAACTAAAGCACACTAACCAAATACCGATAAGTTCGAGTGTCATAATTTGCATTTATAACTTTTTATAATAACTTTTGTACTACAAAAACATAGAAAAAAAATATAATCAATTTAATTTTTTATTTTTTTTATTTTTTTTATTTTTTTTATTTTTTTTATTTTTTTTATTTTTTTTATTTTTTTTATTTTTTATTAAGTGTTTAAATACTAAAATAACTATATCCAAATGTACCGTTTGTAATAATCATATTATTATAATCATAAGTTCCAATTGGCTCCAGGTCACCATTTCCGTCGTATAACATCAATAAATTTTCATGTCCTGAATAATTATTATTGTCACAGAAGTATTGAACACCATTAATAGTTATAAAACTATAACTATCAATCCATTCAATAAGATTTTCATAGTCTACATTAGATAACCTTCCATCGGTAGCATCTTCGGTGGCATCTTCGGGCGCATCTTCGTAAGCATCTTCATAAGCATCTTCGTCAGTATCTTCGTCAGTATCTTCGTCAGTATCTTCGTCAGTTATTTCATCGGTATCTTCGTCGGTATCTTCGTCGGTATCTTCGTCAGTTATTTCATCGGTATCT
>Ga0209302_10000601_pt1 | contig 20944 bp, 19 predicted proteins | sample ArcOceMetagenome_2_FD_187445 | JGI IMG/M metagenome (GOLD analysis project Ga0209302, IMG submission 187445) | Marine eukaryotic phytoplankton communities from Arctic Ocean - Arctic Ocean ARC135M Metagenome (SPAdes) (version 2) | ecosystem: Environmental > Aquatic > Marine > Oceanic | place... | reverse complement strand
CCACCCGATGCCAGGTGGCCATAGTATCTACGATCATATTTGGGACTCCAATTAGTCATATAAACAGGATGACCCTGACCACCGAGGCCAGGGCATGGGGTGGCATAATATTTTGGTCTAATTGAATATAGTTGCTATAGGCCTAGTTTGCCATGAGAAAAATTCTATAAAAAAAGGCGCCTTGAAGACGCCCTTTTCGATTTAGCTTTATTATGCACTGATCACCTAATTGATTTTTGGATCCAGCTCCCTGCTGTCATAGCGTGCGGTCATGACATCCAGACTCAAGGCTTGCATCTTGCTAGCGTTACCGGCAGTACCGAAGGTTTCATAGCGCGCCATAGCGATATCTTGCATAGCTATAATGGTTTCCTTGAGATAAGAGCGCGGATCAAATGCGCTGGGATTTTCGGCCAGATAACGGCGCACAGCACCCGTTGACGCCAGGCGCAGATCCGTGTCTATATTAATTTTGCGCACACCATGCTTAATGCCTTCACCAATTTGCTCGACAGGTACGCCATAGGTCTCTGGAATTTCTCCGCCATACTTATTAATGATGGCCAGCCATTCTTGAGGTACAGATGATGAGCCATGCATTACCAGATGAGTGCCGGGAATACGCTTGTGGATTTCTTTAATACGGTCGATGGCGAGAATGTCACCGGTCGGCGGTCGGCTAAATTTGTAGGCGCCATGGCTGGTACCGCAAGCGATAGCCAGAGCATCGCAATGGGTTTTGGCAACAAAATCTGCCGCCTCTTCTGGGTCAGTTAGCATCTGATCATGGGACAGGATGCCCGCTGCGCCTACGCCATCTTCTTCACCCGCTTCACCCGTTTCTAATGATCCAAGACAGCCGAGTTCGCCTTCAACGGACACGCCACAGGCATGAGCCATCTCAACGGTGCGTCGGGTAACGTCAACATTGTATTCGTAGCTCGATGGTGTTTTTCCATCTTCTTCTAGGGAACCGTCCATCATCACTGAGCTAAAACCCTGCTGAATAGAGCGCTGGCAAATAGCTGGGCTAGTCCCATGATCCTGATGCATGCACACTGGAATATGCGGCCACTCTTCGATAGCAGCGAGTATCATATGGCGCAGAAAGGGTGCGCCTGCATATTTCCGTGCCCCTGCGGACGCCTGCACAATAACGGGGCTATCGGTTTTGTCGGCGGCCATCATAATGGCGCGCATCTGCTCAACATTGTTGACGTTGAATGCCGGTACGCCATATTCGTATTCTGCTGCATGATCTAACATCTGTCGCAATGATATTAATGCCATGGTGACTGTTCTCCGTAAAATCCAGTAATAATATTAACATTTAGCACGCTGCTCTAATATTGCAACGGCGGGTAATTTTTTGCCTTCGACATACTCTAAAAATGCGCCACCACCAGTTGAAATATATGAAATCTGATCGGCTATACCATACTTATCAACAGCTGCTAGGGTATCACCACCGCCCGCAATTGAGAATGCTGAGCTTTCAGCTATCGCTAGGGCCAACGTTTTTGTGCCGCCGGCAAATTGGTCAAACTCAAAAACGCCTACAGGGCCGTTCCAAATAATCGTGCCCATATCCGTAATAAGATCTGCCAAATACCGTGCGGAGTCTGGGCCTATATCAAAAATCATATCATCGTCAGCCACTTCATCGACAGACTTTACGACGCCCTGGGCGGTCGCTGAGAATTCTTTGCCTACCACGACATCGGTTGGAAGGGGAATATTGACCCGATTCATTAATGCCTTAGCCGCTTTTATTAGGTCAGGCTCATAGAGTGATTTGCCCACATTCTTGCCCGCTGCAGCCAAGAAAGTATTGGCAATACCACCACCCACGATTAACTGATCAACTTTGTCAGCCAATGTTTCTAGAACCATTAGTTTGGTTGATACTTTGGACCCCCCCACAATTGCGGCCACTGGCGAGGTCGGCTCAGTGAGAGCCGTTGCTAATGCATCTAGCTCTTTGGCCAGAAGTGGCCCAGCGCAGGCGATGGCCGCATATCTTGCGACACCCTCTGTGGAGGCTTGGGCGCGGTGGGCGGTGCCAAAGGCATCCATCACGAAGATGTCGCAGAGTTGCGCATAGGCCTTGGCGAGGCTGTCATCATTGTTCGCCTCACCCGGATTAAAGCGCACATTTTCCAACATCAGGACAGTGCCGTCAGCAGTATCTAAACCCTCAGACCAGCTTTGCTTGAGCACCACGGGCTGACCTAACAGACTACTCAAATGCTCTGCTACTGGGTTAAGGCTGTAGGCCTCATCGAAAGTACCCTCGCTAGGTCGACCCAGGTGGGACATTAAAATTATCTGAGCACCGGCTGCCAGGGCCAGCTTAATAGTCGGCAGCGCAGCTCTGATTCTGGCGTCGCTGGTGACCTTGCCCAGTTTAAGCGGTACATTCAGGTCTTCGCGGATTAGCACTTTTTTACCAGATAAATCTAAATCGGTCATGAGTGTAACGGTCATGTTAGCCCTTGGAAGTTGGGGTTGGCCGAGGTAGCCCGCACCAGTAGAGTAGGGTGTCCAGCATTCTATTTGCATAACCCCATTCATTATCAAACCAGACTAACACCTTGACGAGTTTCTCGCGACTGACACGAGTTTGGCTAGCGTCGACGATGCCACTGCGCGGGTCATGGTTAAAATCACAGGAGGCTAAAGGCTCATCGGTATAACCAAGAATGCCATTAAGATAACCGGCTGATGCAGCCGCTAATGCAGCATTGACAGCGGCAGTGTCAACATTGGAATTTAACATAACCGACAAATCTATAGCCGAAACATTGACGGTAGGCACGCGCATGGCCTGGGCCTGAAATCGTCCGCTTAACTCTGGCAGCAGACGATCAATACCCAGCGCCAAACCGGTATCGACCGGGATAATCGACTGCATAGCGGCACGAGTTTTGCGCAGATCCGTATGGTGGTAAGCGTCAATAACCGGCTGATCATTCATAGCCGAGTGAATTGTCGTAATCACGCCGCCATCAATACCGAAGGAATCATTGAGTACTTTGATAACCGGAACCACGCAGTTAGTGGAGCAGGCCGCACTAGAGATAATTGTTTCGTTACCCGTAAGGATCTCCTGGTTAATACCATAAACAATTGTGGCATCGACCCGAGGATCTGCTGGCTGAGAAAATAAAACACGCTTAGCACCGCTGGTTAGATGCTGCTCTGCGGTACCACGGTCGGTAAAGGTGCCGCTACATTCGAGCACTACATCGACGCTTAGCTCACCCCAGGGGAGCTGATTTAATGCGCTATTATGGGTGATATGGATATCATCGCCATTTATAGAAAGTAAGTCTTTACTATCCTCTACGGTTCCATTAAACCTGCCATGAGTAGAATCGTAGCGCGTTAAATGGGCCATAGTCTTGCTATCAGCCGGCTCATTTATGGCGACAATCTGCATCTGCTCACGGGCACCTGACTCGTAGAGTGCTCGCAAAACTGAGCGACCAATACGGCCATAACCATTAATTGCTAAACGCATCATTAACCGAGGCTATCCATTAGATTATTAACCACATTTTCAACCGTGAAACCGAACTCTTTTAGCAACTGATCTCCCGGTGCTGACTCACCAAAGGTGCGCATGCCCACGACCCGGCCGTCAAGGCCAACAAACTTGTACCAGTAATCTGCGTGCAGTGCTTCAACCGCTACTCGCGCTCGGATAGCAGGCGGTAGCACCGAGTCCCGATAAGCCACGTCTTGCGCTGAAAATATCTCTGCACAGGGCATGGACACGACACGCACCTGAATCCCTCTACTGGCGAGTGCATCGGCGGCATTAATGGCCAGCTCGACCTCTGATCCCGTCGCAATCAAAATACCCTGAGGGCTGTCGCAGTCTCTTAAGACATAGCCACCACGGGCAATCTCCGCAACCTGCTCTAGCGATCTCGGCATCGGCTGAAGGCCTTGGCGGCTAAATACTAAAGCACTAGGGCCATCGCGACGCTCGATAGCATTTTTCCAGCACACCGCAGATTCCACTGTGTCACACGGGCGCCAGGTGTGCAGATTTGGCGTCGAACGCAAAGAGCTCAGCTGTTCTACCGGCTGGTGCGTTGGACCATCTTCGCCCAAACCAATTGAGTCATGGGTGTAAACAAAGATACTCTGCAAGCCCATCAGCGCCGACATGCGCACGGCATTGCGGGCATATTCCATAAACATCAGAAAAGTTGCGCCATAATTGACAAAGCCTCCATGCAGGGCGATACCATTCATCATGGCGCTCATACCAAACTCACGCACGCCATAATAGATGTAGTTGCCGTCTGCATTATTACCGCTAATACCTTTAGAGCCTGACCAGATTGTCAGGTTGGAACCGGCCAGGTCTGCAGAACCGCCAAGCAATTCTGGCAGCATCGGGCCGTAGGCGTTGAGGCAGTTCTGTGATGCCTTGCGTGAGGCAACCTTTTCCATTTTATCCTGACATGCCTGAATATAGGCGTCCGCTTTTACGCCGAAGTCTTCTGGCAGTTCTCCGCCGGTACGACGCTCAAATTCTGCGGCTAGTGAAGGGTGTTCCGCACGATAGTCTGCCAATCGCTCTGACCAGTCTGCCTGAGCCGCGGTCCCTTTGACAATCCCATCCCAACCAGCGTAATGATCAGCAGGAATTTCAAAAGGCCCATGCTCCCAGCCGAGGGCTGCGCGAGTTAATGCAACCTCATCCACACCCAGCGCGGCACCATGGCAATCTTCTTTGCCCTGCTTGTTTGGTGAGCCAAAGCCAATAATTGTTTTACAGCAAATTAGGCTTGGCTTGCCAGTCTCGGCATGGGCGGCATCAATGGCCGCTTTAATCGCGTCACTGTCGTGGCCGTCAACATTGGCAATAACATGCCAGCCATAGGCTTCGAATCGGGCTGGCGTATCATCACTAAACCAACCATCAACCTCACCATCAATTGAGATACCATTGTCGTCATAAAAAGCCGTGAGCTTGCCTAACTTTAAGGTACCGGCCAAGGAGCAAACCTCGTGCGAGATGCCCTCCATCAAACAGCCGTCACCGAGAAAAGTGTAGGTCTGGTGATCAACAACCTCATGGCCTGGGCGATTGAACTGTGCCGCGAGTACTTTCTCAGCCAGCGCCATACCAACCGCATTACTGATACCCTGACCTAGGGGCCCCGTAGTCGTTTCGACACCTGGCGCATAGCCATATTCTGGATGCCCTGGTGTCTTAGAGTGAAGTTGACGAAAGTTTTTGATCTCTTCAATCGGCAAATCGTAGCCGGAGAGGTGCAAGAGTGAGTACAGCAGCATGGAACCATGGCCGTTCGAAAGTACAAAACGGTCTCGATTGACCCAGGTCGGGTCTGCTGGGTTATGGCATAGATAGTCGTTCCAGAGTACCTCGGCAATATCTGCCATGCCCATGGGGGCGCCTGGATGTCCACTGTTAGCCTGCTGCACAGCATCCATACTGAGGGCACGAATTGCGTTAGCAAGGTCTCTGCGTGAGGCCATGGATTATCACTCCTAAGGTGGGAATTTTGAAGATCGTATTGTCCACTAGACGGCCCCTCCCGTAAACCGATATTCAGTATTAAGCCGCGCTTTGGAGTCACTTTGAGCGTTTTCACCGCAACGTCACGCCCGTATATATAAAAATATTTTGATATAGTCGTTTTGCTGTGCTAGAGTCCGGCCCATGACCACTCCGACACTCACAGCGGCTGTTGCAGACCAGTCGTCGAACCCAGATATCAGTGCCATTACCGCGTTGTGTAAGGGTGCCGGTGATCCATTGCGCATGCAGATACTGAAGGTTTTGCAGCAAAACGCGTATGGCGTTCTCGAGCTTTGTCAGGTCTTTGATATTCGCCAGTCCGCCATGAGCCATCACTTAAAGATTCTGGCCAATGCCGGACTGGTGGCCACGCGCCGTGAAGGTACGACCATTTTCTATCGTCGCAATCCACGCCATAGTAATTACGAGTTGCAGGCGCTGCAGCAGGCCCTTTTTAGAAGCGTTGATGAAGCGAGCCTAGATGACGCCTTGGCAGAGCATCTGGCACAGATAAATAACGATAGAGCATCGGCTTCAGTGGCCTTTTTCAACCGCAATGCGTCGCGCTTTGAAGAGAATCAAGATTTGATCGCCAGTTGGGCTGACTACGGCGACAGCGTTGAAGGCTTCCTCGATAGCAGCATTAAAGCAATGGGCACGGCGATAGAAGTCGGCCCTGGTTATGGCCAGTTTTTGGGCAAGCTATCGAGCCGCTTTGATCGGGTCATAGCACTTGACAGCGCTCGCGAAATGCTCGACCAGTGCGAGTTGCGCGCGACCCAACAGGGTTTGAGTAATATCCAATTTACCCTCGGTGATACCACCGCCGCTACGACTCAGGGATTAACCGCCGACTGCCTGTCGCTGAATATGGTGCTGCACCACAATCCTACACCGGCTGACATTATTGCCGACTGCGCTGGTTTGTTAAATGAGCACGGTGTTTTATTGATAACTGACCTCTGCGCCCATGATCAGGAATGGGTCAAGGACACCTGCGGCGATCTATGGCTGGGGTTTGAGCCGGAAGAATTAACCCGCTGGGCGGGTATCGCAGGTCTAGTTGAAGGTAATAGCCTGTACCTCACTCAACGCAATGGTTTTCGAATCCAGTTGCGCGAGTTCACGCTGTAAAATTTTCTATTTAAGGAACGGAATGTATGTCTACTTATAATTTATTTACCTCTGAGTCAGTCTCTGAAGGTCATCCGGATAAACTGGCCGATCAAATTTCTGATGCGGTATTGGATGCCATTATTGCTGACGATCCCAATTCTCGGGTCGCCGTTGAAACTATGGTTAAAACGGGTATGGCTATTATTGCCGGCGAAGTCCGCACCAATACCTATGTCGATCTGGAGCAGATCGTGCGCGATGTCATTATTAGCACGGGTTATGACCATTCTGACATGGGCTTTGATGGTAACTCCTGCGCGGTTCTTAATGCGATTGGTAAACAGTCTGGTGATATTGCTCAGGGTGTTGATGAGGCCGGCGACAAAGATATTGGTGCAGGCGATCAGGGCCTAATGTTTGGCTATGCGAGCAATGAGACCGATGTGCTGATGCCAGCCCCAATATTTTATGCGCACCGGTTGGTTGAGCGTCAGGCGCAGTTGCGAAAAAATGGTACGCTGAGCTGGTTGCGTCCAGATGCTAAGAGCCAGATTACTCTGCGCTATGATCAGGGCAAGCCCGTTGCCATTGATGCCATTGTTTTATCGACGCAGCACTCTCCAAGTATCTCTCTTTCAGATTTACAAGAAGCTGTGCGCTCAGAAATTATTGCGCCGGTTCTTCCTGAAGAATGGCTGCATGCTGGTACTCAATACCATATTAATCCAACGGGTAATTTTGAGATCGGGGGACCCATGGGTGACTGTGGCGTAACCGGACGCAAGATTATTGTCGATACCTACGGCGGTATGGCCCACCACGGCGGCGGTGCATTTTCTGGCAAGGATCCCACCAAGGTGGATCGTTCGGCTGCCTATGCTGGCCGATATGTGGCTAAGAATATTGTTGCGGCCGGCTTGGCGGACCGTTGTGAGATCCAGATTTCCTATGCCATTGGGGTCTCTGAACCCACCTCAATCAGTCTCGATACCTTCGGCACCGGTAAACTGTCAGATGATGAAATTGTCACTCTAGTTCGTGAGAACTTCGATCTGCGCCCGCGCGGCCTGATTGAAATGCTCGATCTTCGCCGACCAATCTATCAAGCCACGGCAGCCTATGGTCACTTTGGCCGCGAAGAAGAAAATTTCACTTGGGAAAAAACAGACAAAGCAGAGGCGCTTAAAAAAGCGCTTTAATCAATGATAAAAAGGTAAGTTAAAATGAGCACAAGTACAAAAGCAATTAAGACCAGTGGCGAAGATTATAAAGTCGCCGACATCAGCCTAGCTGACTGGGGCAGAAAAGAAATCTCTATTGCGGAATCAGAGATGCCTGCACTGATGGCCCTGCGTGAAAAATATCGTGGCGAGCAGCCATTGGCAGATGCTCGGATTCTCGGCTGTATCCATATGACTATTCAAACTGCTGTGTTAATCGAAACACTGGAAGCACTGGGCGCTGAAGTACGCTGGACCTCGTGTAACATCTTTTCGACACAGGACCATGCCGCCGCCGCTGTCGCTGCAAATGGCACCCCTGTTTTTGCTTGGAAAGGCGAGACCGAAGAAGAGTATGAATGGTGTCTGGAACAGCAGGTCCTGAAAGACGGCGTGCCTTGGAATGCCAACATGATCCTCGATGACGGTGGTGATTTAACCTCACTGCTTCACGACAAATTCCCGCAGGTGCTCGAGGCCGTTCACGGCATTACTGAAGAGACCACTACAGGGGTTCACAGGCTCTATGAAATGTTGGCCGCAGGGGAATTAAAAGTCCCTGCAATCAATGTCAATGATTCTGTTACTAAATCTAAGTGTGACAACAAGTACGGCTGTCGTCACAGTCTGAATGATGCCATTAAGCGTGCCACAGACCATTTACTCTCTGGTAAGAAAGCGGTTGTTGTTGGCTACGGCGATGTGGGCAAGGGTTCAGCGCAGTCGTTACGTCAAGAAGGCATGATCGTCAAAGTGACTGAAGTGGATCCGATCTGCGCCATGCAGGCTTGTCTCGATGGTTTTGAAGTGGTTTCGACATATATTGACGGTGATGTTGCCAAGGGGGTCGATAGCGAGTTGCTGGCGAAAACCGATATGCTTGTCACCACCACGGGTAATTACAATGTCTGTGATTCAGACATTTTGTCTGCGCTTAAGTGCGGCGCTGTGGTCTGTAACATCGGCCACTTCGACAATGAAATTGATACTGCCTACATGCGCAGTAATTGGGAGTGGGAAGAAATCAAACCACAGGTGCACAAAATCTACCGTGACCGCGCCGCTAATGATCATCTGCTCCTGCTGGCCGAAGGACGTCTGGTTAATCTGGGTAACGCCACTGGTCACCCAAGTCGTATTATGGACGGCTCTTTTGCCAACCAGGTACTGGCGCAGATTGATCTCTATGGTAAAAAGTATGCCGCGCAAGACAGCGCGACCAAAGCTGAAATGCTCAAGGTAGAAGTGCTGCCCAAGCATCTTGACGAAGAAGTTGCTCGGCACATGGTTGGCGGCTTTGGTGGCGTCATTACCAAACTGAGTCAGGCACAGGCTGACTACATAGGCGTGTCAGTTGACGGCCCCTTTAAAGGCGATAGCTACAAGTACTAACCGTCCCGTGGTTCGGGTTCTATGTAGGGCCCGAACCAAGCTATAACTAGGAATCAGTGTAGATGACGAATAACCCCCATATTAGCTTTGAGTTCTTTGCGGCCAAGACACCAGAGGGCAAACAAAAACTCAGGGCGACATGCGAAAAACTGGATATTTATAATCCTGAGTTTTACTCAGTGACTTACGGTGCTGGAGGCTCCACCAGGGACACTACCAAAGATTTGGTACTTGACCTTCAACAGGACGGCTATCAGTCCGCGCCACATCTGTCTTTCGGTGGCGACAGTCGCGAAGACGTTTTATCGCTGGTACAGTCTTATAGAGACGCCGGCATAAACAAACTGGTAGCATTGCGTGGTGATCTACCCTCCGGTATCGGCGGCAGCAAGCAGCTGGTGCATGCCAATGAGCTAGTAGCATTAATACGCGAGCACAGCGGTGATTACTTTGAAATTAATGTTGGTGCCTATCCAGAGATTCATCCTGAAGCGGAGAGCTACAGTAAAGATATTTACTGGTTGGGCGAGAAATTTAAGGCCGGTGCCGATCGCGCCATTACCCAGTATTTTTATAATGCGGATGCCTATTTTAGATTTGTCGATGAATGCGCCAAAACTGGAATCGACAAACCCATAGTGCCTGGCATCATGCCGCTGACTAACTACCACAACCTAATTCGCTTCTCGGACAACTGTGGCGCTGAAATTCCTCGCTGGTTGCGCTGGCAGCTTAAAGAGCGCAGCGATAATTCTGAAGACCTGGTTAACTACGGCATCGATGTAGTGACCAGCCTCTGCGAAAAATTATTGGCCGGTGGAGCGCCGGGTTTGCACTTTTATACCATGAATCAATGGCAAAATTCAGCTACTCTATGCAGTAACCTGGGCTTACCTACTAAGTAACGAATATGCGTATACCGCGAGTCTTTACCACCCAGCCTTTGAGTGCCGGCGGCACGATCCAGCTTGAGGTGGGTGTTGCTCGCCATCTAACGTCTGTGTTGAGAATGGTGCAAGGGCAAAATGTTATTCTATTTGATGGTCGTGGCGGTGAATACAACGCTGAGCTCATCTGCGTCAAAAAAGGTGCGGCACGGGCCAAGGTTGGTGGGTTTGTTGACACTGAACGCGAGTCTCCCCTAAAAATTGAACTGGCTATCGGTATCTCCCGCGGGGAACGCATGGACTGGATCGTACAAAAAGCCACGGAGTTGGGTGTCACCGGAATTGCGCCCTTATTTACTGAACGCTGCGAAGTTAAACTTAATGCCGAGCGACTGGAAAAGAAGACTCGTCACTGGCAGCAGGTGGCGGTTAGTGCCTGTGAACAATGCCAGCGCAATACCCTGCCCGTCATACAGCCTGCCGTCAGTCTTGAACGATATCTGAGTACTACCAACGAAGGCCTCAAGTTAGTATTGCACCATCGCAGCTCCCAGCGCCTTGATGAAATGCGCAACCAAAATAATCATGTGACATTACTGGTCGGTCCTGAGGGGGGCCTAAGCGAGCGAGAGATCAGCCTCGCTAACAGTACTGGATTTTCACCCTTATCGATTGGCCCGCGAGTACTGCGCACAGAAACTGCGCCCCTTGCCGCCATTAGTATTATTCAGAGCCTTTGGGGTGATATGGGGTAAAAATGATTAAGATTATTTTTTTAATCCTTATGACTACCCTATGCGGTTCAGGCTTAGCCGCCGTCTTTGGCGATGGTAATCCATACAATGGTATAGAAGACCAACGCCGCCAAGCGCCCGCTGAAATGCTTAAATCGGTTGGCACGATCTACTGCGACGGCGCGTTGCGGGGAAGCGCTACCCATGTTTACACCGCCACTAAAACTCATCCCTCAGTCATAGTCACTGCCGCGCATGTACTCTACAACAGGGTAGACGGGCAGGCGTTTAAAGACTGCAGTTATAGACCCCAAAATAAACGACTGACTGCGATTCCCTTTGCTGAGGTCGATCGACATGGCTATCAGCCATTATCCAAAAATCGTCTACATCAATCTGAAAATGACGTGGCATTTGTTGCACTAAAGTATCGACTATATGCGCCTAGTATGAGTCTCAGTATTGAATCGTCTAGCAAAGATGAGCTGTCTTTAGTCGCCTATAACGGGTCTGCGGATGCTATGCATCTGGCCGAAAACTGTATGCGATTTTCCTCCGTCAGCTTTGGCAGTGAACATCTCATTTTACATAACTGCGATGCTCAGGCGGGCGCATCCGGTGGGGCCTTGTTAGACCGCAGTCACAAAAATGTTATTGCCGTGCACGGGGGGACTTTCTTTGTCCGGCCTCAGACAGTTAATGGCAGCAGCAATGCCATTAATGTTGCGCCGGCAGGCTCGCGGGCTAATCCGGAAAGCTGGATTAATCATGCCCGTAAAGTCGATCAGCCAATGATCAATCAGCTACGGTATTTTGTCGCATATCTTGCCAAGGATTCGTCAGGTCAAACTCGATCTCTCGGGCAAATCCCGGAATACTGATACCCTGTTTAGTAATATTCAGTGCCTGCTCATCAATCAGCGCCTCCCCAAAACGATAGATCACATCGAGTTCTGCAGAATCAGCGCGCACGGCATAAGCCGCCGCCGCTTTTTGCGTGGCCTCGCGCTTGCTTAGATAGGCCTCAAATCCACCTCCATAACGCAGCGCAATCATGGCATTCACTTTATTGGGTGACAGTACTACGGCGGTAGCATTGTTGCCGCCAAAGCCCTTAGAGTTAATGAATGCCACGTCCATTTTATTGGCGCTGACATCTTGATCCTGAAGCATAAAACGACAGCGCTGCTGATGCACATCTGGGGCAACTTCGACAATTGTCTTAATGCCAGGAATCATGTCGTATCTAAAAGTACCCAACGCAGACATTAGCTGATCACCACTCGCGCAAGACAATGAGTGGCCCACATAGGCCTTAGCCGCTGTCACCGGCCAGTCATAGATATCAAAGGCCATAGCCACCCGATCGAGAAGCTCGGATTCGGTAGTCCTATTAGCCGGCGTACTAGAACCATGAGCATGAACGAAACTATGCTTTTGCACGGCCTCTTCCCCGACAATATTAATGGCTGCCGCCACGGCCTTAGAAAAGGAAATATAGTTACCAACACCGGGCGCGGAAATAGACTTTTTAACCCCATCAGCATTGATAAAGACCTCAGGGACTGCGCCATGAATATCGGCGCCAAGCTCTATCGCCAAGGCGTCGTCCATCAGCACCAGATACTGGGTCGCTTCCGAAAGTGTAAACCCTGCATTTTCGCCAAAGGGTCGGCTGGCGCGTCTCCAGTCAGGGGTGTCGGTACCATCCAATTTACACAGACTATCATCACTACAGAGCGCGCCCATATTCGCAAAACCTTCGGATATTTCAGGCACAACCGCCGCCTCGGCATTACCTAAGATAGCCACGCGTCGGCGGCCACTGCGAATATCTCGAACCGCCGCTTGAAGCACATAGAGAAAGCTGGCGCAGGCCCCCGTGATCGCTTCGGTGTGACCGACGCTACCCAGAATATACGCATTGATAAAATCTGCCGGCATGGTGTTCAGACCCAGCGGCATTTGCTTAGCCGTGGTGCGGTTACCCCTTAGGCGCGCCTGCAGCAAACCCCCAAAACCCTCATCGGTCATTTGACTTAAAGCACTCGAAGAGTAAACGCCTACTTCGTCTGGCTTGACTGCATTAGCTACAGTTTGCCAAGGAATCCCCATTGAATGGACAGCATCACTCGCGCCTAAAAGAGCCAACTGCAGGCTACGTGGGTGAAAGCGACTGCTGTAGTGGTCGGCAAGATTAAAGCCGCTGGGTAACTGTCCAGCTGCCTGAGCAATTAGCGCGTAATAGGATTCAACCAAATAGGCACTGGCCGAGGAGGCAGAGATTTCAACGCTGCCGTTTTCAAGATCATTTACCTGCCAATCAGCCGGAATAGTTTTCGGCAAGTCTCTCTTAACCATAGTAAAGGTGATTGGCTGATCGTCGTCATCGGCAGCAAATGAGATTTTTTTATTGCCCGGTACCTGCGCAGCATCGAAGGATTCAATTTTACGCACAAGAGTCCCGTTCAAAACCTGCGCCCTGAAGGTCATATCAACCTCTGCAAGTGTAAAGATCTTACCCTGATGATCGACATAACCCTGCCCCTCGTTCTTAACCACGGCCATCAAACAGGCTAACCCCGCTATAGTTTTCTGTTGTTCATCTAAAGGTAGAGATTCGAGTACTTGGCGTCGAAAGGCCTGATGAGAGGAACTGCGTCCGGCGGCGTTATAGCCTCCAAACCCGACAATAACGGGAAGGGCATTGCTCATGGTAAAACCTCAAATCAGGAACAGAATAGAATTGTCTATTGTAAGGTCATTTGCTACCAAGTATTAAGGATTACAGCCATTTAATAGCGTTATTTAGCCATATAGTCTATATTGTCGTCCAATGGCGTTTAACCTTACCTTACTCCTCTGTGACAATATGTTGGTTTCGAGCAGCACCTTGGCCGCGGAAATTTTCAATTTTGCTCAGGCTATGGCGCGCGCGGGCAGGCATCCTGTTGGCGATGTCGTAATCCGACGCGTCACCCCCGATGGCTTACCCGTACAAACATCTGCGGGTTTTGAGCTGCAACCAACCCATTCAGTCCACGACACATTCCCCAGCGACCTAATTCATATCCCAGCCCTATGGCGCAATCCTCGTCCTGCAGTGAAAAAATACCTGAGTTATATTCCTTGGTTGCGGGAACAGCATCAACTTAACTGCAGTTTTACGGCAGTGGGCACAGGGGTCTGCTTTTTGGCTGAAGCCGGTCTATTAGATGGTAAGCCGGCAACCACTCATTGGCATTATTTTGACCAACTGCAAAAGCAATACCCAGCCGTGCAGTTGCAGCGTCAGCACTTTACCACCCAAGCGGGCAATATTTATTGCGCCGCTAGCGTCAATGCCATGGCCGAGCTCATTGTCTATCAGGTGGAGCGAATCTTTGGCCGAGTCATTGCTCGTCAGGCGCAGCGAAATTTCTTCCATGAAATTCGCAATATAGCTGACCCAGTGGGGTTTAGTGATCAAAAGACCGGTAGGCACAGTGATGAGGCTATCGCTCAGGCGCAGATTTGGATTCAAGACAACCTGAGCAAGCCACTCTCGATACCGGATGTAGCCAGCCAGTTTGGTATGACCACTCGCACCTTCAATCGGCGCTTTAGGCTGGCAGTTAGCAGCAAGCCCAGCGACTATTTGGCCGAGGTGCGAATGACCTTCGCCTGTGATTTATTGAAAAACACTGATTTATCGATACTGGAGATAGCTGGCTATAGTGGCTATAAAGATGCCAGCTGGTTCTCCTTTAGATTCAAGCAATGGTCCGGCAGTAGCCCCAAAGCCTATCGAAATACGGTGCGACCCAAGCTTTTCAGCTAGAGTACCCGGACCCGCACGACGCCATCAACTGCAGCAATCACGCTCGCAATATTGGCAGCCAACTCACCCTCAACATCAATAATATTGTAGGCAACTTCATTGCGGCTCTTGTTCACCATATCGATAACATTGAGTTCAGCATCAGCTAAAATCGACAGCACGCTGCCAAGAACTTTTGGTACATTGCTATTGATAAAGGTAATACGACTGCCGCCGTTGCGTGCCATCTTGATCTTTGGAAAGTTCACCGAATTGAGGATATTACCGTTTTCAACAAAATCCATGAGCTGATCTGCCGCCATAATGGCGCAGTTTTCTTCTGCCTCTTCAGTGCTGGCGCCGATATGTGGCATCAGTAGAACATCTTTACGACTTAGCAGTGCCGGCGCAGGAAAGTCACTGATATACCCCGCAATAGTGCCCGCATCTAGGGCAGCTACCATATCCTCCGTGCTAACAATTTCTTCTCGAGCGAAATTAAGAATCTTGGCCGTCGGTTTCATAAGCGCGAGACTGTCTTTGTTGATAAGATGCTTAGTAGCGGCAATCGCAGGCACGTGCAGCGTGATAAAGTCTGCGCGGCCCAGCAGCGCCTCGATACTCTCCATACGTTCGACACGACTCGATAGCTGCCAAGCAGCCTCAACGGAGATTGCAGGGTCATAACCAATAACGTTCATGCCCAGATCTAAGGCCAGATTAGCAATAATCGAACCAATCGCACCCAAGCCCACGACACCCAGAGTTTTGCCAACTAACTCAGAACCGGCGAAACGTTTCTTTTCTTTTTCCAGCAGCTTGCCCATTTCAGCGGCGTCATCCATGTGATCCAGCTCTTGGACGTATGTCATGCCGCCGTAAATATCGCGCGAACCCATTAACAAACCGGCAACAATTAACTCTTTGACCGCATTCGCATTGGCCCCTGGAGTGTTAAACACCACGATGCCTCGCGACGTGTAATCATCCGTCGGTATATTGTTCGTTCCCGCGCCCGCGCGAGCCACAGCAATCAGGCTCTCTGGCACCGCCTCTGCGTGCAGTTTTTGGCTGCGCAGGATGTAGCCTTCAGGATCTTGGCAATCGCTAGCGACACTGTATTTAGTAGCAGGGAAACGATCCAAGCCTTTAGAAGAGATGGCGTTGTACGTGCGAATCTTGTGCATAATGTTCTCTGTATTCCCTTGTTAGTGACTAACTTCAGCATGGGCCCAATCGAGCCACGGTAATAGTACTTTTAAATCAGATGCTTCGACCGTCGCGCCGCACCAGATACGTAATCCAGGTGGTGCATCGCGGTAAGCCCCAATATCGTAGGCTACAGCCTCGGTGTCTAATAGTTTAACAATCTGTTTAACCTGATCCGGCTCAAGATCGAGAGTCAGACAGACACTAGTGTTGGAAACCTGAGTCGCGTCCTGTGCTAAAAAGTGCGCCCAAGAGCGACTTTGTACAAAGCCACTTAAGACTTCCAAGTTAGCTTCAGATTTGGCGATTGATCCAGGCAGACCACCAATAGAACGCACCCAGTCAAGGGCATCCAAATAGTCCGCTACACAGAGCATAGAGGGCGTGTTGATAGTTTCGCCGCGGAAGATCCCTTCCACTAACTTACCGCCTTTGGTCATACGGAATATTTTTGGCATTGGCCATGGAGGCGTATAGGTCTCTAAGCGCTCTACCGCACGAGGACTCAGAATCAACATGCCATGGGCGCCTTCGCCTCCCAGTACTTTCTGCCAGCTATAGGTCACAACATCGAGCTTCTCCCAAGGCATGTCCATAGCAAAAACAGCAGAAGTTGCATCGCAAATAGTCAGGCCGCTGCGGGCGTCGCTTATCCAGTCTGCATTAGGGACTTTTACTCCAGCGGTAGTACCATTCCAAGTAAAAATACAGTCATTATCTGGGTTCGCCTGAGTCATGTCTGGCAACAAACCATAGTCAGCAGTGTAGGTATTGACCTCATCCAACGTTAACTGTTTGGTGGCATCGGTCAGCCAGTCACGGCCAAAGGACTCCCAAGCAAATATATCGACTGGACGCTGGCCCAGTACCGACCACATGATCATTTCAACCGCACCAGTATCCGAGGCGGGGACTACCCCCACACGATAGCCCTCTGGCAGACCCAATATTTCAGCTGTATCTAAGCAGGCTCTAGCCAGAGCCGCTTTCCCTACTGACGAGCGATGTGACCGGCCCAACGTGCCGATATCCAGATTAGCAACATCATACCCGGGCCGCTTAGAGCAGGGCCCTGAGGAGAAATTAGGATTGTTGGGTTTGGTGGTCGGTTTCGGATTCGTTGCCATGATTTAAAAAGTCCAAGACGCTATAAAAAGGGGGCTACATAGTAACGGGGAGTCGCTACCAGATAAAGTTGTAATATCCTATGTACGCAATTGGCAAGGGAAATGACCAATTCTAGCTGCGCAGTCCCTAACGACAGACAAAAAAATACGCTGATGCTTCAGCGTATTTTCGTTCTAGCACAAAGTGACTTTACTCACTCCCAAGTGACTAAAGCTTAGCGCTTCTTTCTTTCTCAATAAGAAAATCGGCGACCTTGAGCATACCATCCATACTACCCGCGTTACGCGAGCTAACGCGGTATTTACCATTTACAATAACTTCTGGTGTGCCCTGCACGCGGTAGCCGGCGGTACGCGCCTTAGCCTGATTCACCATGCTATTCATACCAAAAGAGTTATAGACCTTGGTAAATCGGTCTTCGTCCACACCCTGGGCAACAAATATGGCTGCGATATCTTGCTCAGTACGAACTGCCTGACGCTTAACATGTATCGCTTCAAAAATTGGCATATGGACCTTATCCAAAACCTTAAGCAGCACCGCACTGTAATAGGCTCTTGCATAGGGCTCTAAGGCGGGCTGCCAGACAACCGGCGTCTGCTGGAAATCAACATCCGCAGCGAGCTGTTGAGACCAGGGATGCAGTAATGCCTCAAAATCGTAGCAATGATTACAGTGATAGGAAAAGACGCCATTGACTTCAATTTTGGTTGGATCTGCGGTTCTTACCGCCTGCGGTAATACTTCATAGTGAACACCAGCCTCATAGCGTTCAGTTTGCGCCTGACACATCGCCATCGGCAAAATAAGCAGTAAAAAGGCTAATCGTTTAATCCAATACATCATTTCAGTCTCCAGATTATGATCAATGTCGTCGTTGTCGATTTCTCTAGTTTAAGCCAGAAATATAGTTAGCGACCGCTTTGATTTCCTTGTCACTCAAATTCGCTGCAACGCCCTGCATAATTGATGCATTGGCACCACTAGCGCGCTCACCTCGACGATAGGCTAACAGCTGCTTGGCGATATAATCGGCATGCTGTCCACCCAGTGCCGGATAGCCGGCAGGCCCGTTTCCATTGCCTGAGGGGGAGTGACAGCCGGTGCAAGAAGCAACGCCAGTGTTGATATTACCGCCGCGATAGACCTTCTCACCATAGTCCAGTGCCTGATCCGAATCGGTTATGCCAACCAGGGTAATCTCTTGAGCACCCGAGACTTGACGGAGCTGACTGTTATAGTAAGCGGCCATGTCTTGCAGATCTTGATCTGATGAACCGATCAATAGACCTGTCATCTCAACAACAACTCGCTCACCGGACTTCATGTAACGCAACTGCTCAGTTATATATTTCTCGCCCAGGCCCGCAAGCTTTGGAAAAGCCGGGACCATACTGTTACCGTCGCTTCCGTGGCACCCTGCACAGACCGCTACCTTACTTTGTCCAGCCGTCGCATCGCCTGCAGCCATAGCCTCAGTTGCCGATAGCGTAACCACCAGACAAATAATCGTTAAAAAGCTTCTTTTCATGGTTAATCCAACTCTCACAATCCGTTAGAATAGTCGCCTACTGTATGTTTGCGACCAAATGACATTAGCCCATTCGGCTAAAGCAGCGCATTATATACCAATAAACCTAGTTTTTAAGCCCGTTAGCGATGTCTTTTTATGGAATATCCGCCAATTAATTTTCAAGCCGCTACATTTACGACCAGTGCTCCCTCATTAAGTCAATGTCCGGACGATACTGGCTGTGAAGTGGCGTTCGCTGGCCGCTCTAACGCAGGTAAATCTAGCGCTATTAATACGCTAACACGAATCAGGGGACTGGCTCGCATCAGCAAAACGCCCGGCCGCACCCAAATGATTAACTTCTTTGCTGTCGGTGAGGGCCGCAGACTAGTGGATTTGCCTGGCTACGGCTATGCCAAAGTGCCCATAGCTATGAAGATTCAGTGGGACAAGCATCTTGCCGAATACCTGCAGGAGCGCAACAGTCTCGGCGGTTTGATTCTACTGATGGATATTCGCCATCCTCTGCAAGACTACGACCAGCAAATGCTTAACTGGGCAGCACAGGCTGGACTGCCCGTACATGTATTGCTCACTAAATCAGACAAGCTGAAACGCGGGCCGGCGAAAAATATGTTGATGACCGTAGAGAAGCGCCTGAGGGATATGGATCCCGCGCGCACTTTGCTCAGCGTGCAGACCTTTTCTTCGCTTAAAAAAGACGGTCTCCCTCAACTCGAAGCGCAATTGAGCCACTGGCTAAATGCCGACTTTAACGATGCAGAATCGCCACAGGCGCCTGAATAGCTAAACATAGGGTTGCCGCTCCCCCAAAAACAAAGCCCTGATCCAATATTTGGATCAGGGCTTGCTTTACTGCCTGAGGATCTAACATTTCATGCTCTTTAATGGGGGAGAATCAAGAGCAATCATCACTTGCCTAGATTTAGACATAGGTTTCAAGGTAAGTTCCATTATTTTTGAAAATAATTCAAAATTATTCGTTTTGAGCCCCGCGGAGCAGATCGAAGCCCGCCCAAAGACATTCCCAAGCACCGAAAACGGGTGTAACTCTCCGTAAATTTTGCCCCTGAAATCTCTTAATTAGGTGCGTACGGGATTTATAGGGGTCGAAGTTGGGCGCGCGATGACGGATACAACTCGGTTAACGACAATCGGGCAGGACGAGTGTCGGTCGTATCAACAGCATTGGTCTAAAAAACAAAACCCCGATCCAATAAAAGAACCGAGGCTTGCTTTACTACTAGGGGTCAAAACATGCAATCATCACTTGCCTAACTTTAGATACAGATTGTGCAAAAAGTTCCCAGTTGGGGCGAAATAGGTTCATATTCCTGATAGAAGGGACAGGTTATAGGTCTGCGGCAGTAGAATGGAGAGGGTTTTTATGCCTCCATACGATCAAAAGTAGCGGTGCGCGCAGTGCGACTACCATTTTTCGGTAAGTCTCTTCATTACCTAAGGTATTAACACAAACTTACCTACGTGGTTTTTTTCAAGAAATTCTTTTTGAGCCTCAGCGATAGAAGACAACGGAAAGGTTCCCGCTAATAGCGGCTTAATTTCACCTTGCTCTATGTATCGCACAATATTTGGAAAAACCGTTTCGTCCCACGCAGTTGTCCCCACCAGGGTGATGTCTTTTAAATACATATCGCGCATGTCAAGATCAACAATAGGTCCCGCAATTGCACCAGAGGACACAAGCCGTCCACCACGCTTTAATAATTTCATCATTGTAGAAAACCCACTTCCGGCCACATTATCTACGACAAGATCGACAGACTGCTCCCCCAATTCTGCAATCAGATTGGCAGATCGTCCTAGTATTAGTTCGGCACCGAGTTCAGATAACTTTGCATGCTTAGCGTCGCCCGCAACAGCGATAACTTTTGCCCCTCTTCGTTTTGCAAGCTGGACTGTAGCGGAGCCCACACCTCCTGATGCCCCTGTCACCAGCACCGTTTCAACCGATGTTAAATTGGCCTTGTGAAGCATGCTCTCGGATGTGCCGTAAGCACAAGGAATAGTTCCGAGTTCGGCGTCGGTCCAGTCGCATATTACTGGAAACACTTCACTTGCTCTCGTTTTCAAAAATTCGGCAAATGCACCATCGAAATCAGATCCCATCCAGATATTACCCAGGGACCCAAACCCATGTTGCCGCACACAGGGGCGAACAAGCACACGCTTACCTATCAAATAATTGTCAGCATTATTGGCTACGCTAACGACCAGCCCACAGCAATCGGTTCCTTGGATAAGGGGAAATGGTGTTTGATTATTCCAGCCGCCATCGCGTTTTGAATCAATCGACTCGACTTTTGGTTACGATATTTCGTTGGTCGATCCGTTAACGGAA
>Ga0209302_10000600_pt1 | contig 20953 bp, 21 predicted proteins | sample ArcOceMetagenome_2_FD_187445 | JGI IMG/M metagenome (GOLD analysis project Ga0209302, IMG submission 187445) | Marine eukaryotic phytoplankton communities from Arctic Ocean - Arctic Ocean ARC135M Metagenome (SPAdes) (version 2) | ecosystem: Environmental > Aquatic > Marine > Oceanic | place... | reverse complement strand
CAGGCCGGTATCCTCAAAGCGGGGGCTGCGGGGATCGAGTGCCCGCTCGAGGCGAAGCACGTGCTGGCGTTGGTGATGATAGATGCTGCTGCCGCGCAAAGGTTCACCTTCTCCGAGTCGCTCTCTTCGAGTCGTTCGTGAACCCTGCTTTGCTCAGACGGCGCGCGGACCAGGACCTTTGGGCAAGATGTTCTCGGTTTCGCTTGCGATTGCGAATGCCGTACAGTTCAGTGTGTGTAGTGGAGTGTTAAGGGTGCTGGCTGCTGGGACTGGCAATGGCCGGTCCCAGCGGGGTTTGCTCTCAAAGCGCCGTCGAAGGGGCCAAACCTTCGGCCCAGAATAGCCAAATTTGGCTATTCAAGCAACGGTGAGGCTGTCGCTGAAAATGGGAACTGGGCCGCTTGCAAGAAATGTTGGCTTGCGCCTCGCTCACGCACCCAAGCCGCCGCAAACCTATGATAGATGGATAGAGAGAGAGAGACTGTCTAGTCTCTAGATAGCCTTAGATAGGATAGATAAACATCTAGGGTTAGAGTTAAAAAAAAGAGAGCGAAGAAGAAGAAGAAGAAGAACTGCGCGCCGGCGCGGCCGGGCGGCGCCCACGGCCGCGCCCGCCCCCCCCCCCTGGCTCTCTGCAGCTCTGCACCGCTGCGGTTCGGTTCTCGCGCGTCGGCTCTCGCGCGCGGCGACGTCCGTCGGGTGGTGCCGCCTTTATCAGTAATTATCCTCTCCGTATAACAATGTCCAAAGATACACGAAAGCTCCCTCTTACTATCCGCAATCCGCGCCCACGGTTGGAGTTGGTCTGTGACCCCGCCTCCCACCATCCGTAAGCCTTACTCGTGTGTCACCGTATGCTCACGGGCGTCCCGAACTTGGCGTCAGGCGCCAGCTTCGCATGCGAGAACGAGGCTGGCGTGAGCCCCGCCACGTCCACGCTGCTATCGAGGGCACCGAGTCGCTGCAGCGCCCGCCCGACCAGGGGTGCGCCTGCGTGCAGGTAGAGTGCAGCAACTAGGTAGAGTGGCGCAAGTAGAGCGGCCACGGCGAGCACCTCCGGCGCCGCAAACAGCCACAGCCAGCCACAGCAGGTGCATGGGGAAGCTAGTGATGGGATCACTGTCTGGGGCCAACTTCCTGCACTCGAGGGGCGCGCCAAACGCACAGCCTGCGGACGAGGTGGGCTCGGCCGCCGCCGCAGCAGCAGTGCGCTGCGCCCGCTCCGCCAGAGAGCGCGGCGGGCTTCGCATCTGTTGGTAGATCGACCAGAGATTCATGCACCTGGTTAGGATTAGGGTTAGGGTTGGGTTGGGGTTAGGATTGGGGTTGGGTTGGGGGTTAGGGTTGGGGTTGGGTTGGGGGTTGGGGTTGGGGTTAGAGTTAGGGTTAGGGTTAGGCTCAGGGTCAGGGTTAGGGATAGGGTCAGGGCTAGGGTAGATCGAGCAGAGGTTCATGCACCTGGTTAGGGTTAGTGTCAGGGTTAGAGTTAGGGTTAGGGTTAGGCTCAGGGTCAGGGTCAGGGTCAGGGTCAGGGTCAGGGTCAGGGTCAGGGTCAGGGCTAGGGTAGATCGAGCAAGAGGTTCATGCACCTGGTTAGGGTTAGTGTCAGGGCTAGAGTTAGGGTTAGGGTTAGGCTCAGGGTCAGGGTCAGGGTCAGGGTCAGGGTCAGGGCTAGGGTAGATCGAGCAGAGGTTCATGCACCTCCAGTCGCCCCGTGGCCCGTCCATGCCGTCCGGGGTCCGACTCATCTTCAGCTCCACCTATGGGTGAGAACGGAGTATCTCTTGGTAAGTAGGACCGGCGTTCTGGTAGGTTCACCAGAGGGTGCGACCCATCGTTAGCTCCACCTATTTCGAAAAGCACGGCCGCTGCGGCTGGCCAGCATGGATGAATGCGGCCCAAGCGGCTGATTGGCTGATTGGCCGAGGCAGGGCGCACTCAGGTGCCGCTCCGGGCATCCTCTGGCGCTGGTGACGCCTTCTCGGCGCCATTCTGGCCGAAACAAAACCTTGGTGGGCCTTGCTTTTCGAACAGCGAGCTATACCAGCAGCGCGTCCACACGCGCCAGGTCAGCCGGAGAGCCTGCGCGTCCAGTCTGCTCCGACCCTGCGCGGTGCAGAGGGAGCAGAGTCATCTCCTCCCGGTAGCCCCCGTTCTGCAGCAACCGCTCCTCGTACGTGCGCAGCGTCGCGCCCGACAGGCCGCCCTCGAGCAGGTATGGCACGTCTGTCTTCGTGTCTCGCAGCACAAAGGCGGCATGGTCCCAGCAGCCCCTGCCGTCGCCGCTGATTCCAAACTTGGATAGCCAGCATAGCAGCGCCGCAGGCGGTGGCAGCTTCATGCATCGCTGGTTGATGAGCAACACGTCGCCCGTCCTGTGCGCGCGTTTGGTGTGTGATGTGCATGTGCATGTGTACGTGCGCGTGCGTGTGTGCGTGTGTGTGCGTGTGTGTGTGCCGTGCTGCGTGTTGGCTCATGGCGGCGGGGACGGCGCACTTGAGGCTGGTTGCGATGTTCTCGTCCGCCGAGCCCTCTGCGAAGTAGGCCCTCTCGTCGTCGGCCATCCCAACAAAGCGCCGCGGCAAGTCTGAAGTTGGTCTCCTTGTATGTGAGAGACAGATATTCTTGCATCCGGCCTTTTCCCTTGGAACTTCTCACGAACGAGAGGGCGGCGTGGAAGGCGAGCGCGAGTAAGCATGCCAAGGATGGAGGATGCCCCGCCCCTGTACAAGCCCGAGCTGATCGAGCCGAAGAAGCGGCTGTCCATCCTGCAGCGCTGCTACAAGGAGCCGTGGGTCCCAATTGGTCAGCACACCGGGCTGTCGACCCCAGCCTGCGCTTGCCACCCACTGCCCCACCCCGTTCCTCTCAGACTGGGCGTGTCCTGTCCGTGGCAGGTTGCCTGACCACCGCGGGCGTGCTGTGCGTCGGCTTCGGCGCCTTCATCAGCGGAAACAAGGTACTCGCCCAGAACATGATGCACGGAACTACGCAAAAACAAGCTGGCTCAGCCCTCCGCCAGCTGGCGCTCCGGAGGCTGCTCTCAGCGCCAGATCACGCGTCAGGCTACCCCAGGCTCTGGCCAGCCTCGGCCAATCGGCCGCTTGGGCGGCTCTGGTCTGCCATATCACCTTCTTTTCGACGCAGGCGCGCCCGGGTGGCAGCGCAGTTCGCCACCATTGCAGTCATGGGCGCGGCTACAAAATACTCGCTCGACAGCGACGCTGCTGCTGCAGCCGAAGCCACAAAACCGGCACCGGCGGTACCAGGCCCGGCGGTTGTGTAGGCTGCGTGTGTCGTGCTGGGCCCCCAGTTACTGTTGTGAGTAGTGTATAGGAGGGGTGTTAATGTCATGTACGGTTTTACATGCATGTACAAGTGAACTCTGATTGATAAAATGAATGGCTGGGCTCTTTTGCGCTTCGGGGTCCGCGTCTACGAGTACGATACTTTGTATTAACGACACGATGTAGATAACTTATATGTGTTATAACTTAAAGGAGAGAGTAGATGTATAACACGGTCGCTCTTCTCCACACCGCGTCACCTCCTCATCTTCATCAAACATCTTCGCATCTCGGCATTATATCATGAATCATCATCTTTCGCCTTCCGCCGCCTCCTGCCGCCTCCTGCCACCCCCATGGCCATGCCGCCTCGTTGCCGCCCTGGGCTCACGTCGCCGCCGACCTACCCTCGTCGCTGCCGCTCGCCCCTCGTCCGGGTCGTCGCCGCCGCGCCACCGTCGTCGCCTTCCACAGCACGTCCTCCTCCTGGGAAGGGGTCTCAGCATTTTTGGAGAGCGAGGTACCTAGTCAGCGAGTGTCAGAACAGATCGATGAGATGTATCTCGCTGCGATCTCGATATTTCCTGTCTAACCATTCGTTACTAAAACCATTCTCCCCCATGAGCCATGACCAGCACTCTGCCCCCCTCGTTCACAAGCACGCGCGGCCCTCGCCCACGTGTTGCCCCAAGCCGTCGTACACGCCGCCTGAGCCTACACTCGAGTTGCCGACGCTGATCGTGGCCGCATCTTCTTCGCACAGGATCTGGACGAAGCGCGCCAAGTCCTCCGCACTGTCCTGGGTCTCCTCGTAGTCGGCGCACAAGGTGCGGGGAGCTCCGCTGCTGCCGGCGACGACGAGGCGGTGCTTCTCCGTGATGAGGTCGAAGACCAGCGGCCCGTCGCGCTCTCGCGCAAAGGAGACGCGCGCCTCGGGGCAGCGGCCTGCCCGCGTCCACGCGCCGCCGGCGGCGCGCACCGCGTGGTCGCTCGTGAGGCGCACGCCGCCGGGCAGCTCGACGAGCGGCGCCGCGGCCGCTCGGTCGAAGGCCATCGTCGCACGCACCTTGCCGCCAGCGGCGACGGACTGCCCCACTCGCACCTGCTCGATGGGTGATAGCTGCCCGTCCTCCAACACGACCAGCGTCCCCGCCACAAAGCACCCGCCGCCACCGCCGCCGCCGCCGCCGCCGCCGCCGCCGCCGCCGCCGCCGCCACCGTGGTGACGGCGAGCCGCCGCCGCCGCCGCCGCCGCCAGCCGCTCCCGCCTCGCCACCGCGACCAGCTGTGCCAAATCGGTCGAGGCCACGTCGCCGAGGGCGCGTGAGGCGACGAAGCCGCCCTCGCTCGCGCGCGCCATCTCGGCGTACAGCAGCGGGCCGATGAGGCGGCGCCACTCGTCCTCGTCGAGCCGGCCGTCCAGGTTGATGTCGGCCTCGCGCATGATCTCGTCCGCGAGCTCCTCCGCGAGCTCGCACGCCCAGAGCGACGGGCCCGGCACGTCTAGCGGCGCGAAGCCCAGCGGCGCGCTCCCCAGCGCCACGCCGCCCCACGCGGCCAGCGAGTCGCGCGTCGAGCGCATCTTGCAGAGCATGCGCTTGCGCACGTCGGCGTGAATCAGCCCCGCGTCGAGGCAGAGGGAGCAGAAGGCGACCAGCTCGTCGCGCTCGACGTAGCCGTTGCTGTCCTCGTCGGCGAGCATAAACGTGAGGCGCACCTGCGTGTGCGCGGGCGCGGGCGCCGGCGTGGGCTCGGGCGCAGGCGTGGGCGCGGTCGCAGGCGCGGGTGTGTGTTTGGGGGCCGGCGCGGGCACGGGGAGCAAAGCTACTAAACCCAAATGGTCTAGTCAGTGCAGGCCTGCGCGTCGGTGTCGCCCTGGCGTGAGGCGGCATTCAGAATGGCGAGCGTAGCAAAGCCTTGGAAGGAGAGCGAGTCGTCCCAGCCGGCTGCGCGCGCGAGGACGCCGGCGCCGCAGAAGCTCGAGAAGACTGCGCCGCACACCGCGCGGGTCTCGGCCGAGGCGTGCTTCTCGTGGACGAGCCACTGCGCGCGCGAGAGGCGTGCCCCGCCGCCGGCGACGGTGTTGAAGACGCGGAGGACCTCAGAGAGGTACTGGTCGGCCGCGGTGCTGTAGTCGGCAGCCGTGTACGCGCCGCTGTGGACCACGACGTTCTTCTCGCAGCGTACGAGTACGGCGCGCAGCTCGGCGCGCTGCGTCGCGTCGCACTCGACGTGCCGCCACTTGCGGTTGTCGAGCCACGCGAAGACGGGCACGCTCGCGAGCAAGGCTCCCACCAACACCGCCGCGGTGATCTGCGTACTGTGCTCGAAGGGGTTGCCGTCCTCCGCGTCCCAAGAGCCTGCGGTGTAGCCAAGCGCGAGCGCCGCCTCCCTTTGGCCCTCATCCAGGTGACCCCAGTCCATGTAGTTGCTCGGCGGGTTGGGACCGCTGCCCCAGGTCTGCGCAGACCATCCGAGACGCTGCCAGAGAGCCTGCACCCAGCACGGCATGTCGTCCCAGCTCCTGGACCGCTCCACAGGACCATAGTAAGCCCGGTGGAAGGCAGAGCGCCAATTCGGGTCGCCCTGCTTGGTGGGCGGCTGCCCGCTGACGAGGGTGCGGCGGCACGCCCGAACGAAGGGCGAGGGTAGAGCGACGTGGCGGGGGAGTCGGGAAAGGGCGCGCCTCATCTTTGCGCGGTGTCCATGTAATTCCAGCCCCGGTGGGTGATAATCTTGAACGGGGACGCATACATGTAACAGATAACATAAGATAAGATAGATAAGATAAGATCTCTTATCTCTATAAGATAAGAGAGTGGCGGGCGCGGGGCGGCACTTTCGGCCGACGAGCGGCGAACGGCTTTGCCGGGTGCCGTAAGTAGAGTTGCTGTGTCCGAGAAGGCGAATTAACGGAAAGTGCCGTGCGAAGTCAGGATGGGGAGGACGGACGGAAGAAGAAGAGGAAGCAGAAAGAAGAAGCGAAGGTAGACGGAGACACGCGTCACAGTCCTCAATCGGCAGCAACACTGCGCTGATGGGCCCGTGCTCCCCGGTCCTCGCACTGCTCGCCCGCGCCCCCCGCGCCCCGGAGGTGACGGGGGACCGACACCGAGAGCAGGAGGCGGGACGGGAGAGCACCGCCTAGAGATCCACACACCACAGCGGCCAGACAGCGGCCCCTGAGTGTCGTGTGTGAGATGTACTCCTACCCGAAGCAGTACCACTGCGCAAGGTATGGTGACACTCACGTGGGTTCACATGGTCCGTGTCGCGCGCACCATCGCTCCCACCATCGGTCATTGGGTGGCGCGGAGATAACGATCTCGTCCGCAGGCGCGAGGACGCCAGAGGTCCACGGGATGCGTTCGGGAACGGGGCCTGGCCAGATCCGCGAGGGGACGGCAAAGGGCCACCTCGAGCGCTCCGCGGCTCGCATCGCCGGCGGGAAGAAGGTGTGATTGCTGAAGGGGTCCTTTGGTCGCGTGGCCTCGCCTCGCTGCTGCTTTAGCCAGCACTCTCCCCTGAGGTGCTTGTGGACGTCGAACGCGAAGCACTGGTTCTTCACCTCCGAGCTGCCCGGACAGAAGGACCACATGGTACAGGCCGGTGCCCGACCGCAGGTGAGTCGCGGGCGGTCGGGCCACCAGCTGACAGCCGCCGAACCAGGGCGGCCGCAAGCGCGTGCGTGGGTCTGACAGGCGCGGCAGCACTCTGCGGCGCTCGACAGCCGGAAACTGAGACCCCAGACCACGGCACCGTCGCCAGCGTAGCCTGCGTGTGGCTTGGCGTGGCAGGTGCGGTCAGTCACTCCCGAGCTGTCAAGCACCGAGACGCTCAGCTCGGGAGTGCTGTCAGCATCCCGCCAAGGGCGACGGCGACCAGCTGCCGTGCGGGACGCGAGCCACACGAGCCAGCACGCGAGTCGCGGCCACAAACTCGGAGAGCGAATTGGGCGAAAGCATGCCGACATGGCCGACAAGTTGCCCTGAATTCAACTCTAGTGTTTACCCAAAGGAGGGCACTACAGCAGGAGCACTACAGCACTCGTACTGTGGACGCTACGAGTGAATACTCGCAGCAAGCGTGGTGTGGGGTGTGTTTTATGTGGTTTGGGAAAGGGGTAGCTGTGCGGGGGCGTGAGGCGATAAGATTTATCTTATCCTTGCGACGGTCAGGCGGCGGTGCGCCGGGCTTTGCGGACTTACTCCTGTGTGAGCCTCCGAGCACGCTCGTCCTGGTCATCGTGTCAGAGATCTTGGCAAGCTTATCGAGCGCGCGCGATCAGCGACCAGCGCACTCATCCTCGATCGCCGAGACGCTTACTGTAAACGGGGTCGGGGGCGCTGCGCCCTGCGGCCAGGAGACCTTGGGGGCGGCCGCCGCGCGCCCGCGCGCAAGGGCTACTGTACAAACTATACTTTACCCACTATACTTCTCCTTTATAGCGCCTAAAGCCGTAGGCCTAGCTACTAGTAAACACACTCGAGAGTCGAGTGTCGAGTCTCGAGACGCCGTCGTACTTGTATCCAGCGGCAGCGCTGGAGGCGACTGGCGAGCGTTCCAAGCAGGGGGCCCAGGGAGCAGGCACGACTGTGATCTGTACGCTCACACTCACAACAACAACCGGCAACGCCTGTTTCGTTACCCGCACGCCGGAATAGACCACGTGAGGCTGAGCCGTCGGCCGCCGATCAGGACAGCCTCAAGCGTCCTTCTTGCCGGGCGCCGCGCTCTTGCCGGCCTGCGCCTGCGCCACGTGCTTGTTGAAGAAGAGCAGCACCAGCACGAACGCGGCGGCGTAGCTGCCGCATACCGCGGCGAGCGGCAGGTCGGCGTGGTACGCCGCAGCGAGCCCGCCCAGCGCGGGCCCCACCATGCCTGGTTAGGGTTAGGGTTAGGGTTAGGGCTAGGGCTAGGGCTAGGGCTAGGGTTAGGGCTAGGCTTAGGCTTAGGCTTAGGGTCAGGGTCAGGGTCAGGGTCTAGGGTCAGGGTCTAGGGTTAGGGTCTAGGGTCAGGGTCTAGGGTTAGGGTTAGGGTTAGGGTTAGGGTCTAGGGTCAGGGTCAGGGCCAGGGTCTAGGGTCAGGGTCTAGGGTCAGGGTCTAGGGTTAGGGTTAGGGTCAGGGTCAGGGTCAGGGCCAGGGTCAGGGTCTAGGGTCTAGGGCTAGGGTTACCGGCGATGCTCTCGACGCTCTCCATGATCCCGAAGAGGCCGCCCAACTGATCGCCGTCGGCCAGGAAGGAGCATGCCGTGGTGATGGCGGTATTCATCACCCCCAGCGCGATCACCTATTTAGGGTGCGGGTTGGGGTTGGGGGTGGGGTGGGGTTAGGGCAGGGTGCGGGATCGGCACGTATATCGAGCAGAGGATCTTGCTTGTTACTGATTGCTACTTATTGCTAGCAACCAACGGACTCAGCATCGGCACGTTGCAGAGGGCACAGGCCCTAACCCTAACATTAACCCTAACCCTAACCCACCATCGGCAAGTTGCAGAGGGCACACGCCCTAACCCGAACTCGAACCCTAACCCTAACCCGAACCCGAACCCGAACCCGAACCCGAACCCGAACCCTAACTCACCATCGGCACGTAGAGCGCATAGACGACCGCGACCGAGGAGGTCTTCAGAGCGAAGGGGCGGCATCCGCCTAGGACGGAGATGCACAGCAGGATGAGCTTCGTGGGGTCCTTGCCGAAGTAGGCAATGAGCGGCTTGGCCACGAGCCCTTGACTCAGTGCGTACGAGAAGCCGACCTGGTTGGGCTTAGGGGTGGGGTTGGGGTTGCGGTTGGGGTTGCGGTTGGGGGCGGGGTTCGGCTTGGGGTTCGGGTTCGGGGTAAGGTTGGGGTTGAGGTTGGGGTTGAGGCTGGGGTTAAGGTTTGGGCTGGGGCCAGGGTTACGGTTGGGGTTGGGGTGAGGGTTGGGGTCAGTGTCGAGGCGCTGGCCATGCCCATGAGGTTCGGATGGCCCATTCCTCTATGGCTATACTTACTGTGCACGTACCATGCCCATGAGCTTGGCGTGGTCCATCGGCCCGAAGTCGAAGCGCGTCTTGAGGGATACTTGCCACACGGGCGCGAACATATGGAAGGCGAGGGCCATTGTGAGCCGCATGAGCATGAGGAGCTGCGCGCCGCGTGTCTGGAGCACGGGCATGCGCATGAAGTCCATCAGGCCCGACGAGGCCTTCTTTGTCGCAGTTCCAGGCTGCGACGCGGTGCCGACTTTCGGTGCGGGCAGGAAGAAGATGAAGAGACCTGGTTGGGGTTAAGGGGTAGGGGTAGGGCTAGGGCTAGGGCTAGGGCTAGGGCTAGGGCTAGGGCTAGGGTTAGGGTTAGGGCTAGGGTTAGGGTTAGGGTTAGGGTCAGGGTTAGGGTCAGGGTTAGGGTTAGGGTTAGGGTCAGGGTGAGGGTTAGGGTGAGGGTTAGGGTTAGGGTTAGGGTTAGGGTTAGGGTTAGGGTTAGAGAAGGTGAAGCTACCGGAGAAGGCCGTCAGCGCCATGGACAGCAGTATCGCCTCTTGGTAGCTCTTGACCACGACGGTGCCCAGCAGAGGCCCCGCCATGAATGAGAGACCAATGGCCATACCGAGCTTGCCCACCGCGCCCGCGCGGTCCGCGTCGCTCCCGCCATCCTCGGCGACGTAGTCGGCGAAGAGTGCCTCAAGCGCGATAGTGAGTCACAGTGAGGCCCGGTGAGTCACGGTGAGTCATAGTAAGAGAGGCGTAGTGAGTACAGCCATGGTGCAGCCATAGTACAGCCATGGTAAGAGAGGCCTGGTGAGTACAGCCAAAGGAGCGTGCCTTGAGGACGCTCCAGTTGTGGTTCAGCAGCGCGGTGGGCACGATCGCGATCCACATGCCCAGGATGGTGTCCATCGATGCGCTGATCGCCAGGCTCGTCAGCGACGCAACCAGCCCGATCACCAGCATCGGCTTGCGGCCGAACTGGTTGGGGCTAGGGCTGGGGCTAGGGTCAGGGCTAGGGCCAGGGCTAGGGCCAGGGCTAGAGCTAGGGCTAGGGCTAGGGCTGGGGAGGGCTAGGGCTAGGGGTAGGGAGCTCACCTGGTCAGAGGAGCGGCCGATCAGCGATGCTCCAACGAGCATCAGCCCCGACCGAAGGGAGGTCTGCCCGCCTTGGCACAGCGCATCGCAGCCGAGGGCGTCGCGCCTCGTCTGCATGAAAGGGAAGCTGATCGCGGCGGCGGCCACCGAGATGAATGACATCCACGATCCGATCGTCACACCGCGGTGTGTCGGTGGCTTCTTTCCCTGCTCCGGCTTCGTCTTGGGCTCGGCAGTGGGTATATCCCGCGTTGAGGTGTTACCATTAGGCTCAGCGTGGAGGCCGAACAGCATCGAGACGCTACGCAGCATGGCGGCCAGGCAGGGAACGAGGCGTCGGCGTGGAGTGAGCGAAATGTCCAGGCAAAAGGGATGTAAAGATGCACAAATATCAGCTCATTATCTACATGTCACATGTCATGTTTCATCATAGTAACCCATTTGACACGGCTCGCACATATACCGCGGCTGACAGGTCGCCAGCTCTCGCCATCTTGGCCCAAACACGTCACTTCCCGCCTCTCTGCAGGTTGTTGAGGACGGCCTGTATAGCCACGCACCCGGGCTGGGGGGACGTGGGGTCAGAGAAGTCGACACCAGCGCCAATCTGCGTCTCTCCCCTGCCGCGAGCCAACACGACTCTGGCCCAGAGCTGCCTGCAGTCTTCTGTGCCGCTGCTAGGGGCATCGCTCTCGGCCTGGCAGATTCCAATGGCAGCTTGAAGCTGCTCGCCGAGCCCTCGCCAGCCTTGCCGCAGCTCGTCACACCCGCGGCCCGAAGTGCGAAGGGTGGAGGCCTCCACCTCGGTCAGGGCGCGGCTGGTTCGCTCGTTGCGGAGAAGCGAGATGACGTACTCGCCCAGCCCAACGCTGAACTGCGAAATGTGCAGCCAGCCATCGGCCACTCGGCATGCTTTGTCGACGATGGCCGCTTTGTTGCTGCTCAACCGCTCGTGCCGTGCACACTTGGGGTTGAACAGGTCGCCGTGCACAGAACCTTCTGGAAAGTCGGTGTCGGCATCGCCAGTCCGACCCCAGGCGCCTTCATCGACCCAGGTCATGTCGATGTCGGCTCGCCACACCGTCGGTCGTTGTCCTGTCGGTGGGTGTCGGGGCGCCGGCACGGCGCGCGGTTGGGGTTAAATATCGTGGGGAAAACGGACTTCGCGCAGATAAGAGAGATAAGAGATAAGATATCTATCTTATCTTATCTTATCTTATCTTAAGAGAGATAAGACTTCGCGAACCTATAGCGTCGTGAAACCCAACAATCTTATCTTAACTGATCTAGATAACCGCCTTAACTTACCAAACTCCCACCAGCTATCGACGGAGTCTTCCCGCCCTCCGATCGCTTGCTGCTATCTGGCGGCACCGGCACAGGAACCGCAGCTGCCTTGCAGCGCTTTCCTGCTGTCTGGCAGCGCATTTCCTCAAGATCTCGTAGCCTCTCCTCAAGCTCGTCTAGGCTTGGATCACCTGTCCTGTTCTCTTCTTTACCGTGGCCCTGTGCCTCGGGCGCACCAGGGGCGTCCCGGGCCGACAGGCAGTCGTACTTCGTGAGGTCGTCCGCGTTGGCATGCTCAGTCGAATCACCGCACCAGCCGGTCCCCGAGTTGCACCACTGGAAGCTCGAGTCTGTCGAGCAGTCGCACCGCTTTCCCTTGAAGAGCGGCCCGCACCGCCCTCCCGTGGGTAGGGACGGCCGCTTTCGGTGCGGGCAGTCGAACTTCGTGAGTTCGTCCGCGTTCGCATGCTCAGCCGTGTCGCCGCACCAGCCGTTCTCCGAGTTACAAAATAGGAACGCGCCCGAGCAGTCGCACCTCGCCCCATCGAAGAGCGCTCCGCACCGTCCTTCCGTCGGCTCAGGTGTGGGCTGAGGTATGTTCGGACAGTCGAACTTCGTGAGTTTGTCTGCTTTCGCATGCTCAGCCGTGTCGCCGCACCAGCCGGTCCCCGAGTTGCACCACTTAAAGACGCCTGAGCAGTCGCACCGCTTTCCCTTGAAGAGCGGCCCGCATCGCCCTTCCGTGGGCAAAGCCGGCCGCAGTTGGAGCGGACAGTCGAACTTCGTGAGGTCGTCTGCGTTCGCGTGCTCAGCTGAGTCACCGCACCAACCGTTCGCCGAGTTGCAGAACACGGCCCAGTTCGCTTGCGAGCAGTCACACCTCGTGCCGTTGAACATCGGTCCACACCGCCCTTCCTCGGGCTGCAGACTGGCCGCAGGGTTCTCGCCGCCCTGTGCAGGAGCATCCGTCGATACCCACTGACCATTGGTGTCCCAATATCCTGGCTCTCCGGTTTCCCAGGGATTCTTCTTGACCTCCTCTGCTGCATCAGTGGCGAGTGCGTCTGCGATTTGCTGCGCGGGCACCGGGGAGAACACGTCGGCCAGCTGACCGAGCTTGTGCAGCGCTTGCAGCGCTTCGACGCTGTCCACGTCCTCCTCGCTCAGCTTGGCCTTCGACTTTTCGATGACCGCCTGGCTGAGACCCGCCTTGTCACGCAGCCAGCTATAGAGCTCGTTCTCCTTCTTCGACTCTGCAGCGGTCGACGTGTCGGACGTCATCCGTTCAAGTGTGACCTCTGTCGCGGCAGGCGGGGCGGTGTCGCCCAGACGGGCCGGAGTAAGGCCCATGTCTGCCAGTGCTGAGGCGCCTTCGCCCGTCAGCTGCGGCAGCATAGCCGTGACCGAGGCGCTTACGAGCCGGAGCGCGAGCATGGCAGCCCCGCAAGACGGCGTGAACGCAGCGGTTGCCAGGTGACAAATGCGCGAGAGGGCGGTGCACGGCGAAGAGAGGCGGGCGTGTCGCCCAAAAACAGCAAGTCTTTTGCGGAGGCGATCGCGCGGGTGTCCGCGCGCGCGGGTTGGGTTTATTTGTATCGTGGTTGTAACTCTGGTCCCGTGTGCCGTCTTAGCCTTCCCACATATAACATGATGCGAACTTGCTCCTCCGCTGCTCGAGCGCAAGGGACGGTCCCGCGATGGGGTCCAGCGACGCCCAGGACGAGCTGCAGACAGGCGGCACACCATGCATCGCGTGCCTTGGGTCGCACCGGCGCCACACGTGTGCCTTGCGGAAATCCGGCCTGATGCTGACCGCGCCTGCCGAGCCCACCTCGCAGCCATGCAGCCACGCCGTCCAGGGAGAGCATGGTGCAACGAGTGCGCGCGCGGCCGCACCCGCCTTGGCTAACGAGGCCCTGTCGAGCACGGTGCGTGCGGTCGGTCCGACGGCCGACGCCAATGGTGGAACTGAGAGCGACGCGGCAGCGGTGGCAGCGGCGGCGGTAACCGCGGAGGGAGCGGCCACGGAGCCGACCCGGGTGAGCCACAGGAAGTCCGCCCCGCCCCTGCGCCTGGTTGAGGACGGCGCGGGCCGGCAGGCCAGCGCACCTACGCGGCGCAAGCCGGCCGCGACTGCTCACGACGCGGCTGCGCCGGCCGTCAGCGCTGGCACGCCGCTCAGCGCTGGCGCGCCGCGCCCGCTCGACGACGGCAACGCGGCGCCGGTGCTGTGGGTGGGCGACTCGACCTTCGTGCGGCTGACGAAATGCGACGCGTGGGGCGCGCTTCAGATGGGCGATCTCCGCTCCGAGATCAAGTCGGTCAACGGCGAGAAGCCGTCCGAGCTGCTGCGACGGCTCGACAAGCTTGCTGACACTCACCCGCACGCGCGCGCGCTCGTCCTCTGCACGGTGAGGGGTTAGTAGTGCGCAGTGAGGAGTGCGTGGTAAGTAAGTGATGAGGCGGCGACTAGGTGGCGACGCCCTCTCACGACGCGAAGCAGCGGCCGCCTGACTACCCTACTGCTTACCGTGGACTGCGTACTAGTCCACTGCCTTACCGGTCACTGCTCAGTACTCACTGCTCACCACGCACTGCTCAGGGCAAGAACATGCTCATGACGGACATGGCCGAGTTCATCGGGCAGAACGTGCAGCAAGTACTCGCTAAGGCCAGGCACCGCTTCCCCGGCCGCCACGTGCTGCTCCTGGGCATGGGCAGCGCGGGGTGCCCGTTGCACGAGAAGGACGCTCGGCCGGTGCACACAGGGGCGCGTGAGCGGCGCAGGTGCCCCAGGTGTGCCATGTCCGTCACGGCGCGGGACCTCAACGACATCTACCGCCGCCTAGTGCAGCAGGGGGGGGGGCAGGACGGACTGCTCACCTTCATCGAGCCGCCGCCCTACGGGCCCGGGATGTGGGACGATGGGCTGCACGTCAACCGCGAGGGGTGCGACCTGCTCGTCGCGCGTATCGAGTCGAGCCTGCGCCAGGTGCTGGACCGGCCCTACCTCTAGCCCTCACCCTCACCCTCACCCTCACCCTCACCCTCACCCTCACCCTCACCCTCACCCTCACCCCAGCCCCAATCCTGACCAGGTGCTGGAGCGGCCCGACGGCGAGCGGGTGCACCTCTGCAGCTCGGCGGCGCCACGCCTCGGGCCTGGGGTGGTGGGGACCGAGGTCGAGAGGCCGCGCCAGCGCGCAAGCGCTAGGAGCACGGCCGCCGCGCCAGCCGCTGCCGCTGCGCCAGCCGCTGCCGCTGCGCCAGCGCCAGCGCCAGCGCCAGCGCCAGCGCCAGCGCCTGCGCCTGCGCCTGCGCCGCCGCCTGCGCCGCCGCCTGCGCCGCCGCCTGCGCCTGCGCCGCCGCCTGCGCCTGCGCCGCCGCCTGCGCCGCCGCCTGCGCCGCCGCCTGCGCCTGCGCCGCCGCCTGCGCCGCCGCCTACCGCTGCCGCTGCCGCTGCCGCTGCCGCGCCGAGAGTGCAGAAGCGCGCACGCACAGAGGCTCTGCCCGCGAGGCCACCACTCGCGACCGCGCCGGCGACCGCGACCGCGACCGCCGCCGCCGCCGCCGCCGCCGCCGCCGCCGCCGCCGTCACCGCCGCGGGTCGCCGCCGCCACGCGCAAGCCACGGCCACGCGCAAGCGATCCAGCGGGATGCGGATGGAGGTGGCGTGCTGCGACGCCGACCACGAGGGCGTGTGGGAGGGCGAGTGGGAGGAGTGCGAGGTGGTGGCGGACCACGGCGACACGTGCGACGTGCGCATCGTCGAGGACGGCCAGGTGTGCCTTGGCGTGCCGCGGCGGATGGTGCGCACGACGGAGGTGGCCCTGTCGTCCGGCGAAGGGCCGCGGCGCAAGCGTGGCTCTGGCGCGGCGGCGCAGTGCGAGAAGGAAGAGGAGGAAGAGGAGGAAGAGGAGGCAGCTGCGCCCGCCGCCGCCGCGCCCGCCGCCACGCCCTCTATCGCCCCCCCCGCGCCCGCCGCGCCTGCCGCGCCCGCCGCGCCAGCTGCGCCGGACGCGCCGGACGCGCCGAGCGCAGCGCCGGCAGTCGCCCCGACGGCTGACACCAATGGTGGGACTGCGACGGGGGCGGCGGCGGCGGCGGCAGCGGTGGCAGCGGCGATAGCGGCACCGCCAGTGTCACCGCCCGCGCCACCGCTCGTGCCGCCGACCGTGCCGCCGCCCGCCGCCGCCGCCGCGTCCGGGCTGGCCATCTCGGCGGCGGCGGCGGCGGCTGGCGCGCCCGTAGGCGGCGTGCCCGTCGGCGACGTCCTGCCGCCGCCGGCTGCAGACGTACAGGCGCAGCTGGTGCAGCTACAGCGTGCCGTGGCGACGCTGGCGCAGCAGCAGGCAGCCTCCCAGCCTTGCCCACTCTGCTTGCCACCTGCGTATTTACCAGCCGATTACCTGGTCATCACCCTTGGCAGGCGACCTTCCAGCAGCAGGTGCTCGCGCAGCTGCTTCAGATGACGGAACAGAACCGGCAGCTCCTTGCGGGCAGGCCCGATGGGCGGTAGCTCAGAAGGGGTGGCCCCTGCGAGATTAGTTTGAGAGTCAGTGAGAGTCCGGCCCTTTGCACCCCAAACTTGGGATTACCGAAGCCAACTCGGTGCCCTTCGTGGTGCCACCGCGAGCGGGCTGGATGGTTAGCTGCCTGCTGCTGTCTGTGCTGTCTGCCCCTCGGTCGGAACTCTCGTTCACGGCGTCTGCGACGCAAGAGATCGTGATTGGGGTGGACCCGGTGCGGTACGGCGTGCTGCACTGGAACCATATCCCGCAGCCCGACCAGGAGATTCACACAACTGTGGGCACGAAGCTGGTGTTCAAGTACAGCAGCGATCACGATGTCAGCCTAGCGGACAGCGAAGCTGGCTGGCTCAACTGCAACGCGGAGGGGTTCGAAGAGCAGGCCTCGCCCGAGCACGGCGGCGGTACCGCGGGCGAGCTTGCTAATGTGTTCGTAGCGGTCGTCACGGCTGTCGGAGAGTAAGCACAGCCATGCCTCTGAACTCCACTGGTTAGATCTGCGGAGGCAGGGAGGAAGGGAGGGCGCGCTCGAGGGCGAGGGCGTCTCCTCAGAGTGTCTTGCGCCCATGCCCCGCCCATGCCCTCGAGCTCAAAGCCGTCTCTCAGACCAGCCCTCTGCCTGGTGTGTGCAGATACTACTTCGTCTGCGGCCAGCCCGGGCACTGCCAGGCTGGGCAGAAGGTCAAGGTGGTCGTGACGATGGGCTCGCCGCCACCTCCGCCGGCATCGCCGCCTCCGGAGACGCCGCCAGCTCCGCCGATGGCGCCCAGGCGCATCTGGCCCTCGCCAGCTCCGCCACCGCCGTCAAACCCGCCTGCAGCCCCGTGCAAGGACAGCCCCACCTACGAGGAGGAGGGCCTGACGTGCGAGGACTGGGTAGGGAAGGAGTGCTCCGAAGAGTCCGAGCTCCAAAAGGCCGCGGGGTCGCTGCCCGCGACCTTTGACCTGAGTAAGCTCCTCGCCGCCTGCCCGGACGGCTGCTTGGATGGGCAGCCCAACTGCTACCCCCCGCCGCCCAACCCGAGCCCGCCCGCTCCGCCAATGCTGCCACCGCCACCACCAAAGCCGCCTGCTCCGCCGATGGCTCCGCCACGGCCGCCACACGCCCGGTGCTTTGACGACGCGTCGTTCATCGAGGGGGGCTGGCCGTGCACCGATTGGGCTGGCAGGGAGTGTCGCACGCTCGCCCCAGTCTTCGGTGTCGACGTCGAGGTGCTCGTCTACAGCTGCCCCAACGCCTGCGCCGACGTCACTCCGTACTGCACGGCCTCGGACTTCGATCCTCCGCCGGCAGGCCCGCCGCCGCCCCCGCCCTCGCCGCCTCCGGACCTCGGATGGTGTCTCGGACACTCGTTCGGCGAGTCCGTGGCCGACTCAGTTGGCTCGGTGCTGTTCAGTGTGGCGGTGGTGCTGCTTGCCGGCGTTGGCCTGCGATGTGCTCAGCCGCGCCTTCAGACGCCACGCTTCCCAGCCAAGAAGACGCGCTACTCAGGTGTCGCCGCGTGTGGCTGCTTTTGGTCACTAATCCTTACCCTAACCTTGATCCCAACCCTAACCCTAACCCTAACCCTAACCCAGGTGTCGCCGTGTGGGGCTTGATGATCACGCTTCCCTCCTTCTGGTGGATGGCCGCAGTCGGCCCCTACGCCTCATGCTACTCGTCGCCAGCGGTGCTGGTCTTCGGCATTCTCCTCTGGCTCCTCGTCTCCCTGGCCATGGCTGTAGGGGCCTCCTCGGACCCCGGCGTGATCCCGGCGCGGAGCGTCGACGGCCGAGGGCCTGACGACACGGTCCGCCGAACACAGCTCATCAACGGCGTCGAGTTCGAGCTCAAGATCTGCGCGACGTGCGGCATCGTGCGCCCGCCACGGTCTAACCCTAACCCTGACCCTAACCCTAACCCTAACCCTGACCCTGACCCTAACCCTAACCCTAACCCCAACCACAGGTGCGGCCGCCGCGCTCGTCGCACGACCGCAAGACGGACCGCTGCGTGCTCAAGTTCGACCACTTCTGCATTTTCCTCGGCAACACGGTGGGGAGGAAGAACTACTTCTGGTTCCTCTGTTTCGTCGGCCTCACCTCCTTCGGCGCCATCTATTTCGTTGCCTCCAGTCTCTGGCAGGTGTTCCACCTCGCTGGCCGTCTTGAGCGCGAGGCTGGGCTCGACTCCGGCACGGCCATTGCAAAGGCCATAGGCCAAGCGTTCACAACAGTGGTCATTGGCGTCTACTTCACCGTCATGGGCGGCCTGGTGACCCTGCTCTTCTTGCTGCACTGCTACTTCGTCTCGACGGGTCAGACGACCTACGAGTTCATGAGGGGTGCTTGGAAGAAGAAGAAGAACCCTTTCAACAGGGGCCTGTGCGCAAACTGGGTGGCTGTGGTGCGCGACGCCGCCGAAGGAGGCCGCTGTGCGGTGCACAGCCCGATCGAGAGCAGCCCCGTCACGATCGTGCCCAATGCGGCCGTGCCCGGGGTGGGCGAGTACGTCGGCACGAAGATCTACTCGCCCTCTGTCTCTCCCGCCCTCGAGGGCCAGGCAGGGGACAATGGCTCTGTCATGACAGAACTTGATGGACTCGGGGACAAGAACGAACGGACCCCGGGACCGCCGCCGACGTCTGCCGAGTTCCAGGTGCACCTGGGAGACCAGGTGATCTCGACGACGCTCTCGGCGAAGATGCTCAAGAAGCCGTTGCAGAAGGCGCCCAGTAGAAAGTCAGTCAGTCAGTCAGTCAGTCAGTCAGTCGGTCGGTCAGTCAGTCGGTCGGTCAGTAGAAAGCAGAAAATAAGTAGGTCGTACTTAGGTCGTACTAAGGAAGAGAGAATGCCAAGCGCCACACGTCTTGCAAGCGATTACTTACACCTATTCACCTTACTACTCAGGCGCTCATCGACCCCTTCCTCAAGCAATTCAAGCAGAAGATCGACGCGGTGATCGTCGACGGCAAGCGCGCAGACGTGAAGCAGCCCGCCTCGACCTTTGTGAAGCACGCGGACCGAGCGGTGACCGTGCAGCTCATGCGGCCAGGAGACCCGCACTTGACGGTTTGAGCCAAGAGAAGTGCCACATCGACAGATCGTTATCGAGTTGGGAGCGAGGGGCGCGGCGGCGGGGCGGGCGGGTCGTGATGTGTACGCCTGTGTCTAAAGGTATAAAGGCAAGTGCTTCCCTTGTAGTTCAAGCTTCAAGTTGGATTGGTTGGAGTGTACCTCATCCTCAATAAAACCAGGACAGTTCTCCTTTGCAGGGCCGGATTTTGATGCTAGGAGCTACCACGTACCTGCAGCCGTGCCGGCGCCTCAACCTGTGATGTTTTGCACCCGCACCAGTTGCACATATATCGACCAGCAGAGAGCTGCTAGCGTATCCATGGTGGCCATGTGCCTCAACAAGGACAGTAAAATCCCAGGAGAGCAACCAGAAGCCGCATGATCGAGCTGACAGTCCGCATTGATGCGTCTGCCGCCGCCACGGCGCCACCTTGTGCATGCATGGGAGGTATTTTGTGAGCATGTCAGGCAGTGTTGCTGCCTCTCAAGCACCTGGCTTATAGGCCTAGCTCATATAGGTTAGCAAGCACTGTGATGAGGAGGCTGCGTGTGGACAGTGTTTCATGACGAGGTCTGAGTGGCTTCCTCTGAGGTCTGAGTGACGGGTCCGTCGGGACGGGGGTGCATATGGGTCGATTTTGCGGGGGTCGCTCTGGGTCAGGTGTGGGTTTTGAATTAAAAAGTTCACTGTAGGTCGTTGAGCTCTTCCATATACTCTACAATCACACCCCAGCAGCGCCTCTAAGGCCGCACCCTGAGCTATGCTGCGGATTGCTAATCTTTCCGCTGCCCGGAGAAAGTAAGTTTGTGCGTGAGTAAGTAAGTGCAGTCAGCAGAGGGGTTCGACGCGTCGCCTTACGTCTCGCGAGCACGCTCACTTACTCACTCACGCACGTCTAACGCACGTCTCCCACTTACTTAGTTACCTACTCACCTCCTCGCCGCCGTGTCTTCCTCGCCCCTGCCGCTCGCCGAGCTGCGGTCACGTTGTGCAGCGCCGCAAGCCGTGTAGGCTAGCGCGTGAAACCTAATCACCGTGTCTTATCTTATCAACGGTAACAGCAACACAACAGCACAAGAACAATTGACGTCTAACTGACGTCTACTTGCAAACGTCTACAAGGGTGACGACCCTCCTCAACCCCGCCGCGTCTCGCACACTCATAGCAAACGTGGCAGCCCTCGCCGCCCAGACCCTCTTGATGCACCGTCCTCCCGCGCGCGCGCTTTCAGAGCAAGCACTCACCTGTGCAAGGACGTGCGGAGGGCTGGCGGCGAGTACTTTCCGACGAGCGGCGCGTTGGCCGCGACGATGGACGCCCGGCTGCCACCTTGGCACTCATTTTCACGGCGCGAGCAGCAAGACGCTGGGACATGGCTGGCCTCGGACCCGTCGGCAAACGCGGCGTCCAACTTTGCCTCCAGATTCGCCTGGCCGTGGTAGCCGTCGCCTGGCTGCCAAGTGTCGCCTTCGGCAGGCAGCGTCGCTCGCCGTGCAGACCACGTAGACTCGACGTTCACGGAGCCAAGCCGGACGTCGTCGACGTCGACAGAGCCGAACTTGAGGCTGCTCGTCGCGGCTGACTGTCCGACCTGGGTGGTTTCCGACATGATCTTCGCGTGTGTCCTGTCTGAGCGAGCGGGCCAATGGGCGAGTGCGGCAGAGGCAGACAGACAGAGGCGGTGAAAGGGGGTGAATAGCCACTTTTTGCGGCAGAGATGGAGA
>Ga0209302_10000597_pt1 | contig 20989 bp, 23 predicted proteins | sample ArcOceMetagenome_2_FD_187445 | JGI IMG/M metagenome (GOLD analysis project Ga0209302, IMG submission 187445) | Marine eukaryotic phytoplankton communities from Arctic Ocean - Arctic Ocean ARC135M Metagenome (SPAdes) (version 2) | ecosystem: Environmental > Aquatic > Marine > Oceanic | place... | reverse complement strand
AGGGTGGAGGGTGGAGGGTGGAGGGTGGACGGTGGACGGTGGACGGTGGACGGTGCACGGTGCACGGTGCACGGTGCACGGTGCACGGTGCACGGTGCACGGTGCACGGTATGCAGGGTGCACGGTATGCAGGGTGCACGGTGCACGGTGCAACGCGCTGGGCGCAGACTCACCGCGGCCAGCTCGGCGCGCAGCGTGGCGAGCTCCTCGTCCTTGCGCCTGCGTCGGGGCAGGCGGGGCAGGGTCGGCATGCTGCCTCTCCGAAACGCGTCACATCCTCACGCCAGCGCCGCTCTAGCAGCTCGGCCACTGGCTGGGTCCATCTATCACTTGCACCACGGCAATGCACGCCATGACTTTATACGGTCTCTCGTGCGCCTGCGCAGCTCGCTCAACGCCTGCTCGAGCTCAGCGTCGGCGGTGCGGTGGGCTTGCGCGAGCGTCGAGCGCATGGAGTCCATCTGCCCCCGGTGCTGTGAGCGCAGCGCGACGAGCTCGACGTCGTGACGTTCGCGCTCTTCGCGTGTGCTCTGCAGGTCGCTCTGCAGGTGCAGCACACCTTGCTGCGCCTGCGCCAGCCCCTGCGCCAGCCCGTCGTGGAGCTGCGACTCCAGCATCTGCGCCGCGCTCGTCCCGAGCCCAGCCGCCACCGCCGCCTTCTCCGTGGCCGATGTCGCCGCCGCGGCCGACGCGGACGCCTCTCGCTCGGTGAGATCGGTCGCGCGGCTCAGTGCAATGGCGTGCTCAGCGCTGGCCTCCTGCAGCTGGGTGCGCAGCACCGACTCCCGCCGCGCCATTCCGACCAGACACTCGTGCAGCTCAGCCATGGCCTCGGCGCTGTTTCGTATCGTGTCGGACGGGCTGGAGAGGAGAGACTCCATGGAGGCTGGCATTCTTGCGGAGCTGGTTCCTGGGGCTGGCCGCGCGTTTGGGTTGGGAGTGTTGTGGGGGGGGGGAAGAATTTGGATAAAAAAATTGATCTACCTAATTTGACCTATAAATTTGACCTACCCCGTACGGACTGTACGGTCCCCGTACGGACTGTACGGATCCCGTACGGACTGTACGGGGTCTGTACGGATCCCGTACGGACTGTACGGACCCTGTACGGACTGTACGGATGGCGTACGGACTGTACGGACCCCGTACGGACCCCGTACGGACTGTACGGACCCCGTACAGACTGTACGGACCCCGTACGGACCATGCAGACTCCGTACGGACCCCGTACAGACTGTACAGACCCCGTACAGGCTGTACGGATCCCGTACGGACTGTACGGAGTCCGTACAGACCCCGTACGGTCTGTACGGACCCCTTATGGACTGTACAGACCCCGTACGGACTGTACGAACCCCGTACGGACTGTACGGACCCCGTACGGACCTCGTACGGTCTGTACGGACCCCGTACGGACTGTACGGACCCCGTACGGACTGTACGGATCCCGTACGGACTGTACGGACCCCGTACGGATCCTGTACGGACTGTACGGACCCCGTACGGACCCCGTACGGACTGTACGGACCCTGTACGGTCTGTATGGATGGCGTACGGACTGTACGGACCCCGTACGGACCCCGTACGGACTGTACGGACCCCGTACAGACTGTACGGGGTCCGTACGGACCATGCAGACTCCGTACGGACCCCGTACAGACTGTACAGACCCCGTACAGGCTGTACGGATCCCGTACGGACTGTACGGGGTCCGTACGGATCCTGTACGGACTGTACAGATCCGTACGGACTGAACGGACCCCGTACGGATCCTGTACAGACTGTACGGACCCTGTACGGTCTGTACGGACCCCGTACGGACCCCGTACGGACCCCGTACGGACTGTACGGACCCCGTACGGACTGTACGGATCCCTTATGGACTGTACATAAACTGTACAGACCCCGTACGGACTGTACGGATCCCGTACGGACTGTACGGACCCCGTACGGATCCTGTACGGACTGTACGGACCCCGTACGGACCCCGTACGGACTGTACGGACCCTGTACGGACTGTATGGATGGCGTACGGACTGTACGGACCCCGTACGGACCCCGTACGGACTGTACGGACCCCGCACAGACTGTACGGATCCCGTATGGACTGTACGGGGTCCGTACGGACCATACAGACTCCGTACAGACCCCGTACAGACTGTACAGACCCCGTACAGACTGTACGGATCCCGTACGGACTGTACGGGGTCTGTACGGATCCTGTACGGACTGTACGGACCCTGTACGGACTGTACGGATGGTGTACGGACTGTACGGACCCCGTACGGACCCCGTACGGACTGTACGGAGTCCGTACGGACCCCGTACGGTCTGTACGGACCCCTTATGGACTGTACAGACCCCGTACGGACTGTACGAACCCCGTACGGACTGTACGGACCCCGTACGGACCTCGTACAGTCTGTACGGACCCCTTATGGACTGTACAGACCCCGTACGGACTGTACGGATCCCGTACGGACTGTACGGACCCCGTACGGATCCTGTACGGTCTGTACGGACCCCGTACGGACCCCGTACGGACTGTACGGACCCTGTACGGTCTGTATGGATGGCGTACGGACTGTACGGACCCCCTACTGACTGTACGGACCCCGTACAGACTGTACGGACCGCGTACAGACTGTACGGGGTCCGTACGGACCATGCAGACTCCGTACGGACCCCGTACAGACTGTACAGACCCCGTACAGACTGTACGGATCCCGTACGGACTGTACGGGGTCTGTACGGATCCTGTACGGACTGTACGGATCCGTACGGACTGTACGGACCCCGTACGGATCATGTACGGACTGTACGGACCCTGTACGGTCTGTACGGATGGCGTACGGACTGTACGGACCCCTTACGGACCCCGTACGGACTGTACGGACCCCGTACAGACTGTACGGATCCCGTATGGACCTAGGTGTATCAATTTTTGATCAATTTGTTTATCCAAATTCTTCCCCCCCCCCACTCCCACTACCTACACATACATGTACACTGTACATGTAACATCAGGCGCCGACAGCGATGTCGCTGCCGCGAGACGGAATGCTCTCCTCCCTCGCAACCCTGAGCTTGCGTCCGGCATTGCAACGGCCTGCTGATTTACCTGGTGGACAGCCGCCTGGCTCAGCAGACGCCCGGTTCGTGAGACAGGCGACACAGCACCTTTGCGATACCGCCGGCCTAGCACAGCTCGTGACCGTCGCTAGTGAGGTGCCAACATCCGAATGGGAGGATCCGACGACGCTCAAGCCGGCGCTCGCGGCGGCGCACTCCCGCCTCGGCACGTTGATGCTGGCCACATCCCAGGTGGTGACGGCACTGGAGACTGCGACTGCTCAAGCCGGCAGCGATGCGGCCAGCTGCGACAAGCTCCTCAGCGCCCTCGAATCGGCCGAGGTGCTGTCGCAAAAGATCAATCCGCGACAAGAGGACAAGGAGGTGCTCGAGCGCTTGTACCGCGCCGCGCACGCTCGGCTCGAGGAGGATCTCCTTGCCGCCACGGGCGGCGTGGCCACCTCGAAGCCTCCCGACATGGACGCGCTCAAGCGGGTGATCAACCTGGGCCGCCGCGCACAGAAGCTGCGGCTCGGCGCGCCGCGGCTGGGCGAGGGGCTGGGGGCTGCGGTCTCTAGGATGCAGCTGCTAGAGGTGGAGGGGCAGCAGCACTCGCGCTGCATGGAGAGGTGCCGCGTGCTGGGGGTGCCGCCGCCGGAAGCGTGGCCGCCGCTCGCGCCCGAGTCCGTGGTGGCTCTCATGGAGCAGGTGGCCGCGCAGGCGACGCAGCAGCGCGTGGACGAGCGCGCGCAGCTGCACGCGCGCCTGCGGGCCGTCGAGTCCGCGGCGGCGGAGGAGGAGCGCCAGCACCGCGAGGAATGCAGGGCGGGGCAGCTGCGCATCGTGGCGCTGCAGAAGGCACTCGGGGATGCGCAGGCAGCGCATGCGCACGAGCGCGTCCAGGTGGCGCAGCAGCAGCGCGCGGTGGCGAGCCAGCTGCAGGAGTGCAGGAGCAGCGAGGCCGGCTTGTGCGCAGAGGTCGCTCAGCTCCGCAAGGAGGTAGAGAAGCGGGACCGCTGGCTCGACCGCCTCGCACTGCCTGGACGATGATGGAATGCCAGAATAGGAATAAATATGGGCACGTCAGGTGGCGTGGGGACGACTAGGTTGCCTATAGATAGATAGATCGATACTTCCCCATTTAACTACTGTTAGGGGAAGCCTACCCCGAGAAAAAAAGCGCGGTGCACGGTAATAAAGAGGTGGGGTTGGAGCATGGAGGGGAGGTGGGGGTAAGGCGAGCGAAAAGTGCAGAAAAGAGCAGAAAAGCGCGTTTCAAGTGCCAGCGTGCGCCGTCGTTCTCCGACGGCCGCCCCCTTGTGACGCCCCCCGTTTGAACGTCGCGCTTGCGCGTCTTGTCGACCTCAAGGCGGCGCTGCTGGCGGAGACGAGCGCGCGCGGCCCTGACGGATCGCGCATGCGCTCGCCGCAACTGGCACGGACCGGTGAGAGGCCGGCCTATAAGGGTGAGAAAACTGGACCCTGGAGATGACTTATATATACCAGAACTCGCGAGAGCTGCAGCTACGGTTACCTTGCTGCAGGGGGGCGTGTTGCTCGCCTGAGTCCGCTGTTAAACATTACAGCTAGTGTGAACTGTTCCATCGTCGTTTCTCGTGTCGTTCTTTTGTGTGTTCTTTACACGATTGCTTTCTGTGCTTGGGCTGCTCCGTCACTGGCGGTACGACAAGCTATCCACTGCGCAACTGAACTTCAAGGGTTTGATTCCGCTTCGGGACCAATCCCGGGAAATGGACAACACTGGCCGAGCACAGCGAGCTCACACGTCGCAGGTCGCTCGTCGCAGCGCGATTAGAGTCCGACGGCGCGGCTTATTATTCCGGCTTATCAAAAAAAACGGATACACATATAGCTTTTAGCTTCACCGGATTGTGACAGATGTATCCAGCTTGCGGGTCTCCGACGCGGCGGCGAGAGAGATCTGACGCACCCAAGAGCTCGTGGACAAGTACGACTACCATAACAAAGCTCCCGATCAGTCTGTGGCGCCATCCTTATCGCGGCCCGCTACGCCGCTGAGAGCCCGAGGGGCCAGCAAAAGCGCCGTAAAGGTGAGGGCGATGTTCAGGAAGAAGGGCAGCGTGGGAAGGCCCGCGGCCTTGCCGCGCACGTAGAGCTGCCCGTAGACGGCGGGGCCGATGACCTTGCAGATGGCGATCAGGTTGCTGCGATCTCCGGAGAGCTGCCCCTGAGGGATGCCCTTGCTCGCGCCGACGGTGGTGAGGGCCGTCGATGCGCCCAGGGTGCGAGCGGGTCCGAGGAAGCCAATGGCGGCGCACGCCAGCGCCGCGTTGTGGCTCACGCAGCAGCCGACCCAGAAGAGCATGTTGGAGAGCGTCGCCAGGGCCGTGAAGGCCTGCACGCCGAGGTACTTTACGCACTTGCCGCCCACGAGGTTGCCGAGTGCGCCGAGCACGGGAATGACCGTGAAGAAGGTGGCCACCTGCCCCTTGCTCAGGGCCCACTCTCCGATGGCGAAGACCTGCAGCACGTCTCCCATGAAGATCGGCTGCAGCGTGATTGCGAGCAGGAGCGCCAGCAGCCGCATCTCGACGCCCGAGCTGAAGAGCCGCACGCAAGAGACCGGGTTGAACTTGCGAAGCTTGAACGGCACGCGCTGCTCTGGCGCCATCGTCTCGCCCACCGCGACGCCCGCCACCGCCGTCGCCACCGCCGCCATGCCGGCGGAGATGCCGTATGCCCAGCGCAGCGTGTTCTGGGACGGGAGGAAGCGCGAGAGTGCGATGCCCATTGCGAAGCCTGCGTTGACGACCGCGAACAAGGTTCCGGAGGCGCCTGCAAGCTTGGCGGGGTCGGTGCGGTAGGCGTCGCCCAAGCTTGCCCCGGAGGAGAGGAAGAAGAGCCCAACCACGCACTTGGAGATGAACGTGCTGGCGACGATCAGAGGCACCACCGGAAAGCATGCGGCGGCGGAGTTGGCCACGAACACTGATATCAAAGTGAGCATCAGCACCGGCTTGCGCCCGATACTGTCACTCAGTGCTCCAACGAGCGGCGCCAGCAGGATTTCCATCAGCGCCGAGATCGACGCCACGGCAGACAGCAGGCGAGTCGTCTGTGCACTCCCCATGGTCGCAACTAGGTGAGCCGGCGGCACGAGTGCACAGACGGCCACGCTCAGCACGAACAGGAAGGCGGTTGGCTTAAGGGCCGACTCCGGCCGCAGCTCTGGCTCAGCTGTGGCGGATGCCACAACTTGCGACCCTCGCGCGGCACCTCCACGCAGCACCACTGCTACTGCTGCAGATCGAGGTGCCAACCGGACTGACCCTGCCAGTCGCGCAGGGCCTAACGATGGCTGCGTATTCCAGAACGGTGACACCAACGCAGCGGCGCCGCTCACGGCAAGCAAGCCGAGCATTTTGGCGCTCGCTCACACAAATGCTCGCGACGCGAGAGTTCCACGCCAGAGGGGGCAAAAGCGGAAAACAGCCCTTGGTTTGTCTTCTGTCTATCTATCAGGGGAGGCTGCCCACGCGGTCAGCCGGCCGAGGGGTGGATGAGCTGCAGCTCGTCGATGTTCGTTTTCATGTCGATGCCCCCGCCAACCGAGGACTTCTTCCCGATGACCTTGCCGACGAGGCCCTCGCTCGCGCCCCTCTGCGGCTCGAGGTCACCCTTCTTGTACTTGAGCAAGACGCTCTTGCCACGGCACGGAGACTGGTATACCTTGACGAACTCGAAGTTGTCGCGCAGTGTGCCGGCCTGGGCCTTCTCGAGTGTGCGGTACTTACATCCGTAGAACAGTGCCACCTGCCGCGCCACGAGCAGAGTGCGCGCTGCGTCAGCGGCCGGTCGCCTCGCAACCTGCCGCCTAGTTTCTCTGCCTGCCTATCTACTCGCCTGCTGCATGCTCGAGTCCTCTTCGAACGCGCCATGCATCACAGTCTGCTCCGGCAGCAGGTACAGGTGCGTCCCAACGTATCCTGGTGGTGGAGAGCTGGAACGTGCAGCATTCTGGAGGGTGGAGAGTCTGAAGGGTGGAGAGCGATCGGTCAGCCGAGCGGCTAAGCCTATGGCGTCCCAGGCTCGCGGCGCCGGCCCGCCCATAAACAGGCGTCGCGTGGCCGTTGGGATCACGCCGATTCGCGACTAGTTCCTCGGCGTTGGTCGCCACGAGCACCTGCCGAGGGCGCCGCATTCTCAGCGCCAGCATGACGCAGCGTACAGATCTATCCGTGCCGCATGGTTCGGCATTCGGCGGCTCTTGCCCCGATAATCTCCCCCTGCCTGTTCTTGTTGACCACCTGATGCGCAGCAAACACGGGATCGATCAGCTATCATCTGCAGACCAGCGGTCGCAGGGTTCGAATGCGGTCAGTCACCTCGAACGTTCCAAACTTAGGCGCGGCCATGCCACGCTTCTCGTTCTCCTCATTTGCGTAGCCGTGCTGCAACTCAAGAGGCGACGGCGCACGAGCTGCCCTCACCTGCAGCTGCACCTCCTGCGCGATGTCGTCCACTGCACTGCCACAGCAGCAGAAGAATAGCGACCTGCTGGGCGTCGGTGGGGGCTCTTCCACTTTTCTTGGTGTAGTGCTGTGGTGCTACGACCCATCTTCTCGTTCGTCGAGACAGCGCTGCGGCCGAGAACACGCTGCGCAAGACGACCGACTCGCGGCGCGGCCTCGTGCCCAAACTTGTCAGGGAACACACGCGGACACATGAGGTTTTTGGGCGTAATGCAGCGATAGATAGATAGATAGATAGAGATAGATAGAGATAGATAGATAGATAGATAGAGATAGATAGAGATAGATAGATAGATAGATAGAGCGCAGCATGCATTCGTGCATTCATGCATTCAGGCTCGTGGAGCAGAAGTCAGTGTCCGAGAAGAAGAGAGAAGAAATTTACCCCAGGCCCCTACCCCGATCTTAAGGAGGACCGTACGCGTATTGGTCTGGACGATAGGGTCCTGTGCTTTCATGGGTGATCTTTTTTGTCAATTTTGCCTGCACGATCTTAGGTGAGGATATCAGAGAGATTCTTCCCGGGTTGCCCTATGCACGGATACGACACCGGGATTCAAGTAAGTGTGGTGCGGAGGTGGCGGTCGGTCGGTCGGTCGGTCGTTCGCTCGCTCTCGCTCTCTGTCCGTGCGTGGCTGGCTGGTGTCGGTCGGCACAGCCAGGGACCAGCGGAAGAGAGAGGCGTTACCACCATCCCCGCGCCGGACGTAGCTGATTTCCATCCTTAGAGAGGGCTTTCCATCGACGGTGACACCCGAGGCGCGGCCGCTGAATGAATCCTCCAACCAACGACGAACGAACGATGTATGTCGAACGACGAGCCGACCGACCGACGCTTGCGGCGCTCTAGCGCTCGCTGATTCTGTGGTCCTCCCCGAATGGCTCATTCGGCGGATAAAGCAGCGCCATGGGTATCGGCGTCGCTCTCTGAGCGATAGATAAGAGATAAGAGATAAGATAAGAGATTCTTATCTTATCGTATCTTATCTTATCTTATCTCTCTGAGATAGATAGATAGATAGATTGTTGGGTTTCACGACGTTACACGACTCACGACGCTACGCAATCTCTCTCTCTCTATCTCTCTCTGAGCATCTTAGCACAAGCGCAGCCGTCCCGTCCGTCCCTCCCACCAGCCAGCCGGCCCAGGCGACGAGCGGGATGGCGCAGCACGGCGGCGAGCCGCCACCAGAGGCGAGGGAGTGCCTAGTCGTGGAGGGCGCAGCGCAGCTCGTGGTGACCGAACAGCTGGTGGGCCGCACCACACCGCGTTCCACTCACTCGCGCCTTATTAGTCTCAGCGTGTGCGTTGCTCCTGCGGCAGGCCGCACAGCCTGGTGCCGCCGCCGGCTTCTACAACCCGCGAATGCGGCTCAACCGTGAGCTCTGCCTCGCCGAGCTTCACGCGGCGCTGCAGCCCGGTCCATGGCGCGCAGGCGGCCCGAGCGGCGGCGGCGATGGTCTGGGCGCGGAGGGCCACGACATTCGGGTACTGGACGCCTTCGCGGCGTCTGGCGCGCTCGCTGTGCCCGCCTCACGTCAGAAACGCGGGCACCCTAGGCCAGCGCCACGGCGACGCTCCTTCAGGGCAAGGGACCCCTCAGGCCGCAGGCTCTGGGCGGCAGCCCGTGCCTCGCCGTGCCCCACGCCATGGGCCAGCCGGAGCCAGCCTGCCATCGGCACTGCAAACGCTCCTGCAGGTGCGGATTGCGCTCGAGGTCGCGCCCAGGCACGATCGTCGCCTCGAGGTGCGCACGCAGTGCGTATGCAGTGCGTGTACCGTGCCTGTACCTTGCGTGAATCGTGTGTACTGTGCGTGAACTGTGCGTGGTGCACCAGCGTTTTGCCGCGAGGTGCATAATCGGCTGCTCCTCCCCCCGTGCACCGTGTGTCGCCTCCAGCCGGCACCGTGCACCGTGTCTCGTGTGCCGTCCTCGCAAGGTGACCGCCGCGGACATCGAGCCACGCTGCTGCGAGCTGGCTGCGCGCAACGCCGCGCTCAACAGGCTGCGCGTGCGGCGGCTGCGCACCAGCCTGCAGGACGACGATGAGCAGCCCGCGGCCAACGCGCATGGGCGCTGTCGCCCCGACGCCACGGCTGGTGATGCGAGCGTCGCAGAGGCAGGCGGCGGCATGGGCGTCAGCAACCAGGGCGGTGGCGGCGGGGAAGGCGGTAGCTGCACTGACGGTGAGGGCGGCGAGGGCGGCGAGGGCGGCGAGGGCGGCGAGGGCGGCGAGGGCGGCGAGGGCGGCGAGGGCGGCGAGGGCGGCGAGGGCGGCGAGCTGCGCGTGGTGTGCGGCGACGCGCGCGCGCTGTTGCTGCTGACCCCCCCCTTCGAGTACGCACACCTCGACCCGTTCGGCTCTTGCACGCCGCACCTGGACGCCTTTGCCGCGCGCGCACCGCACGGCGGCTTGATCTCCCTCACCGCCACCGACACCGCCGCGCTCTACGCGCACTACCCACAGGCGCGCGCCCGCGCGTAGTGCGCCGGTGCGGCATTGCCCCTCAGCCCCACCCCCGCCGCGGCGACGAGCGCGCAGGTGGCGCGCCGCGGTTACGCCGCCGTCCTCGACCGCAAGGACCCCAACTGGCGCGAGGCGGGCGTGCGCGCGCTTTGCGGCGCGCTCGCGGCGGCGGCGGCGCGGCATGGCCGCGGCATTGAGGTGCTCCCCTCATCGCCCCTCGCTCACCCGGCGCGGGAGAAGATTCGCGTGACCCCTAACTCCCCTCTCCTGGCCACGGCCCGCGCTCTTTGCCACCCGCCTCACCGCCTCGGCAGGTCCTTCACGCCGCCGCCGCCGCGCACTTCGTCCACGTTGTGGCGCGCCTCGAGCGCGGCGCGGCGGCGGCGGACCGTGCCGTGGCCCGCATCGCGACGCTCACAACGCCCGACGGCGCCACCCTCGGCCCGCTCTGGACCGGTGCGCCGCCACGCGCCTCACGCCGTCTGGACCTTGCGCCGCCCCGCGCCGCCGCCGCACCACGCCGCGCGCACTTTGCCGCGCGCACCGTTACCACGCCACGCCTTCCCACCCCGCGCACACCGCTGCTCGTGGGCCGCTCCCGGGCCGCTCTCTGTCCAACGCGCACGCCGCGTGCGCACGGCGGCAGGCGCGCTCAACAACGCGCAGTACGTGCGGCGGTGCGTGGAGGCCGCGGCCGCGGCAGAGGCGCGCGCCGACGCGGCACACCCGGACAAGGCTGCGGCGCGCGAGGCACGGCAGCTGCTCGAGCGCTCCCTCGAAGATGCACCGGGCCTGCCGTGCTTCAGCTATGCGACGGGGCACGCCTCGCCCGCCAGCGTGGTGGCCGCGCTACGCGGTCGAGGCTTTGCCGCGGCGCGCTCCGCGTACGACGGCGACGCGTCGAAGCTTGGCTCGTCGCGGCGGGTCCGCACAGACGCGCCCGCGGCGGTGTTCGCCGAGGTGTTAGAGCAGGTGGTGCGGCCGGCTCAGGCTTGAAACACGATGATCTCTATTGTATATCTATTTATCTGGATGAGCGATCAGAAAGTGAAAAAGATAAATTAGGATCTAATCTTATCTTATCTTATCGACAAGATAAGATAGATAGCTCTCTTCTCTACGTCTATCTTATAGATAAGAGAGAGAGAGAGAGAGATCTATCTTATAGATAAGAAAAGAGAGAGAGATCTATCTTATCCTATCTTATCTAAGAGATAAGATCAGATGGTTGGGTTCAAGTCACGACGCTACACGACTCGCGACGCTACACAATTCCGCGATGCCTGGGGCCCTCAAACCGAGTCGATAAGTGATAAGATTGTTGGGTTTCACGCTACACGACTCGCGACGCTGCCAATTATTATCTCTTTCCAGTCCCGTGAGTTATTTCGGCCGACAGGGCCCGCCAACCAACCGCACGCACGCTCGACTTGCCACATATGAGCTCCAGCTGCACGATTTGCACTGACGAGCTCGACGGCCCGTGCAGCGTCACCGCATGTGGCCACATCTTCCACACCAAGTGCCTGCTTGCGTGGTTTGAGCACCAGCCAGTGTGCCCACTCTGCAAGACAAAGCCCATCGGCAGACCCAGCGACTTTGTGCGTGAGTTGAGGGCACCCGAGAGAGTTGAAATGCCGCATGGTAACTTTATTGAGCTCGCTGCAGCGCAGGAGCCACCATCGCCGCAGGCAGAGGCTAAAGTTCGTGCGGCGATTTCGCATGCGTCTCAGGAGGAGGGTGCCGCACTGGCCGCAAAAGCAGAAGTCGAGGGGCGGACGAAGCTCAAGCGCACGCGGGTCAATGGACTGCAGGCTGCTTTGTAGAGTAGTAGGCCTCCACCATCAGCGCAAGGTTCTCTGAGCCCGAGCTGCCGCCCATTGATCCTCAGCCGTACCTTGCAGGCTGAGCTGCTGGATCTGAGACGGCAGCTGAAGGCGACGCAGCATAAGGAGCAGCGGCAGCAGGTACGCACGCAGCCCTCCGCCTCCGCCACCGCCACCGCCCAGACCCCACTCCTCGCCCACCCGCACTGCTTTGCTCTGGGGCTGTGGATTCGACCGGCTGCGCATGCGGCTTGCAGGCGACCCTGCAAGGTATGGCTCTCGACGACAGCATGGCCGCCTCGCTGTGGGATGCCATCGAGGCACACGGAGACGGGGGCGCGGTGAGCACACCGACGCCGCAGCTAGCCGGGCTCGCGGGGCGCGAGGCGGTACAGAGGCAGAGTAAACAGCTGCGATGGCGCTGCCAAGAGTTGCAGGCACTCGAAGAGAAGGTGCGTGGCCTTCAGGCCGAGGCACAGGGCGGGAACCCGCGAACCTGACTAGTCTGTCTGTCTGTCTGTCTGTCTGTCCTGACGTCGATGATGATGAGATGATCAGAGAGATAAGATAAGATCTGATCTGATCGCTTATCTTATCTTATCTTCTCGTATGATCACAGATAAGATAAGATAAGATTGGTGGGTTTCACAAACGACACGACTCGCATGCTACACGATTCCGCGATGCTGGGCCCCTCACACCCAGACACAAATGCACGGTGAACTGGCTTATTATCTATCTATGACGCGTTTCGTCCGCTGCCCTCCCTCCGTGTGCTTACTTTGGACGAGCTCTTGTCCGGGTGGGGCTCGCTCAAAAATGCAGCCTGACGAATACCAGAGGCAGCTGCACATCTTCGAGGCGGATAGGAAGCCATCCGACCGCTGCGGCACGCCAGGGTGCACGCTTCCGGACTTCCACCAAGGACTGTGCAGCACAGAACAGGTGCTGGGGCGCCGTAAGCGGCCGGCCCCTGCCGCTCCTGCACGCGCAAGCTGCAGCGAAAGAGGAGGAGGCCAAAAGAAGCACGATCGTGTCCTTTTGGACGACGGCGGTTCTAGCCTCGGTGACGACGATGAGTTGCTACCGCTGCAGCACTCGGCGGCCACTGGGCCCGATCCTGATCCCGAGGGCTTCCTCGAGGGCGAGGAGGAACGGCTCTACGCTCAGCTCGCGGCGGTGCGAGCTCGCAAGGTGGCGCTGGCAGCCGGCCAAGGCGGCGACACGCCCGCACCCACCGTACCCACCGCAACCGCTCCAACCTCCTCGACCGCCGCAACGCCCGCGACCGCCGCCCCGCCGCCGCCACCGCCGCAACGACAGAACAGCCTACCCGGGCCACGGCCTTGGAGTGCGTGGGCGAGCCTTGAGCTCCGCTTGCTTTTGGGCGAGTGGCATCTGGCCGATCAGGCGGCGGACATCATCGAGCATTCTGGCGCCAAGAACGTCCTAGAATTGGAGACCTGCGCCGACCTGAAGCGGGAGGTCGCGCTGCGCCCGCTGCACCCTCTGCGCCCTCCGCGCCCTCCGCACCATCGCGACCCCCTTCGCCCTCAGGTGGCGCCGGGCGCTCGCCTCAAGCCGGTGCAGAAGGGCCGGTTCAACAAGCTGCTCGCCGAGCTGACGCGGAGCCGCGCGGCGGCCGACGAGGCTGCCGCGCCGCGGCCAAGCAAGATGCCTCCGTCTGCCGCGCCCCGGCAGCCGGCGCCCCGGCCTCCGCCTCAGCAGTCGGCCAGGCCCGCGACGCAGCAGGCGAGCGCAGCGCGACAGGGGACGGGCACAGGTGGCGGCTCGCAGAAGCGGAGGATGCCCGTCGAGGAGTCGGGGCCGGAGGATGATCGTGATGGTGAGGAGGAGGCAGAGGCGCATCTGCGCACGGCGGCGCGCAAGGCGGCGGCCCCACTGGAGCGCCCCACAGCATCGTCGCCATCGGCGTCGCCGAGGCGAAAGAAACCTGCTACGGGACTCTGCGGAACCTTGGGCTGCACGCTGCCCGACTATCACCTTGGCCTGTGCAACGCGCCGACGAAGAAGCTACCATCGGCGCAGGTCGTCACCGCCTCACGATGGGCGCAGCTGGAGGAGCGGAGCAAGAAGCGCGCCGAGCAGCCCGCGGCGGCGGCGGTGGCGGCGACGGCGGGTCCACACTTGGCGGGGGGGGTCGAATTGTCGCTGCCCGCCTGCAATAGGATCAGCAGAGAGCTGCAGGCGGCACTCAACACGAGGAACGTGCCGGTACCTCCGCTCCCACCGCACCCTTCGCACTCTCTGCGCACTAGTACTCCGTACACACCGCACACACTCCACACACTCCACACACACCCCTGCACCCCTGCACCCCTGCACCCCTGCACCCCTGCGCCCCTTCATCCATGCACCTCTGCACCTCTGCACCTCTGCAGGCGCTGCTCAAGGTGCTCGACGTGTTGCGCGCCTCAGACGCGCGTGGCAAGCTGTTCAATCTGTCTGCCAACGACGGGCTCGAGGCGCGCCACCCCCAGCACCCCCGGGCCCTGGCTCCCTGCAACCCCTGCAACTTTGCGTCTGCGCCCCATGCAGGGCCGGCCGAGCCTCACCAAGGCGATCAGGACGCTCAAACATAGCTCGGACGAGGACGTCGCCGACGCGGCATCCAAGCTAAAGCTCAAGTGGGGGCAACTGTCGAAGGATCCTGTCGAGCAGCAAGCTTACGCCGCCGCCTCCAAAGCCGCCGCCGCCGCCGTCGCCGCCGCCGCCGCCGCCGCCGCTGCCGCCGAAGCCGCCACCGTCACCGCTGCCACCGTCGCCGCTGACGCCGCCACCGCCGCCCTCACTGCTGCCGCCGCCGCTGCCGCCGCCGCCGCCGCCGCTGCCAAACCGAAGCCGCCACTCCCACCTTCGCCCTCGCGGCAGCAAGCTGCAGAACGACCCTCTCGGGCGGACGGGAGGCACACAGGTCGGTCCACAACTCGCGTTCTCGTCGGCGGGCAGGTGGGCGCGTTGAAGCTGAAGGCGGTGGCTTCCACGGTAAAGTCGAAGCCCGTCAAGGGGGGGTGGGGCCCACTGCGCAAGGGCGTGAGGCTGAAGGTGCCAAAGACGGAGTTTGACGTCCACACGGGGGGGTAACGGATCATAACCGAACCGAAGTTGCCATTTCGCCTTCGCCCTCTCACCCCAAGCGTGCCCTGATCCTCAACTTCGCCCTCACCCTCACCCCTCAACCGTCACATGTGCATGCACATGCACATGCGCATGTGCATGTATCCTCACTAGGCACTACACGGCGTTTGTGACGGCCGTGTTCCCGCGAGGCGTGTGCCCGGTCAACCTAGAGCACTACCGGGATGGTTACTGCGATCTCCTCTTCGAGGAGGACGGCGAGGTCTGCTTCTATGATGTCAAGGTGACCAAACCCTGACCCAACCCCACACCCACACCACCACCTTCACCGCCGCCCCTTTACCCAACCCCACACCGCACCCAACACCCGCACCCAACACCCATTACCCATACCCATACCCACTCAAGCCCTCCCACCCCACCCCACCCCACACACCTCCAAGGTGGCTGCGGCCTGGTTTAGTGAGGACTACCAAGGCGACAGCGATGAGGAGGACAGCGACTGGGAGGCTGGCTGCGAGGCGGGTGAGGAGGACGTGGAGGACGACGGGGACAGGGAGGGCGAGGGCGAGGGCGAGGAGCAAGCAGAGCGGACGAGCCGAAGTGGCGGCGGCGGCGGCGGCGGCGGCGGCGGCGGCGGCGGCGGCAGCCCAAAGGAGCACCTCTGCCGCTCAGACGCGCGTGTGCCGTCGCGTGACGGTGGTGGAGGCAGCGGTGGCGGCGGCAAGAGCGGCGACTTGCTGCTGCCCTCGCAGCGGCGGCTGGCGCAGACCTTGAGCATGGAGTCTGGGACGCTGCCCGGCTTCCAGCGCGAGGTGGCGGAGCGGGTGGCGCGCGAGCTCATCAACGAGATCATGCACGCGGAGCCGCCGCTGCCCATGCCCAACAAGCAGGTCGGCTTGCCGAGCCCGTTCGTGTCTATCCACCCAGCCAACGATCCAACCACCACGCCACCCACACCACCCATACATGCATAGGTGCGCACGCTGCTCGCCAACCTGGCGACCAACGCAGCGCTGCGTCGCGAGCTGCTGAGCGGCTGGCGGCATCCCGCAGATGTCGCGCGCGCAACGCCGGAGCAGCTCGCGCCCAAAGAGGTGCAGCTGCGGCGGCAAAGCTCACATCAGCAGAGGCTAGAGGTGGAGGAGCGCGCCGCGCGCGCCCACGAGGAGCTCCAGCAGTCGACGCAGGCGAAGCTGCGGGTTCTGCTCGAGAGCCAAGACCGCGACCTCACCGCAGCTTCGTACAATGTCGAGTAGTTGCTAGTTCCCAGCGCTGCAGTGGGGTTTTACGTGTTGCCCTCGTGTGTGCATATTAATTTAATATTTAGGTCTCGAATCTCGGTGGTTATTCGTTTTCATCGGCTCTGGGTACTAGTTTAGGCGATTGAGGTTTTGTATTCTCGCGGTTTTTTTTCTTGGTCACGCGTGTTTAGAAGGGTATAGGGTTGGCGGAGCCCAGCACCAAAGGTTAATTGTGTTGTTTACACAAAACACAACTGACCAAAACAGTCACAACACCTTTGGTGTCGTGGGTAGAATCGACTGGTGTTTGTTTTCAGAGCCTGGCTTGGCGGTCTAGATGAGGCTTTTTTCTAACCGCGGACGAAAATCCAACGGATCTACCGATAGTTCGCTTGGGGCGCGTCTTCGAACTTGGGGCGCGTCGCGTCGATAGCGCGCGCGCGATGTGGCCGACAGCCTGCGGCCGGCTTGGTCCCCTGCGGTTCGCGGCCATCTTCTTCCTCGTCTGCCTCACGCCATTGAGTACGGATCTGCGCGGCTGGTTGCTCAGCCTCACTGCTGCACCAAGGCCCAGGTCGCACAGCAACCAGTGGTTGGAGCTCCCACCTCTCTTCGAGCGAGCGTTCTACATCAACGCCGACGCCTCCACCGAGCGGCGTGAATTCATGGAGCAGCAACTGCGTGCGAGCGGGGTGCCATTTGATAGGTGGCCGGCCGTTCAAGGGAGCCCAGCGATCCTGCAGAGCCACGGACGCTACTTTGCGCGTGGTGTTGAGCGCCACCTCCTGGAAAACCACAGCCTCACCGGCCCGATCGTCGGCTGGGGCACCGTTGCCACCTATCTGAGCCACCACACTCTCTTCGAACACATCGTCCAGAGGTGGGAGCACAACGAGAGCGCTGCGTTCCTCATCCTGCAGGACGACACGCAGCTCAATCCGGGCTGGGTGGGCCGGCTCCACGAGCTGATGCACGACCTCGAGTCGCAGTGGGAGCGCGTGCTGCTCGTGTGGTGGGGTCTCAAACGGTCGCGTGACTGCACTGCGCACTTTTGCTCCGTGCGCCCCCCCGCAGGGCCGACCGACTCGGGCCCTGAATGCTGCGGCAAGCGCTTTTATCACGGGCTGCAGGTGCGAGAGGCGGCAGCGCCCGCAGCGCCCACCCACCAACCGCGGCCGACCTGATTCAGCCACGACTCGTCCCAACCGACCGCGCAGGCGTGGATCGTGCGGCAGCGGAACCTGCGGTGCCTCCTGCATCGGCTAGAATCGCGCAAGATCAAGAACATCGACGCGCTGCTGGTGCAGTGCAACTGCCCGCACTCGTACGCGCTGCGGCCAGAGCACATGATCGGCACGCATCTCGACCGTGAGCTTGGGTCAGAGCGTGCGGCAGTCAACGCCGTCTGGCGAAGCCGCCTGTCGAACCGCACGCTCAAGCGCGCTGCGAGGCGCAACATGCGCAAAGTGCAGCTTGGCGATGGGCCGACTCCGCGCCGAGGTGCTCGCCGCCTTGCGTTCCCAAGGCAATTATATGAGTGAAAGACTACAGGCGAAGCTCCTTTTTTTTCGGATTATAAATGCCCCTCCCCGACGCGACACCGCGCCGCGCGCTCGACGCCAGCACAGCGCCATCCAAACGCCACCCTTGCGCACCCCAAACGCGATGGCCGAAGTAACGGACGAGCAGATTCGCGAGTACGTGCAGCGGCAGGGGCTCCTCGACGCGCTGCTCCAGACGCAAGCTGACCTGCAGCAGCAGCTGGCCGACGCCGCAGATCTGGCGCAGGAGATGGCCGCGCTCTCGTTCATTGCCGACGGCCCACTGCACAACGGTGTCAGCCCATGCACCAACCGCAAGAAGCGGCGCGGGGGCAGCAAGTCCGATGAGAACGAGGGCTCCTCGCACCCCCTCCGGCACTCCCACCGCAGTGCCCGCCAGGGTGCGTCTCCCTACAACTCCAAGCGTCCAACGCCCCTTCCTCAGCATGCTCACCAACAGCGCGTCCCGCTATGCGGAGCCGAACAAGGGGGTGGCCTGAGCGCGCGGAAGGTCTTGCAGGTCTTGCAGGTCATGAAGGTCTCCCTCGTCAACATTCTCTGACTGCCATTGGCGGGCTGCCTCCCTCGGCCGTCTCCGCGTGCCCCAGCCGTGCCTCCGTCGGTGCCTCACCAACACCGGCCAGCCCACCAACACCAGTGTGGTGGCGCCCGCCTGTGGAGTTGTGGGTGCCCGCACGCTGTTTTGAGTCAGTCATTGTGATCCATGTAGCATATTGTGTTATAGTCAGCGATAGTTGTGTGTGCGAGAGATATTGACCGGAACTCGGAAGCGGCCGATACAGGTCGTACTTCCCCAGATTATGGGAAGCCTGCCGACGGAATGTTTTCGAGCTGTCACCCACCCCACCCACCACACAAAGGTGTTTGCCGTTCAAATGCGCGCAGCGCAGCTGCGCGCGCCTCCAGACCACGCCGCACTGCTCTGCCGGCGCGCGCGGCAGGCGTGTTCGTGTGCAAAAGACCGGGTGTTTAAGCAGGTGTGATATGAGAGAACCATGGCTAGTGTCCCCGGCTGGAGCGAGATGTGGCACGTGGCATAGTGCCGCGGCGGAGAGCGAGACTATTAGTATGTAGTATAGATCGTATGTAGTATACGTCTATACTGTACGCGGGCCCAATCGCAATCGAATGCTGGCAAGGGCCCTTTAAACGGTTACTTTAGTTAGTGTGTGTGTGTTTAGCGTTGTTTGGACCTCTACTTTAGATATGTGTCAGGGAGTACCCGCTGGTTAATACCCCCCCCGCGCCCCAGGGCATGCAGACCAGTCTACGGGTGTATCACGCACACGCTCTGACAGTGAGGGCGCGGCAGCTCTGTTGGAGCATACACGAGTCCCAGCCTATTCTTCTGGCATCTCGTACAGCATAGCGAACACGGACGTAAAGGCGTGGAGGTGGGTACGGAATGGGACGGGCTCTCCGTTATCGCTCGGCGCGGGCAAACACGCACCGGGGGCGCCGATTTCGCCGTTGCAGAAGAAGCCGCCGAGCGGGCTGTCAGCCACGCTCTGCTGAAACTGCTGCGTGTCGTGGTCGGGCTCCGAGTACATATTGGTGCCACGCCCGTTGCAGGAGAAGAGCACGGTTGCGAGCGGCGCGGCGGGTTCGGCCGACGAGCTCGGAAAGCGGCCGGAAAACTGCCGCGCAACGCGATCTGCACGCACAACCGCCGGGTCCGTCGGTCGAATGGGGCGTGATGGGAGGTGTGGCAATCGAAAGGCGGGGCGGGCGCGGCGCACAGCGGTCGAGCACGAGCCGGAGGTCGGCGTCTGACGCGATCTCATCACGCACGAAGAAGCGCAGCTGAGTCTCGCCCGCCACCACGCGCTCGCCCCCCAATACGAGGCCACCACCCGGCGTCGCCCCGACCACCTGCCGGATCAGAAAGTCGTCGACACCGTCACCCGCGCGCACCGGCAGGCCGACGAGGAGCGCACGCTGCAGCAGCCGGAGGAGGCGCTCGTCCGAGCTGGCCGCCTCCTGCGCCACCTGCTGCAGCCTCTCGAGCGCAGGCACGCCGTCCAGGGCCTCGACCAGGTTGTCTTGCCCGGCCGTCACGGTGAAGGTCGGCCCGACGGGCGAGGCGCCCTGCGCGCACGCCGTGTGCACCTCGAGGCGCGGTCCGCCCAGCACCAGCCCGAGCACCGAGCCTGACGGCAGCACGCGAGGCAGCGCTCCACGCGTGTAGAGCGCGAGCGACGGCGCGCTTTCGGAAGTCGGACACGAGAGGCCGCCCGCGACGACCGACGCCGGGAACGCGTCGTCGAGGCAGTTCACGGTTTGCACGATCGGCGAGTATGGGTCGGCAAAGAGCAAGAACGACGGTGGGCTTCCCTCGGGCACACTGTCCCCGAGCGACGGCCAGTTGGGCATCGAGTCACTCGTCATCAGGAATGGGCGCAGCGCCGTGTTCTCTGGGAGCGCGCCGGCAAGAATCGAGAAGACCGGCTCACCCTCCAGCTCGCTCCCCGCACCAGCTACGCCTGCGCCGACGACTGCCACGAGCACCTCTGGCGAGAGAGCCTGCACCACCTCGCTGCATGCCTCGCGTAGGTGGCTGGCGTGTGCCTGGGAGACGAAGAGCAGCGCTAGCGACGTCTCCTCCGACGTCGTAAGGTTGGCCAACGTTGTCGAGAGCGCTGTCTGCCAGTCTGCATCTGCCGAGCCCAGACCGCTTTGCCACTGCATCGCCATTGTAGGCCTTGTGCGTCGCCGTGTGCGGTGGGCAGGTAAGCGCAGCCCGAGGCCGGAGGCATTAGTAGCCAGCAGCAATAGAGCCGTCCGGAGGAGCATGGTCGCGCCCACCATCTCGCGCCGATGTTTGCTTTCAATCACGTCGCGGTCGCCCGCCAGACTGACCCGCACTCGTTCGACGCCTACCCGCACTCGCCGCGCGCTCTTTGGGCGGCACGCCGCAGCTGAGCTGAGACGACCGGAGAATCATATCGAGCCTCACCGGGTGCCTGCGGCCGCCCGGTGCGAACTCGATATCTTCATTCAGCTCGAATGATTCTCTCGGACCGGTCCTCACTTGCACAGTCCCCCCTTGCGTGTCGAGTCTTCCTTATTAAAAAAAACCCTATTCCTCCAAACTGTGTCATACAAGAAGGGCAAGGGGCAAGGAAAACAGCCAGCCAACGGAACCCTGACAACTTACTAACTAGATTTTGAGGCCTCAGATCCGCCAGCTGCACGCTCTTTTT
>Ga0209302_10000596_pt1 | contig 21005 bp, 16 predicted proteins | sample ArcOceMetagenome_2_FD_187445 | JGI IMG/M metagenome (GOLD analysis project Ga0209302, IMG submission 187445) | Marine eukaryotic phytoplankton communities from Arctic Ocean - Arctic Ocean ARC135M Metagenome (SPAdes) (version 2) | ecosystem: Environmental > Aquatic > Marine > Oceanic | place... | reverse complement strand
CACCCACGCCCTCACCCCCGCCCTCACCCACGCCCTCACCCACGCCTCCCCACCCACGCCGCCCCACCCACCTCCCCTCACCTCGGCTCCCCTCGCCTCAGGTCGTGCTGGAGGAGATGAGCTTAACCCCAACCCTAACCCCAACCCTCGCCCTCACCAGGTCGTGCTGGAGCGCATGAGATTCGTCGCCTCGCCCGGCAGCGTGGTGGCCCTGGTGGGGGCGAGCGGCGCAGGCAAGAGCACAGTGGGCCCTAACCCTAACCCTAACCCTAACCCTAACCCTAACCCTAACCCTAACCCTAACCCTAACCCTAACCCTAACCCTAACCCTAACCGCAGGCAAGAGCACAGTGGGCCGGCTTATCGAGCGCTTCTACGACCCGCTAGAGGGCGGCCTCTTCCTCGATGGCGTCGACTTCCGGCGGCTCGAGCTGCGCTGGCTGCGGCAGCAGATTGGCCTCGTCGAGCAGGACGCCGATATATAGATAGATACATCGACCCTAACCCCAACCCCAACCCTAACCCTGACCCCGACCCTGACCCTGACCCTAACCCTAACCCTAACCCTAACCCTAACCCTAACCCTAACCCTAACCCTAACCCTAACCCTAACTCGTCGAGCAGGAGCCGACCCTCTTCGACCGCACCCTCGAGGACAACATCAAGTACGGCCGGCCCGCCGCCACCTTCGAGGAGGTGCGCCGCGCCGACAACCCTAACCCTAACCCCAACCCTAACCCCTAACCCTAACCCTAACCCCATCCCCTAACCCTAACCCTAACCCTAACCAGGTGCGCCGCGCCGCGCGCCTCGCCAACGCCGAGTCCTTCCTGCTCGCACTTCCCGAGGGCTACCAGACGAGGCCGGGCGAGAAGGGCGTGCGCATCAGCGGCGGGCAGAAGCAGCGCATCGCCATCGCGCGCGCAATCCTCAAGAACCCGGCGGTGCCACTCCTCGACCCTAGCCCCTAGCCCCTAGCCCTAGCCCTAGCCCTAGCCCTAGCCCTAGCCCTAGCCCCAGCCCCAACCCAAACCCAAACCCAAACCCAAACCCAAACCCCCCACCCCAACCCTAACCCCAACCCCAACCCCAACCCCAACCCTAACCAGGTGCTCCTCCTCGACGAGGCCACCTCCGCCCTCGACACGGCCAACGAGGCGGTCGTGCAGGCAGCGCTCGACCTTCTCATGGAGGGCAAGACCACCGTCGTCATCGCGCACCGCCTCTCGACTGTCGTGCGCGCCAGCCAGATCATCGCCCCCGACATCCCTAACCCTAACCCTAACCCTAACCCCTAACCCTACCCCCCAACCCTAACCCTAACCCTAACCTCTGACCCTAGCCCCCAACCCTAACCCTAACCCTAACCCCCAACCCTAACCCTAACCCTAACCCATAACCCTAACCCATAACCAGGTGCGCGCCAACCAGATCATCGTACTGGACAAGGGCGCAGCCGTCGAGCGCGGCACGCACGAGGAGCTGTCCTCCGACCCCGACTCGCTCTACTCCTCCTTCATGCGCCACCAGCTGCTGTCCTCCAAGAGCAGCGAGGGGGCGCCCCCTCCTGTGCTCACGTGACACGTGAGCCGCGCGAGTCGTTGGTGGCCGCGGCGAGGGGAACGTCCAATTGGCGTTGGTGGTGAGCCGGTTGTGCCAGGACGAGATAGCGGTTTAATTTTCGTGTGTGCGAATGTGTGTGGCCGTACTAGTACCTCTTTGAAAAAGGAAAAACCAACGGTGCCTGACCCTCTGACCCTGAGCGTGAGCGAACAGGTGACGTGCACACAGTCACACCCGATGCGACTTGTAGCAAAGCAGCTTTTCACCCCCGAGCGGTCTGCGCGTGCGCCGTCCTTGGCTGTACGGTATGCTCGCACTAAAGGATACCCTGTGGATTCGCCAACTTCTGCTGGACCTGCACCTCCTGCAGCCTGGCCCCTCGATGATGTGGTGCGACTCCAAGTCTGCGGTCGCGATGGCTTTCGATCCGGTCGCCTTCAAAAACACGAAGCACATATCCTCCGCGCAGCCGAGTTCCTCAAGCACCACTCGCTTTGCGGCAGTGTCATGATCGCGCACGCTAAGGGTGTAATCATGATCGCCGATATTTTGAACAAGGGCCAAAAGCTCGCCCTATCTTCCTGCAGCCTCAAGCTGTTCGATGACTACGCAAAGAACAGCATACAATCGAGCTCACGGGCTAGTACGGTTCTGATTCTCGCTCGACAAGATCCATCTCGAGTCATGAGGGGCTAGGACGACGGCTATTCTACGTGGTGTTCGTCCCGTGTTCGCTCCTGTAATCGCGCCCGCTGCACAGAGTTCGGTTTGCGGAATGTGTGCCCGCTGCAGGTGCCCGCTGCGCGTTCGTGTTTCTAACAAGACTGCGAAAACGCAGGCGAGCAAGCTCTTGCTCATGGGCCTGAGCCTTGCATCGTGCTACCCCCACAGCCCAGCCCGGAAATTGCACGCGGCGGTTCAGAGCCACGGAGATGCACACGTTCCATCACACCCAGCCCTGGCTCCCTCTCGCTCCTCTTGAACCGCACACGACAGCTTTCAGTTTCACCGTGTTGTGTGGCGGATACGTAAGAGCTTGCCACACAGCCTGTTTGCTTGCGACGACGCACCCGTGCGCATGGACGACACCGCTCCATCTCGCAAATCCTCCGCACGCGCACTGCAAAGCCTGGCGTGCGTGCTCCCTGCACGTTTGGCGTACGCCACAGCTCACGCCACACTGAGCAGCACACTGCTGCCTTCCGTCGCCCCTGCGAGAAGTTTGCTGAGACTGACCTCGGCCTTTCTCAGGGGTTCATTCAGAGTGCTGCGCTCACTGGTCTGACCGTTGGCTACGATGCCGGACGTGGGCAGGACATCATCGACTGGGGAGATCATGACAATCGACCAGGCCCATCTGATCCAGGCACGTGCGGTTAGTGCTTACATTGCATGTCCATCTTGCCTCCGCCCATTGTATGTTCCGACGGCGAAGGCGCAAAATCCGCCCCGACGCATCTGCAACGCATCTGCCTCGGAAGCTCGAGCCTATCCCACAGTCAGTCTCAACCGACCGAGCCTATCCCATGTGCCGCAGGTGCTCGAGGAGAACGAGAAGACGCACAGCACAAGCACAGGCACACGCACACGGCTAGCCTGGCGCATTCCATATGAACGTGCCATGTGGATCTTTTGGACATCCATTATCACGCTCTGGATCGTCGACCGCTTCACGACCAACCTATGGCCGCGCCAAGGCTTCACCGTCGGCCGTGGTACTGCAGGCTCCGATTTCTCCGACGGTCTCAAGCCCGGCGGCTGGTCGGTCAAGTTCTACGATGTCTGTGCACGTACATCCGGCCGATTCGCCACGCTTGCGCTCAACCTGCTATACATGACGACGTCGCACTCGACCTTCTACTGGCTTGCGGAATCGCCGTTCGTCACCAAGTACATTGACATGCGTGATTGCATCGAGGCAAACCACCGTCTCCACTACTACTCGGGCATTCTCATCTGCGTCCTTACCCTCGTCCATGTCTGGTCCATTCTGTTCCCCACCCTCGAGGGCTATAGCATCATCGTCAATCCAGGCGTCTTTGAGTGGCCCCTGTCCGAGCGCACCCCAAAGGGTTTCAAGGACGTCAACCCGCTCACGAAGTTGGTGATGATGCAGGTGGATGATGTGTGGCGCATCGTTGAGATGACTGTCCTGCTCGGCATCCTCATGCCTTTCACGATCCGTTGGCTCGCCACCAAGTACCACCTCGGAATCACAGCGCACAACGTCATATCCGTAATGTACTTTGTGGACATCGTCCGCCGTCACTCCCATCCGCACAACTGGATCCTCAATCCCCCGGTCTTTGTCTGGTGGCTCATCGACCGCTGCCTCATCTCCAACTACTGGCGTCGTTCGTCGCCCAAGATACACCGCGTCAGCCTCTCTCCCGACTATATGCTCCTCGCATGGAAACAGGGCCGCGTGTTGACGACCGTTGGCCCAAAGTTCTTCCTCAAGCTTGCCAACTCCAGCTTCCTTGAGAAGTCACACGTCTTCACCTGCTTCCAAAATCATTTGAACATCCACTCCAAAGGGATCCCTGAGGACGCCGACTGGGACACGATGGCTATCGTGCGGGTATACCACGCTAAGCGCTCCTTTCCCCTGAGCACAAAGGACAGCGTCTCTCATACGCACCGCATGCAAGCAGCAGAGAACCCGATGCCTTTGCACGTCTGGGGGCCATTCCTCGGCGGCATGTCCGACGCGGTGCACGATGCAATCACAAAAAACAGCCAGCCAGTCTGCGTCGTGGCCGGTGGCTCAGCCATCCCATTTCTGATTGACGCGCTGCAGCTGGCGGTGAAGAGCGCCAGCCCCTGTGCGCCCCTGACCGGCATCTTCACCTGCAGCGATTCGGGACTCTACCAATTTGTCAACACCGCTGTCACATGCATTCTCAAGCTGAAGCCTAAGGCAGAAATATTTGTCGCCCTCAGTCTCACCCACAAGGGGAACGACGATCTGAAGAAACGCAACTCTGAGACTTTTGATCACACTCGGAGCGGCAACGCAATGGACCAGAGCCTCCAGATGATGGACGTCTCGCAGCACACCTCTACTTCAAACCAACTAGACGCTATCCCTGTCTCTAAGCCTGCGCTCGAGCGGCGTGGTTCGAGCTTTGCAAACGTGTTTGGCCGTGTCAACTTCACTGAACGTATCCCTGCCAGCTCCGTCGTCTATCTGCAAGGCTCCGCCGGTATGGTCAAGGTTGCCGCGAAGGCGGCAAAGATGAAGCATTGCACGGTCGTTATGGGACCATCCTACGACGTGGACACCAACAAGGCAAAGAAGGCCGGCATTCTCGACAAGGTACTGCCGCTTTCGTGCTGCCGCAAGGCGCCTAGCGACTTGCCGTTTCCTTTGTAAGCACAAACTGCAACATGACTCTCGTTCTCATCAGAATCAGCAACGGCCCAGCGAGGTGAAACGCAGCAAGAGGGGGAGAAAGGGTCGTCATTCTGACCACGGCACTGAAGTGCCGAAGTGCGAGGCCTAGCAAGCTAGCGTGGGGTAGGGGGAGGGGGGAGATGAAGACCAGAGGCCGCCAGTCAGGTATACCTCTAGTATACCTCAGGCGCTCTCAGGCTTCGTGGCACGAAAATGTTACTAAGCTCCTCCCGGAAGCCGTAGGAAAGATTTTTTGGATTTTTGTTTTGGGTATGGGTGTACCTCATGCAGCGCGGAAACGGCCATGGAAACGGCACACGGAGTGGAACACTATCAAGAATAGTGCTGCGCACAACGTACGGCCTGAGTGACTCACGCTGAGTGTGCAAAGACAAAAGAGCCCGACCCAGCTCCGACTCACTCTACAGAGACCGGCGGGGGTGGTGGCGGCGAGGGTGGTGGCGGCGAGGGTGGCGACGGCGAAGGTAGCGGTGGCGAGGGTGGTGGTGGCGAGGGTGGTGGCGGCGAGGGTGGCGACGGCGAGGGTGGCGCGCGGCCACACACGAAGCGCGTGCGCTGTAGGCCTCGAAGGAGCCAACCGCGATTTGCTTGCCTCTGGGCAGCATGCTCCTCTCGGCCCTCTGCCTCGTCCGCCTCGTCCTCCGACGCGTCGCCCTCCGACTCATCGTCCTCCGACTCATCGCCCTCCGACTCATCGTCCTCCGACTCATCGTCCTCCGGCTCATAGTCCTCCGACTCATCGTCCTCCGACTCATCGTCCTCCGACTCCGCTGCCACGGTTCCTGCGGCTGGTCCTCCTTCGGCCATCGCCACACGCCGCCCGCGTCGGACTGATGCGTGGCACCCGTGTCTGGCGGCCCAGGGGTGGCCGCGCGAGCCTCTTCGCACGTCTCGCAAAAGAACGATCCCTCGGGCGGCCAGTCGAGGCCACTGCACTTGATGCATCGATTTTGCGCGCACCCGTCGGACTCGCACACGAGGAGGAAGCCGAACATGTGGCACTCGTGGCACGCGTCGGGGTTATCCGGCTCGGCGAGCTCGCTACCTTGCGTGTGGACGCGGCTCAACGTCGTATCCGTCACTTTGTAGCCGCACGCACCCACGCATCATGGGCGCAGTCGCGGTATGACCTTGCCCGACGCCGAGTCGTCGTGAAAATCGCTGATTCGGTTTCGACTGACTCCATGAGCTAGGGCGCCCTCGTCGCACCGTTCCACAAGAAATCGTGGAAATCGTGCCAGTTGAAGTTGCCAGGTCCCGAGGCCTGCACGGCACCGTCTCTTGGAGGGGTCGCGTAGGCTCGCCATCGATCAGAATGGTGGCTTGCTTGCGGGACATGCCGATGCCTGTGGATGACCGCGCCTTTGGGTGGGAGCGCCAGGGCGGCGCTCGCCGTTTGGATAAAACGCGCGCCACCGTTTCCGGCTGCCCGGGCCGCGGCGATTTACCGCAAAAAATTATCTTCGCAAAGTTGTCCCAATTTCCCCGATCGGTCTGCGCCGTCCTGGCGACGCCTTGCGGGGAATGCGGCACCCATTCCACCACCTCTGTGCGCCACTGCTCCTCGGTCTACGTGCTGCTCGTCCACCTACAGTACGTGTCGGCCTGCGCTGCATGTGCACTGCGGAGGAAGGCTACGTGCCTTCCAGAGATTCCGCAGATACGATCTTCGCGCTGTCCTCCGGTGCCGGGCGTGCGGGCGTCTCAGTGATCCGAGTGTCCGGGCCACAGGCCGGCACCGCCCTCTTGGAGCTTGCGCCGATCGCGACGGGCACGCTCCCTGCGCCGCGGCGCGCCGTGCTTCGGTCGCTCGTGTGGCCAAAGAGCGCGCGGGAGGCCATTGGGAGCCAAGCCACTGGGACGATCGACCAGTCACTGGTGCTGTGGTTCCCAGGGCCGCGCTCGTTCACCGGCGAAGACGTGGTCGAGTTCCACACGCACGGCAGCCGCGCCGTCGTGACGGCGGTGCTCGAGGCGCTCGGCTCCCTGCGCGGGCTAAGGCTGGCCGAGGCGGGCGAGTTCACGCGGCAGGCCTTCGAAGGCGGCAAGATGGAGCTGACGCAGGTGGAGGGGCTCTCCGACCTGATCAACGCGGATACTGAGGAGCAGCGCAAGCAGGCGCTCGCCCAGATGAGCGGCGTGCAGCGCGGGATGTACGAGGGCTGGCGCGCGCAGCTGCTCAAGGCCTTGGCCTACACGGAGGCCCTCATCGACTTCGGCGAGGACGCGGACGACGTGACGACCGACGCACTGCTCGTGGCGCGGGGCAACATGCGCACGCTCGGCGAGGCGCTGCGCGAGCAGCTGTCCGATGGCAGGCGGGGCGAGGTGGTGCGGGAGGGCGTGCGCGTGGCCATCTTGGGCCCGCCCAACGCGGGCAAGCCGACGCTGCTCAACCCTGAACCGATTCCTAACCCTGGCCCTAGCCCTAACCCTGACCCTAACCCTCACCCTCACCCTCACGCTGACCAGGCAAGTCGACGCTGCTCAACGCGCTAGCGCAGCACGAGGCCGCCATCGTATCCCCGCTGGCGGGCACCACGCGCGACGTGGTCAAGGTGCTGCTGCAGCTCGGCTACCCCTAACCCTAGCCCTAGGCCCAACCCTAACCCTGACGTGGTCCAGGTGATGCTGCAGCTCGGCGGGCTGCCGGTCGAGCTCTCCGACACGGCGGGGCTGCGCGAGCAGACCGACGACCCGATCGAGGTCATGGGCATGCAGCGCGCTGTCGAGGCGGCACAGCGCGCGCACGTGCAGCTGTGGGTGTGCGACGCGGCCGCAGCGCCGCAAGGCTTGGAAGCTCTCGAGGGCGGCGCGGCGGGGCTCGGGGCGGCGGGCGGCGAGGCAGAGGAGGGGGGCGAGGTGCAGACGGTGCAGCTGCTCGTGCACAACAAGGTGGACACGGTGGCCGCCGACGCGCCGCGCGTGCCTTACCGCGGCCTGCCCGAGTCGCAGCAGTGGTGGATCTCGTGCACTACGCAGGCGGGCCTCAACGGCTTCCTGGCCGAGCTGAGCGAGCTCGTCAAGTCGCGCTACGGCGCCACGGACGGCGAGGCCGCCCTCATCACGCGCGCGCGCCACCGCGAGCACGTCAGCGCCGCGCTGGACGCACTCGATGCCTTCGAGCAGCTCGCGGGGCAGGGGGCGGAGGCGCCGCTCGATCTGGCGTGCGAGGAGCTGCGGACCGCCGCCAACGAGCTCGGCCGCATCAGCGGCCGGGTGGACACGGAGGAGCTGCTCGACGTTATCTTCCGAGACTTTTGCATCGGGAAGTGAGCACGGGCGGCCGTGCGCGTGCGAGGCCTGCGTGGCGGCCTGGCGCCTGGGGCTTCAAGGAGGTGGCGTGTACGCGCTGCAGACGTGGCCCTCCCTGGGATGCTGTACGGTGGGCGTGGGTGGGCGCGAGACGGCTAGGCCAGATCAGATATGAGATATATTTCTCCTCCCGCCCCTTTTTGCCTGAAGTGAGAGAATTTATTACAAGACACACAGCCTATAACAAACACGACACGGGGTGGGCGAAGGGCGCCGAAGACCACACTTTTCTCCCCAGACCCCAAACTGGACGGACAACCATCACCTGCAATGATTTTCACCGGGACCATCCCGTCGGTTCAATTCACCACCTGGATGATGATGGGCTACTTGGCCTGGTGCGCCTCGCTCCCTCCCGCGCGCACACACATACCCGCACACGCACACACCCGCGCACACACCCATACACGCACACGCGCACACGGACAGGCTGGTGGTCGTTGTCTCTATGCGCGCGGCCTACGACCCGCTGTTGTCTCCGGTGTTGTCGCCAACGCCGTCCACCTGGCGCCCTGCCAAGGAGGTCGCCGTGCCTTCGTCGAACATCACGACGGGATGCGACGCGTCTGAATCGCTCATCGCCTGCTTGGAGCGCGTCGGTCGCGAGGAGCTGTTTATCCCACACGAGGCACTCGTGTACCCACCGCAGGAGAGCACCCCAGCCGATGTCGTGCCTTCCGAGCACTCCAGGTCGGTCGAGTCGGACCTGATGCTCCTGCTCCCGCTCCTGCTCCTGAACGCCGCGTTCGCTGCCGCCGGTAGCAGGCCAAAAGCGCGGCGGCCCAAGCCAGCCCCGTGCCCGCCGCAGGGAGGCAAGAAGACGCAGGCGCAGCAGTTTGCCTACCAGAGCAAGCCCGAGACAGGCAAAGCCATGCGCCGCAGCAACAACGTCAAGCACGCAGCTCCGGCGCGGCGCGTGATGACATCCACCAACCGCGGCGCACTCAAGGGTGGCTGCTGAGTCAGCAGTGGGGCGTCGTCAGAACAGAGCTTGCAGCCGACCTGAGGCCCCAGTGCAGACGAGCTCGTCGCACGTAGGGGCGAGGGCGGCGTTGGCTCACTCAGATCCTCCCACACCGTCATGGTTGTTGGGCTCGCAGGTCGCCACGTACGGGTCCACAGATGAGACCTGGTTTTCGGCCCCCCAGAAAGCAGCACAAATGGTCTGTCTAAACATGAGATGTTACTTTCGGGGAGGAGGCATTGCGCCCGGCACGGTGAGAAGCAGCTCGCAGACAGTCGATTTTTCGATTTCGGTGAAGGGCAATATGGTATATGCGACCTAAGCACACCACAGCGGTCAGCGCCAAGCGTGTATAGATCCACAGTGAGGGGCTGTAATGAGTAATGCCTGTCTGTAAATGTGGGATTTCAGAGCCCATTGAGCTTCTGACTAAAAAGTGAAAAAGTGTACCACTTCCCTGCTGTATCAGGAAAAGTGGATCAAGGGACCCGCACACGCCCTTCCCGCCTTCGGTTGCACGGTTGGGACTCCGCGGTTGGGACGCGGTTGGGACTCGGTTGGGACTCGGTTGGGACTCGTTAAAACCCGTTAACGACTCGGTTGTGGTCTCGGTTGTAATCCCGGTTGAACCCGGGTGAAAGGCCTTTTAGCTTTAATTCCGCTAATTACTGCGGCCCGTTTGTCTGTCTCGGGAATTGCACGACGGTTGCGCCATCGCCCTCCGGTCACAGTAATTAGCGGAATTAAAGCTAAAAGGCCTTTCACCCGGGTGCGGTCACCCGCTCCTGAGCGGTCCTCCGACCTTGAACGATATTCACCAGATTTCACCGTTTGTCTTTCTCGGGAATGCCTGCGCACGACGGTTGCGCGCGAGCGAGAGCTCGTCACGATGACCAGCCTGCAAACCACGCCAAGGGAGCCGCCCTTCCCTAGAGCAGCCGAGATCGATGAGTGCGTGGCAGACGCATCCTCAAGGGTGAAGAGGCTGCACGGCCTGCTCACGCAGTGGCAGCTAGCGGACATGTCCCAGGAGCAATCGTCACACCTGCTCGCCTATGTGGAGGAGGTGCTGCAGCACACGCGCGAGAGCAGCAGCGCTCTTGCTGCGTATGACGAGACCATTCAGCAATCGCTCGGACCAGAGCTCTGCCAGGCGCGCACCTCCGGAATCCCTCTGTGTAGCACCACGCCACCATGCCAGGAGCTAGCACCCTCCCCTCCGCGCCCGCAGAATCTCTTCTGGGACCTTCTCGACCCGGTAGCGGCCGCGCCGTACTCTGCGCACGCCTTCCAGCGGCAGCAGCTGCCCGAGATCGAGCGCCGCTGCGCGCAGCTACGCGTCCGTGCGGTCGCACCCGTCGTCGGCAAGCCAGTGGAGGCCCTCGAGCACGGGGTCGAGCGCGCCATCGGCCACTGCACGGAGCGGGGCTTCGAGATCCAGCTCGTCCGGATTCCCCGCCACGGCGTCCCGTGGGGCGCATGCTGCCGGCATCTCGCCGCCATGGAGGCGGCGCGCGAGCTAGCGCTCTCGCGCCACTTTGCCACCTTCCTCGGCGTCGAGCGCGCGCCGGGCGCGAGGTGCGACGAGTACCGGCTCGAGCTCCTCGGCGGGCCCAGCTTGGCCGCGGTCTTGCGCGCGCATGGCCCGCTGCCCGAGGCCTCTATGCTTTTCACGCATTGGCGGCGCGAGCTGCTCGAGGCGCTCCTCCACCTCTCATCGCACTGCACCTTCCTCCTCCGCCGCACCGTCGCGCTCGAGCACGTCCGCCCCGTCGAGCAAGGCGGCAGGCTCGTGCTCACTGACCTCGAGTGGGGCGCAGAGTTCCCGGAGGGTGCCGTCGAGCCGCTGCCCGCCGCCGCGGCGGCCGCCGCCGCCGAGCCGCCCCGCCGCCCACTCGGCCTGCAGGAGCAGCGCGACGAGCTGCTGCTGCACGACGGCGTGCGCATGCTGCTGCTGCTGCTCGGCCCGCCCGAGCAGCCCGCCGGGGAGCCGCCGAGCCTGAGCCCGCAGCTGCGTGCCATCTGCGCAGCCTGCGCCGGCGGTGACACGCCGCCCTCGCTGCGCCAGACGCTCTCGCACCCGTACTTCACGCCGCTCCAGGGCGCCCAACGCCACGACGTGCAGCTGGCATTCCAACACTACATCGCGCAACACTACATCGCGTGACGTGGCAGCCCTGGGAGCGCAAGGGGCGCCCTCATGTACAGGGGATTCCCCACCACGCGGCAGCGCGTACGTTAGCCTGCAGCTTTGCAATAGCGCGAGCGAACCTTCAGTCGACACGATCGGCGAAAATATCCGCTCTATTTGCACGCCCGCGCGTTCACCGGCTTTCGCGCGAGCCCGGTCTCGCCGCCAAGCGCAAAGGCAGACCCACCCGGCATGACAGCAGGTGCGTTCGACAAGGCCGATGTGGTCGCAAGCATGTTCGAAAACGTCGCCAAGTGCATGGTAGACAACGCAGCCTTGCTTCGCCAGCTGTACGGCCGGGCGGAAAGCGGAGCCCTTCCGGGTCCGAGCACAGCGGAGGGCAAGGCATCAGCGAAGCGAAAGCGCGCCGCCACGAAGGAAGAGAAGGTCTTGAGGATGCTCTTAAACTCCTGGCTCGACGCCTGGTCCGTCACGCACAGCACTCCCCACCCCTCTCTGTGCCCAGGCCGAGAAGCGCAAGCTCTCCGCGCGCACCCTGACCTCGTACCAGCTCTTCATGGCGGGAGAGAGGGAAACCAGCTCTTCGCTGAAACAGCTCCCACCGAAGGAAATCATGACCGAGGTCGGCAGGCGGTGGAAGTTGCTTGACGCGGCGGCCAAGGCGCCGTGGGAGGCCAAGGCGGCGCGACTGAAGCAGGCGCGGCTCGCCGAGCTGCAGGGGGCATCGTCCGCCCCGCCACAGTCGCCCAAAGCGGGGCACGCCGGCGACACGGCAGAGGAGCAGAAGAAGAAGAAGAAGAAGAAGAAGGACAAGAAGGACAAGAAGGACAAGAAGGACAAGAAGGACAAGAACTGAGAGCGCCGGACGTGGCGAGAGCGGCAGCCGCCTTTGGCGGCGCGTGGCTGGCATATTGGCACTGACGGTCGTCTCACCCGTCCGAGGTCTTCTGAACGTATTCTGAACGGCGGGAGGGCGCACCGCTGCGCGCGTGGTGGGAGGGTGGGCTTAGGGCATAGGTTGGCGGCGCGGGCGGCTTGGGTACGGGCGAGGGCGGCGAAACGATCCTAACGGGTCGTGCGGCTGGTGCGCGCGTTTCTCTTAAATCTCTCTGTGCGACCGTCCCTGTCCCGGTTCAGAGTTAAGATCCCTGCCCCCCCCCCCCCCCCCCCCCCTCCCCCGAAAGGGGCCTCCCGCAGCCGCAGAGGGCCACTCCCGCCCGCCGCCCCCTCTCCCCACCTGATGCTGATCTCTCGTGCTCCGTCTGGTTTCACCTCTGTTCTGTTCTGTCGGGTTGTATGCTCACTGCCACTGGTGGTGTCCACCTTGCCTAATCCGTAGGTATAGGGTGGTGTTGGTTTATTCTCGAAAAACTCTAAAGCAAAATAAATCTTTCTTTTGTCCTGTGAACCTTTCGAGTGTTATTCAGAAACAGCTCGTGTTAGACAGACAAAATTGCCCCTTGCTGCTGGGTCCAGGTCTCCTGACCTTGGTGGCGACCTGCGAGCCCAACAGCCATGACGATGTGGGAGGATTTGAGTGAGCCAACGCCGCCCCCGCCCCTGCGTGCGACGAGCTCGTCTGCACTGGGGCCTCAGGGCAGCCGCAAGCTCTCACGCTGTGCCGCCTGCTTGCCGCAGTGAACTGCATTTGCCAAAATGGGCCTCAACGACCGGGCATGCAGGAGGTGCTTAACACGCTGGAGAGGCACACCGTGTGCACGGGCACCCAGTGCTTTGAGAGCGAGGAGGACGCATTTGGCATCACAACGACACCCAATGGCTCGCCGACAAACAACACCACCTTCTTCATGTTCATGATGTGCGCACCCCACCCTGCACCCCCGCCCTTAGACCTAAGCATGCGTAGGGAGGCACTGCAGAGCTCTGCAAGCCAGACATCAAGCCCGCGGCGGCTCTCCCTTCCCATGGCGCCCGGGGAAGTGCTCTCCCTGCCTTGTCCGCCCCCCCGCCCCCAGCGCCACCAGCACAGCAAGGCACTATGTCGCCCCGCGCACTACCAGTATCTCCCTTGCGTGGGGCAACACAGCGGCTGGGTGTAGGGTGGGCGCTTTCCGATATCCCGAAGCTAACCGGGCAGCGTCGGGGTCGCGAGGGCACCAAGCCAGCACGGCAGGGGGGGTTGTAGGGAAGGAGGGGTGACTGCGTTGGCGAGGCCGGTCGGGTGGTCGGTGCCTGCGCATAGACGCGTGCGCTGCGCTAGTGCACTCAGCGCTGAATTGCGCAACGTCTCACGGTCCGCTCGCTTTGCCTGCGCAGGTTCATGATGATGGTCGCTCTCTTTATGAGGATGAAGAAGCCGACCCCGTCGACGGCCGACAAGCCGGGTTCATCAAGCAGCCACTCCGGGGACGAGCCGCCCCCACCTGCCATTCAGTAGACGGCCAGAGTCAGTAGAAGGCCGGAACTTAGAGCAGTAGAGTTCGACCAGCTCCTTTTTGTTTCTCTCTAGTGTTCGATATAGTGTATAATGAAATTTACTTCCCCAGTTTTTTCAGTTGGAGTTGCGACTAGCAAAAAACAACTCATGATAGCACTTTTTGTCCTTATTTGGGCATGATCCACAAAAATATCTGAGACCGCCAGATATTTTTGCTGTCGCAACTGCGCTGGAACTGCCATCCTATGGGAGGTCCTTACTCCACACACACTGAGGCGCAGCGCTGTGTGTGAGCTAAAGGTATGTAGAGCCACCGCGACAGTCGATTGGTGTGCTGACCCTGTGTAAAAAAGCCGCGCACACCCACACGTCAAGTCACCGCCAGCCGTGGTGCAACCTTCGGTTGGCGCTGCTCAGGTCGCATTCGTGGACATCGACTGTCTGCGAGGTCCTCGCCGTGCCGGGCGCGAGCTCGAGCAGCGTGATGCCGCTGAAGGACTTTGCCGCCCAGCCGTGCGTGTCGCGCGTCTCGAAGGTGAGCGCGTGACCGTGGGCGGGCAGCGTGCCCATCTCAGTCTGCTGGCCGTCCTCGGCGGCGTGGAAGAGCTTCACCGGGAAGCGGGCGTGGTTGAGGAAGGAAAGGGTCACCGGCGTGCCGTCGCGCCGCCCCGAGGCGAGCGGCGGCTCGGCGGGCACGGGGCACGGCGGGGACGCGGCGTCCTCCCCCGGCGCGTCGGCGGGGTCAGTCTCGCAGAGTTCCTTCCAGTCATCGCAACACGTGCCCGCCTGCTCGCACAGCGGCACGCACTCGCAGCGCGAGCCGTCCTCAAACACCACGCTGCGCACCAGCCGACCGCGCGCACGCTGTCGCCGCGGCGCCGCGCCGCCGCCGTCGCCGCCGCCGCCGCCGCCGCCGCCAAACATGCCGCCGCCGCCGCCGCCGCCGCCGCCGTCCGCCGCCGCGCCAGGCTGCCCAGCCTGCGGGGCTATGCCTCCGCCGGCCGCCTCGAGAAGGCCGCTGGCTCCGCCGGCCGCGGCCGGTGCTTCCGCCGTGCCCTTGGCGACCCGCTCGAGCGGCGACTGCTCTCTCAACCGGCCGCCCAGAGGCTCCTGATCGGGGTCAGCCACCCCCTTGAGCTTGCGCTGCATCCACTCATCCCACAGCCGGACCTGCGAGGGGTTAGGGCCGGGGTTATACGGGCAGGGTGGTTAGCCGACCCCGGCCTACGCCGCATCCACTCGTGCCAGAGCCGCACCGTCTGCGCGTCCACCGTCGGGTCCACTTTGCGCGCGAACATGAAAGGGCTGCGGAAGACCTGGTGTTATGGAGAGAAGGAAGTGTTACATGGGCACAGAAGGGCCTGCTGGCTGCGGCCTGCGCATGTGGAGAGGGCGGCGTGTGTGAAGGGGCTGCGGCCGACCTTGGGCGCTTCCGAGGCGTTGAGGACCTCGGGCCCTCCGATGAAGGACCAGCCCATTGTGGCCCAGTAGGATGTCGGGTCACCGTGGTGGTGCGGCCACATGATGTACCGCAGGTTGGTGTTGACTAGCGTGTGCCGGTGCGGCGAGTGCATGAGCGCCGTGTGCAGGAAGCCCTCGTCCGAGAGGAAGCGCCGCTCGAAGACGCGCATCCACCGCGCCGCCGCCGGCGACGTCACGAGGTAGGTGCTGAAGGCGCGGTCTAGGATCACCCACTGCGAGCCCGTGTGGAGCGTGGTTTGGTTGGCCCGGTCGTCCTCCACTGCCTGGCGCGCGGCCGTCGCGTGCAGCAGGCTCACGTTGCTGTACAGGATGGGGCCGGTGCGGCCAAAGCAGCACACGCGGTGCTGGAGGCCAGTGGCGTTGTCGGTACCCAGGTCTATCGGGCCGCTCGAGTTGATGGCGACGTAGCCGTAGCCGCCACACTCGACGAGCGTGTGCGCCGCGGTGAAGTTCCGCGCCTTGGCGAGCCACTCGTTGTCGCCCGTGTGCACCTGCACCAGGTTGCGCCCCCGGTACGGCCTGAGGAAGCGCAGGATCTCGTCGTGGGTCCGCAGCGCCACGTCGGCATCGCTGAGGTTGATGACGAAGTCATAGTCGATCGTCCGCTCGGTGATGGTCTTGAGGGCGTCGAGCAGCGGCAGCATCATCGTCCACGAGCCCCACTGCGCAGGCGTGGCAGGCAGTGTGCGGCGTACGTGCGTGCAGTGTGCGGCGTGCAATGCGCGGCGTGCGTGCGTATGCGTGGGGCCGAGGCGGGGGTAGGATGTGCATGGATGGCGCTGTGCAGGGCACCTGCACCAGTCGCCGAGTGCCCAGCATGTGGATGTTGGGGTGCTGCCGAACCACGTTATCGATCTGCTCGTACACGCCCTCGGCCTTCAGGTCCACGTGCACGAGGAAGAGGTGCGACGCGTGGTAGAGCGCGAGGATCAGCCGAGACACCATGATGGCTGCCGTGGGGCGGGTGGCGCCAATGAAGTAGACGATGCGCGGATCCGTGACCTTGTCTCTCTCGCCGAGCTGCACGCCCTCGAGCGGGTCGGCGTGCAAGTACGGCGGCAGATCGTGCTCCTCCTCCCAGATGGCGCGCTTGAGCGCCTGCTGGCAGCGGCTGTGGAGGTGCGTCATATTCTCGTAGGCCGCCACGTCGTGGCCGAAATGGTCGGTCATTACATGGTCAGGCACATTGCCGAACGCCGCCGCAGCTGCCGCACCGTCGAGGCCGCCGTGCACGGCGGTGATGTCGTCGGGCATGGCTGCGCGCGCGCGCCCGAACGAGGGGGGGGGCGAGGAGACGACGCCACACCTTATTGAATGGCCGCGGATAGAGATGATGATGAGCTGAACGTCAAACGCGCGCTCGCTGGACCACGAGCACACGAGCACAGCAGGCAGGCGGACCACGGCACGCGCTACCCAGGCGTGCGTGAGCAGGTGCAGGGTCACCTCGTCGGTCGGCCCAGTGCTGGCGGCGCTGCGGGCCTGGGACCCGGTGCTAGGCCTGGTGCTGGGCTCGTACCAGGGCTGCAGCGAGGCGCTGCACGGCCTCGCGCGCGAGGCGCAGGCGGGGGGCGGCGACGGCGTCCGACGGACGGCGAAGTGGCGGCAGATAGAATGATAGATAGATAGATGGGTGGGGGTGCGGAGCGAGCACGAGGTGCTGGGTGGGGATCGCTGGGGTACCTGCTCCCTCCCCCTCCTCGACCGACGCTCCCCGAACGTCGCGCCCGAGGGGCATGCAGGAGCAACGAGGAAGCGGAGCTGCCCTCACGGCGGATCAGGTGCATGACTCTCTGCCAGCAGAGATAATAAGCTTGCGGCAGGAGCAGGCAGTCGTGCGAGAAAGAGTGCATCGGCGCCTGTCAGGTGAATGGCCCCGGAGCACACATGGCGCCTGCACCCCAGGGCACATGCGGTTTGTTTGCCTTACGTGCGCAGGCCAAACCAACGGTCAAGGCCACTCGTCGCATGCGCCGCCGCCGCCGCCGCCGCCGCCGCCGCACATGCAGGGCGCGGGGCCGCCACCGTACCACGCACCGGGGCCACCGCGCCAGCCCGCGTTCTCACCACACGCGATGCCGCCCAACCAAATCCCGGACCCCAATGCGGTCAAGGCAGCGCACACCACCCTCCAGCGGTTGCTCCTGGACCTGCTTGCGGACCAGCAGGGGCTGAACCTGCCGATTGGTTTTGACGGCCTGCTCCACGTGATGTTCGATCGGTTTGCGTCGCTGCGGGGTGCCGAGGGCCTGCTCGGCCCGAACAACGTCGAGATGGCGCTGCACGAGCTGAGCAACCTGGTCAATCCCGTGCACCCCGGGAGCGTGCGCTTCGACCGGGGCGGGCTGGTGTTTGTGGACGAGGCGGTGCTACGCGACTTCCGACAGCGGCTGATGGGCCAGTCAGGCCAGGCCGCACCACCCGAGGCGGCGGCGGAGAAGAAGGGGCGCAAGCTGAGCACGGGCGGGCTCGGCGTGGACGACGGCGACGAGGCGGAGATGCTGCAGGAGCTCCTCGGCAAGAAGTCGATCAAGCAGCAGGAGAAGCAGGAGCAGACGGATGAGCTGTCACCGCAGCGCGTTGACAGCGCCCTCTTGCCAGTGCCCTCTTGCCAGCGCCCTCATGGCAGCGCCGCACCTCGCCACGTCTCGCCACACCCTGCCTCCTGGGGCGGGCACTGCGGGCACTGGGTGGCGCTCCGCACACTCTGGAGGAGCGGCCTAGGGCAGCGGCCGTGTCGCGCAAGGTGAGAGGCTGCAACACGGGCAGCCGCCGCGGCCAGAGTGACGGACTCTGCTGCCGCGGCTCTCCACAACCCTACCCCTAACCAACCCTCTCCAACCCAACAGGCTCGCGCTCATCTCCAAGCCGACCGCCAAGCAGAGCAACGAGGCGGCCAAGTTCCGCACGGCGGGCGGCTCGAAGCTCAAGGAGTTCTGCCGCAACGGCACCAAGGAGCAGTGCGCGCAGAAGACAGGCTTCGGCCCACGCTGCGCCAAGATCCACTTCCGCCGCATCCTCAAGCCGCACACGGACCCCTCGCTCGGAGACTGCTCCTACCTCGACACATGCCGCCACATGGCCACCTGCAAGTTCATCCACTACGAGGTCGACGCCGAGGACGCGAATCGGATGCGCGAGGGGCAGGGCCCACTCGACCCGTTCTCGCGCCAGGCGGCGAACCGGCCCGACTCGAACATCTTCACGCGGCACTACGAGTCGCAGTTCGTCAATTGCGACATCCGCAACTTCCCCATGGAGGTGCTCGGAAAGTACCCCGTGATCATGGCGGACCCGCCGTGGGACATCCACATGCAGCTGCCATACGGTACGATGGCCGACGAGGAGATGCGCCGCATGAACGTGCAGTGCTTACAGGACGACGGCGTCATCTTCCTGTGGGTGACCGGGCGCGCGATGGAGCTCGGGCGCGAGTGCCTGCACCTGTGGGGCTACGAGTTCGTGCAGGAGCTGCTGTGGGTGAAGACCAACCAGCTGCAGCGCATCATCCGCACGGGGCGCACCGGTCACTGGATCAACCACTCCAAGGAGCACTGCCTCATCGGGATCAAGGGCAAGCCGCAGATCAACAACAACATCGACTGCGACGTCGTGTGTGCCGAGGTGCGCGAGACGAGCCGCAAGCCCGACGAGATGTACGACCTGCTCGAGAGGCTGGCGCCTGGGACGCGCAAGCTCGAGCTCTTCGGCCGGCCACACAACGTGCACAAGGGGTGGACCACCCTCGGCAACCAGCTCGGCAAGTCGCAGGTGGCCGCACGCGCACGGCCACCGCGCATGGCACCGCCGCCGCCGCGCCCAAGCTTTGGCTGCGAGAGCCAACCCTGACCCTAGCCCTAACCCTAACCCTAACCCTAACCCTAACCAGATCTCCGAGCCTTGGTTGCGAGAGCGGCTGCTCGACGAAGGCATCTTCGAGGAGGATGACCTGGCGCCGATGCCCCCGCCCCCCGAGGACCCCTTCGTCCCGCCATGGGGCGGGCACAAGCCACCGCCGCGCCTGAACTTGGCCCCCGCCGCTCCGATGAGCACTGACTGAGGGCCCGCTGAAGGGCTGCAGCATGCGTGTGATAAGATAATAAGATTCTTATCATGCGTGTGGAAGTAAGGATCCTCGGATACCCCCCCACAGAAGCGCGTTGCGTTTCTCGAGGCCGTGCCCGCCACCTCCGCCGGCTGCTGATCGACTATGGCTGCAGTCGCGCTGGAGCTGGAGCATGCGATAGGCTTCAGTGGCAGCGCGCGCTCGCCGCTGCATGTGCACCCCGACGGGCACGAGATGGCTTACGCGTCTGGGGCGTGTGTGGTGATCGGCGATATCAATGACCCGCACAAGCAGGCCTTCCTGCGAGGGCACGACAACCTGATCTCGTGCCTGACCATGTCGAGGAGCGGGCGTTACCTCGTCTCGGCGCAGACGGGCGACAACGCCGACGTGGTCGTGTGGGACTGGGAGTCGCGCCAGCTCGTCTACCGAATGCAGGAGCACGACCACGGCGTCCTGCACGTCTCGATCACGGAGGACGAGCGCTTCATGCTGACCGTGGGCGTCAAGGGTGACAACAAGATGGTGGTGTGGGACCTTACCAACGGCTGCATCGTCTCCAATCGGCCTAACATGGAGACGACCACGTGCGCGTGCTGGGGCGGGCGCAAGAAGAGCATCAAGGGGCGCGACACGACCGAGTACCTGATCGCGACGGGCGGCGATCGCTCGCTGAAGATCTGGACGCTCGACCCGGCCAGCGGCGGGTTGACCGACGAGAAGGTCAACCTGGGCAACCAGGTGCGCAGCTTCACGCGGCTGGCCTTCTCGGAGTCGCGCGACTACCTCTATGCTGCCTCGTCCTCGGGTGACTTCTCGGCGGTGCACGTGCGCAGCCTCACGCTGCACTCGGTGACGCAGGCGTGCTCCAACGGCGTGCTCTCGCTGCTGGTGCAGACCTCGCCCGCCGGCGAGGACCAGCTCATCGTCGGCGGCGGCGACGGCAGCCTAAGTGTCTTCGAGGGCAGCGGCCGAAGCTACCGGAAGGCCGCGGGGGTGGAGCTGCAGGGGGGCGTCAGCGCCGTGGTGGCCATGGGTGGACCCGACGCCGCGCCGGGCGGCGACGTGCGCGCGTACCTTGCGGGCACGGAGCGCGGCGGCATCTTCCACGTCGAGCTCTCACATGGGCAGGGCAGAGCCGCACCCATGCTCGAGAGCCACTTCGAGCCCGTGCGCCGCGCGCCCTCCCACACGCTTGCATCCCCCTATGCACCCCCCTAGCAGGCCTGGCGCCCCCTATTGCACCACCCGCTCACCGTGCGACGCGCCCCTCGCCAGGTGAGCTGTGTGGCCTACGCACCCGACGACTCGGCGTGCTTCGCCACGTGCTCGCTCGACGGGACGGTGCGCGTGTGGGACGTGACCAACTACACCGTCAGCGCGCGCGGCATCTGCCAGACGAGCCTCACGGGGCCGCCGCTCTCACTCGGCTTCACGGGCGAGGTGCTGCTCTCTGGTTGGCGTGACGGGCAGATGCGCGCGCACGATGCCGAGGACGGCAAGCTACTATGGAGCATCGACAACTGCCACCGCGGCGGCGTTACGGCGCTCACGGTGCGCCCCCCCCCCCACTTTCACCCGCTCCCTTTCCTCCCTCTTCCTCCCTCCTCCTCCTATCCCCTTCCCTCCTCCCCTCCCCCTCCTCCT
>Ga0209302_10000593_pt1 | contig 21046 bp, 18 predicted proteins | sample ArcOceMetagenome_2_FD_187445 | JGI IMG/M metagenome (GOLD analysis project Ga0209302, IMG submission 187445) | Marine eukaryotic phytoplankton communities from Arctic Ocean - Arctic Ocean ARC135M Metagenome (SPAdes) (version 2) | ecosystem: Environmental > Aquatic > Marine > Oceanic | place... | reverse complement strand
TATCAAATGTTTCTTCAAGCATTGCAGGGGCTCGATTCGACCAATCGCGCCGAAGCTGTGCTGAGTATTTTTAGTGATATGACAGCCGCTCCGACACAGGTTGCGACTCCGGGGCCTGCGTCCGGGGCATGGAAGGAGGAAGCATAATGAGATATATTGAGCCACATGCGCACATGGTCACTCGCACGACCAATGATTACCAATCGCTTGCGATGGCTGGCTGTAAAGCCGTCTGCGAACCCGCTTTTTGGGCGGGGTTCGATCGGAGCTCTGTGAGTGGATTTCGTGACTACTTCATGCAATTGACTGAGTATGAGCCACGCCGAGCGGAGAAGTTCTTCATGAAGCATTACAGTTGGATCTGTATCAATGCGAAGGAGGCTGAGGATGTTGGATTTGCGCGTGAGGTGATGGCGTTGATTCCTGAGTTTTTAGAGAAGAGTAATGTTCTGGGGGTCGGCGAGATTGGCCTGAACAAGAATAGTGTGAATGAAGTTAAGATCTTCCAGGAGCAGGTGGAGATTGCCGTGAAGTATGATCAATTGATTCTGGTGCATACGCCTCATCTGGAAGATAAGCTGAAGGGCACGAAGCTCATTCTTGATATGTTGCAGGAGCATTCCGGTGTGCGACCTGAACGCGTGCTCATCGATCATGTTGAGGAGCACACTGTGCGTATGGTTGTGGATGCAGGATTTTGGGCGGGTATTACGCTCTATCCCGAGTCCAAGTGCACCCCTCCGCGGGCGGTTGATATGTTGGAGCAATATGGCTCGACTGATCGTATCTGGATGAATTCCGCCTGTGATTGGGGCGTGAGCGATCCCATGGCGCTGCCGAAGGCGATCATGGAATTGAGAAAGCGTGGTTTCGACGATGCGGCGATTGATCGGTTTGTTTACCAGAATCCGGTTCGTTTTCTTCGCCAGTGTCCCAAGTTTGATTTGATTGATTCCGATGCAGTTTAGTCACCAGATACATTTAGCGTATTGCACCAATATTCATCGTGGCGATGATTGGGCTGAGACATTTGCGGGGCTGAAAGACTATACCCTGCAAGTGCGTCGGCGTGTCTGCCCCGCTGAGGTGCCGTATGCGATTGGCCTGCGTTTGAGTGCGCTAGCAGCTCAGCAGCTGAGTGAGCCGGATGTATTGCAAGATTTTCGCGAGTGGTTGTCGCGTGAGAATTGCTACGTCTTTACGATCAACGGGTTCCCGTATGGAAGCTTTCATAATACACGCGTTAAAGAGCAGGTGTATGCGCCGGACTGGCAATCGCAGGAACGCTTGGATTATACCAAGCAACTGTTTGATATTTTGGTTCAGCTATTGCCGTCTGGTGTGAGTGGTAGTGTGAGCACCGTGCCTGGCTCGTTTAAAGCATTTATAATAAACGAGCAGCAGGTCGACGCGATGCAACGTAACTTGATCGAGTGTGCCGAGTATATCGCAGTGTTGAGTGATGCGCATGGCTGCGATTTACATCTCGGTTTGGAGCCAGAGCCATTCGGTTATCTGGAGACCACTGCGGAGACGATTGAGTTCTTTGATCAACTGCACGCCAAAGCAAGTGATGTCGGCGTGTTGCAGAAGCACCTTGGGGTGAATTATGATACCTGTCACATGGCGATTCAATATGAGGTGCCTGCTGAAAGTATTCGGGCATTACGTAGTCACGGCATTCGTATCAGCAAACTCCACCTAAGTTCTGCGCTGAAGGTTCAGCCGACGCCTGACGTGCGAAAGCGCTTAGAAGCATTTATTGATGCGGTCTATTTACATCAAGTGATTGCGCGTTCGTCCGATGGATCGCAGCGCGCTTGGGTTGATTTGGATACGGCACTGAGTGAGTCGGTTGGCGATGCAGGTTTGGATCAAGAATGGCGTATACATTTTCACGTGCCGTTACACACACAGCCAGCGCAAGGAATGGATACCACGGTGGATCATTTACTCGGCGTGCTGGATCTGCTGCAGGAGGATCCGAGTCTGTGCACACATTTGGAGTTCGAAACCTACACATGGGAGGTGCTCCCTGAGGCGATGAAAGCGCCCAATGTGGTGGAGCAGCTGATCGCTGAATACAACTGGTGTGAGCGCGCGCTCGACGCACGGGGAATTACATTAGCAGGGTCTTGATGCAGCAGTTGATCTATACACACCTGTTGCTGGCTCGGGCGTCGAATTTACCGACTGTCTGGGCCAATGTCGCTTGCGTCTTTTTACTCGTGGGCGGTCGAGATCAATGGATGTTGCTCACGCTCTGTTTGCTGGGGACGCTGTTCTACACGGGTGGCATGTATTTGAATGATTGGGCGGACTCGGAGTTTGATCTGCAGCATCGTCCGGAGCGTCCGATCCCAGCGGGGCGGATCAAACGTCCGACTGTTTTATACTGCGCGATCGCTTACCTCGGGGTAGCTTGGATTGCTGGCCTTGGGTTCGGACTTTCGACCTTTATCAGCGGCACGGTTTTGTTGGGGTTGATTGTGTGGTATGACTTGCAGCATAAGGGCAATCGATGGAGCCCGGTGTTGATGGGGAGCTGTCGCGCAGGTCTGTATGTGTGGACGGCGTTGACTGTGGCCGGTCACCTTTCGCTCGAAATTGTGGCGATCAGTTGTGTGATTTGGGGCTACGTGATCGGTATCAGTCTGGTGGCACGAGGGGGACTTCGGCAACGGGGTGGGAAATTGGTCGTCCTGTCGAGCATTGCCGGACTTTTTATCCTAGGCCTGTGGATGCATCCCGTCTCAATCGGCATGTCATGCGTCATGCTCGGGCTATTCGCGGTTTGGATAACCTATAGTTTACGTGGCTTTTCTGCCGCACTTCCAAGTGTGGATGCCACAGTCAGTCGACTGTTGGCGGGGCTAGTGTTATTAGATCTCTATTGGGTGGTCTGCGCTGCTGATATTGGCATCGCCGAGTGGCTGCTGTTCGGTGTTTTGTTTGCCATTACGCTTCTCTTTCAGATAAAAATTCCAGCAACATGAATTATCAGGTAATTGAAAAGAATTTCACGGTGCCCTGTCGGCATCGTGTCTATTTTACAAATAACAGTTTCGATTCGGAGTCTGACTTATTGGAGTCCATTCTGCGTTCAGTCGAAGATGAATCGCCGACAAAGGTCTTTGTGGTCATAGATGAAGGTGCTTTGGGCAGTCGTCCTCAACTTGAGGCCGAGATCGAAAGTTACTTTAGTGGGCGACCTGAGCTATTTGATTGGCGTGGTAGCCAGGTGTATCCCGGCGGTGAAGTCTTAAAAAATGATCTCCAATATTTGAGTAAGCTCTATGCGGCAGTGGAAGCCGCCAAACTGTGTCGCCACTCCTATTTGATCGCGATTGGTGGCGGTGCATTGCTCGATATGGTGGGGCTGGTGGCGGCCACTGCGCATCGGGGCATTCGCCATGTTCGTTTTCCAACAACCAGCTTGAGTCAGGCAGATGGTGGGGTGGGGGTGAAGAATGGTATTAATTACCTAGGCAAGAAGAATTTCATCGGCAGTTTTGCGCTCCCTTATGCAGTCGTAAATGATCACCGATTGATTGAAAGCCTTCCGCAGCAGCAATTCTTAGAGGGTGCGGTCGAAGCGATCAAGGTGGCATTGATTCGTAATGGCGCACTCTTTGAAGCGATCGAGGCGAAGGTTGATTTACTGCTGCAAGGCGATGTCGAGACGGGTGCTTGGCTGATACAGGAATCCGCTCGCGAGCATGTCGAGCATATCGTCGATGGCGGCGACCCTTTTGAGACGACCACGGCCAGACCGCTTGATTTTGGCCATTGGGTGGCGCACAAACTAGAGTCCATAAGTGGCTTTCGCATTAGCCACGGAGAGGCGGTTGCCATGGGAATGGCGGTCGATGTGTTGTATTCGCAGCGAATGGGATTTCTCTCTGAGGGTATAGCCACGCGTATCTTATCTCTGATCGAGCGCTTGGGGTTTACCTTGTATACCGCTGAACTTTCCGAGCTCAATAGTCAGGGTGGCTCCAAAATAATTGAGGGCCTTGAAGAGTTTCGGGAGCATTTGGGCGGTCGTCTGACGATTACTTTGCTTCGCGGGATTGGCGTATCCTTTGAAGTCCATGAGATGGATGCGGCCGTCGTTCTTGACTGCATCGAGGCACTGAGTGAGCGACATTGTGGGGGGACGCAAGGAGCGGGATGAAACGAACCGCGGTTATCAATGTGGTTGGGCTGACTCGCTCTTTGATCGGCGCGCATACGCCACATATTCAGCGCTTCGTGGACTCTGGGAGTTTGCAGTCTATCAAGCCGGCATTTCCTGCGGTGACCTGCACCGCGCAATCGACCTATTTGACGGGGCAGACGCCTCAAGCGCACGGTGCTGTGGGCAATGGATGGTATGATCGTGAATATGCTGAGCTGCGCTGGTGGAAGCAATCGAATCAGCTGGTTCAACAGCCGAAACTATGGGAGGCCTTGCGCGAGGAGCTTCCGGACTTTACCTGCGCGAATGTATTCTGGTGGTATAACATGTATTCATCGGCTGAATACACGATTACACCACGGCCATTGTATCCGGCGGATGGTCGGAAAGTCTTTGATGTGCACACACAGCCGATGGACTTGCGCGATGCGATTAAGAAAGACTTGGGCGAGTTTCCTTTTCCATTCTTCTGGGGGCCGATGGCTGGCATTCGCTCTTCTCAGTGGATTGCTGAGGCAGCGAAGTGGATGGAGCAGCACAAACAACCTTCGCTCAATCTCGTTTATTTACCGCACTTAGACTACAACTTGCAGCGGTATGGCAGCACTGATAAACGCATCGAACAAGATCTTCGCGAGATTGATAGTATCGTCGGCGAGCTGATACCCTATTTCGAGGCACAGGGTGTGCAAGTGGTGCTGCTTTCAGAATACGGCATCACTGATGTCGATCAGCCCGTGCATTTGAATCGTGTGTTCAGAGCGAACGGCTGGCTGAGCTTGAAGAACGAATTGGGGCTGGAGTATTTGGATTATGGGGAATGTCGCGCGTTTGCATTGGCGGACCATCAAGTCGCGCATGTGTACGTGAAGGATGCGGCACTCCTGCCAGAAGTGAAGCGTGTGTTGGAGGCGACCGATGGCGTCGAGACGGTGCTCGATCAACCGGGGAAAGCTGCCTACGGGATCGACCACGAGCGCTCCGGAGATTTGGTCGTCATCGCCAAGCATCGCGCGTGGTTTACCTACTACTATTGGGAGGATGATGCGCTCGCACCCGATTTCGCTCGATGCATTGATATACACAGGAAGGCCGGCTATGATCCAGCCGAGCTCTTCTTTGACCCTCAATTTAAGTTCCCTAAACTGCGCGTGCTCAAAGCCCTGTTAAAGAAGAAGCTAGGCTTCCGGAGTTTGATGGATGTGATTCCACTCGATGCGGATTTGGTGCGAGGTTCCCATGGGCGAATTCCTGAGAATTCCAAGGACTGGCCAGTTTATATCTCAAGCGCGGCAGCGGAATCTAGCCAAAGCATCGAAGCAGTTGAGGTCTATGAGAAGTTGAAGTCGTCCATCTTAGATGAACCTAAAAAGAGTTAATGAACGTTGATACACCTAAACCGTTAATTAACGTCCATTAACGGTTTAGGTGTATGCGCAGGATTGGACTGCCGAATCTAGGATGAACGAACAAAAAAAGCCCAATCTCTAATCTCAGAGAGTGGGCTTTTTCTTGAGGGAAAATGAATCTTATTTGCCGGGGGTTGGCTTACGCCATGCTTTGGTGACATCAAAGGCGACTGGTTTTGCAACCATCTCCTTCATCTGAGCATGGAGGGATTCTTTGATGCCTTGATATTCTGGATTGTCCGCGATGTTTTTCCAGCAGTGAGGATCGCTTTCGCAGTCGTACAGTTCCTCTTGTCCGCTATTGGTTCGTATGTAGCGGAAGCGTTCGGAGCGAACGGAATAGTGCTGCGCCCAGCGGTCGGGGTTTTTGGATCGCTCGGTCACATTCTGTCCAAGCGCGCTCAAGCTCACGTCGGGGCCCTCCCAGTCGCCCTGTGGGTTCTCCAGCAGAGGACGAATGCTAAAGCCGTCCAACTTGGGACCGTCAAATTTCGCATTGGGGTGTGCGTCAAATCCAGCGTAGTCGAGCAGCGTTGGGAAAATATCAATCCAGGAGATGGGTTGGGTGCAGCGTGCGCCTTTTTTTACGCCCGGACCGGCAACAATAAAGGGAACGCGCAGCGACTCTTCCCACAGTGAGCCTTTGAAGATTTGTTCTTTTTCGCCAATATGATAGCCGTGGTCGGAGGTGAAGACAATGAGGGTGTTGTCGGCGTATGGACTGGCATCCAGTGCATCCAGCACCTTGCCGAGCTGGGCGTCGACATAGGAGACGCAGGCCAAATAGGCTTGGGTGAATTCGAGCAGCCCTTGTCCATTGGGATTGCTCATCAGAATGTTATATTCATTAAAACCGTGCGATCCGTATTTAATCTTTGGTTGTGCCTGATTGCGTCCGAGGTCTTCGCAGATGTCGTCGATGTCGTTATCTTTGATTCCTTCGGAGAGTTTGAGGGTTTCAATCGGGTATAGATCGAAATATTTTTTCGGCGCATACAGTGGGGTATGTGGACGCACAAAGCCGACGGTAATCTGGAATGGTTTGTCGAAGTCCTTTTTGAGGAGGTTCGCTACATAGTCCGCCGACATTTCGTCTGGCATCGGATCGCGGTCGTCCTCGCTTAAATAGCGATAGGGTTTGTCATAGGAGTACCATCCATCATAGCCGTCGCCTTTCGGTATTTCATCCAATGATGCATAGGTGACGCCGTGATTATAGTCTGCCGGGCAATTTGGGTGACGCTTGCCAAGGGAGTTCGCCGTTGATGAAAGTGTCCACATCTCTGTCATGCCTGCAAAGGCTGGGTCTTTTGTATATTGCTCACGATCATTTATGGTCATCGACAATTTTGGCATCGTTGCATTGCCAGGGAAGGGACCCCAGTTTGGCGGAACGCTGTAGATGGAGTTGCCGTCCTGGTCCACCCAGGTATCCTTGGGGGCCGTTTGGTTGTGGTAGACCTTGCCGGTTCCATAGACGGCATAGTCGTTGTCTTTAAAAAACTCAATATAGCTGTAGAGGCGTTTTTTTACGTAAGGTCCTTGGATGAAGAGGGGGGTGAGTGTGTCAAAGAACTGATTCGTTTGCGGATAGAGCCCATAAATCATGGAGGCGCGTGACGGGCTACAAACCGGAATTTGAACCGCTGCGTTCTCGAACAGAACGCCGCGTTCGGCGAGCCGATCCATGTTGGGTGTAATCGCTTGAGGATGGCCTCCATAGCACCCAATGAAATCATTCAAATCATCGCAGATGATGAAGAGGATATTTGGCTTCTCTGTCGATGTTTGGGCCAGTGATGCGATTGCAAACGCAAATACAGATAAGAGGGTGAGGGTAATTTTTTTCATATAAACACAGAGGCTATGCCTTTAGGGGTAGCTCGGTCAAGAGGGATGCAATTTTACGCAACAGTAAGTGGCGAAACGTGCGGAGCGCGCTTCGCTGTTGTTGGTTACTAGGGGAGAGCGCGGCAGTTGGTTGCTTTAGTAGACGTTTCATTCGCTATGGGTCTGATACCCCGAAGCTTGCTTCGTCTTTTTTTTGGAGGGCAACGCTCCGTCGTTGCCATGGTGTGGGATAGGTGTGTGGAAACGACAGAGCGTTGTTTTCTTGTGATCATGTCGCCTGTGGCTCGGAACCCTCCAGACGAATGCCTCGAGGCTTGCCCCGAGGATCATTATTGCATGTTGAATTCTCCTGCCTAAAAACTCCTTCCCTGCCAAGGGGAGGTGGCTCGGTCTGCCGAGACGGAGGGGTTTTCTCTGTCATTTCAGTCAAGGCAGTAAACAGCGCTTAGGCTCGGCGGAGAGGCCTTCCGTCTCGCTTCGCGATCCACCTTACCTTGGTAAGGGGAGGAGTTTTTTACTGCTAACTTCACGGTCCTCAGACTGGTGTATATAAAGCTACGGAGCTTGGGTTCTGGTTCGTCTATGATTTGTATATGTCTTTTCGATGGCCCAATTTTACGACGGCTATGATCATCTTTGAATCTACTATCGAGTAGATGACTCGGTAATTGCCAATTCGTATTCGAAAGAGTTCCTCGCCCTTTAGCTTTTTTGAATTCGGCGGCATTGGATCACCCGCCAGTCGTTGTACTGCATCAAGTATTCGTTTAGCGTCGTGTGTAGGGGTTTTATTGAAGTCCTTGCGGACTCTCTTCGAAAATTCGATTTTATATGACGCCATCTTCTTTCAGTAGAGCTACAAAATCTTCAAATCCGATGGTTTCATCGTTTTTCCGTTCGCGCCAAGCGGTGATGTCCTCCAAATCCTCCAACAGACTGGCTTTGAGTGCATCATTGACAAGGTCAGACATCGATTGGCGCGTTTCCGCAGCTTTTAGACGAAGTGCTTTATGCACTGGCTCTTCCAGATATAATGTCGCTTTACTCATATCATAAATTTACTTTAAAGCGTCAAAGCGTCAAGACTCTTTCGGCTGAACGGGCCTAAACTGATTACAGCAGTTGGGAGAGCAATGTTTGTGCGGGGACAACGGTTGGGGCCTCCAGGGAAAAGCAGTCGATTTCCTGATAGGGCAGGTTGATGACGGCTTGCAGTGCATGCGGTGCGCCAATCATTTTCTGAAAATACTCCAACTGAGGAGAGAGTGTTGTTTCGGAGGTTTTCACTTCCACAAGCAACCAGGGCGAACCATCTGCAGTGATCACAAAGTCTACTTCGCGTTTTTCTTTCGTGCGGATAAAGTGAAGGGCGTAGTTGCCCAGTCCCGTGTCGTTCCACCCCTCAACAGCTTTGAGCAGGGAGCAGGCGATGAAATTTTCATTTCGCTTGCCTACATCGGCGATTCCCGACCAGTCGCCCAAGTATACTTTAGGCTCTTTGGCGATCGAGCGTGAAATGTTTTTCGTCCATGGGCGCAATGTGAAGCAGTATGAAAGCTGTTGTAGTAAAATTATCCAGCGCTGAATGGATTCCACAGATGCTCGTATGGCACGGGCATAGGATGAATAGTTGACTGAGGTCGTGGCATTGAGCTGGATTAACTCAGCCAGCAGTTCGATTTTTGCCACGTCATAGGCCCCGCCCAGTGAACGGATCTCTTCCTGGAAAATACGATCCTGCCGGGTGCGGTGCCATTGACGATGAAAACGCTTGTCAGCTTTTAGAAAGGGTTGTGGAAATCCGCCAAACTCCAGCAGGGCGTTCCACGTGCTCGGATCGATTTTCTGCGGTGGGTAAATGGTTTGGCCGGAGAAATCAGTTCGCACCAGTTCGGCGGTGGACAGGGGGAACATTTGAAGGTGAAAATAGCGCCCCAGCAGGCTGTCGCCACCTTTTCGATAGGTGTCGAGCCGAGAGCTCCCGGTTACAATGGTTTGCCAGCCGCGTGCGCTGTATAGGTCGTAGAAGCCTTTGATGAAGTTTTTCCAGTCGGCATATTTGTGCAGTTCATCAAAAACGATGGTTTGGTTGGTTTGTGCCCCGATACGTTCAGCGAGGTGGCGTTGTCCCTGGATGATGTCGACGCGGTCCTCTTGCACATCCCAATCCAGATAGATGCCGTTTCCTGCAACCGATTGAGCGGTGGTTGTTTTTCCAACCTGCCGTGCGCCCGAGATAAACAGCATCTGTTGATTGCGTAGAAAATGATCGTTTATAATCGATTCATAGATCCGTTTCATTTGCGACTATTTTAAGTTCCGTCGAAAAATAGTCAAGTCCAGCTTTCGATTGATCTTAAAATGGCCAAGTAATGCCGCGGTTGTTTGCAGAGGGCAGAGGTCAGAGGGCAGAGGTCAGAGGGCAGAGGTCAGAGGTTAGGCGCCAGAGGTCAGGTGTCAGAAGACAGAGGTCAGGTGCCAGAGGTCAGATTGAACGGATTCTGTTTAAGGCCTCGGAGTAGCGGATCCGCCATTCGGCAAGCTCATGGTCTTTGACGAAGCGGTTTCGATCTGTGCGTTAGGCTTCGGCTGATGTGGTCTGATATGTAGAAGAAGGAACCCAGATTTTTAATCCCGCTAATTGACGCTAATTAACGCTTATCCAGCACGACGTGTCACAGGAAATTAAATCTTAATAATAAGCGTAATATAAGCGGCACGGAGTGCGAGCAGCACGGAGATGGTAAATCGAAGATTTGCCCGGAGCTTGCGTAGGGTGACTGACGAAGTGCGAGTCGCACGTAGATGGTCTGAGAGGTCTGCCGAGCTGGCCCCGTAGGGGTGACGAGAGCGGGTGCCCTTTGGGCGAGCGAGGAACAAACTCCTGGGCGCCCTTTGGTCAAGTGAAGGAACAATAAGCGCTCCGTCCAGCTATGCTGGAAATGCAGAGCATGAGCACTTGGACGCGTCAATCGCGATGCGTCCGAAATTAGTGAAGAGCCAACAAATACGACCCTCAGACTTGTGTATCAGGATATGCTTTTTAAGGAGAGGTGGCTCGGTCTGCCGAGTCGGAGGGGTTTTCGCTGTCTTCAGTCAAGGCAGTAAAAACGCTCATGCTCGGCAGAGAACCCTTCCGTCTCGCTTCGCGAGCCACCTTCCCTTGGCAAGGGAAGGAGCTTTTTGCTGCTAACTTCACGGCCTGCGGACTTGTGTATCTGGATATGGTCAAGACGGGGGTTCTGTGCAGTGGCTGAGCCTCCGTGTCTTCGCGTCTCCGTGTGAGAAATGGCATCGTGCGAGTCAGTGACCGTAGAGCCATAAAGAGCAGAGTTTCACACGGCACCCAAGGGCATAATAAAGCCACGGAGTCACGGAGCTTGGGTTCTGTGCGGGGTATTTTTTAGGGACAGGCAATTTTTAGAACTATAACACTATCATTTAAAGAGATCGCTATGACTACCTGTCCGTTCTAGATACAAAGTCGAATCCGCGATGCGATAGATTAGCAGCCAGTTGGGCTCAATATGACAGTCTCTGGAGTCTGCCCAATTACCCGTCAACGAATGATCGCGGTATTTCTCCTCGAGTGGCTCCTCCGTAATTAAGAGTTTAACCAGTTCCTGTAAATTGTTGAGGTCTTTTCCGCGCTTCTTCTGGCGTTTCAAATCTTTCTTGAACGCCGTTGTTTGAGAAACCTTTGAGGTCATTTCCAGCTATCGAATAGGTCGTCCGCAGAATCGAAACTCTCTAAATCACGGCCAAGTCGTGAATCTAGCAGTGCTGCTTCGGTTTCTTGGTTGGGAATGCTCACATCGAAAGGCAATGCATTGCGCAGAGCTATTTGTGTATAAAACATCCGAATCGCTTCGGTTGGTTTAACGCCTAGCCGCTGTAACACGGACTCGGCTTTCTCTTTCACCTCTGGCTCAATCCGACTATGTATGGCTGCTGTTTTCATCCCTGAATTGTGTTGCGCACGTGCCACAAAGTCAAGGGCAGAGAAATTTAAGCACAGCCACGTTTCCGGTGCCTTAAACATGGGTGTCCTCAATATTCCACAGTGAAACCCTGCTCTTTATGGCTCTGTGATCACTGACCAGCACGACGCTATTTCTCACACGGAGACACGAAGCCACGGAGGCTCATCCACTGCACAGAACCCTGGCTCCGTGTCTTTGTGGCTCCGTGTGAAACTCTGCTCTTTATGGTTCTGTGCTCACTGACCAGCACGATGCCATTTCTCGCACGGCACCCAAGGGCATAATAAAGGCACGGAGCCACACGGAGCGCGACAGCGCGTAGATGGTAAACCGGGACGGTTTGCCCGGAGCCTCGCGAAGGGTGCCCGCGCGGGTGCCCTTTGGGCTGCAAGGGAACAAAGGCTCATCCACTGCACGGAACCCCCCGTCTCACCAGTCTGTTGCGATCGAGGCCTTTTTTAGGGACAGGTATTTTTCAGAGCACTCCCATCAGAGGAGTCTATGTGATGGACTCCCGTTTTTTTAGCCAAGATGATAAGGATTTTTCTGACTCGTAAGAAGGGTTCCCTTTGAGGATTCCAGAAACCGACAAGTCTTCATCGATTAAAGGCCAGTGGATGCCGGTTCCTCTGCCAATTAACTCGTATTTCTCTCTTTCTGCTTTTGAAGCATGGGAGAGGCGTGGATACCACGCCAATGGAACTGAAATCCGGCGACCATCGATCAGTGAGACCGTCAATTCATCCTCTGTGACTACTACTTCTAATGCGGCTACTTCACGCTCAACTATGGCTAAAGAATTCATTCCATTTCCTTTCAATTTTAGGTTTATTTAGTTCTACTAATTTTTCGATTTCACGCAACTCCTTTGGCGGAAAGCCGATATTGACTGCCAAGCGCACTGGGTGAACCCAAAATTTCGCCATATTGTCATCGCGAAGGACGTGAATATGGATCGGCTCATCACCGTCTGAAGCGTAAAAAAGAAATCGGTAGGGGCCGATGCGAATAACTGTGGGCATTGTTTAACTCTGTAGAGCCCAGATGAGTTCTGCAAACCCCATTTTTTGTCCATCGTAGAGACGACTCAAGGCTGTAGCGCGGAGCGCGAAACTCTGCTCTTTATGGCTCTGTGCTCACTGACCAGCACGACGCCATTTCTCACACGGAGGCTCATCTACTGCGCAGAACCCAGGGATTTTTTAGGGACAGGCAATTTTTAGAGCACGACGGGGTCGAACGTTTTAGGCTATAAGTCTAACTCCACGCAGATTTTCACCACCCGTTCCCGTTGGTCACTAGTACCCAAGGGCATAATAAAGGACACAGAGCACCCAAGGGGATGATAAGCACAGAGCCATGCGAAACGCAGGGGAGGCATAGAGGTCTTGGGCCTCAAGGTGTGTGGAATCCGCTCTGTGCTCTCTGTGTCCTCTAGCGCAGCGGGTGGTAAAAAAAAATCATGTCTGGGGTAGCTCATGTCGTCAATATCTGCCAATCCGACTTATGTCTTTTCATTTTAGGACGAAGGGTATTTTTTTAGGGACAGGCAATTTTTAGAGAGAGCATTAACATATCAATGAGTATAAGCGTGTGATTAGCGGTGATAAAGCCTGCCGCGTGGGACGAAGTCCTTTACGCTGTGGTCCTAGCGGAGCGACTCCGGGCTCTGGGTCTTTATGTGCCGAGGGAAGAGCAGAAGGGGGCGAAGCAATGCAGGATACAGCACCCAAGGGCATAATAAAAGACAGATGCCAGTAGTCAGAGTTGATCGTCAGTTAGTTGCGGTTTTTCGAGCTTCGCCAAAATGGCGAGAGTCAATATCGCTGCAAATTTCTGATTATCAGTGGCTGGCTTCTGTTCGGTCCGGTCTGCTCCGCGTCCGGTCTGTTATTCTGCGCTTTGCTGGTAGATGTGTCGTCGCAAGCTCCTCGGTAGTCGCGTAGCTCGGAACTGTTCTCTGACCTCTGACCTCTGACTTCTGACGTCTGCAGTTAGGTTTGATGTGAGTGCTTAGCATGCAGTTGCATTGCATTACGTCGTGGTGTTTTAGTCTGCCCTATTGGTTTAACCTAAAAGCGGCAGTTCACATAGGCTGAATTCTGTAAACCGTTAATAGACGTTTATTAACGTGAATCAACCGACCTGTCTTCCGTAGCTTGCAAAGCAAAGGCGGAAGGGCGAAGCCAATTGGCGGAAGAGCGAAACAGTCAAAGACGTGGAGGAATTTAGGCGGATACATCAGTCGCTATTCATCAGTAGTTTCTGGGGCTCCGGTTAACGTGAATCAACGTTTATTAACGGTTCAACTCATCTGTTTAGCTTTAACCGCAGTTGCGGGCCCTTTTTTTGGGGATTAGGGTTTGACTTGATGTAACCTTGATGTAACCTTGATGTAATTCCATGCAATATGCTGCATCTCAAATTAGAAAATGGCTGCTGCCGTCTGTGTGGCTCGCGGTTTCCTGGAAATACTTACCCCCACCAATAAATAATAGATATGAAAACAACGACTCAACTTACTTCAATTGCACTGCTCACCGCGCTGAGCTGTAGTGTCGCATCGGCGGCTCTCGTCACCTTCGATGGTAACGGCTTGAGTGGCATCCAGGATTACACTGTCGCGACTAACTGGGACATAGAAGGGGTCCCCACAATAGCTGACGATGCGACTGTTACAGGGCGATTCCAGCTTGGCGACGGTACCGATCGCTCTTTGAATAGCCTGACGGTGAACGGAGGCGGATCCTTTATGGGAAGCGCTGGAACGAAGCTCAATATTGCGACTGATTTCACGCTGAACAGTAATTTGGCTATAAATAATGCTACTGGAATTGAATGGGGAGGACAGGCCACCATTGGTGACGGGATAGGAAACGATACTTTGTCATTGATCTATGGAACGCACCGCGATCCGTCCGTGGTTATTGGAAAAGACCTTGGTGTCGCTGCGAATGGAAAGATTCTACTTCGCTGGTTTACCGCGGGGGATGAGGACTCTACCGTTCCAGAGATTGATTTATCGGGTGCCCTGGATTTTGCTGCGGGTTCAATTTTTGAAGTTAACCTAGAAGGCGGTAGCGCAGGCAATGCCCTCACCGAAGGCACCTACTTCCTTATTGGCAGCACCAACATTACTGGATCAGCGACGCTGAGTCTGATAGATTTTGAGGCTGACCAGGCCAATAGTTTCCTATCGATTGTTGACACCGGTGGTGCGGCCACCCAGGGACTTTATCTCACCGTCATTCCAGAGCCGGGCACCTATGCACTGCTCGCTGGTTGCTTCGCGTTGGCTTCAGTCATGATTCGCCGCCGCCGATAGTTATTTCATATATATAGGGTTATATAGGGTAAGCGCCTTGTCCGGTTTCGGGCAGGGCGCTTTTTTGTGTCCATCGTCGACGGAGGTTGGCGCGGGGCAGTCCTGTCTGCGCTTATTCTTCTGCGCTTGGGTGCCGCTGGTCCGCGTTGCGACGGAGGCCACGCGCTTTCTCACCGCAGCGTAAAGGACATCGTCCCACGCGGCTGGGCTGAATCACGCTTAACTCATCCGATGCTAGAGGGGGTTGGGAGGCGGAGGCTTAGATGATGTATTTTGAACCGTTAATGGACGTGAATGAACGTTAATTTTAGTAACATAAATAAACCTAGCCAGCTGATTCACTCAAGTAGGTAGCAGATCTAGTAAACCTATAAAAAAGGATACAGCATTTAGAACCGCAGATGCACCCAAGGGCATTATAAGACGCGGATGGACGCAGATCAGGACAGAGGTCTGCCGGAGATGCTTCTGAGCCCCGCCGTAGGGAAATGAATCGGGGGCGTAGCAATGGTTGTGAAAAAACAGTACTGACTCGCCTGTTCACCGGGATTATTTTTACAACCACTTCGTTAGAGGAGCGCTACGCGCTGAGGGTTTTCCTTAGGGAAAACTGAGACTATACTCACACGCATCATGATTTGTGAAAACCAGAAGTGCTGCTCGAAGACTCCTTATCGCCGTGAATGGAACGCTTATTCTCTGTAAATTCATCTTCGCTAGCACCCAAGGGCATAATAAAGAGGGGGAGTTGGGGAGCGAAGATTCTGTTTTTTTGAGGATGATTCTACTAGGTGTGGCGTATCATTAGCTCCCAATCCTCGCCCGAAGGGCCCTCTAGCGAAGCGGTTGTGAAACCATGCCCAGTGTTGGTCTGCTTTTTCGTGCGAGCAAGCAATTTTCAAGTCTTCCGAAATCACAAAACATGACGCGCGTCAGTATATAATTGCCCGAAAATCCTTAAGCTCCACTCCATTCGTCTCCTGCTTGGGCGGTAAAAACAGCCTCTCAAGCCGCAGGCTTAACTCCATTGCCATTGTATAATTGGATTGGGGAACTCCAGTAGTGTCCCAGAGCCGCTGCGCGGGTCCGCTTAATTTCGCTTAACCACTCTGACGTGTCCTTAAAAGACTGATTCTCTATATTTTTGGTTCAGTGTTATGGTTAAGCGCAAATTAAGCGTGGTTAAGCGGATCCGCGCAGCGGCCTCACTGCTCCTGTTTTGCATGATTAATGAAATCAGCGACTTAACTCCGTGGTAACTGCTTGGGAGAGCCCTGCGCCGACGCCAGAGGCTTGTGCGTATTCTGGCCAGCGCGATGTGACTGCGGAGACTGCTTGAAACATTGCGTCAATTTCGCTGCTTGAGATGCTCAGGTGCTCGACGCTCTGCGCAAAATCAGTGGCAGTGATGCCAGTTCGTTTGCCGTTTACTGAGAGCCAATTCCCTTGGGTTTGATTGTGAGCCATCGATAGGTCGTAGGCGGGCGAAAGTGTCCAATCACCGCGATCAGACATTTGAAATGAGAAGTTTTTGGCGTGATCATCGCAATTATGAGCCAGCACATTAAACACCGCCCGCAGCACTTGCTCACGCAGGCAGACGACATTTCGAGTTAAGTCCATCGTCGTCTCAAACAAATGGTCGTAGCTGCCATTCAAGGCCTGATAGTCGACACCCGCGACGGCGGCATACGTGTGCGTGTGGATGCGTTGATTGGGGTCTGATGCGCCGCGGTCGAAACGGCGGATCGCAAAGTGCCGCAGGCCCTTGCTGTCAACGAGCAAACGTGTATCCGGCACTTGAATGCCGCAGTCGCGCGCCATTTGAAAGTAGGCGAGTTCGAGGGGCGCATAGGCATTTTCGGAGCGACCCTCGGTGTTGAGCTTAATCAGCCAAGGTGTGTATCCCGCGGGGATCGCATCCGCTCCAGTGACGATGTTGCCCTGATCGTTGATTGAGGCTAGGATTTTGGGCTGCATGCCACCCGCGGTGCCGCCGGCTTGAATGAGCGCGGGATCTAGTTCTGGCCCATGTTCATGCTCGACGAGCTTGCGCGCGGAAAGTGCGGCGCTGACTAGATCCACCTCGGCTGCCTGTGTCGCATCGCCATCGGGGGGCGAGTAGGTGAGTGCTCCCATTGTGCGGTCTCCGAGGTAACTGAGGATTTGTAGAGGCGAAGGAGAGGGCATGCCTTTATCCCTAAAATGCTGTCGGATCACACTTTGTCCAAACCCGTCGGGTAGCGAATCGTATATAAGCCCTGGCAACCCTGCAAAGGTTCCGTCGCGGTGCTCGGTGACGCCGCGCTGCACGGGCAAGTTCAGCGGTGAAAGTGGCAGTGGTTGACGCATGAAGAGGACGTCATACTCAAAATAATGCGTGCCTTTGACATCGAGAATTTGGCCGATGCGGTGACCTTGGTATGCGACGTTCAATCTCATTTGGATGTATGCCGCACGCGGCGGGGCTTGTTGGGTTGACTGCTTAGGCTGCGTTCGACCGCGTCCAGGCTCTCAAAGGAAGCTGCCGTTTTTTCGAACAGCTCGTTGATTTCGGATTCCATCCGTAGTGCGATTGCCACTTTTGCCAAAGACTCCAGTGCAATTTGACCCTGACGCTCGAAGCGCTTATAGGTGCTCAGTGGCACACCAGAACGCTCCGCCAGTTCCGCTTGCGTGTAGTGGCAACGAATTCGCTCGGCTCGCGCTCGATCCGCAATGCCCTGGATGATTTGTGATGCTGAAGAGAAACCCATGATAGCCAATATTTAAGCTATTATGATGATGGTATAGCATAAAAGACAATATTTTAATCTTTATTTTTTGCCCCCATTTTCTGTGGTAGCGGTCTGGGATGCTGTGGCTTCGTGTTTCTTTCACCGCTGAATCACGCTTAACTCATCCGATGGATTCTTGATGGATGGCACCGCCACGTCTCGCCGCGCAAATAAAAATGAACCTACCTGGCTGATTCACTCAAGTAGGTAGCATATCTAGTAAAACTAGAAAAAAACCACTTTTTGAACCGCAGATGCACGCGGATGCACGCAGATTAGAGATTGAATTAAAAACACAGAAAAACCGTTGACCACATTAATATTCGTGAAGAATTAAGCACCAGACGCTCTTATACATAGAGTTACGTTAGGAGTCGAAGCCCTCAAGGGTTCAGGTCAACAGCAAGGGAAGTCCCATCTGCGTCTTATAATGCCCTTGGGTGCATCTGCGTTAATCTGCGGTTTAAAAACCGATCCAGAGTCAGAGTCACCAAAACACTACATATAGGGGGCACTTGAGTGAATCAGCCAGGTAGGAAAAGGAATGAACGATGAAACAATCTAAATGGATCGGACAGCCCCCGTCATCATTCTGATATTAGACGGGCTCCTACAATCCTTCCGATAGATGGCGCCTATAATCCATGGCACTGTGGAGTACCCGCACCACCTGAAGAACTTCCCCTTCTACCCGAAACAAAACAACGTGCTTTCCCTGGGAAGCAAGCTGGCACGCAGGAAATAGATCTTTCCTAAATCGACAGCGCTGTGGATCCTTGAGAATTGCTTCAAACTTCACCCACATCTCATCAAGATATTTTTCCTCCTGCTGTTCTCCCCATTCTTGCAGTGTGTAGTCGCGAATGGCCCGTAGGTCACTCAAAGCAGCATCGGTTAGATCCAGTTCCATTTTCCTTTACGGATTCTGGCGGCGCACGAGATTCTTAAACTCGTCCTTTGAACTCACCCGCGTGACTTCGCCAGCTTCAAGTTGGGCATAGCCGATGGCTGCCTCTCTTTTCAGCCAGTCATTCTCTTGTTCTTGCTTGAGAGCTAATCTCAGCGCCTCCCGTATCACTTCGCTGGCGTTGTTGTAGAGCCCTGATTCCACCTTTTTCTTCACAGCCGTTTCCAGCTCCGGAGTTAATGAAATATTCATGAATCTAATTTGGTTTGATAACAAACTTTGTCAATGCTTGTCATGCAAGGAGTTCCCGGGCCTGTCTCGAATGGTGGTGCATTAAGCAGGTTTAGTGAATGCCAAGGAGCATGTGTGAAGAACTCGAGGGTATGAAGCCACCGTATCACCTCGGCATTCCCGGCAACTTGCGCCTGATCCCGGATTCGGATTTGGCTGAGGTGGTGCATGGCCGTCCTTACGGCTGGTATCAAAACGGGGGACTCACTCACTCGCAGTCAAAGCACTTTTTGGCAGGGCTATATGGCGCGGGGCTGACGGCAGAGGGAGATGCTTTGATGGCGAAGGTAGCGCCGGGGCTTGCGGATGGAGAGGTCTTTGCCGGTCTGGAGACAGGCGTCGACTGGCGTCTTTGGAACGGTAGCCCGAGCGGCTACGAAGGGGTGTTGGATGATCAGTTCGGTCTGCTGGCGGTGATGAAACATCGCTGGCCATCGTAGCCGAAGTCGTAAGACTTTGGAGCCGTGCGTCGGATTTTGGTATCTTGGGTAGCCGAAGTCGTAAGACTTTGGAGCCCGTGCCTTGCGCAGGTGTCGAGCTGACGCGGGCTTATGCGCCATGCCGCTGCATACTAAATTTGCAGGGGATGATTGCTATGGAGGCTCTTGGGGAATAGCTCCTGATACACCTCTTTGTTTCGTCAAATTCACGTGATTAATGCGCTGATTAAAGCTTCTCCCCTGCTAAGCATATCCTTCTACATATCTTTGTCTCTGCCAATTCGCGCTAGCTTAATCAATGGCAAGCAAACAGAATGCCGATAAACCCCAAAGAAAAAGAACTCAGAGGTTTAACCACCCGTGTCCTCTAGCGCAGCGGGTGGTAAAAAAAAAATCATGTCTGGGGCAGCTCATGTCACCAATATCTGCCAATCCGACTTATACATAAGTCTGAGGGGCGTGAGCATGGTCAGGAAAGCCCGCACTCATGTGTGATGTTTGTAGGACGTGCCTCTCGAAGAGGGCGCGTTTATGGTGCAACCGAAGACTCAACACGGCCTTTGCTACGCAAAGAACCGCGTCCTACACCAGCATATGTTCCGACAATTAGACTTACTCTCGCAAATTAAATAATACAAAAATATGTATCAGGATAGGCTGTTAAGGGGAGGTGGCTCGGTCTGCCGAGACGGAGGGTTTTTTACTGTCCTTTGAGGCAAGGCGGACAACACACTTAGGTTCGGCTTTTTACCACCCGCTTCGCTGGCACGGGGCTTGGGCTGAGTGCAGTGGACGAACCTCCATCGTGACAGACTGATCGCATCTGTCATAATAAGCGTATAATTAGCGACGGAGGTCTGCCGGAGATGCTTCTGAGCCCCGCCGTAGGGAAATGAATGAAATGAATCGGGGGCGTAGCAAAATTAGCGGGCTAGCGATAGCGAAATTACATAGGACTGGGCTTTTCTGACGTGTTTTTTGATCCCGCTTATTGACACTTATTTACGCTTATTTTCAGAGTATGAGCAGCAAACTCTCTATAAATGCACTTCCGTGCTGAGCCCTTTTTGCCGAACATTCATAGATTACCGCGAAGCTTGCTCCGGCTTTTTTGGAGGGCAACGCTCCGTCGTTGCCATGGTTTGGGACGAGCGTGTGGCAACGACAGAGCGTTGCCCTCCAGGCGCTCACCTCGAAGCTTGCTCCGGCTTTTTTGGAGGGCAACGCTCCGTCGTTGCCATGGCGTGGGACCAGCGTGTGGCAACGACAGAGCGTTGCCCTCCAGGCGAATGCCTCGGAGCTTGCTTCGGCTTTTTTGGAGGGCAACGCTCCGTCGTTGCCATTGTGTGGGACGAGCGTGTGGAAACGACAGAGCGTTGCCCTCCAGGCGAATGCCTCGGAGCTTGCTCCGGGGTTCTTTACTGTGATTCTAATTGCACCTTATTGTTATTCCTCGTTGACGCGTGTGTTGATCATCAGTTTTTTAGATAAAAATCACGCTCCAAAAGAAACGGAGATGTTATTATTTATGAGCGCAAATTTGAACCAGCATCAATTCATTATGAAAAATACGAAACAACCTAATCCGCTCCGTCAAAACGGTCTTTTCAGAGGTGCCCTGACGTTCATTGCATTGATTTTGACGGTGTTGGTTGGGTTGGCGTCTACGGCTTCTGCGCTGGATCTTAAAGCGGACTTCAAAAATCCGCCGGACGCGCGAAAGCCCTATGTCATGTGGTATTGGATGGGAGGCAATATCAGCAAGGAGGGAGTGAAAGCAGATCTGGATGGATTTAAACGTGCCGGAATTGGAGGCGTTCAGATCTTCAACATCGGTGGTGGCAATGCTCTGAAAGGGGCGGTGCAGATCCTGAGCCCGGAGT
>Ga0209302_10000592_pt1 | contig 21053 bp, 14 predicted proteins | sample ArcOceMetagenome_2_FD_187445 | JGI IMG/M metagenome (GOLD analysis project Ga0209302, IMG submission 187445) | Marine eukaryotic phytoplankton communities from Arctic Ocean - Arctic Ocean ARC135M Metagenome (SPAdes) (version 2) | ecosystem: Environmental > Aquatic > Marine > Oceanic | place... | reverse complement strand
ATTTATTACTGAAAATTTAAAAACGGATATTACAAAACTGATTCTAAAAGGGAGTCCTTTTAGCGATGTTTCAATTCAAGAACTAGCAAATCAGATTGTGTCAAAACAAAAATCTGAGCACAAACTGGCCTCTTGGTTTCGAACAGCACAAATTTATTATCCTTCAAAAATTAATATAGAACAGACTTCATCTGAACTTACTGCAAACTATAAATCGAATCTTGTTAGCGGAGCATCAATTATTGACACTACAGGTGGTTTTGGAGTTGATTGTTTTTATTTTTCTAAGAAGTTTGAAGCCGTTACCCATTGTGAAATTAATACGGAGTTATCAACTATTGTAGCGCATAATTTCAAACAATTAAAAACAAGTAATATTACTACTTTTTCTGGCGATGCTTTCGATTTTCTTAGTAGCACGAAAGAAAAATTCGATTGTATTTATATAGATCCGTCTAGAAGAGATGCTGTAAAAGGAAAAGTTTTTCTGTTGCAAGATTGCGTACCTAATGTTCCAGAAAACATTGATTTTTTATTTTCAAAAACAAATCAAATCCTTATAAAAGCTTCTCCTATTTTAGACATAACAAGCGCTATAAACGAATTAAAATTTATAAGAGAAGTGCACGTAATTGCCATTAATAATGAGGTAAAGGAACTGTTGTTTTTATTAGACAAGAAGCATTCTAAAGCAATTGAAATTAAAACAGTAAACATTGGTAAAAACCAAATAAAAACCTTCGATTTCAAATATAAAGAAGACGCGTATTCAGAATATTCAGAGCCACTTTCTTATTTGTATGAACCCAATTCAGCAATTTTAAAATCTGGTGGATTTCATCAAGTTACAAACCAACTTAATGTACAAAAACTGCATCAACACTCTCATCTTTACACTACAGATATTCTTCTAGATTTCCCGGGTAGAACATTTAAAATTGAACAGGTTCTTTCATATGATAAAAAGAAATTAAAAAAATTACTTCCAGGAAATAAAGCAAATATTACCATTAGAAACTTTCCTAAAACAGTAGCTCAAATAAGAAAAGAAACCAAAATAAAAGAGGGTGGTACTGTATTTATCTTCTTTACAACAAATTTTAGAAATGAATTAATTGTATTAATTTGTAGTAAAATCACCTAATCTTATATAGATTTTTCTAGAGTATTCACTAAGCTTATTTTTAGTAAATTTGTGATAAAGCTACTTATTTCATGCAAACAATATCTTACCAAGGTTTAAAAATCACCAATCAAATTCAGAACAAAATTGAAGATGATTTGGTCGTTGAAGCACCTTTGCAAATAAATATAAATAGTGAGCCGTATACCGTTGTTATGAGGACTCCGGATAACGACATAGCGCTTATTAGAGGCTTATTATTTGCTGAAGATATTTATAAAAGTGTTACCAACTTTGAAGCTACGATAGAGAAAACGGAAGACGAGGTTCCTTCCATAATTAATATAACTATTTCTAAATTAAACTTAGGGAAAGGGTACCTTAATAAAAGAACTTTATTGTCTGTTTCTTCTTGTGGAATTTGTGGTAAAAAAGAATTAAAAGACATTGAAGTAAACGGAGATAGATTAAACACAGAAACAAGATTAACAACTACTATAATTCATAAAATGTTTCTTGAAATGAATTCTTTTCAAGAAACTTTTAAAAAATCTGGTGGTAGTCATGCTGCAGCCGTTTTTAATAAAGAAAACAAACTTTTAACTATTAAAGAAGATATTGGCAGACACAATGCTGTAGACAAAACTATTGGAGATCTATTAATAGAGAATAAGTTAAAAAGCGCCATCTATTTATTGGTTAGTGGTAGAGTTTCTTACGAGATTGTATCTAAAGCATTTATTGCCAAAATACCCATCATAATTGCCGTTTCTGGATGTTCTTCTTTAGCTGTAGATTTTGCAAAAGAATTTGGTATTTGCTTAATTGGTTTTACAAGAGAAAATAAAATGACCATTTATGCAAATCCCTCATACATAAAATAGTAAAAAAGTAATGTCTAAAAAAATAAACGCACAATCGCCAGAAAAACTAACAGGAATTCAGTTAAAAGAAATTCCGACTTCTGCAGTTGGGTTTAAAGCAATAAAATCTTCTATTCAAGTTATTGCAAGTGAAGTTGGTCTTATAAAAGGAATACAACTTTTAAAAAACATCAATCAAAAAGAAGGTTTTGATTGCCCTGGCTGTGCTTGGCCAGATCCAGACGCTAAACGTGCTTTTTTAGCTGAATATTGCGAAAACGGAGCAAAAGCAGTCGCGGAAGAAGCAACTAAAAACAAAGTTTCGCCACTCTTTTTTGCAACACATTCGGTAGCACAATTAGCTGAATTATCTGATTATGAAATAGGTAAAAGTGGAAGAATTACACAACCTATGTATTTGCCTGAAGGAAAAGACAATTATGAAGAAATTTCTTGGGAGGCTGCATTCCATTTAATAGGAAAAGAACTAAATAACTTAAGCTCTCCTGATGAAGCTATTTTTTATACATCAGGAAGAACTAGCAATGAAGCTGCTTTTTTATATCAATTATTTGTACGACAGTTTGGTACAAATAACTTGCCAGATTGCTCTAACATGTGTCATGAATCTAGCGGAGCTGCACTTACAGAAACATTAGGAATTGGAAAAGGCTCTGTTACTTTAGAAGACTTTAAGCATACAGACTTGGTAATTGTTATTGGGCAAAACCCAGGAACCAACCATCCTAGAATGTTATCTGCACTTGGAGAAACTAAAAAAAATGGCGGTAAAATTATTACTGTAAATCCGCTACCAGAAGTTGGTTTAATGAACTATAAAGATCCTCAAAATCCACTAAAATGGATCGGTTCTGGGCAAGATTTAACAGACCTGTTCTTACAAGTAAAAATAAATGGTGATGTTGCATTGCTAAAGATTATTTTAAAATTGATGAAAGCAAAGGAATTAGAAAATCCTAGAAGTGTTTTTAATCATGATTTTATCGATGAAAAAACTGCTGGTCTTGAAGAAATGCTAATAGACTTAGATTTATATTCAATTGAAGAATTGCTTCCTCAGACAGGAATTTCTTTAAAGGAAATAGAAGAAGCTACTGCACTGATCATTAATAATGAAAAAATTATTATTTGTTGGGCAATGGGCTTAACACAACACAAAAATTCTGTAGATAATATTAGAGAATTGGTAAATATTCTTTTGTTAAAAGGAAGTATTGGTAAAAAGGGAGCTGGAACCTGTCCTGTTCGTGGACATTCTAATGTACAAGGAGACAGAACTATGGGAATTTGGGAGAAAATGCCAGGTTCTTTTTTAGATAAATTAGATGCCGAATTTGATTTTAAATCTCCAAGAAAACATGGTTTTGATGTGGTTGCAACAATTGAAGCAATGCATCAGAAAAAAATAAAAGTATTTGTTGGCATGGGTGGTAATTTTGTTTCGGCAACGCCAGATACCGAGTTTACAGCAAATGCCATGAAACAGTGCAGCTTAACAGTTCATGTTTCTACAAAACTAAATAGAAGTCATTTAATTCATGGTAAAAAAGCACTGATTCTGCCTTGTTTAGGTAGATCTGAAAAAGATGTACAAGCCAATGGAGCGCAGTTTATATCTGTAGAGAATTCTATGGGAATTGTACATCAATCTCAAGGGCATTTAGAACCACACTCTAAAAAACTATTAAGTGAACCGGCAATTGTGGCTGGTTTGGCAAATGCTACTTTAAAAAAATCTAAAACTAATTGGACTACCTTAGTTTCCAATTATGACTTGATTCGCGCTAAGATTGAGAAAGTTATTCCTGGTTTTGAAAATTATAACAAAAAAGTACGTGTAAAGGGTGGCTTCTATCTACCTAATAACGCCAGAGAGAGTAACTTCTCCCCTACTGCTAACGGTAAAGCAAATTTTTCATTAAATAGACCATCCGATATACAATTAAAAAGAAACCAATTTATTATGATGACTATCCGTTCTCATGACCAATATAATACCACAATTTATGGGTTAAATGATCGGTACAGAGGTGTTTTAAATGAGCGAAGAGTACTTTACATGAATGCAGATGACATGAAGGGTCAAAACTTAGAACCATTGGATTTAGTAGATATTAAAAGTCATTTTAATGGAGAAGAAAGAATAGCAAAAGGCTTTCTAATTGTAAAATATAATATTCCAAAACAGTGCACTGCAACTTATTTTCCTGAAGCTAATGTTCTAATACCGCTTAAAAGTGTAGCTAAGGTGAGCAATACACCGGCTTCTAAAACAGTTATCATTAGCATTGTAAAAAGATAAATAAGATACTGCTGCTTTATACTTTTAACTTAAGAAGTAAAAATACTTTCTGCACTCAAAAAGATGTAGTTAATTAACTCTTTATAATTATTATAGATTTACAATAAAAAATTACAGGAATTTAATATAAGTGGCTAATTGCAATTAAATAAATTTATGCTATATTTACAACTTAAAAGAAAAATTTGAAAACAAAATCGTTTGTCCAAATTGTTAATTACAATTCAGTAAATGATTTTAAAAAAAACCCTATGAAAAAAATTAACCTATTACCAAAGTTGATGCTTTTAACCCTCTTATTGCCATACAGGATTCATAAAGGCTTAAAAAAAAGTAGTTATTTAAAGATTAAGAAAATAATGATTGAAATGAATATGCTTTAATTACTGCTCCTTTGCACCAAGTATAGTATCCCTTAATTCTTGAACGAAATTAAGATATTCTGCTATTTTATTTTTTTCGAAAGGCTTTCTGTTACTAGTAATTTCTCTTTTTATATTTATTTGGGAAGAATCTAAAGTAGTTTCATCTATACTATTAGTGGAAAATAAATACAACTCTATTAAAATAGGTAGTGCAGAAATACCGCTACTAGTCGCGATATACCTCGTACTTTTTTTTGTACCTGTAGGATCTAATTTTTCAATAAGACCTAGTTCTGAAAGGGACTTTAATCTATTCGCGAGAATATTAGTTGCTATTTTCTCTTTCGAAGCTTTCAACTCTTTAAATCTAGATTTTTTATCCAAGATAATGTCTCTTAATAATAATAAAGACCATTTATCCCCTAACATGGAGACAGAATAAGCAATAGCACAAGTATGTGGATTTTTTAAGCTCAAAATATAGGGTTTAAAAAAAGTTAAATTAATTAAGAAATTAAATGATTTTAGGAAGTTTAAAGATATTCATAAACTATGTTTCTTATGTTGTATAATTTACTGTAAAAGTATCAAAATAAAAAGTATTATTTATTTATAAAAAATTAAAATAATGTTAATATTATCATTCTTTAAGGCATGGTACTAAAAGTTAAACGAAATCTATTTAGGTTTTGTAACAATAATAAAACTCTAAAAACAAATTTATTTTCGGTACTAATTTTGTAACTTTAAGAATAATTATAAATTAAAAAAATAAATTATGCAAAAGAACTTAACTTTTATAGCTTTATGCTTTACCATACTTTTAAATGCGCAATGGATGAATAAAACCTCCTGTAGCAAGAAAGCTTCACTTATTGCCAATAACGCAATAGAATATGCAATGAATCTAGAACACATGGCTGCTTTTGGTGCTGCCAATTCAGCACTGCTAATAGATGAAGATTGTGGCTGCGCAAAACTTATTTTAGCTGCTGTAAGTAGTAATAATAAAAACTGGGGAAGTAGATCAGAAAAGCTAAAAGCTATTAATACAACAAAATTAAGCCCAGAAGAAAAAGGATGGTATCAATATTTAGCAGCCTCTTCAGAAGATAGGCAAGCAGTAAGTAAAAGTCTTGCAAGTAAATTCCCAAAGAGTGCGCTAATGAATTATCTTGTTACAGGTCCTCAAGATTTTAATTCATTTAAAGTTTTTGCTGAAAAATTTCCTTCACATGCTTCCTCTGCATATAATATGATCTCGTACGGCTACATGAGAGGAGATTTCGGAAAAGAAGATACAACGAAGGCTATGAAATATGTAAAAATGTCTCAAGATATGCATGACGGGCCGAATTCACATGATTCTATGGCAGAGCATTATGCAGCCAATGGCGATTATGAAAATGCTTTAAAGGCCGTACTAAAAGCAGTTGATTATGCCTCTTTTGCTTCTCCATACATGAAAACTGCGCAACTATATTATGCTAAAAAAAATAAAAAAAGCATTAGTGATAAAGTAGTAGCGCACCAGGAATCAATGCAAAAAGCAATCATGTCTGGTGATTATGACGCTTACAAAAAATTTGAGCATCCAGAAATTAAAGTTCCTACAGGAGACTCTAACTTAAATCCTTTTTATATTTATACTAAAAAAGATGTAGTTATAGACACAGAAATAACTTGGAAGTTCTTTAAACTTTCTAATATGGAAACTTATTTTTCTCCAGATATGAATACTGCTGTAATTACATTTGTAGCAGATGGTAAATATACTTTTATAGACAATGCTAAAACCGTGTCATATGCTACTAGAGGTTCATCTGTATGGAATTACACAGATGATGGATGGAAGGTATTACATACATCTTACGCTCCTAGAAAAGGAAGAGTTGGCATCCCAGAAAGAACTAATTAATAAAATATTAAAGAAAATTGAACTAGAAAAAAATAATAAACTGTTATGAAAAAAAACCTCATGTGAGGGTTTTTTTCATAAATATCTGTAGGTTAATCCTGCTGAAAAACACTAAATACTATTGCTTAAAAAATAGAAAAACCGTGATAAACATCTTTAATATATACTTTTAGGTTAGAGGCGCATACATATTTTCTGATAAAGCAAAGACTTTTCTAAATTTCATTAAATTTCCCTTAGAATTAAAGATACCCCATAGCATTGCAGCATTCCCTTTTTTTAACTTCAGTTGCTGCCCTTCAAACAAGCCACCAGCACTGTGCCTATTTTAAATTTATTAGAAGTAAAATGGTCTTTCAAAAAGGGTTTGATTTTAATCTAGCATCATTAGGATTTAATTGCAATTAAATAATTATTTTTTATTTCATAAAAAAAAGAAAATTAAAATTATTCTTCTGTAATTTCTTCTGTAACCTCTTCTGCTTGTAGCGATGCAATTAAACCTCCTGCATCAAAATAATCTCCACCAGCAATAATTTTACCATCTTTAAAATCCCAAGTGTGATAAGCTGTTAACTCCCACTTTTTTCCAGTAGCAGAATGTACCCCTGTCCATTTTCCGTAAGACCTTACACTACCATCTTGTAATCCTGTATCTGCCAAAACTCCTGGCAAGTAATTTCTTGGCGTATATACCGTTTCCTCCATAACATCCTGCCAACCAATTAGGTATGCCTTAAAGTCTTCTTTTCCTATCGGAGTAGCACCGTGAAAAGCGGGCTGCCATTCTAACTCCTCATGCACTAGTGCCATCTGTGCATTCACATCTGTTTCTTCACCTTGCAATTTTAAAAATGCTTTTACTGTTTCCGTATTTTGCTCGTATTCTGGATGCATTCCTGGGGTACAGGATACAAAAACACTAAACAAAGTAATAGCTAATAGTTTTTTCATTTTAATTGATTTTAAGTTAATTATAATTTAAGTTTTAAATTATTCTGTTGCAACTCTTTCATGTATTGTAAACTCTTGTACTTTTCCGTTTACAATTAGGCCATCATGCATTTGATTTACTTTTATCTTTTTCCCGTCTATATTTAAAGTAACATCATGCGAAGAGGTAACGTATTGTTTTACTTCGCCCTCTTTGGATGTAAATGCATTTGCTATTAGAAACTTTGTAGTCCATTGCGGATTTGCGTCGCTTTCAAACCAAGTTTTTAAAAAGGTGATATGTTCTTCAGAACCATTAAAAACCTCTCCTTTTGGACCTTTTACTTTAAAATCTTTTGTTGCATTTAAGCCTTCTATAGTTGCAATATCTTTTTCATTGTGCGCTTTAATATACGCTTCCCAAACAGCTACAGTAGAAATATCTCCTACGGTAAGCGGCGTCCTCACCTCTTCTGAAATATCATACCCAATTATGGTTGGGGCTGTTTCTGTTATTGGTTGTTGGCAACTAAATAATGCCGTTACTATAACTAGTACTAATAGATTTTTCATTTTAAATTGGTTTATGATTAGTTTCTAAAGATATATATATTAATTGTTAAAAACAATTAATATATATCACAAGGTTAAAGAGCTTCCTGCATACTTATAAACGATACGCTACAATAGCAACCTCTCAAAACAGGTTAATTTTTCAACACTTTAACTTTTAAACTGCGTGGTAATAATAAATTCTACCACAGTGTTTTTAAATACATTATTATATTTTTTTCAATATTTTATAATGAAACTCATATCTAACCAAATAAAATAAAGATTATATATACCTCAATAGATGAAAACTTAAAATTAGCAGAGATAATTGCTAAGAATTTACAGCCTACTCATTCGATTTTGTAAATAACAATTAGAATGAAATATTTTGAGTATAACCACTAAAATTATTAGCAATTCTTTAGTTAAATTAATGTAAAAACCTGTTTTTGTAATTTAAAAAATATAACTTGGCTACATATACCTTTTTAAGGTATTTAAATTCCCCAACCACCCCTTCACCTAAATTGGCAAAAGAGCCATATCTGGTAAGTAACAGCATCCCTAAATATAGTAGTTTTATGAATCTAAAACACCTATTAATTTTGATACATTTTATTATAATATTATAATTATGATTAATAATAATTCCTTAAAATTGCTTTTAATAGATAAGTTCTTACAAAAATATATGAAGCTAGCAAATACTGCTATTAAATTTTCACAAAAGCACTCCTATAGAATTCTACCCTTTACTATGAAAGAAATGATAGCAGTTATACAACTCATTTATAATAAAAAAGTCCAACCAGTCTATTTTTATATCAGAGAGCTAAATTTTTCTTTTGCAAAGCTTTTTAATAAAAAAACATTGACATAACACAAAGATGTCTGGGTTTAACAATTGCAAAAGAGCCCATAATAGTAATAAAAAGAAAAATAGTTGCAAAAATAATTTTTGTTGATAGCACTTCTTTTATTATTAAAACCCTAATAACAAAACAATATGTATAAAATATTAATTGTAGAAGATACACGACTCATACGAGAAGAAATTTACGATATACTGACACTAGAAGGGCATACAGTTTTACAAGCTGAAAACGGAGACGTTGGATATAAAATGGCTATAACAATCCTTCCAGATCTTATTCTTTCCGATATATTGATGCCTGAATTAAATGGTCTTGAGATGTTTGAAAAGCTTAAGAAAAACAAGAAGACAAAAAACATTCCATTAATTTTTCTTTCAGCTAAAGGGGGTAATGAAGATATTAGATCTGGCATGAATGCGGGCGCAGAAGATTATTTAATTAAACCTATCAATGCAGATGAGCTTGTAGAAGTTGTACATCGTAAATTAAAAAAACAACAATTAATCAAAAAAAATATAGATCAATTAATAGACGAAAATAAGTTCTTATTAAAGGAAGCCGGTAGAATGGCAAAAATTGGCTACTGGACATATGACATAGAAACAAACACCACTAATTGGTCTAAATTTATTTATTCAGTTTATGGTAATGATCCAGAAGATGGAATTCCAGAAAATACTGAAGTTTTAAATTGTTTTGACGAAAAATCTAGAAAACAACTTATAACAGCAACAAAAAACCTTATTCAAAAAGGTATAAATTATGATATTGAATTGCAGGGAACCAATTTAAAAAATAAAAAATGCTGGATACAAGATATTGGAGAACCTATATATGATGCCGAAAATCATATAATTGGTAGTAGAGGGGTAATACGAGACATTACGAGCATAAAAAATAGTCAGGAGGAATTAAAACGATCTAATGAGAGATATAAATTTATTAGTCTTGCCACCAATGATGCTGTTTGGGATTGGGACCTTTTAGCCGATAACATCTACAGAAACAAAGAAGGTTTCCAAAAGGTATTTGGTTTTGATGATACGATAAACCTAGAAGAAATGCAAATGGATGATTATGTACATCCAGATGATAAAGAAAGGATACAGAAATCATTAAAAGAAATACTTAAAGACCCCGAGCAAAATAATTTTTGTTTTGAATATGCCTTTTTAAGCCCTAATGGTAATAAATTATATATTGAAGATAGAGGTTTTGTTTTACGTACTAAAAACGGAGTAGCCAAAAGAATAATAGGAGCTGCAACTAATGTTACCAAACGAAATACATTTGAAAATTCTTTACAAGACGCCTACGCTAATCTTCAGGCGGTTTTAGAGTCAACTGCAGATGGTATTTTAGTAGTAGATGACGGTAAAGTAATTAATTATAATAAAAAGTTTGCAGAATTATGGAGCTTACCAAATAATGTATTAGCCAAAAAAGACGATGATGCGTTACTTAACTTTGTAATAGACCAATTAGTAGACCCAGACAAATGGTTGGCTGGAGTGCGTCAATTATATGCGCAGCCAGACACTAATAGCCTAGACACTATCACATTAAAAGATGGCAGAACATTTGAAAGATATTCACAACCCAAATTGATGAATGGAGAAAACAAAGGTCGTGTATGGAGTTTTCGAAACATAACAGAACGTATTAATGCAGATACAGAAAAACAGCAATTATTTGCCTTGATTGAAACCAGTCGGGAGATTATAGCTTTTGGAGATTTATCAGGAAAACCATCATTCGTTAACAAAGCGGCAAGAGAGTTATTAGGAATTGATAAAAACACTGATCTTTCCAAAATACATTTCTTTGATTTTTTTGCCACAAAAGATATGGATAGCTTCTCTGCAGAATCAAAAAAACTTCTTAATGAAGATGGAAGGTGGGAAAAAGATACAGAGCTAATAAATAGAAAAACAAATGAAAAGATATCTGTATACATGTCTGCATTTGTAATTAGAGATAATATTACCCAAAAAGCTATTGGCTTAGGTAGTGTAAGCATGGATATCAGTGAAAGAGAAAAAATTAAAAATGAGCTAATAGTTGCCAAGGAAGAAGCAGAAAAACTAAGCGGTTTTAAAGATCAGTTTTTGGCAAATATGAGTCACGAAATTCGAACTCCTCTAAGTGGTATTATTGGATTTACCAAAATATTACTGCGTGGTAATATTACAAAAAAACAGAAAGAGCAGTTAACTACTATTAAAGTTTCTAGTGATATCTTATTAGTGGTTATAAATGATATTTTAGATTTAGCTAAAATAGAAGCAGGTAAAATGATACTTGAAGAAACCGAATTAAACGTGCGTCACTTGACTAATTCTATTTTAAGCACTTTTGAATTGCGCTTGCAAGAAAAAGAACAAACATTACATACTCATTTTGATGAAAGTATTCCTGAATGTGTACTTGGAGACCCTGTTCGTATTAATCAAATATTATTAAACCTTGTTGGAAACGCTATAAAGTTTACAAATAAAGGGGGTTCAATTAATGTATCTGTAAATTTATTAAAACAAGATGACGATACCGTAAATATTGAATTTATAATATCTGACACCGGTATTGGAATCCTTGAAGATAAATTAGAAAATATATTTGACCCCTTTATCCAAAGTAACTCGAATACTTCTAGAATATACGGAGGCTCTGGTTTAGGTTTAAATATTGTAAAGCAGCTTCTAGATTTAATGAAAGGATCTATTACTGTAAAAAGCCAAATACATGTTGGTAGCACATTTACTTTAAATATTCCCTTAAAACAAACGAAGAAAATAGAACTTGAAATAAATAGAGAAATTTGTAATGATAATAAATCAGAGCTACTAGCAAAACTAAAAGGATTAAAAGATATAAAAGTATTAATTGTTGATGATATGGTTATCAATCAGCTTTTGGTAAAAACTATTATTGAGGATATAGGCTTTGAAACGGAAATAGCAAAAAATGGAAAAATTGCCGTTAACTTGCTGGAGAAGAATAATTACGACCTTATATTAATGGATTTACAAATGCCAGAAATGAATGGATGGGAAGCTACAAAACACATTCGTAATACAATGAAGTTACCAAAATCTGCAACACCAATCATAGCGCTTACCGCAGATATAACAGAAAAAAATATAATAAAATGTCAAGAGATTGGCATGGATGCATATGTTTGTAAACCCATTAATGAGACAGACTTATTACAAAAGGTTACTCGATTAATACTTAAAAAGAGAAAATCTACAAATAGCAAAACACGCAATCGTATGAAGTTATCTAATACAGATTCTCTTAAAAGAGCTTTACACCATAAACCAAAACTAATAGAAGAGATGCTTCAATTAATATTAAAAGAAACACCTATTGCTATTCAACAAATAAATAAGTTTGTAATAGCTGCCGATTGGGGCAGTTTACAAAGTAAAATACACTATATTAAGCCTACACTAGATTTAATAGGCTTACCTAAGGACATTATACTTACTGCTTCGAAAATTGAAACCTACGCTGAAGAAGAAGAAAATTTAGATTTAATACCCAACCAATTAGTAAAACTTGAAAAAGCCTTAAGCCAAGCCTGTATAGAATTAGAAGAAGAACTGCTATTAATTAAAAAATAAAATATTGAAATTATACATAAAACACATGGTAAGCAACCGCTGTAAAATCGCGGTAAAAGAAGAACTAACAAAATTAGGACTTCACTTTAATATTGTAGACTTGGGCGAGGTAGAAATTATGGAAAATATTTCTACCGAACAAAGACAGCAGTTGCAAGAATGCTTACTTGGTGTTGGGCTAGAATTAATGGATAACGATAAAGCCATATTAATTGAAAGAATAAAAAATGTAGTCATAGAAACCGTTCATCATTCAGAAGAAAAGGTTAAAGTAAATTTTTCTCATTACTTAAGTGAAAAATTAGGCGAGGACTATACTTTTCTTGCAAACCTATTCTCGGAAGTTCAAGGAATTACTATTGAGAAATTTTTAATTGCCCATAAAGTTGAAAAGGTTAAAGAGTTACTTGCCTATGGAGAGTATTCGGTAACCCAAATCGCAAGTAAATTAGATTATAGCAGCGTTGCACATTTATCTAGCCAATTTAAGAAAACAGTTGGCATGACACCTTCTCAGTTTCTAAAATTAAAGAGCAAAAAAAGAAGAACTATTGAAGAAATAGGAAAATCTACAAAAACTGCATACTTAGAGAGTTTAAAGAAAACCAATACTAAAAATAAAATAAAAATTTTTCTAGTAGATGATGACCCTGTATTTTTAAGATTACTAGAAATACAGTTTTTAGAAAATGATGGGTTTACTCTAGAGACATTTAAAACTGGTGAGCTGTGTATAGAGAACTTATACCACAAACCAGATATTGTTATTTTAGATTACTACCTAAACAGCGTTATTAAAAAAGCTATGAACGGTTTAGAAACCTTAGATAAAATAACAAAATTAGATATGGCACTGCCTGTTATAATGCTATCCTCCCAAGATAGAATTGATGTAGCAGTAGAATGCCTTCACCACAAGGCAATAGATTATGTTGTAAAAAATGAAACTGCCTTTATGCGTTTACAGAAGATAATTGCAACCATTTTAAGTTACAATAAAATGGAGAAAAAATTAAACTGGTTTGAAGATAGAATGTAGCGTGTTTTTAATTTTGAAACTTTTACCAAGAATTATGTAACAGCAGAAGATTCTAAGTTTTGTAGATTTGTAGTCCATTATAATTGTTCTGTTTATTTAATAGATACAGTTTAAATGTTAAATATAAATTATGAAAAAAATAATTTTACTTACGATTGTGTTTTTTAGCTTTGTGATTAGCACAAACGCCCAAGCTGGTTTTAGCAAAAACGTGAGTGCGCTAGCAACAGTTGTTGCGCCTATAGAAATTGGTTCCGTAATAAATATGCAGTTTGGAGATATTTCAAGAATGGCAGCGACAGGTGGAACACCAACAGATGGGGTTCTTACAATGAGTACAGCTGGTGCGGTCACCACAACGAGTGGTGGTGTTCAAGCAGTCGCAGGTGGTACAGCTACAACAGCTGCTTCAATTACTGTTACGGGAGAAGAAACTGCAACGTTTTCACTTGTAATTACTGAAGCGACACCGCTAACAATAGCAACTATAGGGCAAGCAGCGGCATCGTCCACAAATACAATGGAGTTAACTAACTTTACACAAAGTGGTGCTGCTGCCGGAAATTTACTTTCTGCTTCTGGTTCACTAACTATAACAATTGGTGCTGATTTAGCAGTTGATAAGGAACAAGAAACTGGTTCTTATACAGGATCAATTTTAGTTGTTGCTCAATATGAATAAGATTACTGTATAATACCTGCTAGTATATTAATGCTTAAATATTTTTATATTAGTTACAAAATTATTATATTCCAAAATGGTTAAAAATATATTTATTATAATATTTATTGTTTTCGGTCTAAACACAGAGTTTTTGTCACAAGGAAATTTACTAATTTATCCTAAGAGAGTTGTTTTTAAAGAATCTGATAATACGCAAAAAATTAATTTAGTTAATTCAGGAGAAGAACCGGCCACATACACAGTGAAATTTGTACAAAGGCGTATGAATGAAAATGGTAGTTTTACTGAAGTTAACACCCCAGGTCCTGGTCAAAATTTTGCAGATGCGCATCTGAGAGTATACCCTAGAACGGTAACCTTAAATGGAGGAGAAGGACAGACAGTTCTATTACAGCGCAAAAGAAATAGTAAAATGAAACCTGGCGAATATCGTTCCCATTTATCTTTTATTAGCGTACCTAAACCAGCACCTCTAGATAATACAAAAAAAGATTCTTTAAATAATAATTTTTCGACCAAAATCACAACTGTCTTCGGTATAAGTATACCTGTAATTCTCCGCTATGGAGAAATAAATGTTTCTGTTAGTATAAATAATACAAAACTAGAACCTGATAATATACTCTCTTTTAGTATAAATAGGAAAGGGAATACATCAATCTATGGTGACTTTCTAATACAATATATACCAGAAGAAGGCAAACCTTTCACCGTATCAGAAGTAAAAGGTATTGCAGTTTATACAACTATAGAAAAACGAAATATAAGATTAAAACTTAACAAACTTAAAAATGTAAATTTAACCAAAGGGAGTATTAGAATAATATTCAAAGCTCCTAGTGGCACTAAGCAAGAAGTTTTTACAGAAGCAACCCTTTTGCTAAATAGCTAAATTGTTATGAAAAAACAAATCGCAAGTAAAATTATTTTAAAAATATTTATTTTAGTACTGTTATTTTCAACTAATTTTATTTATGCCCAACCGGTCTTACCTCAAAGAGAAATAACGCTGAATATCCAACAGAGTCTTACTTTTGGAGAATTTTATAATAAAGGCGATGGCGGCACTATCACTGTAAACTGGCAAGGTATCCGAAGTACTACCGGAGATATTATAGCAATGCCTAGTTCTCAAGGAACTCCTGCAATTTATCAAATTAAACTATGTCAAGGTAGAAATATAACCATCACATATCCAGAATTTAGTACTTTAAAAAATAGCGCCGGATATCCCATTAAATTAGATATTGGTCCCACAGAAAAAGGTGGTAACGGAGTTATATTTGCCACTGAAAAAAATTGTAATTTTATAACCCTATTGCGTGTGGGAGGAACACTTCACATTCCTGCAAACACTCCTTTAGGTATTTTTTCAGGAAATTTCGAAATTTATTTTGAGCAACAATAATGAATACTCTAAGATCATATAACATTAAAACAACTGGTTTGATTTTTAACATCGAATTAGTCTACTTTGTGTTGTCTATCTTTTTTTTTTTACGTTTTCTACAAGCGCACAATACAAAGAATTAAATCCTATAGATTATTATGAATCTTACAATGAAGTTTTAATAACTGTATCCATAAACGGTGGCTATACTTTTGAAACTAATGTACTTATTTCTTCATCTAATAAAATTTATTTAAATGTGGAATCTCTCTTTAAAAAACTTCAAATTAAATGTATAGCTAACCTTAATAATTTGGATGGCTTTATTGAGAATGAAAATAACCTGTATACCATTAATTTTCAAAAAAAACGAATTACAATTGGTGGTAAATCAATCAATATTTCAGGTGGTGTTTTGGAAGAACTGGGAGTAAAATATATAAAAGCATCATTACTATATGAAGCATTTGGATTGAATTTTATTTTTAATCCTAGAACTCTAACAGCAAAGTTAAAATCCAATTTTGAACTAGCTTTCTTTAAAAAACTAAAAAGAGAAAAAAGTAGAGAAAAATTATCAAAAATGCCTAAACAGATTATTGATACTATTATCCCTAGAAACTATCACTTATTTAGATTTGGAACCTTGGATTGGGGTATAAGCTCTTCTCAGGGAAACAATAAAGAAAGTAATGCATTAATTAATATGGCAGTTGGAACCGAACTCTTGTTTGGACAAGCCAACTTTAATATGAATTACAATACTAAAAATAAATTTGATTTTAATGATATGAGGGTTGATTGGCGTTGGGTGAACAATGATAAAAAAATTATTAAACAAGCCCTCATCGGTTCCGTTCCTGGGCCAAGAGATTCAAGAATTAATAGCAACATAATTGGAGCAACCATTAATAATACACCCAACGAAGTGCGCGAAGCCACTGGTTCTTATACAATAACCGATACTACAGAGCCTAATTGGAATGTAGAACTTTATATAAATGATGTTTTAATAGACTATACGCAAGCAGATGCAGCAGGTTTATATCTCTTTAAAGTGCCTGTTGTATTTGGATTATCAGTTTTAACATTAAAATTTTATGGACCTTTAGGAGAAGTGCGCGAAGAAGAACGTATCGAAAACAATCCTTATACTATTGTACCTATAAAAAAGTTAGAATACTCTTTAACCGCAGGTATTGTTCAAGATACTCTTAAAAGTCGTTTTGGAAAAATGACATTTAATTATGGTATTACCCGCTCATTAACAATAGCTGGAGCTTTGGAGTATTTATCTAGTAATACTACCCAACCCATCAAGCCTATTGTTAGTGCTACCTTTAGACCATTTTCTGCAGTACTTTTAAACGTTGATTATATGCATGAAGAAAGTATAATAGGTTTGCTTAATTACTATATTACAAACAGTGCTTTTTTAAATATTAACTATATCCATTCTACACAAGCAAATAATTCGGCAATGTCTAACCAATTAGGAGTTAAACTTGCAACACCTTTTAAGAATAAATTTTTTTCTGGTTTTACAAGGATCAGCTTCAAACAAAATATATTTAAAGAATTCAATTACAATTCTATCGATTTATCAGTTTCTAGCTCTGTCAATAAGATTAAAATTAATTCAAATTTATTAATAAATTGGACCTCTAAAGAATCTCCGCAAATAAATACTAATTTAGCGCTGTCTTATCGTTTAGCAGGTGGTTTAAGTTTCCAATCTTCAGCAGCATATAATTTCACTACAAACAATTTTAATTTTTTCAATATAAATTTACAAAAAAGAATATCAAAATTAAATTTAAGCTGCTCTTATCAAAGAAATATACAAACTAAAACTAGTAGTATTAATTTAAGTGCCGACTATGCTTTGCCTTTTTCCAATGTTGGGGTTTCTAGTTCTTATAGTGATAATAGCTTAAGTTTTCAGGAAAGTGCTCGGGGTAGTATGGCTTTTGATATAGGTAATACTCCTATACATACAGGAAACAACTCTGCAATTGGTAAAGGAGGTATTTTATTGTATCCCTTTCTTGATTTAAATGCAAATGGTAAATTGGACAGCGGAGAAAAAAAAGTGTTCCTCTCTTCTGTTAAAGTTTCAGGTGCTAAAGCAGTAATTAGTAAAAAAGATTCCATTATTAGACTTTTTGATTTAAATGCTTTTATAAATTATACAGTAGAATTTTCAGACACAAATTTAGATAACATTGCTTGGAGACTTAAGCACAAAACCTATAAAATTCTTGTAGACCCGAACCAATACAAACGGGTATTTATTCCTGTAATTTCTGTTGGAGAAATAAGTGGTATGGTATATTTAGGTTCAAGAGGTCAAGGCCGTGTTAACCTTCAAATTCTTGATGAAAAAGAAAATATAGTAGTAGAAACTTTAAGCGAATTTGATGGGTATTTCAATTACTTAGGCCTAAAACCTGGAAAATATACCGTGCGAATAGACCCCGAACAGTTAAAAAACTTAAATTACAAAGCCCTTCCGAAAGTGCATCAGGTAACGATTAAGGTATCAGAGTATGGAGATATTATAGATGATCTTGATTTTACATTGAGCAAAAAAGCACCCAAAAAACCTACAGAATAAACGTATTTATAGGAACAGATACTGTGTTCGCATACTAGCCAATTAACATGCAGTTATAAAATTATTTTAACAACCCAATAAGTAGTGTAATAAAGATAGGAAAAACCATTAAAATACTGTACCTTAAAAATCTATCATTTAATTATAAAGCAATCATTATCAGAGTTTTATATTAAAATTAGCCAATTAAAATCTTTACATCTTTTAAAATATAAAATAATGAAATCACAACTAAACCTTATCGCAGCAGCTCTTATTTTATTATTTTGTAGCAGTAATACAATACATGCTCAATCTATGGGTATTAGCAATGCCGCTATTACCCCAGACCCTTCTTCTATACTAGAAATGAGAACAACCGAAAAAGGTATTCTAATTCCCAGGATGACCACTGCAGAAAGAGACAACATCTCTTCACCTGCTACTGGACTAATGCTCTACAATACAATTACCAATCAATATAATTTTTATAACGGAAGTGCCTGGGTTTTTTGGGGAAGTGCGGCCTACCTTTCTGCAACTTCTGGCGAAACACTTTCTACGATTTCTACTTCAGATGTTGTAATTACAGACATGACTAAAACTGCATTAGAGGCTGGTACATATTCTGTTCTTTTTAATGGACAAGTAAACATCCCAGCAGCTGATTATACTACTGGTTTTAGTACTGCAGATGCGGCTGCAGACTTAAATTTAATTTATAACGATATTATGGCAATACCTGTAACTGGCACCCATGCACTTACTTTTGGGAGTGGAGAAACGCTTCTTCCTGGAGTGTATGATGTAGCGGGTGCGGCATCAATTGCCGGCACTCTTACGCTAGATGGTAATAATGAAACAAACCCTCTATTCATAATTAGAGCCAATGCAGGAGCATTTAATACAGCGGCTAGTGTTGATGTAATTTTAACAAACGGAGCAACCTCAGAAAATGTTTTTTGGATTGCCGATGGAGCAATTGGTCTCGGTGCTGGTACAAAGATCTCAGGAACCTTATTTTCTAATGGAGCTGCTGTTGCAGGGGGCTCTTCCATAGTAAACGGACGATTATTAACTAAATTAGGAGCAATTTCTTTCGGACAAGGTGCACTTACGGCGCCAACAGGCAACAGTATTGTAGATTTTAGGAGCTTATCTGATTTCATAATATTTACAAGTTCAGGTGGAGTTGCCAATACTGGTGCTTCCGTATATAATGGAGATATTGGAACAGGTGGAGGTGCCATCACAGGCTTTCCAACTGCAAATGTTAATGGAACAATATTTGAATCAGGATCAACTACGGTTGTTACCCCCATTAATCATATGGCTACATTTAGCCTTTATAAAAATGGCGTATTAATTCCTAATACCCGTAGAATAAGAACACATTTAAACAATCCATCAGACATTTCATTACTAGGCATTTCTACAATTGAGGTAGATGACACCATAGACGTGAGATGGAAAATTGATGAACAACCCTCTGATGGCATCGAAATAAGTGTTCTAAATAGAATTTTAACATTGATTAAAGTAGGAAACTAACCAAATGATACTCGTTTAAAATATAAAAATAAAATCCAGCATGAAAAATTTCAAGCAACATAAAATTTTAGGAAGTAACGGGCCTGTCATTCTTCTGGTGCTATTCTTTTTAATCCAAATACTAGAAACGCAGGCACAACAGATTTCCAATAACGGAACTTACATTTCTATTACTACAGGCACTTTCATTGGAATGGATAGCATTACTAATTACAATAGTGCAACACTTGTAAATAATGGAACCTTAACAATTAATAAGTTTAACAATAGCGCAGCAGTTGAGAATAATGAAACCCTAGCCACCACAACTATTAATAATTCTGGAACATTTGAAAATACGAAAACAATAACTGCCACTGATATAGAAAATACCTTAAACTTTGACAATACAGGAACTTTAACTGCTAGTAATAACGTTACCAATTCTGGAACCTTTACAAATGATGGATCTTTTACTGCTGTTGATTTAGAAAACAAGGAAACTTCAACCTTTGACAATACAGGAACTTTAACGGCTACTAATACCGTTACCAACTCTGGAACCTTTACAAATAAAACTGCAGGAACTTTTAATGCTACTAATACCGTTACTAATTCTGGAACCTTTACAAATGAAACTGCAGGAACTTTAACTGCTAGTAATACCGTTACCAATTATGAAACCTTTACAAATGATGGCTCTTTTACTGCTGCAGATTTAGAAAACAAGGAAACTTCAACCTTTGACAATACAGGAACTTTAACGGCTAGTAATACCGTTGCCAACTCTGGAACATTTACAAATAAAACTGCAGGAACTTTAACTGCTACCAATACCATTACTAATTCTGGAACCTTTACAAATGAAACTGCAGGAACTTTAACTGCTACTAATACCGTTACCAATTATAAAACCTTTACAAATGATGGCTCTTTTACTGCTGCAGATTTAGAAAACAAGGAAACTTCAACCTTTGACAATACAGGAACTTTAACGGCTACTAATACCGTTACCAACTCTGGAACCTTTACAAATAAAACTGCAGGAACTTTAGCGGCTACTAATACCGTTACCAATTCTGGAACCTTTACAAATAAAATTGCAGGAACTTTAACTACTACTAATACCGTTACCAATTATGAAACCTTTACAAATGATGGCTCTTTTACTGCTGCAGATTTAGAAAACAAGGAAACTTCAACCTTTGACAATACAGGAACTTTAACGGCTA
>Ga0209302_10000590_pt1 | contig 21066 bp, 15 predicted proteins | sample ArcOceMetagenome_2_FD_187445 | JGI IMG/M metagenome (GOLD analysis project Ga0209302, IMG submission 187445) | Marine eukaryotic phytoplankton communities from Arctic Ocean - Arctic Ocean ARC135M Metagenome (SPAdes) (version 2) | ecosystem: Environmental > Aquatic > Marine > Oceanic | place... | reverse complement strand
CACCTCCCCCCTCTCCACCGCCCCCGCCGCCCCCGCCGCCACCGCCACCGCTTCCCCCGCCGCCGCCGCCTCCCCCCCCTCCCCGGCCTCCGCTGCCGTGGCCGCCCTCATCCGCCAGACCGTTACCGGCACCAAGCCGCCGCCCAACTTCAGCCTGACGGATGAGCAGTTACGGCAGATCACGCAGCTCAAGCCGAGCTCGAGCCGAGCTCAAGCCGAGCTGCGACTGCCTCCCGCCGCCGCCGCCGCACCCGCCGCACCCGCCGTGGCACCGTGCGTGGCCACCTTCGCCGCCGCGCCCTCGCCGCTGTCGTGCGTCGCCCAGGTCTGGCGTGCGGGCGTGGGCGGGAGCGGGCGCGGCGGCACCGCCGCGGGGCCGCCGACGCCGTGCTCGCCCCGGACCGCGGCCCTCCGGAGGTGGAGTCCCGGCTCGGTGCGGCCGCCGACGTCGCCGCGCCGCCGCCGGCGCGCGTCGCTGCCGCCACTCGACGAGCTCGCCGAGGCGGCCATGGCGGCGGCGGCGGCGCACGGCGGCAGCGCCGACGTCGTTGCGATCTCGCTCGAGCTCCTCGACAACCTCCTCGATCTCCCCGCCCCGCCCGCCCTCCCGCACCCCTTCGCCGCAGCACCCGGCGAGGACGCCGCCGCCGCCACTGCCACCACCACCGCCGCCGCCGCCGCCGCCGCCGCCGCCGCCGCCGCCGCGCCGAAGCCGCCGTCGCCGCTCGCGCTCCTGCCAGGCCTCGGCCCCCGCCGGATCTGCGAGACCCTCGCCGCCGTCCGGTTCGCGGCGCAGCGCGCGCCCGCGCCGCACGTGGCGCAGCAGGCATGCCTCGTCTTTGCCTCCGCCCTGCGCCGCTCGCCAGACCTGGTGCTCGCCACGCCACTCCCCGCCATCCTCGCCGCCCGCGACGCGACGGCCGGGGGGCGCCTCACTCCTCCGCCGAGACCTCACTCGCCGGTGGGCGCGATGCTGCTGCCTCCGAGCATTGACGCCGGCGCGCCCGCCGCCGGCGCGCCCGCCGCCGCGCCTCGCCCGCTGTCGCCACCCGCCTTTGACTTTTGGTGGGGCGACGACGACGGCGCGGCCGCGTCTGATGCCATCCACGTCGCTCCGTACGACGACCCGTTTGCAGAGGCCTGTGGCGGCTCCGACGCCAAGCAAGGTGCCGCGGCGGCCGTCGCCACCGCTTCCGTCGCGGCCGAGTGTGCGGCGCCGCGGCCGAGCCTGCGCGCGGCGGCGCTCGAGCTGGCGCGCGGCGCGCTCACACGCTACCCGCACCACCCCAGCCTGAGCGGCGCCGCGTGCGTGCTGCTCCATGCCCTCGCCCACGCCCCCACTGAGGCCGGCGCCGGGGCCGCACCCGGCGCCGCCGCCGCTAGTTGCGGCGGCAGCGCAGGGCGCGCGCGCGCGGCGGAGCTGCTCGAGGCGGGCGCCATGCACGTGGCGCTGCGGGTGTGCGCCACGGCCGACGGCGGCTCGCCCTCGCTCGTGCGCGACGCCGTCGGGCTGCTGCGGTGGCTCGGTGCGGCCGAGCCCGGCTGCGTCGACACCTTTGTGCGCGCGGGAGGCGCGCGCGCGGCGCTGCGCGTCATGGAGCGCCACCGCGCCGACGCCGATCTCCAGGAGGCGAGCTGCGCGCTCCTCACCTCCGCCGCCCTCGCCGCCGCCGCCGCGCCGGCCGACCTCGCCGCGGAGGCGCGCCGCGCCGAGGCGCGCACCGCCGCCGCCGCCACGCGCATGGGCGGCGCCGGTGCCGCGGGCGCCGCGGGCGCCGCGGGTGGTGCCCGTGCTGGCCCAGGCAGCGCCGCGGCGCGCCGCGCCGCCGCGACGCCGCCGTCGCCGGGCGCCGCCACGGCGCCCGCGCTTCTAGGGCTGCCGGTGGGCGTTCTGCTGGCGGCGCTGCAGCACGCGGCGACCGACCCGGCGATGCGTCGCGACGCGCGGCTGCAGCTGCAGCTACTCGCGCTCGCGCGCGCGCTCGCAGCCGCGCCGCGCGCCGCTCGCGCGCTGTGCGAGCCGCCCGTGCTGGGGCTGCTCGGTGACGCCATGGGGCGGCACGCCTTCTCCGACCAGGGCGGCCGCCTCGGCGCCGTGGGCGTCGCCTCGCTCATCGGCCTCGCCTCGTGGCGCGGCGGCGGCCCAGCCGGTCCCGGCGGCCCCGGCGGTGGCCCGGGCGGCGGCCCGGGCGGCGGGCGCGGCGGCGGCCCCGCCCTCTCGCTCGCGTCGCGCCACCTCGAGCACTGCTGCGCGGCGCTCGCCAGCTTGCTCGCCTCCTGCGCCGCGAGCAGCTCGGGGCAGGGGGCCCACCAGGGGCCCAAGCAGCTCGACGCGGTGACGCGCCACGGGCTGCTGCCGCTCGCGCTCTACAGCCTGCGCCGCGGCCTCGTGCTCGGCGAACCCGCCCTGCAGCTCGCCGCCCTCGACGCGCTGCGCCTCGCCGCAGGCTGTGCCTCGCTGCTGCCCGCGCTGCTCTCGGGCGGCGCGGCGGCCACGCTGGAGGCAGTGCTGCAGACCGCCGCCGCCGCCGGCGCCGCCGCGGGCGCGCAGCGCGCGCGCAACCGCGCCGCCGACCATCGCATCATTGGCGTCGGCGGCGGCGTCGGCGGCGGATGCGGCGTCGGCGGCGCGCAGGCGGCGGTGGCGGCGGGCGCGGCGGGTGCGCCGCGCGCCACTCATTTGAGCCCGGCCGAGGCCGTCGCCCACGCTGCGGCCGACGCTGTGATCGCCATGCTCGCCCCGCCGCTGCACCGGCTGCTGCTGATGCGCCACGTGGCCGAGGGCGGCTCGCGCGGCGCCGCCACACTCCGTGCGCTGCTGCGGTGCGTCGACCTGGTGAGCGCACACCTAACCCCAAACCCAAACCCAAACCCAACACCAAACCCAGCCCAAACCAAGCCCAGCCCCAGCCCGAGCCCGAGCCCGAGCCCCAGCCCCAGCCCCAACCCCAACCCCAATCCCAACCCCACCCCCAACCCCAACCCCACCCCCAACCCCAACCCCACCCCCAACCCCAACCCCGACCCCAACCGGAACCCCAACCAGGTGAGCGCGCACGAGGCTGTCGCCGCGCAGGAGGCGGTCGGCGTGGCCGTGCTCATCAACGGTGCCGGGCACGAGGCCACCGCGGCCTTCGCAGAGGCCACGCCACTGCACGAGGACTGCTTCTTACTGCCGTTACCCACGCTCTCGCCCTCGCTCCCGCGCCTCCTCGCCACCGCCGCCGCCGCCACCACCGCCACCACCGCCACCGCCGCTGCCGCCTCCGCCGTCGCACCTACCGCCGCCGTCCCACCCGCGGCCGTGGACGTGGGCGCGGGCGTGAGCGGTGCGATGGCGCGCCTCACGCTGTGGCAGGGCACGCCGCTCACGCCGTCGCCGACCGAGCCGTGCGCGGGCGCGGCGCGCGAGGGCGCGGCGTCGCTCTCGCTGCTGCCTGAGGACCTTGCGTCACTCGTCATGGCGCGGCTCCTGCCATCTAATATCACTCCCTAGCCCTAACCCTAATTATAATCCTGACCCTGACCCTGACCCACCCTGGCCCTAACCCCAACCCTAACCCTAACCAGGCGCGGCTGCTCGACGAGGACGTGCGCGCCGCCTGCGCGCTCGCCGCCGCGTCACGCGCGCTCCGCCGGCTGCAGCGCGCCGCGTGGCTTGACGCGCCGCGCCTGCACCTCGCCGACGCGGCGGGCGCCGAGCTCGCAGCCGGCGTGCTCTCGGCGGCGCGGCTGCTGCGCGCGCTGCGATCTCCCCCCATTGAGATTAGCCTCGCCGGCGTGGGCGGCCTGCGCGCCGCCGCGCTCGCCTCCCTACTCGAGGCCTGCTCCGCCTCCTCCGCCCCATTCGCCTCCTCCGCCCCCTCCGCCCCCTCCGCCCCCTCCGCCACTCACGGCCCCGCTACCGGCGGTAGTGCGGCCGGTGGCACGGGCGGCTCCGCGCTACTCTCGCTCGACCTCTCACGCTGCGCCGCCCTCGAGGCCGAGGCGTGCGACCTCATCGCCTTGCACGCGCCGCGCCTGCGCCACCTCGGCCTCGCCGGCGTGGCCGCCGTCGACGACGCCGCCGTCGGCCGGCTGGCGCGCGCCTGCGCCCACCTCGGCAGCATAGACCTCAGCGCGTGCCCCAAGGTGGGCGACGGCGCGCTGCGCGCGCTCGCGGCGCGCGGCGGCGCATCGCAGCTGCACACGCTGCACCTCTTCCTCTGCACCGGCGTGAGCGGAGCGGGCGTCGCCGCCGTCGGCCGCGGCTGCCCGCGCCTCACCACGCTCGATCTCACAGGCTCGGGCGGCGCGACGGACGAGGCGCTATTCAGCCTGCGCAACCTGCGCGCGCTCGGCGTGGGCGGCTCGGAGCGCGTCTCGGACGAGGGCGTGCTCGCCCTCGTCTCGAGCTGCCCTGACCTCGAGACCCTCGTGCTCACTAATACGGCGCGCGTCTCCGCCGCCAGCGTCGATCCCCTGCTGCAGTGCTGCCCGCGGCTGCGGCTGGCGCTCTTCGCGGGCGCCTCCCGCCTGCCCGGCGGGCGGGACGTGTGGAGGGGTCTGCCTCTGAGGGAGTGTTGAGGCTGGTCAGACAGACAGACAGACAGACAAGCACTGCAGGCAGAGAAATGCGCGGCCTAAGCCGCGGACGACCGTGAAGATCGTCTGCGGACTGACACACACCTACCCGTCACCAAACGCCGGGCGCCGGGGCCACCCCCCACGTTCGTGTTGGCCTTTATCGGCGGCACCGCACGGCTTCTTTCCTACTAGCGTGTATACAAATATACAAAGTAAGTACTTAGACTGGGTTCCGTTGAGGTTAAATTACTTTACGGCTTTATACTAAAGTGCCGGAAGCGTAAGCTGAGATCTTTTTTAATTGACACCTCGCAAAATCGACGACCCACACACGGGTAAGACCCCCATGAAAACGTGTCCAGCCGAAGAATGCGTTTGCTTTCCCTTCGCGCGAATTGTCGCTTCAGGTTCGAGCCGTTGTAGTTCTCAGCCTCCCAACACTAGGAGAGTAGGCTCCGGCAAGCTGCACCGCACGAGCACATGCGTGTGTCGTCAGTTTATGGAGCGGCTTGACGGGCACGGTGCATGGGTGAGAGGAGTGGTGGGCGGAGTGCGCACCAAACTGGTTTTGCATCACCAGCACCTGTCACGAGGCTTGCTCAGAGACGCGCGGCACCTTCGACTCGTCCAGCGCGTCCTCTTCCTTCACCCCGGGCTTATTCCGCTTGCGCTTGAGCGGCTGGAGATGGGGGAGGGCAAGGCTCATCGGGAGGACCATCTCGTCCAAACCTGCAGGCACTCCAAACGTCGCAGCAGTTAGACACGAGGCGCCAAAAGGGAGAGGGGCACACATGGAAGGGCGTGTGGGGGCCAGGCGCACCCACGCTTTGGCAGGCATCGATCATGTGCTGTCCCGAGACGGAGGCGCGCCCCGCCTCGCGCGCCTGGCTGTTGGCCTCGCTCATGATGAAGCAGATGAACTCGGTCGCGCACTCCTGCACCAGCCTCTTTGCGTCGTTGGATATCTTGGCGTACCCGACGTCGGCCAGCTCGCTGGCCATGATCTTAGCGATGCACGCAATAGGCAACTGGTGCGGGGGGGGGTGGACGCGCGGCACGATCAATAGGAGGCGCCAGGCGCGGCGTGCGGGTGCAGGTGCAGCAGCAACTAACCTGCTGTGCTTCCTTGGTCAAACCGAGGGGATCCCGCTCCAGCTTCTGCTTGCACTGGGATTGTTCAACGCCGTGCGGGTGCGGCTCCGTACACGGCTGCTCGCGCGTGTCGTCGGCCGCGCCGCCGGTCAATACGAGGCCCTCAGGCTCGACGGCCGCCATGCCCTTCCTTACGAGGAGCGAGCTTCTCGTCGTATTTTTGCCCCAGGCATGTAGCGCTATTCGCACGTAGCGGTTGCGCGATCGCGAAGCGACGCAAAAATTCTTGCAATAAGATAAATAGATAGAAACCCACAATCTATCTATCTATCTATTGCAATAAGTAAATGAACGCTGCAAAAACGAACCCGACAGATAAAAGATATCTTATAAGAGAGATAAGATATATCTTATACAATGGAGGGATGTCCGCATAAAACGACGGTTCTATTTCGCGACTTCTTCATCTCGTGGCAGATTTTTGTGGACAAAAACAGTGACCGCCAATCCAGGCTGTCCTTTCTGTAAAGGCCTTCCGCTGCCCACAGTTTTCCCGTCACGGATAGACGTCCTCTGATCTCGTTGTCTTATTCTCACCCCCTCGTGGGGTATTAATCAGTGGGAAATTGGCGGCTGCGGCAGGCTGCACAGGCTGCAAAGGCTGCGGCAGGAGATAAGATAAGATTAGATTGTTGGGTTATCTTCTTAACTGCGGCAGGCGCCCACCCGAGCCCCGGTCAGAGTCCGCCACTTGGCCGCTCGCGCGACACTGGCTGCACGCCGACCACGTTCGGCGACGTTCGGCGACCCAGCCATGTCAGCTGCCGTGCAGCTGGCCGAGCAGGTGGCGGCGCGCCTGATGGCGCGTGCTGGCGACTGGCCTCTCGCGAGCCCAGACTCGCTCACTGCCGCCCAAACCTTCCAGACCATGTTGCAGGCCACGGACGGATCCGCCGAAGCCGCGGCCTACTGCAGTGCGTTCTCGGACGTCGGGTGCGTGAGGGCCGTGGTGGCGGTGCTGGAGGAGACCTCCGAGCACATAGGCCGGGTGGCGAGGACCATCGCGCCCTACGGCTTCGGCACCAACATGAGTATGACACCTGAGGTGCGCGGCGGACGCTCGTGCTCGTGCTCTTGGCTAGAGGAGGGGTTCGGTAAACCAAGCCCTAACCCTGACCACTGACCCTGGCGCTACCCCTAACCAGGTGCGGCGGATGCTCATGCTCGCCGACGTACAGACAATGGGCGTGACGCTGCTGAGCAACTTCGCCGCGGTCGGCGAGGGCAGCCGCCCCGGCGCTGGGGCCGGCGGCATACCGGAGGAGCTGCGCGTGTCCAAGGCGGTGGCCAGCGTCGTGCGAAGCATAGGCCTGTACCCCGAGAGCCCCGAGCACGTGGACGCCTGCCTCGCCGCGCTCTCGCAGCTCCTGCCGCTCGACCCGGCGGCCGTGCTCACCACTGGCGCCGTGCCCGCGCTAGTCGCGGCGATGGAGTCTGAGAACGCGACACCGTGGCAGCTCTACCTCGGCGCGCGCGCGCTCGCGCGCTTCGCTGAGCAGGGTGCCGCCGAGCGGCAGGCGCTGTGCGACGGCGGCGGGCGGGAGGCGCTGCTCTGCGCGTGCCGCGCGCCGCCGGGCGCGCCCGACTGTGGCGCGGAGTGGGGCGTGCACGACGTGCCGGCCAAGCTGCAGGGCGTCGCGCGCGCGACGCTCGCCAGCCTCGCGGGCAGCGGGGCGGGCGGGGCGGGCGGGGCGGGCGGGGCGGGCGGGTCGGGCGGCGGCTTCGGCGGGCGGGCTGCCGACGGCACGCTCGGCGTCGGACTCTTCGTGCTGCACGACGCCGTGGTCATGGCCGAGCTCGAGCACGACGCAACGGAGCTGGCACCCGAGCTTAACGGCGGCCTGGGCGTCGTCGTCGGCGCGGGCGAGCACGGCATCGGGCCCGAGCCTGGTGGCAGCGGCGAGCACGGGGTCACACACGGGGTCAAGGTCGCCTTCCCCCTCGGGCGGCGCGGCGAGGTCGTGCGCGTAAAGCCTGCCAACTTGCGCCTCAAGCTCCAGGAGGAAGCGGCGGCAGGGGCGCCCGCTTAGGCAGTGAAAATCTGCTCGTTACACACACACGAACGTTCCAAGATGCACCGTGTGAAACAAGAAGAGCGGTTGGCCCTAGCTGGTCGTTGTCCAAGGGCAAGGCTAATTCTCACATAATCTACGCCCCCCTCCGCGCGGCCCTGGTTATCACCCTCCCTCGGGCCCGCGGCGGCCTTGTGAAGGCGGGGGGCGGGGGGCGGCGGGCGGGGGTAATATACCAAAAGAAAGATGGTGACAAGGGGGGAGTAAAGCGGAAGTCGATCGGTCCTCGTCGTCGCTCCCCGCCAGCCTCGGCACGTCTCTAAACTGTTTCTCACGGGAGAGGGGGGATGGCGCCGCGTGAGCGCGTGTCACGTCAGGTGTCCCGGACCCGCATGTGTGTGCTCAAAAGCCAAATCGCGTCCCTCGGCACGTGACGGCACCACTGCGCCCCTCGACCACCAGAGGCGCTTCGTGCGAACTTGCTCGATAGGTGGGCTGCGCTGCCAGGTGGTCACCCAACTCAACCCAGCAGTCGATCGTTTCCTTACAGACGGGGCAGTCCGCGCGCACGCAGTGTCCTGACGCACGAACCGACATCCGGACCACACAAGGGCGACAGCAGACGGCGTGGCCGCACCCGAAGCGCACTTCGCGGTCCGCCTCCCAGCACACAACGCACGTCCGGTCGTGCTCCGTGGGTGTTTTTGTTGCAGCCGCAGCATTGAACAGATTCTTTGACGTGTCGATGATAGCATCTGGCCAGCATGCGTTGAGCAAGCAGCTCTTCGTTCGCTCGCTCTGTATCCGGCTAGCGACAGTTGGGAGGTTCAATGTCGTAGCGGCAAGCTCGTCAGTGAGGTAGTTTACCGCGGCCATGGTTCAATACAGACGTGAGCACCGATTGGGTCAGCTGTCAGACGTCAGCCCCATGATCAAAACGTGGCCAGCACAGCGCGTCGTGGAGGAGGCGTCAATGGCTCGAGCGCGACGAAAGGTCGTGCTCGAACCAGCGCCCCCGCTCGAGAGCCTGGTGCCGGCCGGCACTGCCAACTCCAGCTACCTGCAGATGGACGCTGACCCGCTCGTGCAGTCTGACTCGACGGCGGTCAAGTGGCAGCACGGCCTCACACTCCCGGTCTATGCCACGTGTGTGCAGCAATCCTGTGCTCCGCCTGCGCCCGGCCTCAGCCGGTACCTCCCCATGACGGGGGACGCGCGAGCGCCGGTGCTGCCGTCGCTCTTTCTGCCTGGTTTCCCCAAGAGCGCGACCACGTGGCTCTTCAACTGTATGCTCGCCAGCTTCGCGCCCTCGCGAGTCGGCTGCGGCACTCTCGCCGCCAACTGGACCGCCGCCGCGTGTGGCCGGCGCTTCTTGCTGACGGCACTACGAAGCGACCCGTTCGGCCAGCTGCAATCGACTAAGGAGACCTTCTACTTCGGCGGCACCCTGGGCGCCAGCCTGTACGAGGAGGGGCTGCTCAGCTTGCACGGACCTGACCCGCGGCCACCATCACTTCACGCGCTTCCGTCGCTCTGGCCGTGGGAGGAGGCGGCGGCGCGACTGCTGGAGACGCGACGCGCGCGGCGCGGCCCGATGCGCGCGGGGCGGTTGCGCGAGGCGACGCGGCGCATGGGCGCGCTGTGTCCTGCGGAGGGTGCGGCGGCGGTGGCGCCCCAGGCCTGCCTCCACCACAGCGGCGCCAGCGCGAGCGGCGTAGCCGGCGCGATCGGCGTAGCCGGCGCGGCCGGCGCGGCCGGCGCGGCCAGCGCGGCCGGGGCGGCCAGCGCATTGGGCGCAGCGGCGGGCGCTGCGGATGCAGCGAGGCAGTGCGCGGCAGCCACTGGCCAGTGCAGCGGTCGTCCTAAGCGGAAGTCGTGCAGCTGCAGCGCGCGTGGCGTGGGGGGGCTGCGCACTGACCGGCTCGAAGGCGTCGGCGCCAACAGCTGCTCCCACCCCGCGTGCGAGCGGATCGCGCGAGCCCACCCGACCGACAGCAAGCCCTTCTACTGTAACTGGGACCCCGAGCTGCACAGCTCGCTCAACAGGAGCGATGCCTACTGTGTGCACTCCCTGCTACCGTGGGCCACCGAGTCGGAGCTCGACCTCACCGTAAGCAAGCCCCACGCCCAACCGCACCTGCAACCCTAGGCGCCGGGGGCTGCAACCTCAGGTGCTGGAGGCTGCAGCCCTAGTTGTTCCGCCTGTACCCTACGCGCCGTCTGTAACCCTATGCCAGGTGGGTGACTTCACCCCCAACTACCTGTGCAACGCCGACGCGATGGCTCGGATCCGCAACACGGCCACGGAGCCGTCGCGTTACCGCTTCGTGGTCGTGGTGCGGGAGCCTGTGGCGCGTGCCTTTAGCGAGTGGCGGAGTGACTGGCCGCCATTCGAACCAACCTGAGAGCTGCCGACCCCGATTCTGCGGATGCATTGACTGCTCCCGTGCTTGCCCCGCCTCCCCTCTCAGTGTTCGCGCTCAAGTACAAGTGGGAGCGCGACAGCAACTTCAGCTCGGCGATGGCGCGTGCAGCTGCGCGGCTGCGCAAGTGCGACACCAAGCTCTACGCGGAGGACCCTCACCCTCACCCCAACCCTAACCCTAACCCTAACCCTAACCCTAGCCCTAGCCCTAGCCCTAGCCCTAGCCCTAGCCCCAACCCCAACCCTAACCCTAACCCTAACCCTAACCCTAACCCTAACCCTAACCCTAACCCTAACCCTAACCCTAACCCTAACCCTAACCCTACCCTCTAACCAGGTGCGAGCCCAAGCTCTACGGTGCGCCGCACTTGCTGCGCTCACTGCCCACCAAACTGCTCGCTCGCTACCTACGCAAGTGCTTTGGCGGCGGCAGAGCGATGCAGTGCCTCGCCACCCCACTCTAACCCTGACCCTGACCCCAACCCTAGCCCTAGCCCTAGCCCTAGCCCTAGCCCTAGCCCTAGCCCTGACCCTGAGCCTGAACCCAACCCTAACCCCTACCCTAACTCTACCCCTACCCCTAACCAGGTACCTCGCCACCTCGCTCTACGCGGTGTGCATAGAGCACGCCTTCCGCCTCTTCCGCCCCGAGCAGTTCCTCTTCCTTCGGTACGAGGACACGCGCCGCTAACCCGAACCCGAACTCGAACCCGAACCCGAACCCGAACCCGAACCCGAACCCGAACTCCTAACCCGAACCCGAACCCGAACTCCTAACATGCACATGACATGCACATGCACATGCACATGCACATGCACATGCACATGCACATGCACATGCACATGCACATGCACATGTGCATGCACAACACAGTCATGCGCATGTGCATGTGCATGTGCATGTGCATGTGCATGTGCATGCACCCCAGGTACGAGGACATGCGCCGCATGGCGCCGCGCTCTCTCGTCCGGCTGCTGGCCCAGTTCACCGGCCTCGGCGGCGAGCTACCAGATGAGCTCACGGAGGAGGTGGTGGGCACGCTGGGCATGGCGGCACTCCGGGTCGAGTGCGAGAAGCGGGGGCTGAAGAGCAGGCGGGGCACCGAGCAGGAGCTCAGGGCGTGGCTGGTGGCGGCGCTCGCTGCCGCGCCCAGTGGAGAGTCGGCGCGCAGGTGCACTCCGTCGCACACGAAGCACCAAACGAAGCGGTCAGCACAGGCGCCGGAGCAGCTCGTGGCTGCCGTGGCGCCTCTGCGCCGCCTCTTCGAGCCGTACAACCGCAGGCTCGCCGAGCTGGTGCATCCGGCATTCCGCTGGTCGGCGGGGGACCTATCGCAGCGTACAGCCACGAGCACGCGGTCATAGTTTAGGGGGCGTGTGGCGCAGGACACATCAGGAGATATACACACTTACGGCTTTATGCTTTCATAGGCTTTAGTTACCCTAATGGTAAAGGTTGTATTCTCGGGTTGTCGTGTGTGAAATCAGAAAAATCGAGGTTTATTATACACGCCCGTCGCCTGAGAGTAAATCTGGGCGGGGAATTCACCAAAATAACAGGTTTGGGAGCGGTTCTATGTCGCCATTTCGAGAAATCGCGCGGTTTTAACGCCCCACAGCCAGAATCGCCAACCCGCACATCGCGCGCGAAAGCGGCACTCAACGGCCCGGTTACGGACCGACGCGCGTCCTTCACGCGACGGTTCCGAGCAGTCCGGGTCCGGTACGCAAGCATACGGCCAAATTTGAGCCCGCCGCGTGGAGTTGCGTTGGGCCCAAATGACGAGCGGTTCCGGAGCCCCAAAACGCGTTTTGAGTGAGGGAACAATCACATTCAAACGTTTACGGCCGAATTGAGTACCTAGATCGCCGAGCCAGGCTCTGAAACCAAAAATATTCGGAATCTACCCAAAACACAATTCCTTTGGTGTGGGCTCTGCCAGCCCTTCTAAACACGCCCCTCTAAGAGAAAACCCGAGAATACAACCTTAAAGCGTATTAGCCGTACTAACAACACAGCGCGTGGGGCGCTCATCAGCGCTGCCTTTTTTTTATTTTTTGGGGGGCAAAGGGATGCGCTCAAGTGTCAAGATAGGCCCTAGATAGGCCCCAGCATCCATGGTGATTGTGTAAGTTAACCTCTACAACCTAAAGCTAAACACATGTGTGGCTCTCTTGTCCACAGTTTGGAAAGTGCTTTGCAGTGTCAGGGGGCCGCAGCTGGGAGTTGAGAGAAAAAGCTACACGCTGGACCTAAGGGCAGCACTTTTTCTGGCGCATGGCGGCACGGCAGCCACCTGGGCCACTTCACTGCAGCATCAACATCTTATCTGCTCTCCTTGAGCTGCAGCCTGTTCCTGCATCCTGGTGAAGGAGACCCATCTCTGGTACATCTCTGGGGCTCCTGCCACTCACCAGGCATCAGCACACCTGCTTTTGGCCATGTCTTGCCCTCAGTGGCCCTGCGCCCCTTTTCGGCGTGTTGCACCGCCAAAACCCATGGGTTTTCTTGAATCTTGTCGCAACCATCGTCGCTCCTGCACGGTATGGGTGTCAGGGGTGGACTGGGAGTGAATGCTTTCAGGCAGCTGCACCTAAATATCAAGTCCAACCTGGTGCCTTCCCCCTTTTGCTCGGTCGCACTCGCAGAACGTGACGAACTCTGTCAGTGCGCGCCTGGAGAGGGTAAAGGAGCAGATGAAGCTCATAGGGTGCGCATGGGAACAAGCAGGCATGGTGCGTACCGTATTGCCTCGCGCGGCAACTTTCCGTTGTGCGCAAAGCCGTACTCTTTACGGTACGGTAAAGTACAGTATCGGTCGGGGTGTAGAGGCCCGGGGCCGCATAAAAAAGGGTGTCATGCTTTCTAGATTTGGCTTTTCATTTGATCCCTGAGGCGTCGATAAGCGTTAAGCCATAAGGGGGGGCGGTTCTAGCGCGTACCTACGGGTAATCGCGATTAACTCTATGAATATACGGTCGAGACACACGCACGCACGCACGCACACACGCACACACGCACACACGCACACACGCACACAGTATAAATTTACGCCGATATAAATTTACGCCGCACACGCGCCTCACGTGCCACACAGTCGCACACGAGACACGTCTGCTCTCTCGTGGTCGCCCAAGGTCGGGCGCGTCTGCGTGTCTGGGCCGTCGGTGCTACGGTGGGCGCGTGCCCGCGTCTGAGAGAGTACTACCTCCGTCCAGTGAAAGATTGCCACTCGCGATTTCTCGAAAACGGCTGGGCGAACACCTATTTTTGAGGCCATAATCGTGATATACGACCAAATTTGGGTCTAGAACAGTGTCTCTAAGACTTGCGTGCACGTTCCATACTTTCTCCCCCTCTCGCGCGCTGCTGACGGCGATGGCGGGACCTCCCGTCCCAAGGCCACGGCTCGTCTCCAGCAGCTTTGAATCAGATGCCACGCTGTACGGCATATGAGTGTGCCTCAATAGTGCCAGGACAGTTCTCCTTTGGGCCGGATTTTGATGCTGAGCTACCAGCCGTGCCGGCTCCTCAACATGTGATGTTGCACCCGCACCAGTTGCACATATCGACCAGCAGAGAGCTGCTAGCGTATCCATGAAGGCCATGTGCTTCAACAAGGACAGTGAAACCCCAGGAGAGCAACCAGAAGCCGCATGATCGAGCTGACAGTCCGCATTGCGTCTGCCGCCACGACGCCACGGTGTGCATGCATCTGTGGGCAGGTATTGTGAGCATGTCAGGCAGTGTTGCTGCCTCTCAAGCACCTGGCGTATAGGCCCAGCTCATATAGCAAGCACTGTGATGAGGAGGCTGCTTGTGGACAGTGTTTGACGAGGTCTGAGTGGCTTCCTCTGAGGTCTGAGTGACGGGTGGTCGGGGGTGCATATGGGTCGATTTTGCGGGGGTCGCTCTGGGTCAGGTGTGGGTTTTGAATTAAAAAAAATCACTGTAGGTCCTTGAGCTCTATCCATATACTCTACAATCACACCCCAGCAGCGCCTCTAAGGCCGCACCCTGAGCTATGCTGCGGACTGGCAATCTTTCTAAAAGTCTTTCACTGGACGGGGAGGTAGTAAAGTCTTTAAAGTACCCGAAAGAAACACTGTACACTCTGAGACACGATATAAGGAATCTCAAACTCGACTTTTATAACCCAAACCTAGAGCAACTTTCCTACATCGCAAATATAGTGTGTAGACCCCTTGAGAGCGCGTGTCCTAAATACCGGTATCACCCCATGAGAGTGTGCCTCCGACGGCTGAACTTCATTTTAGTCAGTCCATGCCACCACCATCGTCTTCGCCGGCATCGTCGTCAATATCAAGGTCGACACCCTTGCCCACCTCCCGTGCGTCTACAGCTCCCTCGCCCAAGCGCAAGGCGGCGTTCGCCTCGAAGTAGAGCCTGACTGCCGCCGTGTAGAAGGCAGGGTAGATCGGGGGGACGACGATGCAGACCACGGTGAGCGGCATCAAGCAGGTGACGAAGCCGTGTGTCGGCACGGCGAGGAACCCACCAAGGGCCACCACCCACACGATGGCGAAGAGCATCCAGGTGGTCGTCGTCGCAATAAAGGAGACGATGTTCGTGTCGGCCAAAAAGACGAGCTTACTCATGACCTGCGGAGCGTGGCGGCGGTGGGTCGATTGGGGGAAGTACGGGGCAGAGGCCGACGGGACCGGCAGCCCCGAGGGGCAGGGGGGGGCGCGGGGCGGGGCACGGGGCGGGGGGGGCGAGGGGTCCAGCAGCGGTGGGTGACCGAAGGGAGCGAGTGGCACAGCAGCCTAAGGGGTGTCGCTACGTGGGGGGGGGGTCGCTTACCTACGTGGGGGGTAGGGTGGCGGCGCACCGACGGCAGTGCGTTGACCAGCAGCTGCCGCATGAAGACCGAGTTGATCATGATGCTCAGCGCGAGGGTCTCGGCGAAGATATTGAGGGAGTAGGCCACCCACATGACGATGCCGGTCTCGTCCGCGCCGATGGACTCGACGGCGGCTGGGCTGGGTCTCCACCCTCTCGGTCGGCCGATGTTGGTGCGGTGCGTCGCCACAAAACAGAGCGAGGCCATGAGGCTGAAGCCCTGCACGACCATGGTGGCGTTCGTAACGCAAACTGAGCCGGCGTACGCCGATTTCGCGAACTCCATCTCAGAGACGTTATTGTCGCCATCGGTGTCGAAGCGTGCGATCGATATGAGCACCTGTATGCGCTCAAGCCCTCCGATCACTATGATCGAGCGGGAGAACGCGCGTCGCCTCTTCATAAGCCGATCGAAGACAGGAATGTACTCCATGAGGAGGTCAATTGGTTTGCGGAAGTTGAAGATCAGCATTCCAAACATGAGGGTTTCCCAGTAGGTCATTGTTTCTGGTAGCATCGTCGAGCAGAACGTGGCGAGTTCGACGCGCGCGGCGCGAGCCATTGTCGACACCTCCTCAAGAGTCCCCACCGACTTGTTTTGCGTCGCTCCTCCAGTGAGCTTCAGGCTGGGGTTTTTACTCAGCTGGAACTGGGTGCTCCCGTCGCCCGCCGAGCCCTTCGATGACGTCTTCATCAGACTCGACCCCGCGGTGGCTTCTCCGGGGCTGCCTGGTTGTATTTCTGTTGCTCCGATCTGTGTCAGCGGTATGTCGAAGATGTCAAAGTCGGCTCGTAGCATGGCGGCATTGGTCGCCTGCTGCGCTATGCTGACGGTGCGTAGAGTGCGCTGCCTTCGCTTCGGTGAAGCAGGATTGGAGGGGGCAGCAGGAGCGCCAGCATTGCCCAGGGAATCTTCCCGATCCCCGGTTTTCCCAGTCGCATCCTGGACCCGTCTAGGGGCCGGGGAGCTTGGCTCTGCCCTGGACGCGGCCTCGGGCCCCAGCGTCGGCATAGAGTGCTTGGAGGAAGCAATGTCGCCTGGGGACACCACCGACCCAGACTCTCTCTGCCGACGGTGTTCTCTTTTCTTCGGCGGTCGCTGGGGGCCGGGGGTTTCCATCTGCGTTCCGGGCGTCACCGCACAACCGCACTCACTGCCGGCGTGACTGCTGACGTGACTGCTACCAGCCGCCATGCCCACCCCCGGTAGCGGGGTGGGCTTGTATGCGACCCGCCTGCAGTCGGGACTCTTTACTACTTGCCCTTAGTCGGGAGCCCAATCGGTCCAGATATCGTACGCGCCAGACAAGGTTTTATATGAGCGTCCGACATTTAATACCCCTGCTCCACAGTTGTGGGCGTTCAGATGGCGCTTGTCCCCGATGCCTTTTCTCGTTGCACCCGCGGCCAGCGGGGGGTGTACAGTTTCCGGCTACACCAAACGCCTTCCCAACTGGACGAGGCCATTGGACCGCGTGGCGAGCCGACCGCCTTCCCAGTAGGCCGGCGCCACCTGCGTGTGGAGCTGCTGCGAGCCACCCACGCCAATGAGCCTCCCCTGGTCACCGGAGACACTGTGCACATCCACTACGCGTGTCGGCTCGCGAGCACGGGCGGCTGTGTCGACTCCTCACGCTCGAAGGTTGGTACAGCGCGCGCGCCGCTAAGTGTCGTGCTAGGTTCTCGTGCCGTCGTCGAGGGCATGGAGGCAGGGCTGCTAGTGCTTGGCCTCGGTGCTCTGGCCCGCTTGCACGTGCCGCATCACCTGGCGTACGGTGCGCGCGGCGCCGGTATCATCCCGCCGTGCGCGGCCCTTGTCTTCGAGGTTGAGGTGCTCGGCGTCAACACCCGGCGCCTACCCGGCCTGCCACCCAGGTGCGTGCGGGCGCTGCTCGCGCGGCCCGTCTCTTCCGCGGCAGATGAGCCGTTCGATTCGACACGGCCTGTAACTTCCGTGTCGGAGGAGGAGACGGAGGAGGACGAGGGCGAGGGCGAGGACGAGCAGGACGAGGACGCGACCGTGGCGGCGGCGGAGGCGGAGCTGATGAGGGCCGCCGCCCGCAGCCCCACAGCCGCCTCGGACGTTTTCAGGCGGCGGTGTGTCCCGCCCACGTGGCCCACAGCATGGGTGCGGCAGCTGCGCTCGTCACTGCCGCTGCCTACCGCCGAGTCCGAGCACTGCTTCCGCCTCATCGATGCGTTGGCCGCGGCGGACTGCGCGAGCAGGGTGGCGCTGCTGGAGGGCGGGGCGCCGCCGTGGGCCCAAGCACTGCCGCACGCGCCGCACGGCACGAGGTGGGATGGGCGCACGCCGCTCGTGCTCACGGGTGCGCGGGAGTGCTGGCGGCCGTCCAACTGGGGCTGGCGCTTCTGGACAGGGCGGTGCGGTGACGATCTTGTACTATCAAAGCAGCGCGCACCCATCTTCGACAGCGACCGCGGCCCGCAGACGCTGGTTGCAGAGTCGTCACTGCGAGAGTACGTGCGCTACGCGCGGCGCGCGGATCGCCGCGCAGCCCCGATCCTCCCGATCATGTACATGAACGGTGGAGTGAGGACTACTAGATGACTACCCCTCTCACACCGAGGCCTGCATGCGTGCAGCAGCCTGCAACCCCGTGCGTGCAGCCTGCAACCCCGTGCGTGCAGCCTGCAACCCCGTGCGTGCAGCCTGTGACCCCGTGCGTGCATCCTGCAACCCTGTGTGTCCCAGGGCTGGACGTGTTCGAGATGCACCCCGAGCTGTGGGACGATGGCGTCGACCAGCTGCCGGGCAGCATCGACAACCTCACGCGGCAAACCTACGAGCAGCTCCACGCGGCGGCGGGGCTGGGCGCGGAGGCGGTGGAAGCGCGCGTAAGGAGTCTGGTCAAGCTCTTCATCGGCCCATGCGGTGCCGTGACGCGCATGCACCAGGCCAGCATATACACATGCACATGCACAACCATGCAGCACCCAAGGCATGCATGCAGCATCCAAGACTTGCGCGCTCCAGGACAACCTCTTTACTACATGCCCTTAGGACAACTGCCGCGCACACGCCTGGCTCCATCAGCTCGCAGGGAGGAAGCTCTACGTGCTATGTGCGCCCGAGGACGAGGCGTGTGTACGCGGCATGGAGCCTCTAGACGCGGCGCAGCGGCGGCGCAGCGGCGCGCGCCTCTTCGCGACTGTGCTGCAGGTGCAGGAGAGTATGTGCATGTGCAGTGCATGTGCAGTGCATGTGCATGTGCATGTGCATGTGCATGTGCATGTGCATGCACTGCGCTACACATGCGCTACACATGCGCTACACATGCACATGCACTGCACAGCCGGGCGAGACACTCGTCGTGCCGGAGGGCTGGTGGCACTACGCGGCCTCGCTCACGCCTTCAATCACACTCATGTGCATCCTCCTAACCGCCCCCACATCCAACTACGTCCATGTAAACCCCGTGCACCCTCTTGCACCCCCTCACCTCCTTATCACCTCCTCACACCCCTTATTATCCTTCCCCCACACACTCCTTAGGTGCAACTTCTACGACCAATCCAACGTCGACGGTCTGCGCGCGAGCTTTTACTCGGCCGCCGCGCGCGCGCTCGACGAAACTCAACGCCGTGCACGCGCCGCGGCGGGCGCCCCGACGGGCGCCCCGACGGGCGCCCCGACGGGCGCCCCGACGGGCGCCGCGGCGGGCGCCGCGGCGGCGGTGCCGCGTCGCGTCGCGGCATCTCCGGAGGCTGCCGCGCGCTCCTTCGACGCGGCCGTCGCCTACCGCGTCGTGCACGCACCGTTCGTCTACCTCCGCGGCGCACCAGACACCCAGGCGCCAATGGTGGCGATCGCCGTGGCGGGAGAGGTGCTGCACATGTCTGCCGAGCGCGACGGTTGGCTGTGCACCGTGCGTCCGGTGGCGGGCGGCGGCGAGCGCGGCTGGGCGCTGCGCGACGGTGCCCCCTTGGGCCTCGGTATGCTGTTGGTGGCGTGTGACATGTGAGGTGCGGGCGCGCCCACCCACACAGAATACCTGAAGTCCCAAGGGGTACGAGGGAATGTACGCACCCCTCCACTTCCTGGCTGGTGGATTTCGGTCCGCCAGATTTAGTTAGTTAGTTGCCAGCCTCTGAAGACTCCTTGTTCTGCCCATGTCGTCACTTGTTCTATAAGTGGTCTAGTAGTGGTTTAAGCGGTATACTTCGAAATATCGGCGGCTCAGCGCCGGGGGAGGAACCTGGTTCGAGGGTCCGCATCGTCGTTTTGAGCGAAACTATGGTAGTTTTCCGGAAAAAGACCCAGTGAAAGAAGGTGCAACTGTTGGATTCAAAGGCTCAAACTTAGGAACCGGTGGGCCTAACTAGGCCTAACGTAAGTCGGACCGGCGACTAGGAAGTGGACCGGCCGGTCGACCGGTCGCCGGTACCGGCTGCCGGTCCGCCACTACCGGCAGCCGGTACCGGTGACCGGTCGGCCAAACCGGTCGCCACCCCCTTGGCGACCGGTCGACCGGTAGCGGCGGAGCGGTCGACGCCGGCCTCGGCCACCGGTCGCCGGTGCTCCGGTCACCGGTCGCCGGTGACGGGGTCACCGGTCGACCGGTACCGGCCACCGCTGCGGCGACCGGTCGACCACCACCGGCCGGTCGACCGGTCGACCGGTCGACCGATACTGGTCGACCGGTCGACCGGTGACCACCACCGGTACTGCTACCCATACCTCCCCAGACGCGGGCGCGCCGTAACTCCTTCCCGATACCATCTAGTATTTAATTGTTGCTAGGACTCAGGCTACTGAGTTTACCAAAAACTTCCGGCTAAAAATGTTGCGGTCGCCCCCCCCCCGCGTGACGATCATCTGCAGCGCGTCTATTTGGCGATCGAAGCCTGCTGTGGGCAGGTGTGGCCAAGCACCGACGCCAGAGCTCATGGAGAAGGGCACGGAGGCGTTCTGTCTGGACCTCGACCCGTCCAAGTTCGAGCTGATAGCCGACCTCGCCTCCGTGCTCTACCTGAACGTCGCCAACCTCGACACGGCGCTCTTCCTGCAGGCCGCGTCGCTGCAGAAGGGCAAGTGCGTGACGGCCCAGGTGCCCGGCTTCAAGTTCGTGGCGGAGCAGCCCAAGCTGGCCTCCTGCCCCCTGGTCATCAGGCAGAGCGGCGGCGCGGAGGACTTCATCGCCCTGTCCTTCAAGGCGACGAACAACAGCATCTACATCGTCGGCCTGAGCGTCACCGACCTCAAGGAGTGGCGGCCGCCGACCAAGGGCGACGAGTCGGAGGAGGCCGTGCTGCGCTGCATCAACCTCAACCACCCCTCGCTCATCGGCGCCGTCGAGCTCGTCAACACCGAGACCCTCAAGCTCAAGGATCTGGCCGAGGGGCTGCTCGCGCGCCTTCCGTCGTTCAACCGCCAGAAGAAGACCACCACGCTCGACGGCCTGGAGAAGTGGGTCAACAACGACTACACCGAGAACATCAAGGCTGCCATCAAGGGTGCAGAGCTCAAGGACCGCGCGGCGAGCAGGTCGAAGGGCACGACCGCGGGCACGGCGGGCGGGGGGGCGCTCTCCGCGGCGGGCGGCAAGGACGCCATGTACAAGTGGGCCGAGCAGCAGAAGATGATGCTGGAGTTGGGCATGTACTACGACTACCCCTTCGATGAGAGGTTCATCCACATCTCCACCCCTGGGGACGTGGAGAACGTGAAGGAGTTCCTCAAGTGAGCGAGCCAGCCTCTAACCCTAACCCTAAGCCTAACCCTAACCCCGCACGGCTTGGACCCCCCGGGAAATCTTACGCTTGGGCTCTCCTCCGAGAGACAAGTTTCGATGGTCCCAGGCAGGGGGGAACGCCTGCATCACTGGAACCACCTTCTTCCCCCCCTACCCCTACCCCTACCCTGCGCCCTCACTCGCGCCACACACCGTGATCTCACCGTGACCCCCCGCCCCCTCTGCAGGGGTCACGCGCTCGAGAAGGAGCTGCTCTACGGCCTGGCCCAGTACGAGAAGGTGGCCGAGAACCTCGAGAAGGTGGTGATGGTCCACACCCCCTACCACGACCTC
>Ga0209302_10000586_pt1 | contig 21097 bp, 22 predicted proteins | sample ArcOceMetagenome_2_FD_187445 | JGI IMG/M metagenome (GOLD analysis project Ga0209302, IMG submission 187445) | Marine eukaryotic phytoplankton communities from Arctic Ocean - Arctic Ocean ARC135M Metagenome (SPAdes) (version 2) | ecosystem: Environmental > Aquatic > Marine > Oceanic | place... | reverse complement strand
ATGGATGTCGATCTTGGCTAAATCATCCAGCTCATCCATCCGCGAATCTGAATGTGTCGGCATTGAAGCAGCAACGAGCGTGTTGACTTCGGCAATCAAATTTAGGCGACGGGGGCTCTTCAATGTCCCAAAGAAATGACTCACTCCGATGGCATTCTCATTGTGCGACATCGCCCAATCCTGTAGAAAGCCACGTCCGGTTTTGCACTCTTTGATCGAACGCTCGACACCAATTTGAATCCATTGTGAATCGCTCAAACCGGGGCAGTTGCGTCGATGCTCGCAGTGATCGAGCGAATCGAGGGCGGAAGCAATAAAGTGAGACATCAGGCGGCTGGAATCAGTGTGTTTTAGCATAGACTCAATTTTTTGGCGGCCCCCTACAGTCAAGCTTTTAAGGCCGTCAAGGCCCTTTTATCCGCGGGGTTAGCGACTTCTAATACCCGCCGGGCTTCGAGTGTATTGCAACCGCGTATGCACTAGCATGAACTAAAGCCGGACGGTAGAATCAGTACAATTCCTGCGCAAACATGAACACCGTTCCTATTTCTATTTCTATTTCTATTTCTATTCCTGTCCCTATTTCTATTCCCTTGTCCATATTATTAAAAAACGCCGCTATGCCGCCTCTTCGCTAATCAGCGGTGGCATGGGCAACCCGAGGCTAGTGGCGATCAAGCGGATCAAGCTCAACTCTGATTGAGCGACTTTGCCATCGGCTAACACCACGGCGAGTGCGCCTTCAAAAATCACTTTCTTTTGTGGCAAGGGCAAATGCGTGAAAAGATCCAGAGCGGCCTCTAACGTATCAAAAGTAATCGTCTCTTGCGGCAGCAGGATCGGCTCTTTTAGCAGATAGCGATTACACTGCTTGGCACCGGCCTTGAATGCTGCCTCACGATCGGCAGGTTCAACGGCTGCAGTATAAGTGATCGCAGAGAGCATCACGCACAGTGGCATTTGCATCTTTACAGGTGTGAGCGGCGTGATCCTACGCGAAGGATTGGTGCGGCCTTCAAGATAACCAGCAACGGCACGGAGCAACGCGAGTTCTTGTAGTTCAATCTCACCATCGCTATGCGCTAGATCGCGGATCAATTGCTTCATCTGAGCCAATGCGTCGAGATCACGTCCCGCCGCCATTGGCAAAGCGGCATCAAATAAGGCAAAGCGTTGGTTCAAGTTGAGCGCGCGCAGACGGGGCAGCCATGTCTCGACTTCGCGATAAACAGCGCCATCGATCCGACCTTCTACCATTTTTAATTGTGTGGCATCATCCGCTGCGTCACTTGCAGAGATCTGCAGTCCTATCAAAACCGCACGGACAGAGTCGTTGCTCTTATGCAAGCGATCGAGATCGTTGCCGATCTGGCCATGAATTTCCTGTGCACTAAGAATAGCCGCCGCACTGACTTGCCCGATGGTATTGATAAAATCATGCGGAGTGGCTGCGGAGCGTTTGGTCTTCGACTGCTGCTTGCCGCTTTGGCGAGCAGATGCCTTGCGCGCGCCGCTGACGAATTCACCATCCCAGTTGGGATCAATCGCAGCAATACGTTGATCCAACGGTGGGTGCGTCGCAAAGACGCTCACACTCTTCGACTTAAGCGCACTGGCGAAGAAAAAGTGCGCGGCTTCTTGCGAGTGTGCGTTGCTCACCGTGCCATGCAGCGCAGCGCCACCGATCTTCTTCAAAGCACCGGCGATCCCCTCGGGATTACGAGTAAATTGTACTGCGGCCGCGTCGGCAAGAAACTCACGCTGGCGCGAGATCGCGCTCTGAATCATGCGTCCGAAAAAGACCCCGATATAGCCGATCGCCATCACCGCGATGCCGACAACCATAATAGCGATCATCGCACCGCCACCCTCTTTACTACGACGGCGACCGCCCAAGATGCTTGCCTGAGCAGTGCTACGGAATGCGAGTTGCCCGACCACCGCAATGGCGAGAATTCCAAACAGCACACCCATCAGGCGAATATTCATCCGCATGTCGCCATTGAGAATATGACTAAATTCGTGCGCGACTACGCCTTGCAACTCATCGCGATTCAAGGTGCGAATACAGCCATCCGTCACCGCGACGACTGCGTCTGCTGACGTGAATCCGGCAGCGAAGGCATTGATCCCCTCTTCTGGTAATATATAGACTTCCGGCATCGGCACACCCGATGCGATCGACATTTCTTCGACGATGTTCATTAACATCCGCTCGTCGGCGTCCTTCGTCGTTTGTTCGACTTCGCGCCCGCCCATTGAACGAGCGACATAGCCACCACCGGAACGCAACTGGGCGATCTTAAACAGCGAGCAACAGGTCACCAACAGCACCACCCCGGCCAGCGTGCCGAAGAATAGATCTGGCTGCCACGGCACGATCGGCGTCGGCACAGCGTCCTTGGCATTCAGCAAACCCGACCCCGTTAAATACACCACCACGCCATATAATGCGGCGGCAATACTGAGAACGGCCATCCCGAATAGCACCACCATCAGGCGGGTGCGCTTACGAGCCAGCTCTTGAGCTTCGAAAAAATTCATGTTGTCGCGTTACGGAATCAACTAGAAACTGACCTTTACCACATCGCGCTCGCTGTTATCAGTAATTTCAAACAACTGCGCCTCACGAAATCCAAAAGCACCGGAAAACAGAACAGCAGGAAAGACTTCACGCTTGGTATTATACGTCATCACTGAGTCGTTGTAGGCCTGACGTGCAAACGAGATTTTGTTCTCCGTCGAAGTGAGTTCCTCAGTCAGTTGCATCATGTTCTGATTCGCCTTCAGATCCGGATACGCTTCGGACAAGGCAAAAAACTTCCCCATAGCACCCGTCAGCGCAGTCTCCGCGCCCATCAATTGTTTAATCGCATTCGGATCGCTCGGATCAGCAGCGGCGGCTTGTCCGGCAGAGGCCGCACCATTACGCGCGGAAATCACCGCTTCGAGCGTCTCACGTTCATGCGAGAGATAGCCCTTGGCAGTCTCGACCAGATTCGGAATCAAGTCGTAGCGGCGTTTCAGTTGCACATCGATTTGCGCGAACGCATTTTTAAAACGATTCCGCAAGGCCACCAGACCATTGTAGATCCCCATCACCCACAGCGCCATGAAGACGACAAGCAGCACACACACACCCAAAAAAATCAGTCCAGTAGTCATAATAACAGTATTTTAAATTAACAGAGTCTCCAACTGTAGCCGGCAAGAATAACGCTTTGAAGTAACGATCAAAAAGCAGCACTATACAAGAAATTTTATAAAATGAAGCGGACTTCAGGAATTTGCAAGTTTGAGTTGAAGCCGGACCTCACCTGCCATTGACTCACGGCATGTCTACCATCGGAACTCCTTTTACATCTACAGCAAAAAAAGTGCTGCTATGCGGCTCAGGCGAACTGGGTAAAGAAGTCGCCCTCGAATTACAACGCTACGGCGTGGAAGTCATTGCCGTCGATGCGTATGCCAACGCGCCAGCCATGCAAGTGGCGGACCGCTCACATATCGTCAACATGCTAGATGGTGTCGCCCTCCGCGCCGTGATCGAAGCGGAGAAGCCCGACCTCGTGGTGCCCGAAGTCGAAGCCATCGCCACTGATACACTCGCCGCGATTGAACAGGACGGCCTCGCCACCATCATTCCCACCGCCCGCGCCACCCAACTCACGATGAACCGCGAAGGCATTCGCCGCCTTGCAGCCGAAGAGCTGGGCCTACTCACCTCGCCCTATCAATTCGCCGACACGTTGGAAGACTTTACCGCTGCGATTCACGCAATTGGTATGCCCTGCGTGATCAAGCCAATCATGAGCTCGTCCGGTAAAGGCCAGAGCGTGGTAAAAACTGAGGCCGACATCGAAGTATCGTGGAATTACGCCCAAGAAGGCGGCCGCGCTGGCAAGGGCAAGGTCATCGTCGAAGGGTTCGTCGACTTCGACTACGAAATTACCCTGCTCACCGTACGCCACGTCGATGGCACCAGCTTTTGTGCGCCGATCGGCCACATTCAAGTCGATGGCGACTACCGCGAATCCTGGCAACCGCAGGCCATGAGCGACCTCGCACTCAATAGCGCCCAGCAAATGGCCGCCGCGGTGACTGACAACCTCGGCGGCTATGGACTGTTCGGTGTCGAGCTCTTCGTCAAGAACGACACCGTTATCTTTAGCGAAGTTTCCCCACGTCCGCACGATACGGGGATGGTCACCATGATCTCGCAGGACTTCACGCAGTTTGCACTTCATGCCCGCGCCATTCTGGGATTGCCGATCCCCAGCATTCGCCAATTTGGCCCCTGCGCCTCTTCGGTGATCTTAGTCGAAGGCAAGTCAGCGCAAGTCAGCTTCGGCAATCTCCGACAAGCACTGAGCGAACCTGACACACAGCTACGCCTATTCGGCAAGCCAGAGGTCAATGGCAAGCGTCGCATGGGCGTGGCCCTCGCCCGTGCAGAGACGATCGATGCCGCTCGCGATAAAGCCTGCCGCGTATCGAGCGCGGTGGATGTGCTGTTGTAAGGGAGGGACTCTTACTCTTACTCGTAATCCTACTCCTAATCCCCAACGAATCGATTAAGATTAGAATTATGAGTAGGATTAAGACAGCACGCTACGGCAGCCAAGGATATTTCCTGAAATTGGGCTCTCGCTTCTCGTTCCAAGCCTTGCGGCCTTCCTCGCCCTCTTCGGTGAGATAGTAAAGCATCGTCGCGTTACCTGCGAGTTCTTGTAGGCCTTGCTGACCATCGACGTCGGCATTGAACGCCGACTTGAGGCAACGAATCGACAGTGGGCTATGATTCATTACTTGCTGCGCCCATTCAAACCCTTCGGCTTCAAGTTGCTCATAAGGCACTACCTTATTGACCAAGCCCATATCCATCGCTTCCTGCGCATTATATTGACGGCACAAATACCAAATCTCGCGCGCTTTTTTATGGCCGACGATACGCGCCAAATAGCTAGCACCGAACCCCCCGTCAAAGCTACCAACCTTTGGTCCAGTCTGACCAAACACCGCATTGTCCGCCGCAATCGTCATATCGCACACCACGTGCAAGACATGACCACCGCCTACCGCAAAGCCAGCCACCAGAGCGATCACGACCTTCGGCATCGAACGGATCAACTTCTGCAAATCGAGCACGTTCAGTCGCGGTACACCATCTTTGCCAATATAGCCGCCCGCTTTATGGCCACGAATCTTTTGGTCACCGCCTGCACAAAATGCGAATTTGCCGTCTGTTTGTGGATTAAATCCAGTCAGCAACACGACACCGACTGACGTATCTTCACGCGCATCTGTGAAGGCCTCGATCATTTCGGATACCGTATCCGGCGTAAATGCGTTGCGACGATGCGGGCGGTTGATCGTCACCTTCGCAACACCATCGCACTTTTCATAAATTATCTCTTCAAACTCGCGGACTTTTTTCCAATTCATGCCGACAAGATAGGACGGGGTTTAACAGAAAAGCAACGTCACTGTTTTACAACATAAGTAACTTAGTGACATTGCGAAAGTTCTTACGTGGCGTCGTCGCTTGCGCCGACCTGAAGATAAACAAGCCGCTCAAATTGGCCTGCGTAAGCGCAGACGCCACTGAGTCAGAGACCTTCAACAACCGATTGTGACAACTTTTCGGTATTACAAATTAATACGCGAAACTAGCTGAGGAGGCATCACCAAAGTCTGGCACATGCAGCGAACTAACTTTTTTGGTTTCAGTATCCAGCAACATCAGGCGCATTCGCCCGTTTTGACGCTGTGTGAACACCAAATGACGACCATCATTCATCCATGTTGGCTCGACCGCAGACTGTGACACGGTGGTCAAAATCTGGCTCGAACGAGTCTTAAAATCATACAACGCGATTTGAAAACCACCGCTCACCGCCGCAGTAAAGGCGATCAAGTTCTCTTTAATAGGGTTCCATGTCGGCTCGGAGCAATAGCTACTGACATTTGTCGGGATGCGACGCATCGGTCCACCATTGGCAGACATCTCATAAATCTGAGGCTTGCCACGTGCATCCGAAGTAAAGGCCAAACGGCGACCATCCGGAGACCATGTCGGCGACGTTTCTAAGCTTTTATTGGTCGTCAAACGGCGCGGCTTCTTGTCGATCGATTCAGTCACAAAAATCTCTGCGTTACCGGCACTCGTTAGCGACATCGCAATACTCCGCCCATTCGGGCTGTACTCGCCGCCAGAATTCGTGCCCTTATATGTCGCCACTGGGATCTTACGACCGCTCTGCAGATCGATCATATAAATATCAGGAAAACCTGTTTTGTAATAAGTCGTGTAAAGCAGCTTGGTGCCATCTGGTGACCAACTAGGTCCAGTCACCAACGCACGATCCGCAGTCAACGGACGCACGCGATTGAACAACAAGTCACTCGTATATACCTCGGACACTCCGCGCTGCTTACCAATAAAAACCAGCTTACCCGCAAAGAATCCCTTAGTATGCAAAGTTGCCTCAACCGCCAGATCGCAGGCGCGAAGGGTGGCGTTTTGCCAGTCGCGACCCGGCACCACGCGGCGCAACTGTTCCTGCGCAGGCCGACCAGAGCCAATCGTGAGCGTCACCGACGAGCCACTAGCACGCTCGATTTGAAAGGTGTAGCCCGCCTTTGCAGCGGTCGTCAGCGTATAACCGCCATGCAAAGCGAACGCGCGACGCGCTAATTTAGCAATAGTCGCATCCGTGCTGTCGACTGCGATCCCCAAACGACCCTCACCTTGGCGAACAGCATCGCCGATATCAATCACCTGCGCCGAAACGGCAGTCGTCAGCAGAGAAAACGAAGCAATAAGAAACAAAAGATAATGAAACATGCGCATGTGTAATAAATAGTCGCAGGCTAGCAAGAACCGCAAACGCAAATCCACTTCAACAAATATTTATTTAATCATTCGGACACGCAGCAAGGTTCAGAAGCTACGCTTTTTTAATAAGGTGGGACGGAGATCCGGCTGCTTATTCTCAACAAAACCCACTCTTTTGCGAATATTTTTTCGATTCGTGTTGAGTCGCAGCCAGAGAGTTTCACTCTGATCGATTTTCTTCAACCAAAACATACAGTGGACACAGAAAACATCAAAGCAGCACTTAAGACGGTCAAATTCCCAGGGTTTAGCCGTGACATCATCTCCTTCGGCCTCGTCAGAGAGGTCGAACTAAAAGATGGCGAAGCCATGATCGGCGTCGAAATCACGACCGCGGACACGAAAATTCCCGAGCAAATTGCGGCCGACATCAAGACGGCAGTGGGCGCGCTCGATGGCATACAGGACGTCAAAGTCCGCATGGAAATTTCCCAGCCAAAAAATCAACCCAGCCCGACTGATGGAGCCAACGGTAGCACTCCGACTAACAGCGCTGCCATGCAGAAGGTAAAATACGCCATCGCAGTTGCCAGTGGTAAGGGTGGCGTGGGCAAGTCCACCGTCACTGTCAATCTCGCTTGCGCACTACAACAGCTGCTTCAAGCAGACGGCAAAGCCGGCGTCGGCATCATGGATTGCGACATTTACGGCCCATCCATCCCTCTGATGCTCGGTGCCAGCGGACGCCCCGAAATCGAGAACGACCTGATCGTGCCGCTGGAAAACTTTGGCGTCCGCACCATGTCCATGGGCTTCCTCGTAGACGAGGACACTCCAGTCGTCTGGCGTGGCCCAATGATCATGAAGACGATTCAACAGTTCGCGCAAAACGTAAATTGGGGTGAATTAGAAATCCTCGTCGTCGATCTGCCACCAGGCACTGGCGATGCACAGCTCTCTTTAGTGCAAACCATCCCGCTCGACGGTGCAGTGATCGTGACGACGCCTCAACCGGCGGCATCCAATGTGGCTCGCCGCGGCGCACGCATGTTTGAAAAGGTCAACGTGCCCTATCTCGGCGTAGTCGAAAACATGAGCTACCTCGAAAATGCTGATGGCACACGCCAGCAGTTATTTGGTAAAGGTGGCGGCGCAAGTACTGCAGACAGCCTCGGCACGCCACTTTTAGGCGAAATACCAATCGACCCCTCGATTCGTATCGGCTGCGACAACGGCATTCCGATTGTCGTCAGCGAGCCCGAATCAGTGGCAGCGAAAGAATTCTTCAAAGTCGCCCGCCAGATCATCGAACAATTGAACGCATAGTATCTGGTTAAAACTTCATTGTTTTGATTTTGAACTAGCCACCGAAAGCCTTGTCACTAAGTATCAAGTCATAGCGTTCAACCCAAAGGCAATTTGCCTGTAATGAGTAAGGATAAAAAAGACATGTCACCCACCACCACCGACGCGAAACCCTCCAAAGGCTTCGCAGAGCGTTCCAGCTTGTATCAGGAATTCCTCGCAGAGCGCGAAGAAATCCTTCGTCACAAATGGATTGAATCAGAGAAAAAGGGTAAAGATATCGGTTTCGAACGCGCCCTGCTCGACTGGATTCGAAAGCACCGCGAGAACTGGCGGCGCGAGCGATCACCCAGAAGAAAATAAACTTTCAAAGACCTCAGTGATTCGACTGAGGTTTTTTTGTGGACGCAATGATGGACTACACAGAACGATAAGGGGGGAGCGACTTCCGGCGTTGACCGCATTGTCTCAAGTAGTTCTCAATTCGTGGAGGGCAACGCTCCGTCGTTACCACTGGGAGATTCGGCGAATCCCGATTTAACTAGTGCAAACAACAGAGTATTCCCCGTCCACACACAGGCACAAAAAAACCCGCCTTGTCAGGCGGGTTTTAAAAAAAAGCGCAAACGCCAAACAAGATTAGTTCTTGATTTCGCGGTGCAATGTATGACGACGAAGAAACTTGTTATATTTCTTTTTTTCGATGCGATCTGGCTGCTGCTTTTTATCGCGGCTAGTCATATAGCGGGATACTGGTTTGCCCTCGGCGCGTGCCTCAGTGCATTCGATCATTACGTGCTCTCTTGCCATACTAAAAATTCTCTATTGGATTTGAAAAAAGGGCGAAAGTTAGTTGCTTCAGATGCTGAAGCAACTCTTTTTTTCATCTGAATTTCAATAAAATCGAACTGACCAGAGCTTGGAATCACTGAACACTTCGATCAAAACAGAGATCCACTTCGATTCACCCTCTTAAATTTAAATGACATGACACAACAAGAATCAGCAGGCAACGCCATTGCCGCCCTTTGCAGCTTCTTTACACTAGGACTCGGACAGCTCGTGCAAAGCCTCCTACCCATCGCCATCGTTTAATTTGTTCTACTCATCGCCATCGTTTAATTTGTCCTGACTGCGGCTCTCTGCGTCATCCTGCTCGGTTGGAACGTCCTCCCTTGGTCCACTTTGGATGCTACTTTGTTTAAAGTAAATAGATCGATTCATATTTCATTAGATTACGTATTGCCCTCTTGGTCACAGCACGCTTTTAATCTTCGCTTCTAATGAGTAAAACGTCCCTCACAGTTTCAATCGGCACCGACCACGCAGGTTTCCCGCTCAAGGCGCCTATCGTCCAATTTTTGCGCGACCGTGGCCACCAAGTCATCGATTGCGGGTGCGACTCCACCGAGTCCTGCGACTATCCCGACTTCATCCGCCCTGCGGCTGAGGCGGTGGCAAAAGGCAAAGCCGATTACGGTATCGTGCTCGGCGGCAGCGGCAACGGCGAAGCCATTGTCGCCAACAAGGTCAAAGGCGTGCGCTGCGGCCTCTGCTGGGACGAATGGTCCGCGCAGATGACTAAAGAGCACAACAATTCCAACTGCATCTCCATCGGCGCTCGCCCAGTATCCGAAGCAATGGCGCTCAAAATCGTCGGCATCTGGCTCGACGCTAATTTCAAAGGTGGCCGCCACCAGCGCCGCGTCGACAAGATCGAAGGCTAAACCACCTCTGATCTTTTCATTTTTCACATTTAATCGATACCACAATAATTCTCATGGCAGATAAAAAAACAAACGACACAGACAAAGGCGCAGGCCCAAAAATCCAGGAAACATTCCTTAAGGAGCGTAAAATCTTTCTTTGGGGTGAAGTCTCGGATAAATCCGCTCGCGACATCACCGAGAAGCTCCTCTACCTCGAAGCAGATGCTCCGGGCAAAGAGATCACCTTCTACGTAAACACTCCGGGTGGCTCGATCACGGCAGGCATGGCGGTGTATGACACCATGAAACTGATCAGCTCACCGATTAAAGTCATCGTCACAGGAATGGCCGCTAGCATGGGCTCGATTCTGCTTTGCGGCGCGGACAAGGGCAACCGCTTCCTCTACCCGCACTCTCGTGTATTGATTCACCAACCGCTCATCTCCGGCCAAATGGTCGCTGTAGCGGTGGACATTCACATTCAAGCGATGGAAATGGAACGTTTGCGCGACGAGCTCAATGCGATTCTCGCCGCCAGCTCTGGCCAGAAGCTCGAGAAGATCCAGCAAGACACGGATCGCGACTTCTACATGACCGCAAAAGAAGCGATCGCTTATGGCCTCGCCGATGCGATCATCGAGAAGATCTAAGCGATCCGAAGCCTATTTCGAAAGCCCGCCCGTCAACACGGCGGGTTTTTTTGTGGTTCATTGACCATTCCCCGGAAAAGGATTGATGACTGCTACGATCAACACGCAAGACTGATTGGAAGTTGTGGCGCATGCTTCTACTACTTGCAGGTGCGCATGCCTTCGATGACGCAAAACAGGCTTTCTTCGAGAAGTCCGTCCCACACCAGTGAACTGAAGCATTATCTCAGAGCAGGTCGATGACTAGGCGACGATGTCCCGCTAATCGGCGATGAACCTTTTTTGTGCGGTTCAAGACCACTCCACAATAAAGCAGCGCATAAATCATAGTCGGATTACTTTAGCTGCCTGACAGACCACACGTAATACCCCAGCAACTAAGGCCGCCGCCTAAAGGAAGCTGCCTGCGCCAGACCAGACTCAAAAAAAGGCCGACCCAGTAACGGGACGGCCTTTAGAAAGACTTATTAAAAGTCCGAAGTTTAAGCAGCAGGTGCTGCGTTCGCTTCTTTTGCCTTTTCAACTAATGTGTTGAAAGCGACTTCATCGTGAATCGCTAGCTCGGAGAGCTGCTTACGGTCCATCTCGATACCAGCGGCTTGAATGCCACGGATGAAACGACTGTAATTAATACCATTAGCGCGGCAAGCGGCGTTGATACGAACGATCCAGAGTGAACGGAACTCGGACTTCTTTTTGCGACGATCACGATAAGCATAAACTTCAGCGTGGTCGACTGCATCCTTCGCATAGCGAAAGAGGCGTGATTTATTCCCGAAATAGCCCTTGGCTTTTTTCAGAACTTTCTTGCGGCGTTTTAAGGTTGCCGGACCATTTGTTGCTCTAGGCATGTTTTATTAATCTCTCGATTTAGTCGCTGCAGGGTCGCCCATTTTCATGTTACCCTGCTAGCGTGAGTTTTAGTATCAAACGTGACTTCTTTAACTTAAGCGAAAGGCAATCCGCGAATGAGGTTAGCGCGTTGGCCGGGAGCGACCAGTTTGCTTTGACCTGCACGGCGACGTTGCTTGGTGCTTTTGTTACGAAGGAGGTGACGGTGCCCTGGCGTGCGACGCAAGAGTTTACCGGTGCCTGTCTTCTTGAAGCGTTTGGCGATGGATTTACGTGTTTTCTGCATGAGAAAGTTGGAAAAGATGGGAAAAACACAGGTTTCCAGTCCCATTGTAAAGGGTAAAAGCGAGAAAATTAGAATGATTCACATCGGAACTAGGAATCCATTAGAAAATCGACACAATACCCTCCTGTTTTATGGTTGTTCGTTGGTGAGTAGAAAAAGGGTAAAGGAGGGAGGCAAACTCGCGTTTTTGCCACAGCAACACAAGTTGAATACGGCCGAGACGACCTTCTGCTACAGCAGCACAGGTTCAATGTGGGCGACTCGCCCACACTCCGATCACGGTTAATTGCTAAAATAAGCCCTCATAGTCCGCGAACATAATGCGATGTAGATATCAGGCTGAAATGGCAACTGACCCACGATTTCTGAAAGACAGCCCACTTTCCACTTCCCACCCGCCACTTTTCACGCTCTCATTCACCTTCTTTCCTTTTTACTATCGAAACTGAGACTCCAGATTCTAACACCCCTGTCCTCCAAAGCCGCATCGTCGGCATGGTTGAGGGACGCGTGCGTCGACTAAAAGGCTACCAAAAGAGTCACCATCTGCCCGACGGCCACCATGTGGCAGCACAAGCATTTGTGCGTAAAGTCGGGCATGAGAACGTCAAGGAACTGGTCGATCAATTCTACACCGACATACGCAGCCTATTCGGCTACAAGCGCCGCGAATTTCACTACACCTGCGAGGATGGCTTCGGCTGCATCAAGACGCCCGACTTCGATCTGCAGGTGCGGATTGATCAAAGCCCTGAAGACCCGAAGAATTACCAGCTCACCACCGAAATCGTTGCGCTTCATCATCCCGAAATCGCCACAGACGAACGTTTTCACGCCTGTTTCATCCATCACTGCGAAACCCTGATCGTCGAATTCCCCGGCTCGATCAACATCGACGAAAAAATCGACGCCATTGAGGAAATCGACGAGATCGCGCAATATATGACTTACGAGCCAGATGGTAGTTCATTCGAACTCAGGCTTATTCCGCTTGATCTTGAAATAAAAGTCACCGAGAGCGAAATGACCTTTCAACTGCTCACCCTGCGCAATCTCGACAAATTGATCGAGCACAGCCAAAAGGCCTTCGAAATCCTCACCGCAGTCGGCTTAGGCGCGTCGCTCGGGTGATCTAAGAGGGCCGAGAACTGAGTGCCAGCCGCTTCTGTTCGTGGCGCCTGAGCTTGCTCAGGCTTTCATCAAGCTGCTCTGCTGGCCCGCACAAGTGCGGACGCCACCTTTCACTCGTCACTACCACTCTTCATTCTCCACTCTTCACTCTTCACTCTTCACTCTTCACTCTTCACTCTTCACTCTTCACTCTCGGCGCAGCCGAGCCCGCAGGCACAGCTTGACTTGCACTCAAGTTCACTCTACTATTGTTGCCTTTTTCCAACGAGCTGCATGACAACTACCACTCTCAACTACGAACCGATGGTCTTCAATCCGCGTAATGGCGAAGAAGCACCTCTCTCTGCGATCCAGCAGGAAGTGCTTGCACTTAAAAAAGAGCGCAACGCAATTATTCTCGCCCACAATTATCAAGTGGATGAGATTCAGCGTGTCGCTGATTATGTCGGTGACTCACTCGGACTCGCCTACCGCGCAGCTGAGGCAGATGCCGACGTGATCGTATTCTGCGGCGTGCACTTTATGGCTGAGACAGCGAAGATCGTTAACCCGAGCAAAGTCGTGCTGCTCCCGGATATGAACGCCGGCTGTTCACTCGCTGACTCTTGCCCTGCCGAGAAGCTGGCCACCTACAAAGCCGCGAATCCCAATGTTTACGTGGTCGCCTACATCAATTGCTCCGCAGCCGTCAAAGCGCTCTGCGATGTGATCTGCACCAGCGGCAACGCCAAGACGATCATTGAAAACGTGCCTGCCGACCGCGACATCCTGTTTGTACCGGATCAAAACCTTGGCCAATGGGTGTCCAAACAAACCGGCCGCGAGATGCAACTCTGGCCAGGCTCGTGCTACGCGCACGTACTTTTTACTCAGCAAGCCATCGAAGCGCTCAAACTCAAATTCCCAGAAGCGCTAGTGGTTGCCCACCCTGAATGCGTGGAAACCGTGCGTGACAATGCCGACATCGTTTGCAGCACTGAGAAAATGGTCGGCTTCTGCCAGAATAGCGATGCGCAGCAGTTTATCATTATCACCGAGACAGGCATGATTCACCGCCTGCAACGTGAAGCACCACACAAGACCTTTATCGCAGGCCCCACAGATACTTGCGCCTGTAACGATTGCCGATTCATGAAAATGAATACCATCGTAAAACTGCGCGACTGCCTACGCGATATGAGCCCACAAATCGAGATGGACGAAGACATGCGTCAACAAGCCTACGTGCCACTCAAGCGCATGCTTGATTGGAGCAAGTAGAGAAAGAGGTCAGAAGTCGGTAACCAGAAGCCATCCAGAGGCTCTGAATTATTGCGCCTCTGCCCTATGACAACCCGTGAACCACGTCCCTGAAAGCGAAGCAGCCCGCGCCGCTGCGACTTACCGTAACGATGTGCTCCGCGCGCCCTTTTACGGGATACTCGAAGCGGGTTGGTCGACCTTTGCGCTGCTCATTGCGATCCGACACTTCGACGCACCGGAAACGTATAAAGCATTCATCGCAGGCGCGTGGCCGATCGGTTTTCTACTCACACCGCTGACGCTTTACTTGGTCGCGAAACGACAAATTCGCCCCAGCTTGGCCTCGGCCAGCATGTTCTCGCTAGCCGCCCTACTGATGGTCGGCGCGACAGTTATCCAAAGCTTAACGGTCTTCACTGTTTTAATTATCGCTAGCCAAGTGGCCACCGTGCAGCAAGGCCCGCTGATGATTCAAATCTACACCGAGAACTACCCTGCCCATGATCGCGGCAAGCGCATGACCACACCGTTCATTCTCAGTGCATTGAGTACGATCCTGTTTGCACTACTGGGTGGTTGGTTACTGGACATCTCAATCAATTACTACCACCTGCTGTTTGTAATTATGGTATTCGCTGCGGCGGCCTGTGGCTGGGCGACCAATCGTATTCCCAGCACCCCATTGTCCACAGATCATGTCGGCAACCCTTGGCAAAACTTCAGTCTCATCTGGAAAGACCGCTTCTTTGGTTATTTACTAGGCAGCTGGATGCTCCTCGGATTAGGCAACCTCATCACCATGCCGATCCGCGTGGAATACCTAGCCAACCCGAAGTTCGGCATTAACGCCGACAACGCAACGATTGCCTTTCTATTGGTCGTTGTGCCTGCCGCAGCACGCATCCTCAGCACTAAGGTCTGGGGCAATCTTTTCGACAAACTACATTTCATCACGACCCGTAATTTGCTCAACGCCCTCTTCCTTCTCGGCATCGCCTGCTTCTTTTTCACCAAGAATATCATACTGCTCACCTTTGCGATGATCTTGGTTGGCCTCGCCACCGGTGGCGGCAAAATCATCTGGAGCCTGTGGGTGACAAAAATCGCGCCCCATGAAAAGGTGTCTTCCTACATGAGCATCCACATGGCACTCACTGGCTTTCGTGGCACCCTCGCGCCCTTCATTGGCTACTGGATACTGAGCAGCTCTGCACCCAAAGGCGTGGCCTTCGTCGGCATGCTACTGATCTTCGTGTCTATCCTGCTGTTTGAGTGCGTGCGACACCACAAGCGCTTTGAACGTTAACACATCAGGAGCAGAATTGCCGAGTCACATTCTATTCGTGAAACAGACATTGCGAGGCTGTCTCCGGCAGATCTCCGTCCTGCCTGTCCCTGTCGTCCACGATTCACTACCACTCTCACGACCCACTCGCCCGCAGGGCGCGCTAGTGATACTCCCGCCGCCCTTCTAGGGCGCTGCGTAATGTCACGGAATCAGCGTAAGTAACTCCACCACCGCTGGGCAGGCCGAAGCCAATACGAGTGACCTTGATCGGGCGCTGCCCGACGATTTCTTCTTGGATATAGTGGCAAGTCGCCTGCCCTTCGATATCGTTCGACAGCGCTAAGACAAATTCAGTGATTTCGCCCGACTCGAGCCGTGCCTTTAAACTGTGTAGATTGAGATCCTCCGGACCGACACCATGAATCGGCGAGAGCTTACCATGCAACACATGATACTGGCCCTTCCATGCCGCCGAACGCTCAATCGCGATGAGGTCCGGCACGTGCTCGACCACGCAGAGCGAGCTAGCATTACGCCGCTCATCTTCGCAAATAGCGCACTTAGGGCTTTCGGCAATATTGCCACAGGTATCGCAACGTCGAACTGCTGTGCGCGCCTCCCCCATCGACTCCATCAAGTCCCCCAGCGCCTCAGGCTGTTCGACTAGTAAGTACATCGCGATACGCTCGGCGGATCGAAAGCCTAGACCTGGCAGGCGCTTTAGCTCCTGCAAGAGCTTCTCAAAGGCGGGAGTCACAAATACGGTGGTTTAAAATCCAGGGAATCCGCCCATGCCACCAGTCACAGAGCCCATGGCTTCTTCACTGGTTTCCTTGGCCTTGGCTGCTGCCTCCTGCACTGCACCGAGCAAAGTTTCTTCAATGAAATCTGCATCTTCCTTCAAAAATTCAGGATCAATCTTGAAGGCCTGAAATTCACCCTGAGCGTTGATCTTAATGTTGATCGCACCGCCGCCACTGGACACTTCGATGATCTGCTCTGCGAGCTTTGATTGGATGCCCTCCATCTGCTTTTGCATTTTCTGGGCTTGCTTCATTAGTTTACCAATTCCTGCCATAATAGTGTTCTTTTGTTTAGGTTAAAATCTGTGATATAAAAGTTAGAAGTGTCCACGAAGCTCAGAGGTTGAGTCAAGCCGATTGAGCGACTGAAGTCCACGAATTTGCCTCAGGCATCGACGAACTCAAGTCAGGCAGTGTCAAAATAAAACACAACTCACTATCTGCAGACTCCAGCTTCAGTGTATTCCTGACTGTTCGCAGACGCAAACGATCGTTCATTGCAGCAGGACCAATCGAAATTTCGTTCACAATCGAACCGAGCTTAATGCCTCGATCTTGAATGAAATAAGCCCCATCCACGTGCTCAATCGCACCATGCGAACGGGAAAATCGAAACGGCATACGGTCGCCGATCAACAGCCGGATCTTCGAAAAGACATCCACACAGCCTACAATATCCGCACGCCGTCCGAATATAAATGGAAAACCGGTGAGTGTCTGTTTATTTAGCCCAGAGTGGCTGCGAGTCTCATCAGGGTCTGGCTCGAAGGGAGAATAGCAGAATTTAAAACCACAGGGCCTGCGATTTCAGTTTCGCATGAAGTACCCGGTCTGGTAGCGCATCGAGCTGCTCGTGCGCAGTGCGTAGCCACTCATTCGTGACCCGAAGTCGCGTAAAAACAGCAGTCAAATAAGCTACTAGGATATCGCCTCTGCCAACAAGCGGCCCATTAAATTCCTCCTCAGCGATCACTTCGACAGACAGATTATCCAGCGCTGGAGCAGTCGCAGATTCTTGCAGCTGGTGGCAGCTCGTGGCAGACGCTCGATCATCCTCATTTCACCAAAGGTTTCTCCCTTTCCGAGTGTCACGAAAATCACCTTAGCACGGCCCTCATTGATCGAGATCTCAATACTGCCCTCTATGATACGATAAGTCTCTTCGCTTCAGCCACCTTGAGTAAAGATACAGAAACCCGCTGCAAATTGCTCCGGTTTCATTAGGTGTAGAAAAAATTACAAAAGGGGGTGCCGGGGAAATTCCAGCAAAAGTATTCAACCAAAATAAATCAACCAGGATACTCTCCGAATAAGTAATTACGGAGATTCTCGGCCTCCATCTCATTCAACTTTAACAACCAACGCGTCACATCGCCGATCGAAATTAGTCCGATTAGCTGCTGGTCATCAATCACAGGTAAGTGACGCACTCGTTTGTCGGTCATCATCTGCATTGCGTCTTCCACAGTAGTACCCGGTGTAATCGAAAGGAAGTCCGGCGTCATCACTTCACTCACTGTAGTCGTATTAGGATCACGCCCAGCAGCTACGATTCGCGTCAAAACATCACGTTCAGTAAAAATACCGACCACTTCCTCGGCATCTTTGACAATAATCGAACCGACATGTTGCCGATTCATCTCAAAAACCGCTGCTTTCACTGTCGAATTGACCGCAATGCAATAGACGGAAGTGCTTTTCTCTTTAAGTAGAATCGCAATAGAAACTTTATTTAATGGCATAGGTAATAATAATAGAAATTTCCTGCCACTGGCAACTCCAGTTTTTAGGTGGGCTAATACTTCTACATGTCTAACAGATCGCGGTAGCCTGCCCGAAAATCCTCATATTGCGGCAACCATCCGAATGTCTCGCGAAGCTTCGTGCTTGATATCTGACGACTCGGCATCCGCCCGCCCCGGCGCTGCAAGCGAGGTGATACATGCTCAGGATCAAAACGCGGCGTTACTTGCCCTAATTGCTCCGCCAACCACGCAGCGAGCACCGCTTTAGTGGCAGGATGATCATCTGAGAGATTATAAATACCAGATTTTTCTGCCTGGTGACATGACAGCGTTGTACATATAGCGGTCACAACATCGTCGCGGTGGATCAAATTCAGGAAATAGTCACCGGCTCCGGGAATCACCGACTCCCCTGAGCGCAACAAATCGAGCAGATAGTGCCGCCTCGGTCCATATATACCAGCGAGGCGCAGCACATACCACGCACCAACGGTATCAGCAGCATCCGCCAGCAGACGCTCCGACTCGCACAGCACCTGTCCGGTCAGCGGCGCGTCCGTAGTATCCGCAGTTTCATCGACCCTCACGCCGCCATCCTGTGGGTAAACTGATGTGCTGCTAGTATACAAATAACTCTGAATGCCGCGCCCCTTTGTCCATTTCAGAATTGAACGTTGCCCCTCCAGATAGGACTTACGATAGCCGTCAATTCCGCCACCCGCCGAACTCACGCAATTCACGACTGACTCATAAGCCCCTGAAAACTGACGATGCCAAGCCTCACTATTTAAATCAGCAACAATCACCTCATGCACGCCCAGCTCCCGCAGTCGCGCCGCTTTCTCGACGTTGCGGGTCAATGCACCGACTCGCACGCCAGCCGCTAACAACACCTCCGCCAACGCGGTACCGATATAACCGCAGCCAAAAATAATCACCGATTTCGGCAAATTCGCGACGAGCGCGTCTGGTAAAAGATGTTCTGACATCTTCAAAAGTATTTGTGCCCCGGCGAAATCTGCAACAAGTTCTTGTCTTTCATGTTAATCGTAGATCCAGAAATCGTCCGCAGCTACTTGCTCGACCTCCAAGACCGCATTGCCACTGCTCTCGAGACGGAGGACGGCAGCTGCCAATTTAGCGAAGACAATTGGGACCGCCCCGAAGGTGGCGGCGGTCGCTCGCGCGTGCTCGAAGGCGGTGCCGTGTTTGAAAAGGCGGGCATCAATTTTTCCGATGTGCAGGGAGCCAGTCTCCCTCCCTCTGCCACTGCGACTCGACCACAGTTGGCCGGTGCACCATTCCGAGCGATGGGTGTCTCGGTCGTCTGCCACCCGCTCAACCCACATGTGCCGACGACGCACATGAACGTGCGCTTCTTTTATGCAAAGCCTCCAGAAGGTGAACCCATCTGGTGGTTTGGCGGCGGGTTTGATCTAACCCCTTACTACGGGCACATCGAAGACGCCGTGCACTGGCACCAAACCGCGCGCGACGCCTGCGCCCCTTTCGGCAGTGAGTTGTATTCAAAATTCAAAGATATCTGCGATACATACTTCTTCCTTCCACACCGCAACGAACCACGCGGAATCGGCGGCATCTTCTTCGACGACTTCAATGCAGGTGGCTTTGAGCAAGCCCTCGCCTTTATGCAATCCGTAGGCGATCATTTCATGCCAGCGTATCAGCCAATCGTCGCTAAGCGAAAAGCCGTGCCTCACACCGAGCGTGAACGTAATTTCCAACTCTACCGCCGTGGCCGCTATGTCGAGTTCAACCTCGTCCATGATCGCGGCACTCACTTCGGCCTACAGTCCAAGGGCCGCACCGAATCGATTCTCATGTCACTCCCGCCACTGGTCCGCTGGGACTATGATTGGCACCCAGAGCCAGGTTCTGCCGAAGCTGCGCTGTACGACGTCTTTTTAAAACCAAAAGATTGGCTCGCAATTAATCAAAGTTCCTAATGGCTTTGCCATTTGCAGTAAACCTCGCTTCTAATTGTTCCTTCAGCGGCCGAAAGGGCTCTCGCTGCAGTCACCCCGCTCGAATAAACCGCAGACAGTTTACAATCTTCGCACAGTCGCGCTTTGTCCTAATTTCTCATTCTTAATTTACACCACTATGAACTCTCGTGAACGTTTTCTTGCCGCCGCCCATTGCCAGCCAGTCGATCGCCCACCGATCTGGCTCATGCGTCAAGCTGGCCGCTATCTACCAGAATATCGCGAACTCAAGACTAAGCACGACTTCGTCACAATGGTACGCACACCGGAACTAGCCGCCGAAGTCACCCTGCAGCCGCTGAAACGCTTCCCCCTTGATGCCGCAGTCATCTTCTCGGACATTTTGGTAATTCCCGAAGCACTCGGCCAAGGCTATCATTTTCGCGACCAAGGAGGCATCGGCATGGACTACCTGCTCGATACGCCAGAGAAGATTGCCGCACTCGACCCATCAAAAATTACCGAGAAGCTCAACTACGTCGCCGAAGCGCTCAAACTCACTCGCACTAAAATGGGTGACGAAAAAGCACTGCTCGGTTTCTGCGGCTCTCCTTGGACGCTTGCTTGTTACATGGTCGAAGGCGGCTCAGCCAAGGATTTTGTTGCCATCAAGAAACTCGCATGGGATCAGCCAGAGCAGTTCGAAGCACTCATGCAAAAGCTCACCAGCTCGATCGTCGAATATTTGCACATGCAGATCGACGCAGGTGCCGATGCCCTGCAAATCTTCGATTCATGGGGCGCAATTTGCCCAGCTACGCACTACGAAGCGTGGTCGCTGCGTTGGATTCGCCACATTATTACAGAGCTCAAAAAACGCGTACCTGTAATCCTCTACGCAAAAGGTATGGGGCACAAAGCCGCAGATCAAATCCATACTGGCGCCTCGGTCCTCAGCCTCGACTGGACTATGAATTTACGCCGCGTGCGCAGCACACTTAGCCACGGCACCGCGATCCAAGGCAACCTCGACCCCGTCGTATTGACGACGACCCCCGAGATTACTCAGATCGAAGCGCAGCGTGTGCTGGATCAAGCAGGCAAACAGCCGGGCTTCATCTTCAACCTCGGCCACGGTATGATCCCGAGCGCCAAGATCGAATGTGTCGAAGCTTTGATGGAAGTCGTTACCGGTCAGAAGAATGCGTAAGATTCAATGCATCCTAAATCGCGAGATAATCCCGCCCGCGACACAATCTTGAGACCAACCTGCTCACTGCAAATACCGTAGCGACTGGGTTT
>Ga0209302_10000583_pt1 | contig 21164 bp, 19 predicted proteins | sample ArcOceMetagenome_2_FD_187445 | JGI IMG/M metagenome (GOLD analysis project Ga0209302, IMG submission 187445) | Marine eukaryotic phytoplankton communities from Arctic Ocean - Arctic Ocean ARC135M Metagenome (SPAdes) (version 2) | ecosystem: Environmental > Aquatic > Marine > Oceanic | place... | reverse complement strand
CTAAAGTATAAAACGAAGCCTTAAAACCTGTAGCGAAGATATTCATTTTTTCAACGAAATAATTTAAATGTACACCATCCACATTAACAGAATTTTCCTGTAATTTAAGGTTTTCAGCGTTCAATTTTCTTATTTTAACTTCTAATTGGTTTATAGTCTCTCCAGCTTTCTGTACGTCTAATTGGTCTCTCAGTTTAGCCAAGATGTTTTGATATGTCTGCTCTTTTGATTGAAGATTCTCAATAGTAGCCTTAAGAAGATCAATTTCATTAGAGCTTTCTTTTGTTTCAATTAGGTTTGTTTTTACAGCTTCCACTCCCGACTGCCGCTCCCCAGCGCAGAAGAGTCTATTTAAAAAACCTAACATTATCTATCCACTTCACCGAAAACAATATCTTGTGTACCAATGATGGTAACGACATCAGCTACTAAGTGACCTCGAGACATAAAGTCAAGACCTTGAAGGTGTGCAAATCCGGGAGCGCGAATATGACAACGATAAGGACGACTTGTTCCGTTAGAAACAAGGTAAACTCCAAACTCTCCTTTAGGTGCTTCGATTGAAGAATATGTTTCTCCAGCCGGTACAACAACACCTTCAGTGAATAATTTGAAATGGTGAATTAAAGATTCCATAGATTGCTTCATTGCCGCTCTAGATGGAGGAGTAATTTTAGCATCATCTACTTTAACAACACCTGTAGGCATGTCATTAAGACACTGCATAACGATAGATAAACTTTGGCGCATTTCTTCAACACGTACAAGGTAACGATCATAGCAATCTCCGTTTGTTCCTACAGGAATATCAAAATTCATTCTGTCGTAAACTTCATAAGGTTGTGTCTTTCTTAGATCCCAAAGAACACCAGAACCTCTTAGAAGAACACCTGTAAATCCCCAATCCATTGCATCTTTCGCAGAAACTATACCAACATCAATAAGTCTTTGTTTCCAAATACGGTTATCTGTTAATAGTTCTTCCACCTCGTCTAGACGGTTGGCAAACTGCTCTGCAAAAGTATAAATATCTTCTAACATACCTAGAGGGATATCTTGACTAACACCTCCTGGGCGAAAATAAGCTGCGTGCATACGAGCACCAGATACTCTTTCGTAAAATTCCATAAGTTTTTCACGCTCTTCAAAACTCCAAAGCATTGGAGTAATAGCACCTACGTCCATAGCATGGCAACCTACGGCAAGTAAATGATTTAGGATACGTGTAAGCTCACTAAAAAGTACACGAATGTACTGTGCACGAATAGGAACGTCACATTTTAATAGCTTCTCTACAGCTAAACAAAACCCATGCTCTTGTGCCATCATGGATACATAATCTAAACGATCAAAATAAGGTAAAGCTTGAATATAAGTTTTGTGTTCAATCAGTTTTTCGGTACCTCTGTGAAGAAGTCCAATATGAGGATCAGCACGCTCAACCACCTCTCCGTTTAACTCTAAAACTAAACGAAGAACCCCGTGTGCTGCAGGGTGCTGAGGTCCAAAATTCATTGTAAAATTTTTAAGCTCTTTTTTTAATTGGTTTTTTTGTAATGCCATACTTTTTTATTAAATAACAAGTAAATGAAGGTACTTTGGGTACACTATTTCTAATTTCGATAGTCCCTTAACGGGCTTATTTGTTCCTGTACTATAAGCATAGAGTTTAAAAACTGCATATCTATTTAAGTTAAAAGTACCTTCAATATTATAATATATCCTATAAGAGAATATGTCACATTAAAAGGGAATTTATCCTTTATTAAACAATACATGAACGTTACAACATTTTTTGAAAACAACCTAAAAGTTATTCTACCTGAACTTTTTATTTTACTTTCTGTATCTACCTTACTTCTTGTAGGAGTGCAATACTCTACGTCTGAGAAGCATGGTTACCCTGTTGTTGTAAAACCAGTAGCATGGATGGCTGCGTTTACATCATTCTTAGGAGTACTTTTAGTAATAAATAACCCTTTTGAGAGTCAACTTTTATTTAACAACCTCCTGGTTCACGACCCTTTTACTAACCTTGTAAAAGCTATCTTATTAATGACAACTGCGTCATGTTTACTTGTTTCTTTTGAGTATATCAAAACAAAAAAAGTACATGCTTTTGAGTTTTCATTATTAATGCTTTTTTCTATTGTAGGTTCAATGATCGTTGTCTCATCATACGATCTACTTACACTCTACTTAGGTATTGAAATGTCTAGTCTGTGTTTATATGCCCTAGCTGCATTTACACGTAGATCTGCGTTTTCTACAGAAGCTGGATTGAAGTACTTTATTTTAGGAGCCTTCGCTTCAGGTATTCTTCTGTTTGGTATGTCTCTAATTTATGGACTAACAGGAACTACTAACTTTGAAGACCTTGCTAAGATACTTGTAGGAGCGTATGAGTCAGATCTTATCATACCAAACGGACTTATTGTAGGTGTAATCTTCGTAGCAGCTGCACTTTTATTTAAATCAACAGCAGCTCCATTCCACATGTGGGCGCCTGATGTTTATGAAGGAGCACCGACAATTGTTTCTACATTTTTCGCTGTAGTACCGAAGATTGCTATCCTAGGTCTTTTTGTAAGATTATTTATGTATAGTTTCCATGATTTAATACACGCATGGCAACAAATCATTTTAATTTCAGCTGTACTTTCTATGGTTGTAGCTGCATTCACAGCACTGACACAAAGAAAGATTAAACGTTTCCTTGCTTACAGTTCAATTGGACATGTAGGATACCTACTTATTGGTTTAGGTACAGGAACTATTGAAGGAGTGCAAGGGTTATTACTATATACACTTATTTACGTAGTAATGACATTAAATGCTTGGACTTTCGTGCTTTCAGCAGAATTTGGAAGTAAAGAAGGTCGTGCGGTTTACTTTACTGACCTACTTGGGCTAGGTAAGATTAACCCACTACTTGCTATTACATTCACTTGTACATTACTATCAATGGCTGGAGTACCTCCATTAGCAGGATTCCTATCTAAGATGTATGTGTTCTTTTCTGCAATGGAAGGAGGTATGTACCTTGTAGCCTTTATTGGTGTTTTATGTAGTGTTGTAGGAGCATTTTACTACTTACGTTTCATTAAAATAATGTACTTTGAAAAAGCAGGTACATTAACTTCATTTAAAGCTATGACAAGAGAACAATCAATTATTTTAGGAATGTCTTTCCTATTTATCGTTTTCTTATTCTTAAACCCAACACCATTATTAGTAATGACACATAAAATGGCGTTAACTCTAGTTCTATAAGAGAAATTTGTTTGTCCGGGTAGCTCAGTTGGTAGAGCAAAGGACTGAAAATCCTTGGGTCAGCGGTTCAAGTCCGCTCTCGGACACATGTGTACACGAACAAAAATTGTCTTAGCGAGTCATGATAAAAAAGAGTTAAAAGCGACATATAAAGAGTTGACCTTAGTGGACCCTTCTCTTACAGTAGTGAAATTACCGCTTAAAATTAAACGCTTTACTGTCCTTAGATCACCCCATGTAAATAAAACTGCTCGAGAGCAATTTGAGTTATTTACACACAAGTGGGTTTTATTTACAGATTTACCTCGTAAAATCTTAGAGCGCTATTTAGATAAAAAGAAGACTCTTAGACAAAATCCAGGAGTATTTCTTAAATTTAAATAATTAAAGCAGTCTCATGGAGTGTAGCCAAGTGGTAAGGCATCCGTTTTTGGTACGGAAGACTCAAAGGTTCGAATCCTTTCACTCCAACGTGCCCGTAGCTCAGTTGGTAGAGCGTTCCGCTACGGACGGATAGGTCGAGAGTTCGAGTCTTTCCGGGCATACAAAGAATAAAAGAATAACGGTCTTGTAACTCAGTTGGTTAGAGTATACGCCTGATAAGCGTAAAGTCGGTGGTTCGAGTCCACCCAAGACCATTAAAAGTGTAGCAGCGCCAACTAAACAATGCTGTTGTTTAGAGGAAAGTCCGGACTTTAATTTAAATTGCTGGTTAATTACCAGGAAGAGTAATCTTAGGGAAAGTAAATAGAAATTTTAAATATGAAAAGTTTGATACCTGTCTATTAGTGATAGTACGATTAGAATAAAACCCCAATTGAAGCAAGGTTTAAACCGCAAAGAAATAATACGTAACTATTATTCAAGATAAATTGGCGTACCAGTAATGGAACAGAATCCGGCTTACAAACACTCTTATATAAGCGCTTATAGCTCAGTGGTAGAGCAATGGCCTTCTAAGCCATCGGTCAGTGGTTCGAGTCCACTTAAGCGTATTTAGTTTAAAAATAAAGATTTTGAGACGGAAACCTATCCAGTAAACGCTTCTAATAGGACATGCCCTTGTCTACCCCTTTAAGTGATTAAATAACAAAGACTACCAAAACAAAACTAAATAAAGCACTACGGATGTTAAGCTTAATAAAGCTGAGTGATGAGGGATTCGAACCCCCGACATTCTCGGTGTAAACGAGACGCTCTACCAACTGAGCTAATCACCCAAATAACTATCATTATACTACATTCTCCCTGGGTTGGATTCGAACCAACGACCCTGTGGTTAACAGCCACATGCTCTACCAAACTAAGCTACCAGAGAATAAGTAGAAATTTAAAAAACTACTCCCACTCTAAAGAACCTATCTTCCATGCGTAGATAAATCCAATAACTAATTCAAAAATAAAGTCAAACATACTCCAAAATCCTAAGCTTGTAAGGTTACTTAATGTAACTGCCCAAGGGAATAAGAATGTTGCCTCTAGATCGAATAGAATAAATAAAATGGCTACTAAGTAAAAACGGATATCAAATGTATTTCTTGCATCATCAAAAGGCTCAAAACCACACTCGTAAGGTGAAAGTTTCTCTGGATCTCCCGCACTAATTGCAAGTGCATAAGAAAGACCAAAAATGATCAAAGCTAACACTAAAGCAAAAACAATAAGAATAAAAATGGGTGTGTATTCCAAATGAAATAAGGTCATATATGTAAATTTTTAAAAAGTATGTCTTAAGATCTTTTTATTTATTATGCGCGGGAGAGACGGGATTTGAACCCGCGACCCCTAGCGTGACAAGCTAGTGCTCTAGACCTACTAAGCCACTCCCCCAAATACAAATTATGTATGTCTTAACGTTTACCTTTAAGGTATGTGTTATTTCTATTTTTAAAAGCCAATTGATGCAAAGCGATTTTTTGTCTTATTGCATTTCCTTGACCTTTAGAAAGCGCTAAAAGCTCATAAGCAAGACGTTCACTCATAGAAGATTCTGTTCGTGTACGAGCACCGCTTACAATCCATTTTAGGGCTAAACCTAAACGTTTTTTAGGTGTGACTGGTCGTGGTACTAGTATTTTAGAACGACCTCGTTTTTGACCCACAACTTCTAATAAAGGAGCAGAGTTGTTAAGGGCCTCTAAAAAAACAGTTTGGGGCTTTAATCCTTGTTCTTTAAGGAGCACAAGAGCTTTCTTTACTATATTTTCTGCTGTAGAGCGTTTACCTCCACGCATTAACGAAGCAACAAATCTTTTTTTAAGGTATTCTGAGCTGTGTTCTTGTTCGAGCATTTATTTTTCTGTTTTGAAAGAGAAACCTGTATAGTATAACGTTTATTTTAAACGCTTACTTATCTAACCCTTTGTAGTATAAATAAATTTTGTTCCGTACTTTGAACGCGCTTGACGTCTTTTAAGAAGACCATGTGCATCATATTTACCACGAACAATTTTATAACGTACTCCAGGTAAATCTTTTACACGACCTCCACGAATAAGTACTACGGAGTGCTGTTGAAGATTATGTGTCTCTCCTGGTATATAGGCTGTAACACGTAAACCTCCTCGGAAACCTACACGAGCTACTTTACGGATAGCAGAGTTAGGTTTTTTAGGGGTTCTTGTGAAAACTTGTCTACAGATACCTTTTCGTTGAGGACCTTTATTCAAACCAGGCACATTCGATGAACGTTGTTTTGGTCTTCTTGGGTTTTTGTCTATTTGGTTAAAAGTAGGCATTTTTTCTTTATTTAAGATTAGAGATAAATATAGATGAAAAGGTATTAACCTTAACATCAATAATAAATTAGGCAGCAATACCTTTTTGTATTAAAATGATAGCTTGGGCGCACTGAGATTTGAACTCAGGACCCGCTGGTTAAAAGCCAGAAGCTCTACCGCTGAGCTATGCGCCCCAAATGGCTGCTCGTATTGAATCAAACACAACACTGTGTTATAGAAACGTAAAGCAACCTATTTGCTAATATCTTACCAAGACTTATCGTCCCAGTTAGCGTTTTTTGTTAATGCACTTGTTAAAGATACACGTCCAGAGATTGATCCTAAAGAGCTAACGTATGCAGAGTTTGCGCTTTTAAGATCTGACTCGTTAAGGTTTTGTGAAGAAGCACTTTGCCACTCTGTACTTTGGTCTACTGTAGACGCAAGTAACTCACGAGAAGTTCCTAATGAAGATCCTAGCATTTGCTCAAATAAAGATACTGTAGTAACTTTTTCGTCTCCAAGTTCTGAAGAAAGTGAACCAATTGAAGAAAGCTTCTTTTTACGTACTTTAATAGAAGTACTAATTGCTGGTAAAATATGCTTTACCATCATTGCGTAAAATACTGCAAAAACGATAAATGTCCAAAATAATTGAGATAAATATGTGATGGTGTCTAATTGAGGCATTTTTTATTATATTAAATGAAGAGCTAAAGAACAATAACATTGCGGACGGGGAGAATCGAACTCCCGTCTCCTGGTTGGAAGCCAGGTGGTTTACCATTAACTTACGTCCGCAAACAATAATCTCTGATGGAGACTTTTTATATCATGGTATACCGTAAAAGATACGAGGGTTTTCACCTAGTATCTAAAGAAAAGCTCTATTAAGACTTCTTTTCGTTTTCGAATGTTGTTGCCCAGTAGTTCGCATCAACTCTCTCTCCTTCTGTAAATGTAACATAAAGTACATAAAAGAAGAATGCTCCACTAAACGCAGATAGGTATGATCCATAAGAAGCTACCATGTTCCATCCAGCGTAAGCGTCAGGGAAATCAGGGATACGACGAGGCATTCCTGCTAGCCCTAGGAAGTGCATTGGGAAGAATGTAAGGTTCACTCCGATAAATGTTAACCAGAAGTGAATCTTTCCTAAAATTTCAGGATACTGAAGTCCTGTAATCTTACCCATCCAGAAGTAGTAACCTCCAAAAATAGAGAATACTGCTCCCATTGAAAGAACATAGTGGAAGTGTGCTACAACGTAGTATGTATCGTGAAGTGCGATATCAATACCACAGTTAGCACAAATAATTCCTGTTAGTCCTCCAATTGTGAATAGGAAAATAAATCCTAATGTCCATAGCATAGGTGTATGCATTTCAATAGAACCTCCCCAAATTGTAGCTAACCATGAGAAAACCTTAATTCCTGTTGGAACTGCGATAATCATTGTAGCTGCTGTGAAGTAAGCTCGTGTATCAATGTCAAGACCTACAGTATACATGTGGTGAGCCCACACAACAAATCCTAGAACTCCAATAGATAACATAGCGTAAACCATTCCAAGGTAACCGAAAATTGGCTTCTTTGAGAATGCTGATACCATGTGACTAACAATACCGAATCCCGGTAAAATTAGAATGTAAACTTCTGGGTGTCCGAAGAACCAGAACAGGTGTTGGTAAAGAATAGGGTCTCCTCCTCCTGCTGGATCAAAGAATGTTGTGTTAAAGTTACGGTCTGTAAGAAGCATTGTAATAGCTCCTGCAAGAACCGGTAGAGAAAGAAGCAGTAGAACTGCTGTAATAAGAACTGACCATACGAATAATGGCATTTTGTGGAATGTCATTCCTGGAGGTCGCATGTTAATAATAGTTGTAATAAAATTAACAGCACCAAGAATAGAAGAAGCTCCTGCTAAGTGTAAACTGAAAATAGCAAGGTCAACTGAAGGTCCTGAGTGTGCTTGAACACTTGATAATGGAGGGTATACTGTCCATCCTGTTCCTGCACCTGCTTCAACTAATGAAGAAGAAAGTAGTAAAAGAAGAGCTGGTGGTAATAACCAAAAACTAATATTGTTTAGTCTTGGGAAAGCCATATCAGGCGCTCCCAGCATTAGTGGAACGAACCAGTTACCGAATCCTCCAATCATGGTAGGCATAACAAAGAAGAAAATCATGATGAAAGCGTGACCGGTAACGATTACGTTATATAGTTGGTTATTTCCCATAAGAATCTGAGCTCCGGGTTGTGCTAATTCAATACGAATTAACATAGATAAAGTTGTTCCCATAACAGCTGAAATTCCACCAAAAATAAAATATAAAGAACCAATATCTTTATGGTTTGTTGAAAAAAGCCAACGTGATGACCAATTATAAATTGCTAAAGGCATTTATAAAGTTTAAAAAGTGTTGTCACTAAATTTCTTATACAAAGGCTAACCCATTAGGTCTATTCTCTAAGATAAACTCAGAAGTAATAAAAAAGCTTTGTAGAGAATAGGAGAATAGCTCAATTGGCAGAGCAACGGTCTCCAAAGCCGTAGGTTAAGGGTTCAAGTCCCTTTTCTCCTGAAATTAAGGATTACTCATCCCCAAGTTCTTCAAGTTTTGATGATACCCATGTAACATAGTCATCGAGTGAAACAGCTTCCACACAAATAGGCATAAATCCGTGGTTTACACCACAAATTTCACTACACTGTCCATAAAACACTCCCTCACGCTTAATAAACATTGATGTTTGGTTTAAACGACCAGGGCAAGCATCTAATTTTAATGCTAATGATGGAATTCCCCAGCAATGCAGAACGTCCGCAGCTGTTAGGATAATACGAATGTGAGTTCTTACTGGAAGAACTACACGTTGGTCTACCTCTAAAAGTCTAAGACCTCCTTTTGGTAGATCGTCTGATGCCATCATGTAACTATCAAAGTTAATAGATTCTCCTTCTTCGGTAACATAGTCTGAGTACTCATAACTCCAGTACCATTGGTGACCTACTGCTTTTAAAGTAATAGCAGGCTCAATAATTTCATCAACCGAGTATAATAACGCGAATGATGGAACTGCAATTACAAGTAAAATAAATGCAGGAGTTACAGTCCAGAAAATTTCTAGAGCTGTACCGTGTACTACACGATCAGCCTCAGGATGAACATCCTTATTGAATAGCTGAACAGAACGAACCATTAGGTAACCTACAAAAACACCAATAACCACAATAACGAACATAATATCGTGGTGAAGGTTAACGATACCTTCCATAATTGGTGTAGCTGGGTCTTGAAATCCTAATTGCCAAGGTTCTGCTGCTTCACACTGCACAACGCTTTTATTTAAAAAATTTTTGAAGTTGTCTGTAATAAAATTTAAAAGCACTTTAAGTTTTTTATTATAACTAAGAATAAAATGTAATTCTTAATAGAACACAAGGCATAATTAGGTATTTAACCTAATAATGCTTATAAACAACACATAATTGTTTAATTAAGAGTATAAAATAGAACATCATTAGGAATTTCACCTGATGATGATCACTTAGTCTATAAAAGACTAAGATTAAATTTATTAAAATTTAACAAGAAGATAGAAAAAAAGATGAAGGATCTTTTTAATTTCATATTATCTTTCAGCCGCAGGTTCCCCTACGGCTACCTTGTTACGACTTCATCCCAGTCAAAGACTTTACCGTAACAGCGCCTCTCCCTTACGGGTTAAGAACGACAGCTTCAGGTACTTTCGATTCCCAGGATGTGACGGGCGGTGTGTGCAAGATTCAGGAACAATTTCACCGCGTCATGCTGATACGCGATTACTAGCGATTCCAACTTCATGTAGGCGAGTTGCAGCCTACAATCCGGACTGAGATAATGTTTAAAGATTTGCTCCAGTTCGCACTTTTGCTTCTTGCTGTCATTACCATTGTAACACGTGTGTAGCCCGATCCATAAGGGCCATGATTACTTGACGTCATCTCCACCTTCCTCTAACTCTTTGTTAGCAGTCTTCTTAGAGTACACTTTGTTTAAAGTTAGTAACTAAGAATAGAGGTTGCGCTCGTTAAAGGACTTAACCCAACATCTCACGACACGAGCTGACGACAGCCATGCAACACCTGTCTATTTCTTACATCAATATTTGCATATTAAACAACAATAGATGTCAAGGATCGGTAAGGTTTTTCGCGTATCGTCGAATTAAACCACATGTTCCACCGCTTGTATGAATCCCCGCCAATTCCTTTGAGTTTCAACCTTGCGATTGTACTCCCCAGGCGGAGTGCTTAATGCGTTAGCTGTAACATCCAAGTAAATTTATACCCAAATGTTTAGCACTCATCGTTTACTGCATGGACTACTGGGGTCTCTAATCCCATTTGATACCCATGCCTTCGTCTTACAGCGTCAGTATTATCCCAGATAGTCGCCTTCGCCACTGATGTTCCTCACGAGATTATTGGATTTTACCCCTACTCCGTGAATTCTACTATCCCCTGATAAACTCTAGTCTAACAGTATTAAAAGTACATAAAGGTTGGGCCCTTATGGGAAAACTTTTAACTTGATAAACCGCTTAAAGGACCCTTTACGCCTAATCATTCCGAGTAACACTTGTCCCCCCCGTATTACCGCGGCTGCTGGCACGGAGTTAGCCGGGACTTCTTCTCTAAGTAACATCATTATTCTCCTTAGTGAAAGGGTTTTACAACCTAATTGGCAATCTTCACCCACGTGGCGTCGCTGGATCACACTTTCGTGCATTGTCCAAGATTCTTGACTGCAGCTTCCCAAAGGAACTCGGGCCGTGTCTCAGTCCCGATGTGGCCGTACGTCCGTTAAGACCGGCTACGGATCATTGACTTGGTAAGCCATTACCTTACCAACTATCTAATCCGACTAAGAATCATCTAACAGCGATAAATCTTTACTAATATCCGGTATTCCTAATGTTATTAACCGCCAATTTCTGCCAACTCAAAGAGTCCGAAACCTTAAGATAAAAACAAATAGTTATTCCAGACTGAAAGGTAGATTTCTTAGCATTACTCACCCGTGCGCCATGTTTCCGAAGAAACATTCAACTTGCATGTCTAAAACACGCCACTAGCGTTTACTCTGAACCAGGATCAAATTCGAAGAATTTTGTGGTGACAAATATTGTCAAACATTTTCTTACTAAACAAATAATCCCTAAGGATTATATTTTAAGATCCTTCATAAAGTAGATATATATTAATATATCTTGAATCTAAACAAGTAGTTTAAATCAAAGATATACTTAATCAGTACTAATAGAATAGAGTATTTACCCTATACTAGATGTAGCAACACGGTTCCCAGTTAATCCAGTATTTAGTTGCTATAAAAAACCACAAGATCGAAACGGTTTTGTGGTTATATGTGAGAGAGGTAGGATTTGAACCTACGACCTTCAGGTCATGAGCCTGACGAGCTGACCGAGCTGCTCTACTCTCTCCCGAAAACGATAAAGCTGTATTTTGTAAATTCTTATTGTTTTGAAAGCGAAACCCATGCAGGAAAACTGCTTGAAATACAACTCCCTTGTCTACCCCTTTGCATAAATGTATTATTGCACAGACATAGTAAAACAGAATAACTTTTATTGATTTTAAAACTTTTTGGGAAGAGAAGGATTCGAACCTTCGAAGATAAAAATCGCCTGAGTTACAGTCAGGTGCCTTTGACCACTCAGCCATCTGCCCTCTAAAGGAGGGGACTTTAAGTCCCCATAAATATTAGTCAAGCTTCATTCTTAGTAAATAAGACTCAAACTTACCGAAAAACGGAATTACTAACAGGAAGTATGCGAAATACAGTACTGTTGCAATTTGTCCAATTTCAACGTAAGGTGACTCTACCACGTTTTGACCAATCCACATAAGAATTAGACAGTCTGCTGCGAAGAACCAAAATAGTTTTGTATATAATGGACGGAAGTAAGAACTTCTAATTTCTGAACTATTAGTAAATGGAATAGTCAGCATAATAAGAATAGCCGCTCCCATAGCAATAACTCCTCCTAGCTTATCCGGAATTGAGCGAAGAATCGCATAAAACGGAAGTAAGTACCACTCAGGAACAATGTGTGCTGGTGTTACTAAAGGGTTAGCAGGAATGTAGTTATCTGGGTGACCTAGTGCGTTTGGATAGAAGAATACCATTACTGAGAAAAATACAGAGAATGATAGGAAAACAAAAAGATCTTTAACATAACAGTAAGGATAAAATGGCATCTTATCTGTTGTAGTATCTACACCTAATGGGTTATTATTACCTGTTTGGTGTAATAAAGTAAGGTGAGAAATTGTTAGACCTGCAATTAAAAATGGGAAAAGGTAATGAAAACTGAAGAAACGGTTTAATGTAGCATTATCAACAGAAAATCCTCCCCAAAGCCACTCAACAATGGAAACTCCGATAAGAGGTACAGCAGAAACAAGGTTTGTAATAACAGTAGCTCCCCAAAGACTCATTTGGCCCCAAGGAAGAACATAACCTAAAAATGCTGTTAGAACTGTAATTAAAAAGATAATAACTCCAGAGCACCATAGAGCTGCACGTGGATGTGCGTAAGAACCGTAGTAAAGATTCTTAAACATGTGTACATAGATAGTAATAAAAAACATAGAAGCTCCATTTGCGTGGATATAACGAATAAGCCATCCATTATTAACATCACGCATAATGTGCTCTACACTAGCAAAAGCAAGGTCTACATGGCAGGTATAATGCATAGCAAGGAAGATTCCTGTAACAATCTGAATTCCTAAACATAACCCTGCACTCGAACCTACTCCCCATAAATATCCTAAGTTAGTTGGAGAAGGGTAGTCGACTAGGTGTGAACTTAAAACATCAGCGATAGGGGCTTTGGACCAACGGGTTCTCATTTAGTATAAGTAAAAATTTATGTATATTATAACAACTATTTATCCTCAGGACTTACGTTCTGAAGTACAACAGGGTCAACTTTTTGATCCCAAGGACTTGCGAAATCAAACACACGGAATTCTTGAGCAAGCTCTACTGGTTCCGTTACAATACGTTTTTCTGCTTCGTCGTATCGTATTTCTGTATGTCCTGTTAGTGGAAAGTCTCTTCGCATTGGATGACCATCAAACCCGTAATCTGTTAAGATTCTTCTAAGGTCTGGGTGGTTTGAAAAAAACACACCATAAAGGTCCCAAACTTCACGCTCATACCAACCAGCCGAACTGAATATTGAAACTACCGAGTCAACAGGAGTTAATTCATCTACAGCTACTTTAACACGAACACGTGAGTTATACTTTACACTTAATAAATGATAAACTACTTCAAAACGTGCTTCACGTTCTGGGTAATCCACTCCACAAATGTCAATTAAAACTTTAAACTGACAACTTGTATGATCACGTAAAAAAAGTAATACTTCTTTAATAGAAGAAGCAGGTACAGAAAGAGTTAATTCACCATTTGCAGAAACAGCTGTATAAACTGAATGAGGCATCATATCCACAACCGACTGACTAAAATTATTATGTATTTCTTGAGATTTTTCCATTTTTAAAATAAAATTAGAATAAAGTAAGGGATTAATTAAAAATTGAATCCTTCAAAATAGATTAAAGGACCCAACAAGCAACCCAAAGGTTGCAAGTGAATTTAGTTATAAATTAGTGAAGGTTAATTGCTTCGTTTAAATAGATACAAGTTAATGTTGCGAAAACATAAGCCTGAATTACAGCAACAGCTGTTTCTAAAAATAGAAGAACAAACACAACACCCATTGGGATTAAATGAAGGAAGAAGATTACACCTCCAGCCATCATCATTGTCCACGCGAAACCAAGTAGAACCTTTAAAAGAATGTGACCTGCCATCATGTTAGCAAATAGTCGCACAGAAAGTGAAACAATACGCATAACGTTTGAGATTAACTCAATAGCAATTAGAAGTGGGTATAACGCAAATGGAGCTCCTGCTGGTAAAAATACAGAAAGAGCGTGGAACCCATGCTCACGAATCATAATAGTCATTACACCAAGGTAAACCATTAATGAGAACATTAATGTTACAATGATATGACTTGTAATTGTGAAACTGTAAGGAACCATACCAATTAAGTTAACAACTAAAAGGAAAGCAAATAGAGAGAAAACAAAAGGGAAAAATGCTTGACCTCTTGGACCTACGTTATCACTAAGAACTCCAGCAACAAGATCGTAAATCATTTCTAGTAAAGATTGCCAACGGCTTGGAACGATACTACCTTGACCTGTATGGAAAACAAGTCTTACTAGTAAAATAAAGAAAGTAGATGCTCCTACAGCAGCAAGTGCTGAGTTTGTAAATGAGAAATCTACAGCTCCGATATTGAAAGAAATAAGTGGGACGATTTGGAATTGCTCTAGTGGGTTAAATGCCACTACAGCGTTAGTAAAGGTGGATGATTGCATAGAATCGTTGTCCTACCTTAAGCCCCTCCCCACCAGTAAACTGCTACGAATAAGAATAACCACACAACATCAACAAAGTGCCAGTACCATGCAGCTGCTTCGAAACCGAAGTGATGCTCTTTTGAGAAATGGTACTGAACAAGTCTAATTAGACAGATTGAAAGGAAAATTGTTCCAATCAATACGTGGAATCCGTGAAAGCCTGTGGCCATGAAGAAAGATGAACCATAAACACTATCGGAGATACCAAAAGTTGCGTTAACGTACTCGAAGACCTGGAATCCTGTGAATGCTGTTGCAAGAACTAGTGTAATTACTAGTGCGAGAATAGCGTCACGACGACTTCCAACTACGATTGCGTGATGAGCCCATGTACATGATGCTCCAGATGTAAGTAAAATAACTGTGTTAAGTAAAGGGATTTCAAAAGCACCTAGTACTTCAATACCCTTCGGTGGCCATACTGATCCAATCTCTGGACTTGGACAAAGACTTGACTGAAAGAAAGCCCAGAAGAATGCGAAAAAGAACATAAGCTCTGATACAATGAACAGAACCATTCCGTATCGCATACCTTTCTGAACCATAGAAGTGTGCCATCCTTCAAATGTTGCTTCACGAACAATATCTCTCCACCATACATACATACAGTAGACAATGATAAAGATTCCTAAAGATAGACTAAAACCTCCTCCTGAGTAGCCATGCATATACATAACTCCACCTGAGGTTGCCAAGAAAGCACCAAAAGATGCTACTAGAGGCCAAGGGCTTGGATCTACCATGTGATAAGGGTGTCTGTGGTAGTTTTTTGTTGCGTTTGCCATAAATTTATTTGATATTTAGAGACATTAGAGCAATAACTAAAGGGATATAGTTATTGTGAGAGAACCCTTTTAAGAGAAAATTATAAAGTTAGATTAAGCCTGGCAGGATTTGAACCTACAACATACCCGTTATGAGCGGGGTGTTCTACCGTTAAACTACAGGCTCTTGCGTGTTATTTCTTTGAACTAACCTTTTATCGCAATTTATGAAAGAAGATAAAAGTGATTAACACTAAACCCCATTTATTTGATTAAAATATTATGAAATTAAAATGACTGAAAAGATTCGGAAAGAAAGGGATTCGAACCCTTGGTGCCACAAGGACACACAACCTTAGCAGGGATGCGCTTTAGACCACTCAGCCACCTTTCCTTTTTGATAGAAATTGAATAAAGTAAAACTAGAAGGGTCGTTCTGTTAAAAAATACATCCTATTAGTAGTAATCTTATAAATACACTAAAATATAAAAGAAATAACAAAAATCTCTTATAGAGTAGGGTGGGTACAGGACAAAAGGAATTGATAATATGTTAAAGGAATATGGTGGGCTCGAAGTGAATGTCTCTAGATGTTAGAAGAGGAATATAAGAATGGTCTTGGGTGGGCAAATATATAAAGGAATGTGTAGAATGAAGAAGAAGTAAGGGCGGGGTCTTTGTACTTGGGATGAGAGAGGGTATTGACAAGCTTCCTTAGGTGTTAGCTTTAGTTGTATAAGGTAGCTCTTGTCTTTCTAACACCCTTATGGGCGGCCCTTTCGGACCGCAAATGTTTTAGTTCTTTGTATCATACTGACTATAGATAAATGCGGTACTTGCAATAAATAGAACAACAAGACGTGCGTCTAAATATAGAGAAACAGTAGACCAAAGTCCTACAATAGCAATAAATCCTGTTAATCCAGCTAACATTACAAATGTATAGTGGTATACGAATCCTGTTTGCATTCCTGTGAACAGTCTACCGTTTTGCCATACAGTTCTTGTAATACCTAATGGACCTAAGAATTCAAAGAGTCCTCTATCTACGAGTTTATACGTTGTGTTGTAACCAATAGATAAAACCTCTTGTGAGATAAATTCATTATAAACCTTATCAAAGAACCACTTTCTGTTTAGGAAAGTATATAGTCCTCGACCAAGGTCTGTTTTTTTCATTGAGTAAAGCTCCGTACTAAAATTCTTATATAAAATAAATGCACTTATTGCCCCTAAGTTACTTAAAATAACAGGAGTAAGTTTAATGTAGTGTGGAATAAATTCCGCCTCTAACATTGTTAAGTTTTGTGGATGTGTGAATAACGCGTTTCCCCAGAAGTCAGTTCCTACTCCAATAATCATATCTTTTGTTAGGTATCCAATAAAGATACTTCCAAGTGATAATATAAATAGAGGTAAGGCCATAGCAATTGGAGCGTCATGAGCACCTTCCATAACTTTCTTATATGCATTAGTTTCAGCTAAAAATGTTAGGTATAAGAGTCTCATTGAATAGAATGCTGTAAAAAATGCTGCTAAAGTACCTAACCAGTGAGCAAAGTGTCCACTTAAAGTATATTTAGCGTAAGCAATTTCTAAAATAACATCCTTAGAGTAAAACCCTGTAAGAAAAGGAAATCCCATTAATGCAATTGATCCGATAAAGAACATAGCATAAGTGAACGGCAGCACTCTTACAAGTCCTCCCATACGTCTCATATCTTGTTCATCAGCAACAGCATGAATAACAGATCCTGCACTTAAGAAAAGTAAAGCTTTAAAGAACGCGTGGTTTGCTAAATGGAATACACCTACGTTATACGCAGATAAACCACAAGCGAAAACCATGTAACCTAGCTGACTACAAGTAGAGTAGGCAATTACACGCTTTAGGTCGTTTTGAAGTAACCCTGTTGTTCCGGCAAAGAATGCTGTCATAGCACCCATTACTGTAATAACAACAAGAGCTGTTGGTGCGTATTCTATTAGTGGAGAAGATCTCGCTAATAAGAATACACCTGCAGTTACCATTGTGGCTGCATGAATCAGAGCTGACACAGGCGTTGGACCCTCCATTGCATCTGGAAGCCATGTATGTAATCCAATTTGAGCGGATTTACCTACAGCTCCTACAAATAAAAGAAGTCCAATACAAGTTAATGTGTCTACCTCAAAGTTTAAAAAAGTCATAGTGTCTCCTACAAAAGCAGGTGCGGCTGCAAATACAACAGCATAGTCAATTGACTTAAATTTAACAAAGATAGCAAAGATTCCTAAAGCTAATCCAAAGTCACCTACACGGTTAACAAGCATAGCTTTAATAGCAGCTTTGTTAGCTTGTAGTCTAGCAAACCAGAAGTTAATTAGTAAGTAAGAACATAATCCAACTCCTTCCCATCCTACAAACATTTGTAAGAAGTTATCTGCTGTCACTAAAATTAGCATAAAGAAAGTAAATAATGATAAGTACGACATGAATCTCGGTAAGTGAGGATCATGACCCATGTATTCTGTCGAGTACAGGTGTACAAGAGAAGAAACAGAAGTCACAACAACAAGCATAACTACGGTTAAGCTGTCGAATAAGAATCCCCAAGAAAAGCTGAACATTTCCGAATCGATCCAAGTCATAAGATCAAAATGTACAGGTTGTCCCATTAAAGCTACTTCGTAAAATGCCACATAAGACATTGCACATGTAGCCATAATTGATCCTGTAGTAATATATTTTGCACCTTCTCGTCCGATATATCGTCCGAAGAAACCTGCGGTTAGTGCGCTAATAAGAGGAAGTAAAACAATTAAAAGGTACATTTTAGGCTATTATTAATTTTAGGTCTACTATAAAAAAACTTAGTATTTATAGTTTATCAATGGAGGGACTCGAACCCTCACCTCTCAAGGAGACAGGAACCTAAACCCTGCACGTCTACCAATTCCGTCACATTGACTTTATTCTTTTAGATCTTAGCGTGTTTTGCCCCTATACGTTTTTGGGTTCTAGCGTTAGTACTTGTTCTTTGACCTCGAACAGGATATTTATTCTTATGTCTAATACCACGGTAGCTTCTATTAGAAATTAAATCTACAACAAAATCACGTCGTATCTTCTTTATACTACTAGGGCTAATGTTATTTACATTTAAAAAATGTTGAATTTTTCCTTGTGTTCTTTTTGAGAGTGTACTAACTTTTGCGTTAGGGTTTATTCCAATAGTACTACAGATTTGTTGTGATGTAGGTTCACCAAGTCCGTATACTAAAGAAAGACCTTTTTTAATAGAAGCGTTTGGTTTTATCTTTATTCCGAATAACTTAAACATAATTAAATAGTATTTTCTCTTAACATGACGTGTTGTACTGATTTTCTATTCTTATAGTAAATAAAAGCTCAATCACGTCTAAGAGAATATACTAAAGTGTCAGGGTACTCTTAAAGGAGCGTTTACTATAATAATACAATGTAATGTGTCTTAGACAAGTAAAACCAACAACGTCATCGCAACGTCAATTAATTCAAGTAAACTACGGGGAATTATCAAAAGTAAAGCCTGAGCGTTCTTTATTAAAAGGTTTGTCCAATTCAGGTGGACGTAACCATCAAGGACGACTGACATCCTTCAAAAAAGGAGGAGGTCATAAACGTAGATACCGTCTAGTTGATTTTAAAAGAAGTTCGTTTTCCGAGGCTACTGTTGCTTCTATTGAATATGACCCTAATCGTTCTGCATTTATTGCGAAGGTATTAGATACAAGCGGTTCTTATCACTATATTTTAGCCCCATTAGACCTTAAAGTTGGAGCTATAGTAGAATCGGGACCAGACGTTCCTGTTAATATAGGAAACGCTTTACCTCTAAGAAACATCCCAGTAGGAACTATGATTCACAATATCGAACTTAAACCAGGTCATGGAGGGCAATACGCTCGTTCAGCTGGAACTTTCGGAGTTTTGATTCAAAAAACTGAAGATGGTAAATATGCTCAAATTAGATTAAAATCGAAAGAGCAACGTTTAGTACCTTTAGACTGTATGGCTACGATAGGGATTGTATCTAACCTTGATCATGGAAGTATTTCTCTTGCTAAAGCAGGTCGTTCTAGATGGTTAAGACGCCGTCCTACTGTTAGAGGTGTTGCTATGAACCCAGTAGATCACCCGCATGGTGGAGGAGAAGGTAAAACAAGTGGAGGACGTCCTTCTGTTAGCCCGTGGGGTAAATTAACAAAAGGACCGAAAACAAGAAGCCCTAGAAAGAATTCAGACTTAATTCTTCAAAAACGAAAACGTTAAGTATCAAAAATGAGTAGATCAATTTGGAAAGGTCCTTTTGTACAAACGAGTTTAAGAAAAAAGATTAATAGGGCCAAAGAGTATATTGCGGACCCTACAAAAAAAGGTCGTGTGCGTATTAAAACAACTTCACGTAGTTCTACTATTCTAGAGGATTTTATTGGATTAACATTCTTAGTTCATAATGGTAGGCAGTATCAACAAGTTGTAGTAAATAGCCAAATGGTAGGTCATAAGTTTGGTGAATTTGCTTATACGCGTCAACGATACTTTTTTAAGAAAGGTAAAAAATAAAATAAATGGGTCAGAAAGTACATTCAACAGGTTTTCGATTAGGTGTAGCTCAAGGTTGGGATTCTAGTTGGTCTTCAGACCCAACCCAAAAAGGACATGATTACAGACAAAATCTTCATATGGACTTAGAAATGCGAAATCTTGTTACCCAATTATTTGCAGCTAGAGATGGCTATGTAGGTAAAATAGGAATTTCAAAAAACTTTAGTACCGGTATTGTCGATTTAAATGTGTTTGGATATGTTCCTGGAGAAATAAAAAAGCAGTCTTTAAATAAAGAATCAGTAGTTCTTACAAATAAAGAAAAGCTCCAAGTTGAACTTAAAAGACTAGTAGAAGTTTTTAATAAAAAATACGCTCCAGATTCTATTACTTTAAATTGTGTTCTGGTTAAAGGATTAGTTTCTGAACAAGGTAAGAAACAGAAGTCTTGGAAAAAACGCGGGTTTAAAGGAAAAAAACATTCTAATAACAGACGTCTCTCTGGATCAACACTAATGGAGTCTAGAATTACTTTAAAGAGTAGTTCTACTGCAAACAAAAAAATAAACAAAAGCTCTTCTTGGAAAAAAGATAGTATTAAAGATTACATCCAGTTAGGTATGAAAGAATTTAAATACCTTTCACGAAATAATTATTTTGATGCTATGATAAATATAGTTTTCCTAGTATGTAAAACTAGACAACCTCAACTACTTGCATCTTTCTTAGCAAGAGAGTTAGGTAAAACCCGTAACCAACGTGCCTTATATCAGCATACTGCTGCTGTTTGTGCGTTTTTCTTTAAAATAATGCCTGGGTTACAAGGAATTAGAATCCAAGTTTGTGGTCGTATGAACAAATCAAAACGTTCTCGTAAATACGTTACCCAACACGGAAGAATTCCTTTTCAAACAATCATTAGGCCTGTTCAATATGGGTTTGATGAGGCATCTACTTTATATGGATCTATGGGAGTAAAAGTTTGGTTAGCTTATTAGTTCTAAAAAGCTTAGGGCAAATGACAGAGTGGTCGAATGTACTTGTTTTGAAAGCAAGCGTGCCGATGGTACCGTGGGTTCGAATCCCGCTTTGCCCGTCTTTTATACAAATAAAATTTACGATGGCAATTATAAAAACACAACTCAAAATAAAATGGTCTTTATTGAAAAACCTCTCCGATAGGTGTTTTTTAATACATATTGTTCTATTTAAAATTATTCTTTTTTGTAACCTTACAGTTATTCAAAGTGTTCTTCTTTGGTTTGTTCTTTTTAGCTCAACAGCCTTAAATGAGAAGTTTCATTTATGGTTCACAGACAT
>Ga0209302_10000581_pt1 | contig 21188 bp, 15 predicted proteins | sample ArcOceMetagenome_2_FD_187445 | JGI IMG/M metagenome (GOLD analysis project Ga0209302, IMG submission 187445) | Marine eukaryotic phytoplankton communities from Arctic Ocean - Arctic Ocean ARC135M Metagenome (SPAdes) (version 2) | ecosystem: Environmental > Aquatic > Marine > Oceanic | place... | reverse complement strand
AAATTACTGGTTGGGCAGAATGTGCAGCATTCCTGCAGCTGCCGAGCGCTACGCTGACTGCGCGCGAGCCATGGGCGTGGCCAACCAAACTGATAGTACCGAGCTAGCCAATGAAAAACTGATGGCGGAGTTATACGCCATCAATAAAGAACTACAGGTGCCGACACCAGAGCAATTTGGTATCGAACGGGCACACTTTTTTAATAATCTCGAGGTGATGGCTGAGCAGGCATTGGCATCTGGATCCCCGGCGAACAATCCAAGGGTGCCCAGCGCAGATGAGATCATTGAGATCTACAAAAAGCTCTGGTAAACCGACTGATATTTTTGAGGACATAATAATGACACTAGTAGGACATTTAATTAACGGCCAGATGGTCGCTAGCGATGATCGCACTCAGGACGTTTACAACCCAGCCACTGGCGAAGTCAGCAAACAGGTAGCACTGGCATCTCAGACGACAGTGGCGCTGGCGATTGATGCGGCTCAGGCCGCCTTTCCTGAGTGGCGTGACACCCCCGCCATTAAACGGGCGCGAGTCATGTTTAAATTTAAAGAATTATTAGAGAGCAATGCCGACAAAATCTGTGCATTGATTGGCGACGAGCATGGCAAGATCAGTCACGATGCGGCCGGTGAATTACAGCGCGGAATCGAAAATGTTGAATATGCCTGCTGCGCACCAGAACTATTAAAAGGTGAGCACAGTAAAAATGTGGCGGCAAATATTGATAGCTGGAGTGAATTTCAACCTCTGGGTGTGGTAGCTGGCATTACCCCATTTAACTTCCCGGCAATGGTACCCCTATGGATGTATCCAATGGCCATTGTCTGCGGTAACTGCTTTATCCTCAAGCCATCAGAACGCGACCCTAGCTCAACCCTATTTATTGCCTCCCTATTAAAAGAGGCCGGTCTGCCCGATGGCGTCATGAACGTAGTCAATGGCGATAAAGATGCCGTTGATGCCCTACTTCATCATAAGGATGTTAAAGCGGTTAGTTTTGTAGGCTCCACGCCAATTGCGGAGACTATCTATACCACGGCAAATGCCAATGGCAAACGCTGTCAGGCACTGGGTGGCGCCAAGAACCACGCCATTGTCATGCCAGATGCCGACATGGATAACACCGTTGCCCAGTTACTCGGCGCCGCATTTGGCTCTTCAGGTGAACGCTGTATGGCACTGTCCGTTGTGGTTGCCGTAGGCGACGCAGCAGCCGACTCATTAGTCAGCAAGATGCAAGAGGCCATGAAGGGGTTAAAAGTAGGCGCCTGCACCAATGCCAGCAATGACTTTGGCCCTGTGATTACTCGGCAACATCAACAAAAAGTCTTTGGCTATATAGATAGTGCAGAAAAACAGGGTGCCACCATTGTCGTCGATGGGCGCAACCCGCAGATTCAAGGCTATGAAAATGGCTTTTTTGTTGGTGGCACACTTATTGATAATGTCACCGTCGAGATGGACAGCTACCAGGCAGAAATTTTCGGCCCAGTACTACAAGTCATGCGCGTCGATACCATGCAAGAAGCTATGGATATTATTAACGACCATGAATACGGCAATGGCACCTGCATCTTTACCCGCGACGGCGAAGCTGCACGCTATTTTTCTGATCAGATTTTGGTCGGTATGGTCGGTATCAATGTGCCATTACCGGTACCGGTTGCGTACCACAGCTTCGGTGGTTGGAAGCGTTCGTTGTTTGGCGACTTACATGCCTATGGCCCAGATGCTGTGCGTTTTTACACCAAACGTAAAACTATTACCCAGCGCTGGCCATCTGCCGGTATCCGTGAAGGTGCGATGTTCTCCATGCCGACGATGAAATAGACTCCAGAGTCAACATATGACAGACGGAACCACAGTGAGCACGAGAGAGAAAGGCTCCTCTATTTCCAGAGTAATGGAGATCATAGAGGCTGTTGCTAAGGCTGAGCGTCCCTTATCGCCTGCCGATCTTTCTTTTCAGCTGGATATTCCTAAACCCAGCGTGCACCGATTGATCAATCAACTTGAGACGGATGGCTATCTGCTTACCTCGATGCGTGGCCTAATACTGCCCGGCAATCGCATGCATGGCGTAGCACTTGGGCTACTGCATAACAGCAGATTCAAAGCGGTGCGTCAGGCTATCCTCACGCAGCTTACTCAGCGCACCGGCGAGACCTGCGGTATCGCCATTCCCAATGGCACTGAGATGATTTATTACGATCGTGTGCAGACGGATTGGCCTTTGCAGATAAATTTACAGGTCGGCAGCCATACCCCGAGTTGGTGCACAGCCAGCGGCAAACTGTATCTTAGCTCTCTGCCAAAACAACGTCGTCTAAAAATTATTAATCTGCTACCAATGGAGCGATACACACGTAATACCATCACCGACGCAAAGACGTTAGAAGCCGAACTTCAACGCATTAAGAAAACCGAGTTCGGCACTGACAACGAAGAGTTCTGCGAGGGTATGGTTGCCTGTGCGGTGCCTGTATTGGACAGCAGTGGCAAGCTATTAGCCTGTCTATTCACTCATGCTCCAGTGATTAGAAAGAGTCTGGATGAGCTTCTTGGCTATCTGCCAATTCTGCGCCAAGCGGCCGACGAACTCGGCCGCATAATCGATGATCCTGACGATGATCAGCCCTAATGGGCCCGTCAAAGAAAGAATGAGACGTTAATTATGAAAAAAAGACTGCCTCCATTAAACTGGCTGCGCTCGTTTGAAGCCTCCGCCCGACATCTTAATTTTACCCAGGCTGCGGCTGAGCTGCATATGACTCAAGCTGCTATCAGTCAGCAAATCAAGGGCCTCGAGGCCCAACTTGGCTGTACCCTATTCAAGCGTCTACCAAGAGGGTTAGCGTTAACTGATTCTGGCCGAGCCTATGCGCCAGGTGTCCGTCAGGCTATTGAAAAGCTGGGCGTCGTAACCGATGAAATATTTGGTAAAGAGCGTAGCCGCACCCTCACGGTGCGCGTCAATCTAGCATTTTTTACCTCATGGCTGGCGCCGCGTTTAGCAAACTTTCGCGAACAGCACCCCGACATTGGCCTGCGTTTCACCAGTAATATTTGGGTGGGCGATCCCGACAAGGATGCCGACATTGAAATCCGTTATGGCAAAGGCCTATGGCCTGGATTCACTAGTAATCGTCTGACCTGGGATGAACTTTTCCCAGTCTGCAGTCCTGACTTGGTCGGTGGTGATCTATCTCCCGAACAGCCACCCAAAAAACCTAAAGAGCTGTCTGATCACACTCTATTGCATGTGATTGGCTACGAAGAGGGTTGGGGTTTCTGGTTGAGCCAATTTGGCTATCATGCGGTTGATTCGTCTCAGGGGATAAGCTTTGACTCGCTCGTTACTGCTATGGAGATGGCCGCGCTGGGCCATGGTATCGCATTAGGCAGAACATCTCTGGTAGCTGGAATGTTAGCTAGTGGACGTTTAATCGCGCCATTTAATGAGCGCTTAGCAACGTCTGAGGCTTTCTTTTTAGCGACGCCGGTTAATCAGCATGTCCATCCTCATGTCGAGGCCTTTCGATACTGGCTGATCAACCAGGCTGAGCTGGAAATGCCAGAGTAGCACTATCACAGGGCGGCGCTAGGCTAGTCTCCGGCGCCCGCTCTGGAGCTCTCTGTGGACTCAACTAATATTCTTTCAACGAGTCCCTCAAGAGTTGACCAAAGGACCTCGTCTATCTCGATGCCCTGCTCTACCGAATCCTGATAGCAGATACTCATTTCTGCCGATGAATAGGTCTCAATCAACTCCCCGATTGCTATCTGCTCAGAAAATTGCTGCTCCACAACGACTAAGTCTGTACCGGCAAAAACGGTCAGCGACTGCGGATCAATAACCTCGGCCAGACTAAACGTCTGATGCTCTGGAAGGTCGGCACCCGCCGCAATAGAGACCTTGATGCAACAAGCATCCTGCCGCCAGTAGGCTATAAAAGCCAAATCGCGTTGTGCAGCCTTGACTAATCGCTGTAAAATAAATGTTCGGTTATAACAGTTATTAAGCTGTAATCCAGCCGCGGAACCTTCCATTATCTGAGCACTCAGCAGGTCAATCGCCTCGCTACCGCAGAGTAAAATAGAGCTATCATTACCATCCAAAACTGAATAGCTCGTATCCTCTTCAATAAGTTCAGCATGGGTCGGTCCGGTCGTATTCAGATAGGCCAGAGCTGCCTGCAATCGATCAAAACCATCGAGACCATGAGTCTCTAACCAGACCACCATATCGGCGGCATCATAATAGTCGCCTGGATGGAAACCCAAGCCCTCAAATGCCTTCTTAAGTGAAGCCATCAATTCATTTTTGGACACTTTCATGCGACTTAGCCGGACGTCAGAACAGGTTTGATAGGAAACTGCCACTCATCAGCAAAGGGTTTACCAAAATCACTGATCAGAGGCGCACCCTGGAACATGGTATTACGTACCCATAGGCGTGAGCGAGGGTCAAATTTACTCACCCCAAAAAAAGATAGCTTACAGCGCAACAAATGAATCGGCAGCACGTCGGAGTGGACCAAATTTTCACGTATATCTCCGTAACATCTCTGCGCCATAGTTTGAACGCGACCGACGATGCCACTATAGTTTGGATTTCTCATAATAAAGTGGGCGACATTCTGTTGCGGACAGGTCAGATTGTAAGCACTAACTTGGTCATAACATTCTCGCACACGACGGCCAACGGCCATTGGCATCTCTTTTTCCATACCCATATCAATGTTAGTCTGACCCAAACGAGGCTCCATCTTTTCTTGGGATCGGTACCAAAATGCTCCCATTGATTCGTACTGACTGAAATCTATAGCCAACGCCCAATCATACTTATCTTCGATAATCTGCAACAGCTGAGCGACAGACATCTCAGGCATTACGCGAATAGATTCGTCCACACCCATATGCTCCTCGAGGTCATCAACTAACTCGGGATAGAGCTCAATTAATAATGTATTAATCACTTCCTGCGTTTCTAAGTGAAAGGACCGTTCCGCATACTCAACCAGATTAGCCCAGTCATAATTTTCTCGCACCAACGCTGCAGTCTCATCTTGGAGCCATTGGTGCAAAAGCACCAAATCTTGCCGCACTAAAATATTAGAACTACTCTGTCGTTCGTCAGCAGTGACAATCTCACCCAGATGCTGGATTACCCGCTGCACTGAAGCCGCCAAGCGGACAAATATAGACTCATCAACACCAGACTCGCTGGCGAGAATAACTCTCGCCAATGCGGTTTCACGCATTTCAATCCACTGGTTAATTAACATAGGATGGTTGATTAAAAAAGGTGCCATACCCAGACCAGTAGAATTACCAATACCTATATAACGCTTGATATCTTCATCCAAAATTACCGCCTTTTCCGGCGCGCGCTGTGCCGCTAAATAGTCAGCCTGCTGCATACTAAAGTGACGTAACATAAAACAGGTGAACATCTCTGCGGCAAAAGGTCGCGCAAAGTCAGGATGCTTGGTGCGCACTTTTTCCCAATCCGCCATACCCAACTTGCCACTACCATAGGCTGCGGTAGTGCGGTAAAGGTAGCCCACCTCGGCGATCACGTCGATACAGGGCTGACGACCCTCGGCCAACTCATCGACGACATATTCAAATGTGCGCCCACTACGATTGGCGCGAGATAGCACCAGCACCCGCGAGTCAACACGGCCTGCTTCCTGCTTCGGCACATTCGTGCGCAAGAATGCTAACTGATCGGCATCAACTGTACCTTCGCACAGTGCCATAGTTAGATCCCACTGATTGGCGATCACCCTATCATTGCGACTATCCGGATCCAGATAATGCGAAAATAGTACGTAGCTAAAGATGCCAAATCTGGCCTCAACCTGGTAGACCACGGTGCCGTAACCTTGATCATCTAGATCAAATACTGGACTGGTAATCTGCCAGTTTTCAATCACCATTCGTCGCACGAGCGTACGCATAAAACTCAGTCGCGACTGATGAAAGCTACCCAAGCGCTCCAACCGCATAACCTGACTGGCAGGACGCAACGGCAATACGCGTGGTTTGCCATCCGCTTGCATTAAGGTCGACTGCGAATTAGTGTGCAAAGTACATTCCATCTTAGTTAAATGAGGCCTTGTTCGATAGCCATCTTTCTAGCCATTTTAGGGGCATTCCACAGTGATGGCATTAATATAAGCGACACTGGAACGGCTGTTACGACAATAAAAGATTGCAGCGCGGATACGCCACCAGAGCCGATTGAGATCAGTATTGCCGCCAGCACACCCATCATAATGCCCCAGAAAACACGAAGCGCGGTTGGCGGGTTATCGGTGCCTGTCATCACCATGGAAACGGTGTAGGTCATGGAGTCTCCGGTGGTCGCAACAAAGATCGTTGTGAGCACCAAAAATAGTACTGAGATCAGAAATCCCCAGGGTAATTGCTGGGTAATGGCCAATAGAGCCGCTGGCATTCCAGACTCGGCATAGGGCCCGGAGATCACCCCAACATCAGCCAGTTCAAAGGCAATCCCGGTACCACCAACAATAGTGAACCAGAAGTACGTCACCAGAGGCGCAGTGAGTGACAATGTGATAATCAACTGACGAATCGTTCGACCGCGGGATATACGCGCAATAAACATTGCCATCAACGGGCCATAGCCAATGAACCAGCCCCAGAAAAATACCGTCCAGCCATTCAACCAGCCAACATCAGCTCGGTAAGCAGCCATGGGGATAAACTCAGTCAATAGCAGGCCAGTTGATTGAATAAAACTGTCAAAAATGAAGGCGGTTGGCCCACCGATTAAGATAAAGGCCATTAAAGCGATAGCCAACACAATATTAAATGAGCTGAGTATCTGAATACCTCGGGTAACGCCGGACACCGCAGAAATAGTGTAAATCACAATGAGCCCGACAATAATCGCTAACTGTGTACTATAGCTATCGCTGATACCGAACAGTTCGGAGAGACCGAAACTCACCTGCAAACCTAAAAACCCAATCGGCCCTACCGTTCCAGAAATCACTGCAACGACACAGGCGGCATCTATCAGGGCACCGAGCCATCCGTGAAGCACGACCTCACCAAACACCGGATACAGCAATATACGCGGCTTCAATGGCAGACCTTTGTCATAGTGCAGGTACATAAAAATAATTGCGGTCAGACTGCCTAGGATTGACCAAGCCAAAAAGCCCCAGTGCATATAACTCTGCGCCAGAGCGGGATATACCGCAGCTGGACTCGAGGATTCGACGCCAAACAATGGCGGCGAGTTGATAAAATGGGCCATGGGCTCAGCCGCGGCCCAGAACACGCCGCCCCCAGCCAGCAGCGTACACATAATAATTGCCACCCATTTATAGGTACTAATATCAGGTTCGCTGAGGTTACCCAACCTAGCCCTGCCAGAACCGGACGCAGCAACACCTAAGGCGATCACAAAGGTTAGCAGCATTAGCACCTGCCAGTAGGCACCAAACATCTGAGTCGCTCCGCCAAACGCCTGGCTAACAGTGGCGGAAAGAAATTCGATATCAAATACTGCGGTGGCGACAAACAGCATTAGAAATCCACCGCTCAAAATAAACACCGGCCAGTCAATAGTTGTCGTTACGCTGTCTGTAACCTCGTCACTCATATTTGATCCTTACTCGTAAATGATTTCTCAAAAAATGAAAGCCAATTTTGGCCCATGATTTTAGCCACATCCGATTCACTGAAGCCGGTGTCTTCAAGACCCTGAGCGATCGTGTGCATATCCTTTGGCCCAGTGAACCAATTTGGCTGACGCGGCCAAGACGGTTTTTCTGCGGTGCCCTCACCATGATCGACACCCATGGTCCAACGGCCACTGCGCATCCATTCTAATACCGAGTAGTCCCAATTTTCACACAGATCAGAGCCGATACCTAAACGGTCAACACCAATCATCTCTGCTGTCTGCATAATCATCTGACAAAATTCTGGCAACGTACAATCTGAGCCATTTTTCAAGTGAAAAGGATACATACTAAAACCGAGCATACCTTCAGAGTCACCAATCGCGCGCAGCACATGATCTGATTTATTGCGCAGTGCACCATGAAAAAATGTTGGGTTGGCATGGGTAATTGCAATGGGCCGCTCAGAAATTTCGATAGCTTCAAGCGTGGACTTTTCAGCACTGTGAGACATATCAATAACCATGCCGACGCGGTTCATCTCTTTAATTACCTGTTTACCAAATCGGGTTATACCGCCGTCCTGTTCCTCATAGCAACCGGTCGCCAAAAGGCTCTGATTATTGTAACTGAGCTGCATAATACGCACACCCAGCTGGTGAAGAATTTGTATCATTTTGACATCATCTTCAATCGGCGAACAATTTTGGAACCCAAAAATGATACCTACTTTACCCAGACGCCTAGCCTCTAAGATATCGGCCGCCGAGTGTATCGGCATAATGAGATCGCCATGATCCAGAAAATGACGGTTCCAATGCCCAATATTTTCCAAGGTCTCGCGGCTATTTTCCCAATAGGCAATAGTGACATGAATGGCATGTATCCCAGACTGCTGAGCATTTTCAAATAGCCCGCGATTCCAATTGACGTACTGCAAGCCATCAATCAGGAGTATATCTTTGTTCATCAGAAACTCCCGGTTAGTATGGCTTGCTGTAGTTGGTTTTTATAATAGTGTAAAACTCGCGGGCGTATTGACCCTGCTCACGTGCACCATAGCTGGAGTTTTTACGACCACCAAAGGGCACATGATAGTCGGTTCCAGCAGTTGGCAAGTTTACCATCACACAACCTGATTTGGAGTGACGCTTGAAGTGCCCAGCATACTTTAGCGAGCTGGTAATGATACCCGATGTCAGACCAAAATCTGAATCATTCGACACCTCCAGCGCCTCTTCATAACTGGCAACCTTGATTACACAGGCTATGGGGCCAAACACTTCTTCGCGATTAATACGCATCTGATTAGTGGTATTAATAAACAGTGCCGGCGACATAAAGTAACCCTCAGTGTCTAACTGCAAACGCTCACCACCGACAACTAACTGGGCGCCCTCATCCTTAGCAATCTGCATATATTCCAAGTTCTGAGCAAGCTGACGTGCATCGACAACGGGCCCAATCTGGGATCCTTCGCCTAACGCATGTCCTACTACGAGTTTGCCCACTGCTGTGCTCAGCTTTTCTACAAACGCATCATGGATACCAGACTGCACAATAATTCTGGAGGAGGCGGTACATTTTTGCCCAGTACCAAAATAACCGCCGGCAAGGGCGCAGTTAACGGCGACGTCAATATCGGCATCGTCGAGCACCACGAGGGCGTTCTTACTGCCCATTTCTAGCTGCACACGGGCCATATTGTCGATAGCATTGCGGGCAATATGACGGCCAACGCCTACAGAACCAGTAAAGGTTACGGCTTGAATGTCGGGGGAGGTGCAGAGTGTTTCACCCACATCACGGCCCGAACCCATCACTAGATTAAAGACACCAGCAGGCAACCCACTGCGACTGATAATATCTGCCAGTATCCAAGCACTGGCTGGCACCAACTCGGCAGGCTTCAGTACCACGGCATTACCATAGGCCAATGCCGGTGCCACTTTCCATGCCGCCACCGCCAGAGGGAAATTCCATGGTGTAACAATGCCGATGACGCCCAAGGCCTCGCGGTGTACTTCAACATCCACCCCAGGACGCACGGACTGGGTGTTTTCGCCCATCAGACGCAGTGCTTCGGCACCGTAATATTGAAAGAACTGACCCGAGCGGTGAACTTCACCAACGCCTTCGGCACGTGTTTTACCTTCCTCTCGCGCCAAAATCTCACCAATTTCACCGCTGCGAGCAATAAGCTCTGCACCAATAAAATCCAGTATCTGCTTGCGCTGCTCTAAACCACTTTGTGACCAGCCATCAAATGCCGCATTGGCCGCAGCAATAGCGGCAAGACAGTCTTCGGGAGAGGCTTTGGCATAGTGCCCCACTACATCACTGGTATCTGACGGGTTAATATTCTCGATGACTGCTGCACTAGCTACCCACTGACCATTGATATAGTTCTGGAACATTTCCTGACTCATGACTACTCCTCTTTGTTTTGATGTTTAAAATCGGCAATAACGGCCTAAATGTATCTAATCACGCCCTTTAGCGGCGTATTCTTGGTTCTAATCAGCGATAAATCTAATGACTAATTTATATAGATATATAAGCTAAATTAATTTATTCTACAGATTATATAAAATTACCCTAAAAACAACAAAAGGTATTTATATCAAACATTTAAATGTAACTCTTCGACACCTGCGCACCTTTATCGTGGTCGCCAAAGAAGGTAGCTTTAATCGTGCCGCAGAAAAGCTGTCCCGCACTCAACCCGCTATCACTCTGGCGGTTAAACAGCTCGAAGAGTTTATTGGCTTGAAACTGATCGAACGCACAACTCGCAGCGTCAGCACCACCACTGAGGGTGAAAATTTCCTGCCTATTGCCGAGCGTCTGGTGCGAGATTTCGACGCAGCTATCCATGACCTTAGAGCCACCTCAGAGCGGCGCAGTGGCCATGTCAGTATGGCCGTTGTCCCCTCAGTAGCAACCAACCTGTTACCAGAAATCATTAAAACATTTGCCGCTGAGTTTCCCGGCATTAACCTGCATCTCGATGATGATAGTTCCCGTGGCGTCCAACACCGAGTGGAGCGCAATGAAGTCGACTTCGGGATAGGCAGTATGTGGAAGCCCAACAAGGTGCTCAAGTTCACACCGCTATTTGCTGATAAGCTAGAATTAATCTGCCATCGTGATCATGAGCTGGCTCAAAATACCGCAGCAATCGCATGGACGCAGCTGGATAATGTGACTTTTTTAGATACAGGTATTACCAAAACATTAAGAGCCCGCCATGACGCCGGCGAGTCCAAGTTTAATTTCCCCAACATCACCACATTGGTTGCCATGTTGAGATCCAATCTAGGGGTATCCGTTCTCCCCTCCCTAGCCGTACCCAAATCAACCAATGATTTAGTTTCACGATCGCTGGTACCCTCTGAATCGCGCAATATCTACCTAATTACGCGCAAGGGCTGGACACTATCGCCAGCAGCGGAAGCAATGATCGATACCATTACACGAGAGACACCTCAGCAGGCAGAGAAATACGGATTAACCATGCTCTAACTAGCTGGCAGTATTAATAAATTCAATACAACTAGCATGTACCTTTTCGCTGACAGTGATCCCCTCAACGGTGCTTTTGGCGCGATTGGCATAGCGACGGTTACCCGGCATATGCGACCCTTCCATACCTGCTAGTCGCTGTAAAAACGCCTCGGAATGATCTAACCAGCCCTCAGTATCACCAAATTTATTCGGGTCTATCGCCAGCATAAATTCGCCGCCATTAGGTGGGCCACCATCATTGTTATCATTTTTCTGCGCTTCGTAACTAAAGTCCATGCCAGTAAGACCGGCGACCAACAACTCAATCATCATGGCAATGGTAGAGCCTTTATGACCGCCAAAGGGCAGCAGTGCCCCACCATCAAGAATCTTTTGCGCATCTGTGGTGGGATTACCATCTGCATCAACCCCAGTCCCCGCGGGCACGGCGTGACCGTCACGAGCGGCAATCATCACTTCACCACGAGCCATAGAGGCTGAGGCCTGATCAAAGACCAGCGGTGGCCTGTCGCCACGGGGCCAGCCAAAGCACATGGGATTGGTGCCAAATAACGGCTCTTTAGCGCCAGCGGGCACTACAGCGGGTTTATAGGTGGTAAAGGCCATGGCCGCCAGACCAGCTTCAGCTATGGGCTCTACCTCAACCCAGAGCGACGCAAAATGATGCACATTGACCAACGCCATCGCCGCAATACCATTCTCACGAGCCGCTTCTATCAGCGCTTCGCGCCCTTTTTCGAGCGCCAGTGGCGCATAGCCGCGATGGCCATCAACTTTAATCACCGAGGGCGCTATACGCGTCACTGTGGGCTCAGCATTGCCATCAACCTTTCCGCTACGCAGCGAGGCAATATAGCCCGGCATTCTAAACAGGCCGTGCGACGCACTACCATCGCGCTCCGCTGACGCAATAGTGCGACCCAGAGCCGCAGCGTTTTCATGGTTACAGCCATTGGCCATCAGGCAACCCTCCACTAGCTGTTGAACTTCTCGTTCGGTCATTTTTATGTCAGACATACATCACCTCTTATATTTAGGACAATTACTAGATCGGAGTTTAGGCTAGAAATTATACAGACTTGGAACCTAATTGGAGTTCTAAAAGCAGCATCTAAATTGCACCATTTACGGGCGCGGCTTATACTCTGCAATGCGGCGGCAAAAAAGCCGGGACTGTTGACTATAATCAACGCTAACGAGAATCCAATAAATTCTATGAAGCTAGCTCAACCTTTTGTGCGACTACCCTATCAATTCGATGCTCTTCAATTAGGACGAGAAATTGCTGAGCTCTCAGACGACGCGTGGATGGAACATCCCTCTAAATTGGTTGGTAACCTTGCAATACCATTGATCTCTCTAAACGGTCAGCGCAATAATGATTTTAATGGGCCTATGGCCTCCACGCCAGAATTGCTGAGCTGTGACTATATGCAGCAAGTAATGGCCAGTTTCGGTGAGGTTTTGGCGCGGTCGAGGCTTATGCGTCTTAACGCTGGTGCTGAGGTAAGCGAGCATGTTGATTTTAATTACCACTGGTATAGCAGGGTTAGAATCCATATTCCGATTATTACCAACCCACAGGTCATCTTTCATTGTGGTGATCAAGCGATTCATATGCGTGCCGGTGAATGCTGGATATTTGACTCTTGGCGTCGCCATAAAGTGATTAATGCCAGCGATCAGGATCGTATTCATCTAGTGATAGATACCTCGGGTTCTTCGCGTTTTTGGCAGACAGTGCGAGACATGGAGAACTTTGGCGTGGACGATACAGCGCCACAGCTAAAGGCTAAGATTAAGGTGCACCCCTATCGACCGGGACAGTCAGTCAACATTAAAACCGAGCGCTACAATATTGCACCAGTGATGGCGCCGGGTGAGCTTGAAGCCATAGCTAACGAGCTGATTGGCGCTATTGAAAATAATCCTGAAAATGACGCGGAACTCTCCAACAGGTACAGGAACCTCCTGGTTAGTTTGGCCAAAGATTGGCATGAAACCTGGCATATATACGGCTATGAGGAGGCTGGCTGGGTAAAGTATCGAGAGCTATTAGGCCGCGCAGCAAGTCAGCTTGACCCTAACCCTAGGGCGCTGATTAATGGCAGCAATCAAGTTGGGCTGAACCCTATTATTATGCAGCGTTTGATCCATGCTGCGATCAATGTAGAGCAGATGGGTGACTACACTAAAACGAACCGTTAAAACGAATAGCTAAACCGCTTTAGATCTTCTTTATAGAAGCTTTCCACCGCAGATTTGAGTTCGTCATCATAGTACTCGCGATACTGCTTATGCTCTGAGACATTTCTTTTTTTCAATAGGACAGGCTCGATCTGTAGCCTCTTACAAATTTCATCCATTGAGTCCTGCAACGCTTCATAGCGACCCACATAATCCATAGCCATACTGCCCTGAACATCAGTTAGCTGCAGATACTGCGGCTTAACTAAAACCCGTTCTTGAAAGCGCGGCACTACAATCGCCGACTTCATCCACAGTAACGGTGTCTCAAGAAATTTTGGGTTATTACGATTTAAAAAGAAACAGATAGAGATAAATCGATCAAAGGGATTTCTAACAATGGCAAATTTAAAATAGCTTTCCCAGGCCGCTTTATCAAGATATGGCGCGATCTGCTGAGCACTTATATGCCCATGCTGAATTTTAGCTATCTCTGGAATAGGTGATAACTGCTCGCCGAATAATATTTGTTGCTCCCAGTCATCAGGCCCTTTGTGGCTGCTCAGTAACTCACGAACCGCATGGGTACCAGTTTTCGGCACCGCGAAAAAGATAAACTGTTTGGCATGAGAAACTATCACTACTAATTAATCGGATAGCGTTTCAAAACATCCGGTCCCAAAGAATCGATCAATGGCTGAAGATGCTCTTCAAAGTTGCGCCACTGATCCAGACCGGTTTTATAAATTGGCTGACGTACCTGCTCCGCACTGGGCGTGCGCACGCTGCGTTCAGTTTTATGGAAGTCTAGACAGGCCTCTTCAAATGGCAACCCACAGAAATCGAGCATGCGACGTACCTGATTTTCGAGATCCTCGACAACATCCTCATGCTGCACGCGCAGCACAAAATCAGGTAATACCTTATCCCAATGATCCATCAGAGTGACGTACTGGCGGTAGTAATTACCTATATCAGCTAGGCCATAGGAGAACTCCTGCCCTTCGCCAAACAGTTGCTTAAAGCCACTAAAGCAGCAGGCCATCGGGTGCCGCCGAGCATCAATGACTTTTGCATTTGGCAAGATTAGCTTTATCAAACCAATATGGAAAAAGTTATTCGGCATCTTGTCGGTAAAAAATGGCGCAGAGTCCCTATAAACCTTGGTGTCCTGCATAAATTGAGTCCCAAATCGATCAAAGTAGCTGTCATCCAACTCGGTGATTATCTGCGGATACCTAGGATTCTCATCATCTTTGCTATCTCTCCCACGCAGACGTTTGGCTAGGTCCAATATATTATGCAGCTCCATGGTGCCATCCACCTGTGAGTGCGAAGCCAGAATTTGTTCCAACAATGTCGAGCCTGATCGGGGTAACCCTACGATAAAAATAGGATCCGCAGAACTATTACCTAGGCCCTGTTTTGAAGTGAGAAATTCAGAGGTGCAGACTGAAATTTGCGAATCTATTCGTCGCTGCAACTGCCCCGCCGCATAATGTGTCGTCGGCTTCTTGAGATCATTGCCCTTGGCATAATGATGAAATGCCTGCTTATAGTCGCGACGATCTTCAAAGGCTTTGCCAAGCGCAAAATTGATTTGAATCTGATCCAGTGCTTCGGTATCCCCGCTGGCTTCGGACGCCTGCATCGCACTAATTTGCTGATCATCAAACTTATACGATTTTGTGTTAGCCAGACTCCAATAAGCATCACCAAAATTGGGGCTTACCTTATAGGCCTGCATAAATACCTCAGCAGCCTTGGCCGGATCGCCCTGCGAGTTATAAATATGACCTAAAGAGACAAATAACTGCGCATTACTGGGGTCTAACGCGATCATTTCGAGATATTGTTCAATCGCCTCGTCGTTTCTACCAACACCAAAACAGGCAGAAGCATAGACTGTCTGAGTACGCGACCTAGCCTCGGGGTAATTATCAAATACTTTTTTAGCCTGGTCATAAGCCCGATGAAAGCGCTGCCGGCGCAGTAATATATGCGCAAATTGAATATTGCCATCCATATGATCGGGTTCAAACGCAATAACGCTTTCAAGCAAGAACTCAGCGTCTTCAAGAATATTGTTTCGTGTGGCTATTTCAGCTAACAGCCTCATACCCTCTACATGAGTTTTATTTTGCATTAAAAAACCGCGACACACTTTCTCTGCCTCGAGTAGCCGACCGGCTGACATGTAACTGATGGCAGTAAGGAGCTCACTGGGTAGCGTTTTCAAAAAAACCACCTGCGTTTCAGCATCACGTGCCTTGCTGCTACCACTGGCTTTATAAAGCGGCACTAGCAACTGCCAGCTTTTTAATAGCGCCGGATCTAATTCTACGGCTGCCTCTAACGCTGCGCCCGCAGGCATAGGATTATTAAGGGAAAGCTCATTGAGCGCGCGCTCCTGATAGGCCCGAGCCAAATTAGGTTGCTGCTGCAATACTTGGCCCAAGGTTTTTAATGCTTCTACATGATTTTTTTTCAATCGTTGGATCACAGCAAAGGTATACAGCCCATCGACGTTATCTGGACTGTCAGAAAGGATGGTATTAATAAGCTTATCGGCGTCTTCAAGATTACCAGCCCCCAGCAGTCTTTGCGCTCGCTCTATATCCGCTGCTGTTGACGAAATTGGTTGGTTCATAGTATTTTCTCGGCATTAAAAAATAGGGCGAACCGAAGTTCGCCCTATAGAGTCTAACAATAGCTAAAGCTTATTCAAAGTTGTACGAGAATCGAAGACCCATAGTACGCGGACGCATAACACTCTGCTCAGGTGTAAACTTACCTGCCGTCTGAGTCATAGCACCTTCTTCGCTAGTAAGGTTGTTAACATAGAACTCTGCATTCCAGTTGTCTTTGGACATACCCATGCTGACATTCAATGTAGTCGTGGCATCATTAACGAAGCGGGTATTCAGTGGTAATGCTCCCGTGGAATCATTAACCGTACCGAAGTTGCCGCCTTCCTTTGAAGTCGAAATGCCTGATGCTGCGCCATAAGCCAGTAAGCTAGTGTCATCCATAAATGCCGCACTACCTACAACGCCTGCAAGAGTCTCTCCACGATACGTTATAGAAGCCGCGACAAATGCGTCTGCAGCCATGCTATCCATCGTGAAGTCGTAGCGAGCACGCAGGTTACCAGAGAAGTCAGAGGCCAACGGCAAGTCAGAGCCAACAGGTACTGCAATCCCCTCGAGCTGGCCATTTATTCGCGTAAGCTCAGTATCTAGGACACTAAAGGCGCCCGAGATAGTTAAGCGATCCGTGGCGGCCCACTGAAAATCAGCGTCGATACCTGAAGACTCGGCATCACCAACGTTTTCCATAAATACCAAGAAGGCTACGTTGGATGGGTCAAACCGAGACACCTGCAAGTTGTCAATCTCGGCCTGGTAGTAGGTCGCATTGAACCGTAGCGTGTTGTCAAGGAAGGTACCTTTCATACCAAATTCGATGTTCTCCAGCGTATCCGTTACTGCAACAACAGGCACTACATAACCGGTATACACACCGGTCTGATTAGTTGACAGTTGGCCCGCATTTCGGTTTTGTGTCGCTGGACGATAACCTTCCGAGTACACGCTATAAAGCATGACATCATCACTGAGTTTATAGTTCAAAGACACCTTAATAATAGTATCTTCCTCAGTAGTGGATCCATCGGCGTTAATATCACTGATGTCAAGCTTACCACTCTTGATCGCCGCTAACGTTGCAGCATTACTGCCACCGCCACGAAACATTTCTTTCTCACCTGACGGGCTTGTCGCAGCCAACAGAGGAGCTTCGTCACCAGTTGCACCATAGGCACCGAGCGTCGTAAAGCGAGCACTCACATCATTACTAAACTTTTCACTGGTGCACAGGGGAGCCGTCGCAACAGTTCCAGTTGCAGCGCCACCTTCTGCTTTGCCGCCATTGTAGCGACAGCCAAAGGAGAAGTTAGATGCGCCCTGTAACTGCGTATCTAACTCATATCTACGCGCACTTATTGCGCCAGTTAACTTGTCAGTGAAGTCAAAGGCAATTTCACCAAAAAAGGCGATCTCTTCTTCTGTTCGCGTAAAGTCATTATAAAACACAGTAGCGGGGCTGGCAGGTCCAACTTTGTTGGTACCTGCAGTGTCTACAGTAACATTACCCAGCTGGTATCTCGGGTAATCAGGATTACCGTAGTAAATCTGATTAAATTCGCTAAACGTGTCACCGGCACTTAAGTACTGGAATTGACCAAGCGTTTTAGTGTCGACGTCGCTCATATAAACACCACCGAGCAATCTAACGCGATTATCTGCGTCTGTGCTAATACGGAACTCATGAGTCGTACGCTCGTTTTCACTTTGATCGACATAAGTCTTGGTCGGGTTAAAACAGCTATTTTTTGCAATAGTCTTGTCAGAGGTATAAATGTTACCACTACACATATAATATGTGATGTACCCACCGCCATTGTTGTAGTGAGTGTAATCAATCACTGCGTCAACTTCGCGATCTAAATAGCCCCCGGTATAAACCACATCTAAGTTAGCAACACGTCCTTCAAGTGTCCATGTCGTCAACCCAAAATCGTCTTGGGTGCGTTCAGGCGAGAACTTCTCTGATTTATCATCACCTAGACGGGGGTCAATCAAAAAGGAGCCTTCAACATCCAATTCTTGAGATGTATGCTGAACCAGAACACTCCAGTCTTCGTTTAGATCGGCAGCCAGACCTATGCGATAGCCGTTATAGCTAGCCTCGTTATGGTCTTCTTCTGCCAGATCATCGTTATAAATTGTTTGCTTAGTTGTCAGCGGAAAATCTTTGAAGTACGGCCCGTAACCCAGAGAGTTACGATCGATAACCGGACCACTTGGAGTGAAGCTACCGGCTACGTTATCAATCCATCCACCCTGATTGTCGCTGTAGCTGACCATTCTCAGTGCGACATTTTCGCTTATTGGAAGGTTAATCATGGCTTCCACTTTATTGCTATCTCCGCCACCAGCCGTCGTGCTAATCCCTAAATCGATTCGGCCTTCAAACTCACCGATAACGGGCTGGTTAGTAATCATTCGGACTGTGCCCGACTGCGAGCTCGCACCGAATAACGTACCCTGAGGACCCGCTAAAACTTCTACACGTTGAAGATCAGCCGCGTATAAATCAAGATTTCGTCCACCAAATGAAACGGGCATATCATCAAGATAAAGTGCTACGCCAGGTGCAGAACCCTGCGCTGACGAAACCGACAGTGATGCCTGCTCAGAAGCAGAACCACGGATATATATTTCTTTGGCTCCTGGGCCAATTCCCGCACTAACGACGTTAGGTAGATACTCTACATATTCATCAAAGGTTTGTACGCCAAGTTCTTTAAGCGAATCGCCACCCAAAGCGGAAATGGCGATAGCCACATCTTGCATGTTTTCTGCACGCTTGGTTGCGGTTACTATCACTTCTTCGATACCAGCAGCCATTACTAGGCTTCCCGCACTGGCGGCCATGCCAGCAGCAATTGCTGTGATGACGGCCTTATTTAGCTTTGTCTTATGAAACATATCTTTTCCCCAAATTAAATGAATAAAGCTTACTCGTTGGTCTGGTAGCCAGACTGCACTATTTGATTTTATTTTTAATTGAAACCGATGTAGCTAATATCCTTAGCAATACTCCGCTAGGACTTAGCTGTAGACAAATTAAAAAATCAACTTGATTTATAATTTTTACTTATAAAACTTAGACATCTGCCAGCCTTCCTGACAGTTGATTTGCGGGTGCATTAACCGCTAAGAGCTTCGAAACTACTAAGATATGGTATCACACACTAAAAATATATCCAAGCCAGCCTCGGAGTATCGCAGAGTCTACTGAGCTTAAAAAGCAGATTAATACGCCGAAAGTTATGCCAATAAGATAATCAGCGCCAAAATTAAATCAATTAATAAGCTGAATATCTCCCACATTAATTATTATTCGCTTACTTTTATATAAGGACCCTAAGGCCTGTTTATACTTTTTCTTGGAGACCTTAAACGTCCGATAGATTTCTTCGGGATCACTTTTATCGGTAAGCGCAGACCGTCCTCCTGCATCCCTTAAATGGCTAACAATCTGTTCGCCGAGATCATGATCTCCTTGCAGCGTGCTTTGAGAGATGACCAGATCAACCTTGCCATCCCCACGGATCGCTTTGACAAAACCAGGTAATCGCTCGCCGATTTTAAGTGGCCTAAAAGCATCATCACGAAAGATCAAGCCCATAGATTCATTGTTTATTACCGCTTTATAGCCCAACTCCGTGCGACTGGCGATCAGCAAATTGACTTTCTCGCGAAGCTTTAAAAATACGGGCTCCTCATCTAAGTGATGATTGAGCTTGGTTGAGGCCGCAAGGCGATCTGAGGTAGCGTCATGAAAAACATGCACGACATAGGAATAACCCACCTCCATAGGTTTCTGTTGCTCGTTATAGGGCACTAGCAGATCCTTGGGCAGACCCCAATCCATAAAGGCACCAGCGTGGTTAATATCTACCACGGTGAGCATTTCACAGCAGCCAACTTCAACCTTTGGCTTTTCAGTGGTAGCGATAAGCAGGTCGTCAGAATCAAAATATAGAAATACATCAATCCAATCACCCAGCTCGCAACCAGCGGGAACGTAGCGCTTAGGCAATAAAATAGTATCTAGCTCCTCGCCATCAAGGTAGACACCAAAGTCCACCTCTTTGACCACTTGAAGCTTGTTAAACGTTCCAACTTTTACCATAGTTTTAACTCACGGAAGGGATTAGGCAATTTTAAGAGGGGATTGTTCTTAAGTTCAGTATACAGTAGCCGGCGTATAGTTCGTTAGGCCAACGGCGCTTTAGGTCCACCCAACCTGACAAAAGCACTTGGAAGTCGCCCTTTAGACTGGCAACCTTTAAAATAAATGAGATATCGTCATATGAGTAGCATCCTAAGTAAAGATTTCACTAATGTCTGGATAATCAGCCTCAGTACCGCGCTGGCCAGCTCTTTAGCCACTCTTATGGTGTTTTTAGGCAGTCTGGTGGGCGCTAGCTTGACGCCCAACACGGAGTGGGCAATGGTCCCGGTCGCTATTATGACGACGGGCACCGCATTTGGCATGATCCCTGCGACCCACGCAATGGACCGACTAGGACGAAAATGGGGCCTATTTCTATTTTTTGGCCTAGGCTTAGGAGGCTGCTTGGTAGCGATCATAGCACTGCAGTATTCGAGTTTTGTGCTGTTTTGCACGGCCTCTCTGATAATCGGTTGCTCTAGCTCGGGGTTACTTCAGTCTCGGTTTACGGCCATGGAGTCTGTCAGTCTCGAAAATCAACCAACAGCCGCATCGATGGTGATGGGTGCCGGTATCATAGCCGCGTTTATTGGGCCCGAACTCGCCGTTATCGGTATCCAGATCACAGCGATCGACTACCAGGGCTCGTTTCTATTAACCGCACTGTGCCTCGGAATCGCCGCAGCCATACTAGCCTTATTTAAGTCTGTTGCAGCCATAGCTATTGCGCCGAAGAAAAGTACAGTTACAGCCACAGAATTACTCCGAAACCCCTCATTCTTTTTAGCTCTAGCCAGCGCATCGGTTGCCTATATTGTCATGTCATTTGTAATGACAGGCACGCCCATTAGCATGCACCACATCCATGGGCATTCGCTAATCGATACTAAATGGGTTATTCAAAGCCATATCGCCGCCATGTTTCTACCATCGTTTATAGCGCCGTTCTTATTCAAACGTCTAAATATTAAAGGCATGATGGTGCTGGGGCTGGTCT
>Ga0209302_10000576_pt1 | contig 21267 bp, 20 predicted proteins | sample ArcOceMetagenome_2_FD_187445 | JGI IMG/M metagenome (GOLD analysis project Ga0209302, IMG submission 187445) | Marine eukaryotic phytoplankton communities from Arctic Ocean - Arctic Ocean ARC135M Metagenome (SPAdes) (version 2) | ecosystem: Environmental > Aquatic > Marine > Oceanic | place... | reverse complement strand
GTTGCCTCTTAATTGAAAATAATTTGAAAATAAACAGCTAAAAGTTTTTTTTATTCAATTAAATTGCTTATATTAGCTATATAATAAATCACTAATACATCCACCATATGAACAAGTACACATTCAAGAAATCCGGCGCTGACTATAAGCTTAGCAACACAGACAAAAAAGAAACTCTAACGGTTGGGACCGATCACCCGAAACACTCCTGGTTGAGCAAGAACCAAGGACGTATAGTAACAATTACAGATACGAGATGGTCATCTTCTAATGATTACCAAGGCTTGTACGTTGCAACCATGCCTCCAAAGAAAGTAAAGGTTAGTTTATCTAAACTTGACGACCTCAACATAGATCAAAGTCTATTCGTACCAATGGCTACAGGAACCGCCTTTGACAAGTTCGTATCCCAAGATGGTGGCTTTATGCCAGGATCAAATGTAATGGCAGCAGGAGCCCCAGGAATTGGAAAAACCACAGTTCTATTAGATCTATTAGTAAACCTACAAAGAGATGGCAAGAGAGTCCTATTCATCTCTGCTGAAATGTCTCAAATCGACATGGCCAGATACCTAAAAAGATTCCCAGCATGGGGTCAATTACCAATCTTGTTCTTAGCAGACTATACAGACAACTGCCCAAAGACAGTTATAGAATCTGTGTTAAACGAAGGATGGGACCTAGTGCTTACCGACTCTTACACTGAAGTAAATGATTCTGTCAAAGAAGCTTGTGGTCTAACCCGAGGAAAGACAGAAAAATGGTTCTTAGACCTAATGATCAAACACAATAAAGGAGGCAACAAGGACTCACTATATACCACCTTCGTAACCATCCTACAATTATCTAAAGGAGGAACCTTTGTTGGATCAAATAAACTAAAACACATGACTACCTCGATGATGCACCTTGACTGGGATGGCTCTGAAAACTCTGGTAGACGATATATGGAATTCTCAAAGAACCGAGTAGGAGCAGTGGGCAAAAAACTCTACTTCGATTTAACTAACGGTGTAAGTTTCGACGAAGCCCGATATGCAAGAGACCTTTTCAATGACGAAATAATAGAAGAAGAGAGAAAACAACTAGATGGTGAAGCCCAATCATTCGATAGCTTATTCGGTCTAGGTGTAACGGACGATATAGAGGAAGAAGTAGAAGTATAAACCTCAACAGGCTCCTAAGAGAGCCCGATTACGTATTTTTTGATTAATTATCTCTATTTAGAGCTCGGAGTGGATGCCGCAGCTCTATTTGGGGCTCTAGGGGCAAATGGGGTGCAAGGGGTACTACCAGGCCAGGGTATAGAAAAGTAGCCTAGGCTCGCAAAATGGTTGGGATTTACGCTTTTTCGCATAAGGGGAGCTATAAATGGGACTATTTAGAGACCTCGGACACTCGGAAGGGTAGATGGATAAAAATTCGCCTGTCTGTCGATACCGACGGGTTTAATAAGGTCCCCATCACTTTGGGTTTTGCTAGAATAGGGCACTATATATCATCTACACCCGGGCGGGCCTGTAGAGGGGTTAGTTGGCCTTCTCTATGGATTATACAGTTGGTGAGTTTCCTCTTCTGCCATCTGTTCCCATGGCCTGGAGGCCCAGGGTATGGACCAATCTATAGGTTTGCCTAGCCAAGTGTCTATACCATTAGTTTGTTTATCTAGTAGGTTTAGATGGAATTGTTTTACATGGACTAGTTCGTGATGGAGTGTTCTTTGTAGGATTGATTGTCTATGGAACATATTGAGTCCTATTAGGAATCTATTGTTTCCTAGGTTGTGAGTGATTCCTATTATATTTGGAAGCAGGGGTTGTAGGATTATATCTATTTGTGGATGTTGCATGAAGTGTCCCCTGTTTATTGAATCTGTAATATACCTCTGGTTATCTGGATGTTGGATTATTCTGTGTAGGTTGGGTTCTCTCCATTGTTTTTGGGGTTTTGGATTGTTTGGAATGATTTGGATTCCTATTACTAGGATTAAGATTAGCCTATATAGATTCATGTGGAGGTGGTTGTTTTTTGGGTTGTTTAGATGGTTGCTTTTATGCCTACGTTTAAATAGTTTAGGTTGGGGTTTATTATTAAGATTCTACTGGTTATGTGGAGGTGGCGATGGAGCACCAGGTCCATTCCGAAATAGCCTAGCACTAGTTGGCTCCTGTTATTTAATCTGTAGAGTGGACCCGCTTCGATGTCTATTCTTTTAGCGGCCCTCCATTTAAAGCCTTGGAAAAGATAGGCTGTGTTGTTATGTCCCTTTCCCATGATATGGACCCCTGTTGAGGAGTGATTCCAGTCCATTGAAACTACCATTCCTGATGCATGTAAACAACTAACCCATGCTACTGTAAATACTACATCCTTGTTTGCTTCCCAGTTCTTTACTGGGTGGTATGGTGAGCATTGCTGTGCCCATCCGTTTACGCTAAATAAGATTGCTAGTAATAGTGTTCGCATATCGTATATATCGACTATCGGTCTCCGTCCATCCAGTGGAAAAAGCGATTTGCCGCTATATAGAATACTACTATGATACCTGCCATTTTTAAGAGAACTATGGCAGTTTCCATTTACTTCTTTGCTAAGTGTGTTTTAATCCTTAATCCTTTATTCTCCTTTGCTAAATCTTTTATGATTTTGATGTTTGCTTTGTCATCATCGAAGAATGTTAAGTCTGTATAACCCTGATCAATAAACCATTGAAAGGCATCTTTCTTTCTTTTGGCTATGTTTCCAGTTAATCCGAGTTTTGGATCGTTGATAGCCCATATAAATTCCTTCTTGACATGGAATCCTACATGTTCTTTTAACCAAGTGTAGATCATATCTTGATCGTCTCTTGCTGTGATTACTCCTATTGCATTTCCTTTCCTATATTCTCTTGCTAATACATCTAAATATTTTTGAATTAGCTTTCCGGCTTTCATGATTTCTAATGACTTGAAATCGTCAAAGTTTAGGATATGTTTCGGATCGTGTTGGTAGCTATTAAACTCTTCCGGAGATAGCTCAAAGCAGCTCTTACCGGCCTCGTCACATACTCTTATCTTTGCATCGGTGATTACTAACGTATCATCGGCATCGAAGATAAAGATCTTATCTGTTGAGAATTTTTCTTTTAACATATTACTGAGTTTGTTTGTCTACTAGTTATACACTTATATATTGTTTAGTTTATAAAATAAAAAAGCCCACAAGTTAATGTGGGCTTTAATGTTAATATTATTATAACTTATGAAGGGTTTTTAAGCCAATCTTTAACTTCGCCAAGTTCCATTTTACATTGATCTAAATCATTTTGACATAATTCTAATTCTTCTTCTTTCTCTTCTAATTGCTCTTTGGCCATATCAATCATATCTTCGTCGTCACCGTCTTTGATATCATTTTTTAGGTCAACAATCTCAGATCTTAAATCGCCACAGTTATCATCTAACTCAGCATAGTCTTTTTGTAATTGTTTAAGCTCTTTCTTAGCTTCTTTGATTTCTTTCTTTAATGCTGCATCAGATTCGTTAACTACTGATTCTCCAATAGGGTTTTTAAGCCAATCTTTAACTTCGTCAAGTTCCATTTTACATTGATCTAAATCATTTAAGCGTAATTCCAACTCTTCTTCTTTTTCTTCAAGTTGCTCACCAGCCATATCTGCCATATCATCTTCTCCATCTTGTTCATGTGTCTTGATGTCATTCTTTATATCAACTATTTCCGATCTTAAATCTTTACATTCATCAGCAATATCTGAATAGTCTTTTTGTAATTGTTTAAGCTCTTTCTTAGCTTCCTTGATTTCTTTCTTTAATGCTGCATCAGATTCGTTAACTACTGATTCTGTAATTGTTTTGCCTTTTTTAATTGAGTATTCCCAAATTAAAACATCGGCAATGTTATCTTCAATCTTTTTAATATCTGATTTAGATAAATTAAACATGAGTACTGATTCATAACCTTCGTCATCTTTAAAATCCGGAGCGATAGTTCTATATTCAGTACCAGTATAAACACTGAATAATTCTTCCAAATCATAGACCAGCTGTGACTGTATAGCTGGTGTTGCAATTTGATATATCTTAGTAGACTTTGAAACAGCTTCGTTAACTACTGATTCTCCAATAGCACTTGTTAATTTTAAAAGTTCTTTAGCAATCTTATTTGCTTTTCCACCTCTAATTCCTCTTCTAGAAAGTATAGTCATTGCTTCTTGCGAATCTATATCAGCGATTTCTTCGCCGTTTACATCAATTAATTCGTCAAATATTTCCCTAGCAGTCTCTTTTTCATTCTCTGCTACGAAAGCTTCAAACATTTGTACTTTTTCCATAATTATATTTTTTTATTTGTATGTTTAGTATAATTTAATAGAGTATATATCCTTTTCCCTATTTAGGAGATACTGAATTTGTCAAAGGATCATATACTTGTCTCTTGAATTCATCATTAACAACATCATGTAGCAATATATTATACTGCTTTACCATATTTTGGTTCATTCTAGTGTATCTTGTGATATTCTTTCGCTGTTCTGTTAGGTAATTTGGGTCTTCTGCATGATTCCTCATCGCATTATAAAGAACCTCTTCTCCGTTTTCAAAATCAAAGCCTTCGTAATAATAGCCAACATCTTTACATAGGTGTGCGTTATGGACAACCGCATAACCTAACCATGCTGCATCAAGGTATAAATAGTTCAAAGGATTTTCCCATTGCCATGAAACTATGATTTGTGCGTATTTATTTAGAATAAGGGGAGTCGAATGCCTAGCATCAGCTGATATTTTACCTGCTTTGTATAATTCCATCTTACCTATCAGCTCTTTAAACTTTAAATCATTTTGAATAACACTGGCTCCTATTAGCATTAGCTTTTCTATTTCAATGTCTTTATGATTTTTAAAAACTCTGTCGGCAATTATTGCAGGAGGTATACAGAACTTCATCAAAGAAATATTAGGCTCCATGATTCCTATTCTATTAATCTTTCTTCCGTCGTATATTGAAACTTCATTAGATTCAAGGGATGCTTCCATCAACATAGGGTCCCATATGAATGGAACTACTGTTGTGTTTTCTGTTCCCAGAATAAATGAGTAGTAATGAAGATTAGTATTTTCCATTTGTGGAATTGACCACACTGCATCAGGTATAACAGGAGTTATTTTAGAGTGACTTTCGGCTCTTTCTTGATGCGTTTTATAAATGTATGTTTCTGCGTCTACGAAGAATTCGTTACCGCATTTATATGAAATGAACTTAATGTTTGGATTTTTCTTTCTCCATGCATTTGCCATTATGTCTGATATTGTAACTCCCAATGATATTACAACATCTAATTTCTTAGAGTGTACTTCATGGAATGTAAGTCTATTAAGACCATACTTTTTACATAATTCCTTAGTTTGATCTAATGATTTGGTTTCTTTGTCTTTTACATGCACTAGATACGTATCATTTCCCCCTTCTTTAAGAAGAAGTGCTAAATAAATGGCATTCTGATTAATACCTGAAACGAATAAACTAGGTCTCGAGATATCAATAGTAATTCCTATTTTCATGTGTAGTTATTAGTGTTATTCTGAATCTTCAGGCTTCCATGGAAGTTTAGTGTCCTTTCCTGAATCCCTTACTTCCTTTGCTAAATCTGCATCAGCTTTACCCCATGTTCCTGCTCCTTTTTCTAGGAATGCATTGCATCGCGCATATCCCCACTGTTCTTGTGTGGTTCCTGGTCTGTGGCTTGAATTCCAAGCTCCCATTCCTCTTCGCATAACAGCTCTAAGTATACCAATCGGTACGCCGGATTCTTTAGCTTTCTTATCTAATCCTGTATTAACAGCAGCATTGTCTAGTTTCTTTCTAGAAGTAGCTTTGTCTTCTGCTTCATTAATAAAACTTTCAAATGTTTTTAGATTATCCACAATTAAGACGGTTTGTTAATTATCTTTTTCTTAACTAAGATATCAATAAACTTTGTGAATGGCATGCCTACTTTAGTTCCTGTTACGTTTTTATCTCCTTCAACGAAAGATCCATCAAAATAATAACTCTTTCCATTGTCTGCTGCTACTGTAATTAAAGTACCTAGCATGAATTGACTAGGAACTCTTACCTTTGAGCCATGTAATTCTTTAACAGCATCTTTGTTCCATCCGCTTAAATACATTTGTTCTTGAGCTTGAGTATTTCCTTCAGCATAAAGCACTGCGATTATTTCATTTGCTAAATCTTGATCTCTTCCTTCTTTTAGAGCTTCATTGATAAATTGCTCATATAGTTTTACGTGTTGCATTTTATTATTTAGTATTTGTTTTAATTATGTGTTTTGATTAATGTATGATATGAAATCATCTGCTGTCTTACATGGATCATCTGATTCATCAGAACCCGGAGTATTTTGATATTCAATACCACATTCTTGATCTTCTGCATTCCACCAGAACATATAACCGTGTGAACTTACGTCTTCGTCTTCTACATAATCTTTTACATAGATTTCTACGTCAGACGGTTCTGTGTCATCAAAATAATCTGCTACTTTTTTAATTTCTTTTTTGATATTAACTTTTTCGTTAACAAATTGTTCGAATAATTGTACGTGTTTCATGATTGTTATTTATTTTATTGTTTATATATCTAATATTTTAGACTCATATACCTTCACAAGGGATGAGCTCTAACGCACTCTTAATTTAATGTATTTGATATTACTCCAAGGTTGTTATGTTAACACATGTGTAACATATACTATCCCTGTAAGTGAATATGTGGCCATCCTATGAAAGTATCTCCTGCTGCTGTTTTAAAATCTTTCCACTCTATACTTTCAACGTCTACATCTCCTGCAATTTCTACACTCTTGATATTATTGAAGAATTTCAGTTTTTTGTCATGCGATTGATAATATTCGTCCGTATTCTTTTGAGGTGTAACAATTGATAAAGTAGATGGAAGATATTCTTTTGAATCTCCATGTAATACTTTATTTCCGAAGTGAGTATGTAATTCATTTGCAACCGTTCTTGGGTATTCTCCAATCCTTTGTGAAATTAAAGTATATGCAGTACAAAATATGTTAACATCTGCAGTTTCAAGATTACAATCAGCCGCAAATTGTATAGGCGTATTGTTTTCGATTAACTTCTGTGCACCTCTTCTAGTTACCTGGTATGCATGTCCTGCCCATTCAGGTGCATTCTTTTTAAATTCATATAGAATTTGACATCCTTTGGCTTTTCCCCAAGTCGGCATATGAGTGTGAGGCATGCCCCACATAAAAATATCCCAGTCTTGTTTATCTAATTCTTGAAATGCTATGTCTAATCCACCTGCTAACATCATTTTAATACCAACTGGCATAAATGTTATGTCATCTTCTACAATTAAACATGTTTCTGGTTTTTCAGGATCATCAAGAAAGGCTTGTAATGCTATCTGATGACTCATTGCGCACGCAAATATATTCTTAGTCAAAATACCATTTGCATCTATAAATGTCTTCGCAATTTTACCAGATGATATAAGTTCTTTAGTATCTGGGAGGTTGCCTCCCCATGCAGCATCTATAAATTCATAATTAAACCAGCCTACGCTTTGTAATTCAGCAGATACATTTTCTCTTCTTTCTTTGTGATAATCTAAATTTATTATGTAGATTTTATCAAAATATTTATTTTTCATATAATTAAAATTTAGGGATTCCTCCTATTTCTTTAGCTCTTTTTCTCCAAGTTGTTAATATTTCTTCTTTTTCTTCTGTTGCAAATCCTTTAGTGTCCAAGTATCTATTAACCGTATTTATCATAGATTCTTTTCTTTTCTTTGCTTCATATCTAAGTCCCTGTAGATTAGCATCTACTTCTTTAGGTAATAATTGGTAATGGTATTCCGGCATCATACCGGACTTAATAAGTTGTCTCATGAATGAATCATCTTCATCCGGCTTGCCCGGTCTATAATTACCAGTTGCTTTTCCATCCTGTGTAATGTGTTCAATCTCATGTCTCATACAATCTGATAAATACATGTAAATTTCTTGCCATTCACCTGGAAGCCATTCGCTATTAATAGCAAAATCTATAATAATAAAGGGTGTTTGGAAATCTCCTTCATCGTCGTCATCTCTACCGTCAGCTCCTGTACTTCCTAGAATTTCAAATCCTTTAATCTTAGTTCCTTCTACTTTATCAAAATATAATGTAGATGTTAAATCAAATTCCAATCCATCTAATTCTATTTGTTCAATAAAGGTAGAGGTTTTAGCACCAGATTTCCAATCAGAGATCCATTTCTTAAAATTTTGCTTTACAAGTTTAGATGCAATTCCATCATACCTGCTCCTACCCTCATTGAGGTAGTCATCGAATGTTTTAATGATTTTCATAATACGTTTCTATTAGTTCCTTTAGAATGGAACACCTCTCATACATTTGTTTGAATTCTAGATTCTTTAATGTAGTTTCTAAGTATGCTAGGTCAACGCCGGGTCTAGTGACCCATGAGAAAAATTGATCATCAGACCAACCCTCAAAAAATACTTGAGGGTTGATCAGTTCATCATATTTAATTGTTCTTCGTTCCATTGTATATGTTATTTATACTAATTCGATGGAACTTGTTTCACTAATCCATTAATCTGCTAGCAGCCTCAATGTAAAGTTCGCCGATAAGTTGATCAGTAGCCTGTGAATAGACCTGCATAAACCCACTAAAATCTCTGGCACCAGTATGCTTGATTATAAGTTCTTCTTCATCGCTAGCATCACCGTTATAGTAATCGTTATTTTCTATAAAGGGCTGGCTGTTAAATGTTATGTACCATGGCACAGCTACATCCATGTAAGTATATCCTTCTCCACCTACAGCCATATATATTGTTTCATGGACATCATTTGAATAAACATCTCTAAAGATAACGTCCGGCGTTGCTACTGGACCGCATAGAGTAGGCTGTCCTAATGTTTTGTCAGATACACTATATGATCGGAATGCACCACTATCTTGTAATCTAACGTATGTATTTTTTGTTCCTAATGACGTTCCGAGAGTACGTGCAGCATCATCCCACATTCCAGTCGCGTCTTCAAGCGAAGGAGCATCGATCCACACCGACTTAGTATTACCAGTCCCACTGCACACATCACTAGCAATGGTAGAGTATCTAATATTTATCTGATATGAACTTGCACATGTCTCCGTGCCTTCCCATGCACAATAAGGAGCTCCTAGCCAATAATATATTGTACCAGTATATCCATAACCACCATGATTTGGCTGATAGAAACCTGTCGGAGCACATTCACAAGGTCCTTCACCGGTCACACCCTTCCAAAATATAGGTTTGTTGTTATCGTAATTGTCTTTAATCGAACCGTATTCTGCAAATATTCTTATTGAACCTGAGATCGACTGACATGCTTCTGTTTCCGTGTCCCATCTTCCGGTCCAAAAACCAACGGCACCGGGAACACACTCTTCACTTTCGTTTATATAGCTACTTAACATTTTATTGTTTTATATTTTATATTGTACTTATACCTACACACCTAATGTATAACACTCATCACACATAGAATCCGCCAGTCTGTATATTAATGTTACTGCGAAACCTTTAGCTGAAGGTGCATCACCTCCATTCACAATCTCTACTCTAATTGCAGTTCCAGCTCCATGTACATTTGTATTGTAATTTGTGTTAATTGTAGCATATGTAAATTTAGTATTAGCACGATGAATCCATGAACTTCCTATTTGAGAATCTGCAAAACCTGTTTCGGACATTAATTTATAACTAACATCTTGTGAGCTATTTACAGAACCATAACAAGATTGAACTTGGTATAAGTAATACTCATTATTGGTACAATCGTGTTGAAACTTCAACGGCACAGATACAAAATTTTCAGATAATTTAGCTGAAGTTACTGACGATGTTCTTCCTACTGAATTCAGTGAGATAAATTTGAAACATTCTCTTCCAGATGCCATGCCACTTCCTTGTGAACCTTGTGCACCTGTAGTACCAACGCCTTTAGCACCAGTTGAACCTTGATTACCTATATTACCTTGGAAACCAGTTCCACCAGCAAAACCTTGGAAACCTCTAGAACCAACAGCACCAGTATTACCTGTTGTACCTTTAGCACCAGTTACACCTTTAGCACCAGTTGAACCTTGTGAACCAGTATTACCTTTAGCACCAGTTGAACCTTGTGAACCAATAGTACCTTTAGCACCTGGAAGACCAGCAACACCAGTTGCACCTTGGAAACCCATATTACCAGTTGAACCAGTATTACCTTTAGCACCAGTTGAACCTTGTGAACCAGTTGTACCTTTAGCACCAGTATCTCCTTGAAAACCTCTATCACCTGTCGTACCTTTTAAACCAATAGGACCAGTATTACCTTTAGCACCAGTTGAACCTTGTGAACCAGTTGCACCTTTAGCACCAGTATCTCCTTGGAAACCTGTATTACCAATATTTCCTTTAAGACCAGTTGCACCTTGAGCACCTCCGGCACCTTTAAGACCAATAGGACCCGTTATACCTTGGAAACCTCTTTCACCAGTATTACCTTTAGCACCGGTTGAACCTTGTGAACCAGTATCACCTTTAAGACCTTTTATACCAATAGGACCAGTTAAACCAGTATCTCCTTTAGCACCTGTTGCACCGATAGTACCTTGTGAACCCGTATCTCCTTTAGCACCTGTTGCACCTTGGAAACCTCTTTCACCGATATTACCTTTAGCGCCAGTTGCACCTTGAGCACCTCCGGCACCTTTAAGACCAGTTGCTCCAGTTGAACCTTGGAAACCTCTTTCACCTTGTGAACCAGTATCACCTTTTAAACCATTAAAACCTTTAGCACCAGTATCTCCTTGGAAACCTGTTACACCAATATCTCCTTTAAGACCAGTTGCTCCAGTTGAACCTTGTGAACCAGCATTACCTTTAGCACCTGGAAGACCATTAGCACCAGTATCTCCTTGGAAACCTGTTACACCAATATCTCCTTTAAGACCAGTTGCTCCAGTTGAACCCTGTGAACCTGTAACACCAATTCCACCAGTAACTCCTTGGAAACCTGTTACACCAATATCACCTTTAGGACCGATAGGGCCCGTAATACCTTTTTCACCTTGTGCACCAATTGGACCTCTAATACCTTGATTACCTTTAGCACCAGTTGCACCTTGTTGTCCAATTGGACCAGTTACACCAATAATACCTTGGAAACCTGTTACACCAATAGGACCTTTGGCACCTTGGGCACCTATATCACCTTTGGCACCTTGAATAGAACCACCGTCTACCCATTGAGTACCGTTCCACATCCAAAAACTATCATCAGATTGTACAATATATGCATCACCTTGTGTATTTCCAGTTAAAGGTAAATCACTTTGTGAATTTACATCACCTTGGAAGTTAACACCAGGACCTACGCCTCCAATTGTACCTTGGAAACCTGTATTACCTGTCGTACCAGTATCTCCTTGGAAACCTGTATTACCAATTGTACCTTGAAGACCGGTTTCTCCTTTAAGACCCGTATCTCCTTTTTCACCAGTTGCACCAGTATCTCCTTGGAAACCTGTTACACCAATATCTCCTTTAAGACCAGTTGCACCAGCCGTACCTTGAACTCCAATATCACCTTTATTTCCAATTAAACCTTGAAAACCTTGTTCACCGACATCTCCTTTAAGACCAGTTGCACCAGTTGTACCTTGAGAACCAACTTCACCTTTAAGACCTATGTTACCTTGGAAACCTTGGAAACCAGTAACACCTATATCTCCTTTAAGACCAGTTGCTCCAGTTGAACCTTGGAAACCTGTAGCACCAGTTCCACCCGCTAAATTACCTTGTATAATCCATGTTCCTCCTGAAAATTCATAAACATCTCCACCATCTATATTTAAATAATGATCTCCTTCGTTATACAATAATGCATCATCTGTAGGAATTCCACTATTACTGTACCATTTGTAAATTGTACCTTGGAAACCTTGTGCACCTTGAGTACCTTCGGCACCTTGAACACCACAGTCACCTTGGAAACCTTGGAAACCTGTACTACCAATATCTCCTTTAAGACCTGTATCTCCTTTATCACCAGTTGAACCTTGGAAACCTTGGGCACCTGTGTCTCCTTTAAGACCTTGTTCACCTTTTGCACCTTGAGAACCAACTTCTCCTTTATCGCCAATTTCTCCTTGGAAACCTTGTTCGCCAACATCTCCTTTAAGACCAGTTGCACCTGTTGTACCTTGAGAACCAACTTCACCTTTAAGACCAGTTGCACCTTGGAAACCTTGTTCGCCAACATCTCCTTTAAGACCAGTTGTACCTGTTGTACCTTGAACTCCAACATCTCCTTTAAGACCTGTTGCACCTTGGAAACCTTGTTCGCCAACATCTCCTTTAAGACCTTTTTCACCGATTGCACCTTGTGCGCCAACATCTCCTTTAAGACCTGTATCGCCAATATCTCCTTTTTCACCTGTTGTACCTTGGAAACCCTGTTCACCAACATCTCCTTTAAGACCAGTTGCACCTTGGAAACCTTGTTCTCCAACATCTCCTTTAAGACCTGTATCACCTTGGAAACCCTGTTCACCAACATCTCCTTTAAGACCTGTATCACCGGTTTCACCTTGTGCACCAACATCACCTTTAAGACCTGTATTACCTTGGAAACCTTGTTCACCAACATCTCCTTTAAGACCTGTATCACCAGTTGCGCCTTGTGCACCAACATCTCCTTTAAGACCTGTATCACCTTGGAAACCTTGTTCACCAACATCTCCTTTAAGACCTGTATCTCCGGTTGTACCCTGGGAACCATTAGCACCAATTGTACCTTGAGCACCAAATACACCTTGAAAACCAGTAGCACCTGTAAACCCAATCTCTCCTCTATCTCCTTTAGGACCTTGTGGCCCATTTAAATCATGTCGTTCAATCCAACTGTTAGTAGCAGAGTCCCATGCCCATATATGTCCATCTAGACAATAATATAATTGATCATTATAAGAACCTGTTACTGCTCCATTCGGATCATGTAAAGTTCCACTAAGTGGTCCGTCTGCGCCATCTGCTCCTTGATCTCCTTTAATACCAATAGGACCTTCAGGACCTTGATCACCTTCAGGACCTTGATCACCTTCAGGACCTTGATCACCTTCAGGACCTTGAGGACCGTCAGCACCAATAGGACCGTCTGCTCCTTGATCTCCTTTAATACCAATAGGACCTTCAGGACCTTGATCACCTTCAGGACCTTGATCACCTTCAGGACCTTGAGGACCTTCAGCACCTTGATCACCTTCAGGACCTTGAGGACCGTCTGCTCCCGTATCTCCTTTAATACCAATAGGACCTTCAGGACCTTGATCACCTTCAGGACCTTGAGGACCTTCAGCACCGATAGGGCCGTCTTCACCTTGATCTCCTTTAATACCAATAGGACCATCTGCTCCCGTATCTCCTTTAATACCAATAGGACCGTCAGCACCAGTTGCACCTTGGGCACCTGTTAGATTATTACTTAAATTCCATGTAGAATTAACAGCATCCCATGCATAAACATCTCCATTGTCATTAAAATACAAGTGTCCATCATATTCTCCAGTTAAAGACCCTGTTGGATCTCCTAACGTTCCTGAAAAAGGACCAGAAACTCCGTTTTCTCCTTGAAAACCTTGAGCACCGTCTAATCCGACAGTATTTACTTCGACCCAACAATCATCTGCTACGCCAGAACCTGAGATAGTAGTTGGTGTGAATGTAGGTGGGCCACCAGCTGCACTAGTGGCTTCGAATGTAGGATCTAATAGAATAGCTTTCTGCGCTTCGGATAATAACTGCCAATCCGATAGACCCAATGATCCATCGTTTCCAAAATATCCCTTAGGAATAAGTCTATATGTTTTTTGTTCATCAATTACATGAACCGTCATTCCTATTTTTCTTCTTCCTGAGGAAAATCCTCCGTCTGCGTTAGTTCCAAATCCCGCATATATAGCTGGGCCATTGGATGTCATCAGTATCTCATTTCTATCAACAATAGAAGGAACTTCAGTAGCTCCACCTATTAAATAAAATGAATGTAATATTCCAAAATCTGCAGAAGAACTGTTAGGTCCTATGAAACTTCCGAATCCGACATTACCTGCTGGTGTATTATAATTTGTTGGCATTATTTTATATTTATTTTTCTAGTTATTTAATGTTTTATACAAAAGCCCATGTTGCTGAAACTGTATTTGCATTAACGGCTAATTTATACAGTATATAACCGTTTCCGTTCATAGTAAACGCTTTTGCACCGTTTGCATCAGTTCCAAATCCATTACCAGTATCTTGTAAAATAGTAGCTGTTGTTAAATTTTCAGTATAGTTAGATCCAACAGGAACTACTACATAATAATATTCATTAATGGATGATACTGGATATGTCCATGTCGTAGCTCCATTATCGCCTGTCATAGGTCCTGTAAAATTAAAGCTACCTATCGTAGGATAGGGTTGACTTCCTTGTGTAGTTCCGCTGTTAGCTATCATATCTGCTAGTGAAACTCCAAAATCAGAAGTAGTTGTCCAAGCACCACCATCATATGTGTAGTATGTCGGATTTGCGGCCGTTAACACACCAGTCGGTTCGAATGGGAATGTTCCGCTACCACCATGTATAAAGTAGAATTGATCGTTGACAGGTGCAGCAACATTTATAGTGTATTGAGCAGCATCTGTTATTTCACATCCTTCTGAGTCTTCCATAATTAAATCGTATGTTCCATTTGCCAATCCAGTGAATGTATATGTTCCACCGGCTTGTGTTATTGATTGCACTGCAACTGAAGAGATAGGATCCCATATAGTTACTGTAATATTTCCAGCCCATCCGCCTGTTACACCGGTAACTGTGATTTCATCTGCATTTACTGCAACTCCTGTATTAGTTATTGGCTGTATCACTGGTTTTGTAGTTGTAAAGTTATATACACATTGAGTTGCAATGTCTTTAATTTTAAGTATCTTAGCACTTCCACTTGTCATGTTTTCTCCCGGTATTGGAATAGCAGGGTGAAATGATGTGTGCCACGTAACTCCATTGTCTATAGAATATTCTAATCCCGTTGCAGGGATGTCAGATGGGTTAATAACCGCACTGAACGATATGCTTGATTGACCGTCTGCACCAGACCAGCATCCGATATATTCATGGGATGTCACGTTAGGTGCAAATGAAGGATCTGCTAGTGTTACAGCACCGATGAATTGTTTACATTCACCAGAGTCTTTAACCCATAAGCTAAATGATCCATTATCTAAATTATTTATAGTGTAGTAGCCATTCGCTATTGTTATTGGAGAATAAGTTCCATTTTGACCGGCTGTTGAAAATTCATAAGGGCCTGTTCCACCTGTAACTACTACTGAGATATATCCGTCTGTCGTGTTACATCCTGTAGGATTTATTCCAGATGGAGTTCCAACTGAAATTTGAGTAGGTAATATAACTTGCATCACGGTACTATCTACCATACACGTAAATGTAGTTTGATCTACAACTGAACCAGCATCTATACGATACGCTCTAATTATATAATTACCGTCAGCTATGACTGGGAAAGAAAAGTCACCATTATTAGGTGCCGAGGCATTGTACGCGTTAGATGTAAATGTAGATCCATTGTCACTTGAATATTCATACATATATTGATTATGATTATTCTGTGCTCTTCCTCCTGATATTGTTCCCGTTATGTATGAACTGCCTCCAAAGCATGAAGCAACATTTGCTGATGCTGTAACTATTAGAGGTGTTATTGTATATGATGTTATATTATAAGAGTGATTACACGTACTGTTATCGTCAGATGCTGATAATAAAGTTACACCGCTTGCTGTCTGTGGCACCGCAATTGTATTCGTTCCGGCGGTTAATTGAATTAAAGAGCCATTATCTAAACTATAATTAAAAGGACCAACTCCACCCGTAATTGATACATCATATACCCAATCTTCATTAGGACATACTGGTGTACTATTCAGTTGACTAACAAGAACAATAGGCTGTATCGTTGTCCATGAAACTGTATTAGATTTTACTCCACATGATTCTGAATCTATAGTGAATGGAACGTTAACTCCATTTTGACCAGTAGTATCAGTGTAAAGGTATGTCCATCCGTCAGTTACACCTGCATCGGCAACCATAAGGACTTTATTACTTCCGTCTATTGATATTGTAGGTTGAACTGCACTAACTGCAGAAAATTCAACAGTTGCAGGGTTATCACAATCTCCGTCAGTTACGATAGGAGCAGATGTTGTAAAATCAATAGGTTCAGTAACGATAATTGTATTACCGCTGTAATATACTTCTGCACCACCTACGGTATCTTGTACACCTATATCAAAGGATCCAGCTGCAACGTTCATTGTGTTAGATGGATTCCATGTAGTTCCATTATTGATTGTATATAAAAAGGTTCCAGAGCCATTTGCTGCATTTATAGTAATAGCCGCAGTTCCACCATAACATGATATGGTTCCGACATTAACGGATCCTATTGTCATAGCTGATCCACTCGTAGAAATAATATGAGAAATTGCAGTCGAAATACATCCATTAGAATCTTTAACTCTTACTAGATATGTTCCACCTGTTAAACCTGTAAAAGTAGGATTAAGTAACCAAGTCGCACCATCATCTATAGAGTATTCATATGAAGGAACACCGCCAGTTTCGCCAACTGCTATTTCACCGTCATTACTTCCAGGTGTTGATTCATCAACTGAAGAAGAAATATTTGCAGATAGAGCAGGGGGCTGTGAGATTGTAAATCCAACAGTAGCTTGACATCCACCTGATTCAACTATAGTATATTGAAAATTAGATGCATATAATCCAGACTGCTGCATTGTTGCACTTGTCATTGGTAGATTATTATCAATAATAATATTATTAGTAACATCTTCTAAAGTATAATAGAAAGGTGCAGTTCCACCTGAGGTTCTTGAAAATTCTACGCCAGCTGTATCTACATCTGCACATAGTATATCTGTCAATTGATTCACATTAACAGTAAATGAATTTGGAAGAGGAGCGACTGTTACCGTTGCAACATCACTAGTACATCCAGATGATATATCTTTAATGTATACTTCGTAATCACCATCTTCGAGTGAAAGCACTGAGTCTGATGGCAAATTACTTGTGGTAACACTAGTGTAAGCATCGTCTAAAAAGTTAACATGTATTTCATAATCTGCACCAGTAAGACCTTGTATATTGCTTACTGCTATAGTTCCATCGTGTGTATTTGAACATGATGTGTTTGGGGTTGTACCTTTATCGAATGTTATTTCATCAGGTCTAACTACTAAAACATCAGAAACATTACTTTCACATCCAATTTCACCAGCAGAAATATCACCTACTCTTCTCGTAGACACAGAAACTGTTCCAGATAAAGTTGTTTGGAAACTAAAATAATTATTAGTTCCGGCAGGAGTCCATGTATTTCCTCCATCTATAGAATATTGATAATTAGGATATGCTGAATAACCACCAAAAACTGTAACAGAAATCATGGCTGTTGAACTACCATAACATTGATATCCTGTCGAAGAAACTGAATTTGAAATGTATGCAGGATTTATAAGTGATTGTGTCGGTAGAGTTTTTACATCTCCAGTACTATCCATTATTTGAGGATCAACTGCACTTATACTACTCGATATCACGAATGTATTAGAAGATTGGAAATTTATACCACCGTCTATTGAATATTGATATGAGGGTGTTCCACCTGTTACGTTAATAAATTCTAATCCATGATTCCCACCATTACATGATGAATTATCAATTACAACTTGCCCGTTAAGAACTGCAGGTTGTGAAACTATTGATTGTTGATCTATTTGACATCCAACAGTATCAATGACTTCTATATCATATGTACCAGCTCCTAAATTTTCAAATACATGTATACCGTTTGAAGTCAATGTTCCAACTTCTAAAAGAGCAGAGCTCTGTAATAATCTAACAGTATATGGAGCCGTGACTCCTGTTTGTATTTCAACAGTAACTGTTCCATCCGTACCATTGAATTGAGTAACACTATTATTTGTGTTTGTATATGTAAAGGAATCTATTGTTGTTATTGCGAAATCAAAACTCTCAGTTATGTTAAATGAATCTTTGACCCATCCTCTATATAGACCATCTGATAAACCAGAAAACGTATTAGTAGCAGACATTGTAACCGGTGCATTGGATTGTGACTGTGAAGAAATGGCAAATTCATATGTCGGTGTTCCGCCCATACCTTGTAAACTAATTGAACCTGAAGTTCCTGCACATTGATTAGGTTGTGTAATACTACCAATAATATTAAGAGGACTACTAGCAGTTCCTCCCATTTCAGCAGGAACCCATATCCATTCATCAACTTTAGCACCCGCTCCAATATAATGAAGATAATCGGCATCGCCAGTTTCCACCTTATGTAGTTTTATACCTAATTCTAGATCAGATGCAGTCATTTCTCCTTCAGTGCCTGAACCTATTACTCTATATCCTTTAATTATTTGACCAATTAAATTTGCGTTATAGTCTTGTTCAGGGTGATGTAAGGCTCTTCCTAGGTTATGTGGAAATAAAGGTAGAAACTTTCCGTTTTCATCTCTATCCGCATTGTCAAAATTCCAAAATTCGTTAGCGTGTGACATTATATTTTTCTTATGTTTTTATTATATAGTTCTCTTGTTATTATCTTTCGACCAAATCTATATTTATTATATAGTTTTTTAAGACCGTCGATCGCATCTTTGAAATACACTTCAATATATCCACAATCAATATAATCTTCTTGTATATTGATATACTCATTCTGGATCATCTCTTTCCATTTCTTATATACTTCATCAAATCTAGGAATATAACCTACATCTAAATCTTTGGTTGTCGCCTTAGAAATTGCACCGTTTGTAACAAATCCAGCACCTTCTTTTCTTTTAACTAGAAAATTGCTTTTTTCTTTTACATTTGAACTCTTATCTTTATCTATTAAAAAAGATTTCAATTCATATATTCCTAAATTTAAACAATGTATTTTTTCAAATCCACCTGGCGAAGTTTCAGATCCTATGAAATTCCAAAGATCAGTTAAATTACTAAATCTTGGAATCGTATTAGTTGAATCGTTCTTAAAATGTTTGTATGAAAGAATAATATCTTGTATTGGTCCTTCGTTAGCTTCTACTCTTTTCAAATAGATATATGCTAAATTTAATGAAATTCTGTCTGTTATCATATGATTATGCGAAATATTTACTTAATACCCATGTTAAAACAGCACCAGCTGATGTTAAAAAACCAATAGCGACCTTAGTCATTGTTGCTTTCCATCTCATTAATGATCTATGTTCTTCTAAAACTTTAAAATCCTCATTCTTTTTTGCATCTGCATCTTGTCGTGCTTCGGTGTTCTTCTTGGTTTCAACAATAACTCCATCAAATGGATTTAATAATTGTCTTTTAAGTTCCTTTACTTCGGTTTTTAATTCCTCCTGATTTTTAACCATCGTCTGGATAGAATTTTCAATTTGTATGTAATTAGGATCTTCCATCCTCTTCTTAAAGGACGCAAATAGAGTATAAAGATCTTCTACTAATTCCTTTGGGCTCTTGTCTGGGTTTTCCATTCAACAATTTCTTTTTTTGGTCTATGTTATATATCCCCAAAAGAGACCGTATATATTAACGATCTCTTTTTTATTTTAATTAATTTAATGAGTTTATTCAAACATATCCTCGAGCTTATATTTTCTAATCATTTTCTTTATTTTACGAACATATGTTTTATCAGTTGCATAGCTTGCATGTATATATGCATAGTAATCTTTTTCATTCTTGAATTTATGTAAATATGTAGCCTGATAAAATGCGTAATCGTATATACTTTCTCTCCAAGTGGAATAATATGCATGTGCTTTATTAGTTCCTAGTGCTGTATTGATTCGAACTCTTGCACGTCTCATACCGAATAGATTATTATTTTCTAGAAATATAGAGCTTTTAAAATGTCCAGTTTCTATCATGGATTGAGCCATTACGATATGTGGAAACTTTACATTTAAATCAACTAACATAGTAGCCATTTTCTCTTGGCTAAATTCATCAGCTTCATCAAGTAGCATGAATTTTTCAGGAGTAGACATCTCTTCTATCTTTTCATTTAGTCCTTTAAAATAGAACGTAGTAGATGAGATTACGATTAGGGCAAATATTGCAAGTAGGCTTCTAAAGATTTGATAGAATGGAATCTTAGAATAATTTAGTGAAGTTTTGTTATATTTATATAGCATAATAGATTATTTAAAAATACTTAAGTTATTTAATTGATCGATACTATCAGAAAAATCTACACCACCAATCACATGATTAACATTAGTCATATCATTGGCGTCTTCTTCTAAAGATTGATTAGCAGTAATATAATCTGCATGTGTTCCAAGAACAGTAGGCTTATGGAACTGGATCTCATACTCAAGGTATGTGAACCTTTCAAGATCAGAGTTCTGTGACTCTAACATCTTACTGAAAACCTCAGCAGGATCCGAGTACATTAAAAGATCTGCATCCATCTCAATCTGAAATGTATGACCACCTTTTTTCTTCCAATGGAAGTTACCTTCATTGAATCCGTAATTCTCTTCGTATTGTGTGTGGATAAGGATTGTGTTAACTGACATAAATTTTATTTTTTAGATTGATTAATTATTATATAGCTAATATAAGCAAAATAATTGAGATAAAAAAACTTTTTACTGTTTATTTTCAAATTATTTTACATAGGGATTATCATAGACATTGGAGCCGACATGTTTCGACCTTTACTATCTGTGATTACGATCTTAGTTCTGTTAATCTTCTTTACGGTAAAGACTGAACTCTCATGTGAAGGGTGATCAACCATTACTGTCATACCAACGGATAAAGATTGCTTAATAGAGACTGCCTTGATAGACCTGTTGGCCTTAAGTTTTTCGATTACTAGTTCATTAATGTTTCTTAATTCTTGGTCTGTAAGGGTTGCTCTGCCAATTGATTCGATAAGTGATGTGTAGTGCATGTTGTTTAAATTTGATTAGTTAATTATTATATAGCTAATATAAGCAAAATAGTTGAATAAAAAAAACTTTTAGCTGTTTTTTTTTGTTTAATTGTCGAAAGC
>Ga0209302_10000573_pt1 | contig 21348 bp, 13 predicted proteins | sample ArcOceMetagenome_2_FD_187445 | JGI IMG/M metagenome (GOLD analysis project Ga0209302, IMG submission 187445) | Marine eukaryotic phytoplankton communities from Arctic Ocean - Arctic Ocean ARC135M Metagenome (SPAdes) (version 2) | ecosystem: Environmental > Aquatic > Marine > Oceanic | place... | reverse complement strand
CGACGAAAAGGCTGTCGGTCGGGCATAGACGGGAAAAGCTGTTTGACAGGTACTTTTCTAGTACGATCCTTCTAGTGGATGCCGTGAGCGGTTGCCGCAATGCCGTGAGAGCTTGAAAGCTTGATCTTTCACAAGGAATGTCAATACTTCGAGCGAGGCATCCCGTCATCATATCTGCGCCATACAGGCTTTTGAGGCTTTTGACACTTTTGAGGATATCGGAGAAATCTCCTCAAAAGGGTGCCGCGGCACCCATTTGAGACTTTTGAGGATCTGGCGCTGCGGGGCACCACTTTTGAGCCTACGCTAGGGACCCCCCGCTATGCTCGAGAGAGACGCGCTCCGCTCCCGTCCTACCTCCTGTCCTACCGCCGCACGTACACTTTAGGCCGCGCCGCCGCGCCCCGCGCCGGCTCCCGGCGCACGGGTGCACCCCGCCGCGCCCGCGCGCTCCCCCGCCCGACCCGGCGCCCGGGCGCTCTCTCGTGTCTCGAGGTCGAGGCTCGAGCGCGCGCCAAAGCCGTACGCCGTCGTAGCTGCCGCTCAAGTCAAGTGTCAACCACAGACTCCACACCGCAGGCCACAACCCACATCGCACATGCCACAAGCCACAACCATGTTGTGCGCACAACCCTCACCGCACAACAGTGATAGTTATTTGCAATTTGGGGACTGACGAGGCCGCCTTCTACTAACGTAATTACATGTACTTTACGTAGGAAAGTTTTCAAATAAACCAAATCGTACTACTTATGTAATTGCTGCTGCCGCTGATACTGACTAGACGCGTTCAACGAGGCGCTGTTGTCCACCCAAGCTTGCACGATAGCGCGCCTTCCGACGGCGCGCTTCTTGACGTTGACGGGGGCAGATACCTGCACGGGGCTACTCCTTGCCGCTGGTGGCAACCCGAGTTGTTGCATGGTCGAGGGGCTCAACTCGCGGGGCGAGCCAACCGACTGCTTTGGCGCGGTGACACCTGTACCGCTGCCCGGCTCGTCATCCTCCGACTCGTACTGCGCCTCGAGCCATTGCAATGCGACGGATCTGGGGTCTACCGTCTTTTCCTTCTGGCCGTCGCCCTTCTGGCCGTCGCCCGTCTCGATGACGTTTGCTGCAACGTAGTACCGCGGGGCTGGCGCCTTGAGCTTGGAGGTGAGAACCCGGTGCGCCAGCACGGGGACTGCGGCTGGTGATGTGCATGCCACCGTCCGGCTGGAGGCTACAACGGTTGCCGTCCGGTCTGAGCATACGGTCGCTGTCCGTGTGGCATCAATGGTCGCCGTCTGGGTGGCGTCTATGGTCGTGGTCGCCGCTTGGTCGGAGCTTCGGTCGGAGCTTAGGCGCCGCGCCAGCGAGCGGAAGTGCGCGTCTTTCCGTACGACTTTCCGCCCGCCGCCTGCGCCTGCGCCGCTGGTGGCGATGGTGGTGCCTGTGGCGCCTGTGGCACCGTTCGCAGCGTTGAGGGTGGCCACCGGAGCGGGAGGAGGCATGACCCGAGCTGTTGAGATCTTGCTCGGGTCATACCCCTTAATCTTGTCGAGCGGCACGGCCACCCGAATCCTCACGTCACCATTGGGACCGGGGAGTGTGAGCTCCATTACAAACGTCGCGGCAGGCGAGGCCCCTGAAGGGCGCACTGTGCTTCCAGAAGGCGTGTCTGACGGTCCAATGCTGTATGCCCTCGCCCGGGGCGGCGGCAACGGCGGCGACGATGCCGGCCGGTCTGAAGACGGCGACGCATCCGACGATGTACCCGGCGATGAAGTCGGGGGCGTTACCCGCCCGGTTTCTGCGGCCAGCTCTGCGGCCCTCTGTCGCTGCCTTGAAAACGCTGTGGACGCACGTATCCTGCAGCTCATCCTGGCGTCGCAATCGCCTACTTCACTCACGGCGAGGAGAGCGGAGGAGCTTTCCCGAGTAGGGTAGAACTCGGCGGGAAGGTCGCCGGGCGAAAAGCCGGGCGAAGCGGCGTCCGCCACAGCTATTTCAGCACCCAGCGTGGTTGTGGGCATGGTAATGGCGGTGACGGTGGTGGTGGCCGTGGTGGTCTGAGACAAGCTCGTGGCGATGGAGGGTGTGGCCTGAGACGTGCGGCGTGGAGTAGTAGAGCGCCGTGCCCGTGGTGGCGGTTCTGGTGGCGTGCCACCAGAACTCTTCGCGGGAGAGCGCCGTGGAGGCGGTTCTGGTGGAGGTGTTTTGCGGACAGACTGTGGCGTAGGCGGCGTAGCTGCTGAAGTGGAGCCGCCACTGCCTGGTGCCACCAATTGCCGGCGGAGCGGCGAGATGAAACCAACGCTAGCGGTCGTGCGATCCTGAGCTACCCCGGTGGCCGGGTACACGATGACGTCCGTTGGACTGGGCCGTGGCTTCCGAGGCCCCCCGACAGAGGCAGCTCGCTGTTTAAGGTGCGCTAGCCGTGCCGTAGACGGGAGGGGAACCCGCGGCGCCGTGGTCTTCTGACCGATTGTGCTCGAGCCCATTGAACAGGACCTCGCAAACGGACCGGGTGGCGGGGATACAGCTTTGGCCATCACTTGAATGTATGCATCTGACGATCCGAGCGCCGAGCCGTCGCCCACATATGCCGGCCCAGGCTGTGATGGCTCAAATGGCGGCATCACAGCTTCACAACTCGATGATCTGGAAAGTGGCTCGCGGCTTGCGTGATGCTCCTTTGTTTCCGGAGTCAGCCTTCGTTGCATCATCACGACGCCCTGTGGACGCCGCGGCTCCTATGGAACCTGTTCGCCCCCGCGGGCAGCGCCGGAGCGGTCCACCAGACCAATTCAAGCAGCCTCATCGTTTGCAAACAATGAGGCTGCAAGTTTCGGTGTGATTGCGAAACAAGAAGAGAGCTGCTCCGCGCAAACGTCGCCCCGTTTCTCCCCACGGGTGTCGTCCGCTGGTGGCGCCCCCCAAACTCTCAGCCGACGCCGGCGACGCGGCCGCAGGCTTCGGCTTCGGCGACGCCGCAAGTATGGCCGCGGAGTTCGCCCCCGTGCTCGATCGATCGACGGAGCCCCGCCCGGCCGGGCAGCGCTGCCGTGCTGCCTCTCACTCTCCCGTTGCAACTTGTGGGTTGTGTGCGTGATGTGCGGGTTTCGGGGCAGCGTGGGGCCGGGGAAGATCCCGTTTGCATTCGGGGATGTCTGTCTGTCTGCCCAGCCAGGCGGGGGCGGCACGGCCGACGAGCCCGAGCCGCGGCCGACGAGGCGTGCCCCCCGTTAGTCCCATTGCGTCCTCGCCACAGTCCACACCTGGGTCCCGACACTGCTCGGATGGATGTGGGCGCGCTCCATCTGGGCATGCCCGACGGCATGCTCACCCGCCTTGTCGGTGAGCGGCTGTACTGGAAGGTTGTGATCACCTTCCAGATCACGGAGCCTCGCGGCGGCAAGCAGCAGCAGTCCCAGCGAATGCCGCCGCCACACTTCACCGTCCTCTACATGCGGGCTCCGTGCGACGGCTACCCCTTCCAGACCAGCCAGTGGCCTCAGCCTGCGCTCGTTCCTCATGCAATTCTGCAGAAGCTCGAGGAGCTCATGCAGCCCTTCGGTGCGCATCCACCGCCGCACGACGTCATCAAGAAGCACCCTCGATATGGCCTCCTAGTGGAAAAGGCTGGCACAGTGCACTCGCTGCGCACGAAAATCGCCGCGGCCCTAGACAGCCGGCCAGGTGGCTTTCACTGGTCATCGACGTGTGATTCGAGACTTAGCAACGTTTGCTGCACAGCCTGCGCTAACCCTAGCCCTAGCCCTAGCCCTAGCCCTAGCCCTAGCCCTAGCCCTAGCCCTAGCCCTAGCCCTAGCCCTAGCCCTAGCCCTAGCCCTAACCCTAACCCTAACCCTAACCCTAACCAGGTTCACTGCACAGCGGGGCTGCCGGCCGGCGTGCCCGACCGCGAGGGCCGCATCCACTTCTCCAAGGCCACTCTCTCCAAGTCTCTCGCGCCCATCGCCGAGAACCTCGCGCTGCACTTTGCCCTTCTAGGGGGGCGGCGGCAAGGAGACGCAGGCTGCGAGATGACCGCCTTCAAGGTCGCCAACCTCGTCGCGGAGGCAGATGTGCCCGTCTCGTTGGCGGCCGGGTGCACATGGCGCAGCCACGTTCGGGGCGCCGCCTGTGCTGGCTGGGCTGCGCGTCGCTGCCACGCTGTGGCCCAGGGCCTGCGCACGCTGCCATATGGAGATGCGGCACCTTGGCTGCACCGTGGCTGGCCCTGGCCCGCCGAGGGGGCAGGTGCCGTACGCAGACAGTTGGGCTCGTCTCAAGATGGCCACTATTGCACCCCAGGTCCACCGAGGATGCGCAGCGAATCCCCGGTATCGGCCCCGCTTGCGCCGCGCTGGTCGACGACGCATTCAGGAGACTGCGCGCCGCCTCCAGCCGCACTCGCCAGCCACGCGCGCCACCCGCCGCGTCGCCTAACCCGCCGACTGCCGGAAAGCGCAAGCGGAAGGCATCCAATGACACGCTGCCGCTATGCCGCTACTGCACGGCCGCAGGGGGGGCCGGATGCTATCAGAAGAACCCTGACCACATGGCAAAGTTTACGCACGCGTGAAGCGTGGGCCGTGGCGACCTCGCTTTTATTTTGTAGATTGTACGCTTTATCCGATGCGCGGCGGTAGCCGGTACGCTTTACACACAAAGCGCGAATAAGCTTGAGGTGGAGCTTGGAGCGACTCACAGTCTACGGTATTTCTGAAGCGCGTAATTTCTCACTCACTCAAATCTCTCACTACTCACATGGTCATGCGCCTTCTAAATATAATAAACAATTAAAAGAAAGATTAAAGTACGACCATGTTAGAACGCGTAAAGCAATGCTCTACGGCTTTATACTACAGTCTACAGTATGCTTTGCTAATGAGCTTGGTACACAGTCACACTGTAAATTGGTGCACCATATGTTATACTTTATAAGTTTTGCCGCTCCTCAAAGATACTCCAACTCGATGTCCTCATCAGCAGGCATGCGTGCCCACACAGGAGCTCGGCTGACGGCAGACACCGCCCTGGAACTTGGACGCGTTCGCCTAGGACGGCGACTAATTATGGCACAGATGACGCAGCAGCAGCCTAATCCGAGCGCCGCAACGACTCCGGCTATCGAGACACAGGTACGACGCTGACTGAAGCCGAGCGCCGTACACGTCGCCGCGACCTTGCGGTCGGTCGCCTCGCGGATAGAGATGGCACTGTACGCTACCCCGGAAGATTCTTTAGAATGGTGGGGCGAGGTCTGCGGCGCGGCCGGCGGCAAAGGAGGCTGTGGCGAGGGTGATGGAGAAGGTGGCATTTGTGGCGAGGTGAGCGGTGACGGTAACACGCGATGTGCTGATAGCGAGGCCGTTTGATGCGTGGCATCCAAGTCACCACCTCCGCCACCACACGAGAAATGGTCCGCTTGGTTCCACGCGCATCGAGAACTGATTGTGGGGTGTGGCTTGCAACTGTAGTAGAAATCATCGAGCTCTGCCTCGTCCTCCTTTTCCCGCCAAATAAAAGAGGAACAAGAGTGACCATGTACCTCGACTGCGGGGCGATCGACCCAATAGCAGTTCACCGTGGCATGCGTGTTGGCATGCACTGGCGAGTTTGTCGCAAAGACGAATTCACTGGTGAGCTCTGTGAGCCCCTTGCAGACTTTAGATTGCACCGGTGGAGGCGGGGGCGACGAGGGCGGCGGCGGCGGCAGGGTCGGTGAGGATGGTGAACAGATGCTGGCGAGCGTGCTCAACGCGCAGCGGTCTTGCAACGTCGCGTCTTTACAACTGTATGCGACGCCCTCCCTGTCCGCCTCGTCCATCCACACGAAATCGGCGCAGCTTTTTCTGAACAGGGTATCAATGCGCGGACGGTCCAACCACTCGCAGCGCACCTCTCTGTACCTGTTGGGGTGGAGCGGCGAGTCCTCTGCGTAGACGTGCTCGCTGCCGATAACCGTGGGGTTGCGCTGGCACCTCTCCAGCGGTGGACTTGGTGAGATAGTTCCGGGTGAGGAGGGCGGCGGAGGAGGAGCAGGTGGTAAAGGTGGTGGCGGCGATGGAGAAGGTGGTGGTGGCGGAGGCCGAGGTGGCATAGGTGACACAGGTGATAGAGAAGGTGCTGGAGGTGATGGCGGCGGAGGCAGAGACGCCGAAGACGGAGCAGGTGGCACGGGCGATGGTGACAATCGTGGCGATGGTGCAAATTTCGGTGGAAACGGCAAAGGAGGCGGGGGCTGCGAAGGGGTTGGAGGTGGTGGTGGCGAGGGCGGTGCGGGCGGCGGTCCAGGGCACAAGAAGCGATCTGCTTCGTTTCGCACGCATCGAGAGCTTTCGGCGTGCGGTCGGCAGCTGTAGAACGAATGTGCCGGTCCATCCTCAATCATGAGATCAGTACAGTATACCCCCTTCTGCTCAAGAGCAATGCGATCCGCCCACCTAGGGTTAGGGTCAGGGTCAGGGTCAGGGCTAGGGCTAGGGCTAGGGCTGGGGCTAGGGATAGGGATAGGGCTAGGGTTAGGGCTAGGCTTCACCAGCAGTTCACAATCAACTCGGGATTGTTGTGCACGCGCGAGCCCCACTTGTAGACGTCCTGTAAGCCTAGCACAGTGCCTGTGCTACACATCAGTGAGCTTCCTATCGGGGGCCAAGGATGGGGAGGCGGCGATGGCGATGGAGGAGGTGGCATTTGCGGCGAGGTGGGCGGCGACGGTGGCACGCGCTGTGCTGACGATAGCTGCGGCGGCAGCGGTGGCGGCGGCAGCGGCGGCGGCGCCGCCACAGCCACAGTGGCCGTTTGATGCGTGGCGCCCAAGTCGCCACCATTGCCACCACCTCGGCACGAGAAGTGGTCCGCTTCGTTCTGTATGCATCGGGAAGGGTATTGAGGGTGTGGCTTGCAACTGTGGAACGATCCGGCGGGCTCAACTGCCTCCATGAATTCGTCACAGCCGCCGCCGCCCACCTCCTCAATCCCCAATCGATTGAGCCACCAGCAGTTCACGATTAAGTCCTTGTTGTTATGTATTTGTGAGCCCCACCTATACATATGCTGTAAGCCCAGCACCGTGCCTGTGTCACATATCGACGAGCTTTGCAACGGGGGCCAGGGAGGAGGAGGCAGCGGTGGCGGTAAGGTGGGCGGGGACGGTGGCACGGCGGGTCCGGGAGGTTGGGGAGAAGGTGGAGACTTGGGCGACCCGCATAAAATGATCGCGCCACCAGCACAGCGCCCGTTTTTCGTCTTGTGGTCAACGCACTGCTCGAATTTTGGTATGGCGACGTCGAGAAGGTGGATGAAGTCGGAGCATCTCCGATTGCTGCGCTCGATCGTAGGTCGAGCGAGCCAGTAACAATTCACGATGCGGTTGGGATTAGAATACTCCTCCGCAGCATCCGCTTGATAAACATCGTGCAAACCGAGTGTATTTCCAGGCACGCACGCGCCTGGCGCGAATGGCGGCGAAGGCGGCGAAGGGGACGCAGTCGCAGGTGGCAGTGCTGTTCCTTGAGCAGATGGTAGAGATGGTGGAGATGGTGGAGATGTTGGAGGTGATGGAGGTGATAGAGGTACTGGTGGCATGTTGGGAGGCAGACCAGCATTGGGTAGCCGAATAGTTGCTATCGTGACGGTGTGAGCCCGCAGCCGAATCTCGACCGTGTCAGGCTCCCACTTCTCGTCCAATGCGCGCTTGCTCACAGTGGGCGTCAATGGCCCTCCTTTCCACGGCAAACCCGACGTGTCGATCGCGTGAAGCGGCATCCAGCCGCCAGGGTCAAGTATGTCGTATTGCGTGGTCGTGAGCTCCCACCCCAAGCGCCCTTTCAGCGCGACCTCTTCGGTGAGAAGTGTCGCGAGATCGAGATGCGCATCCGTGCCGTGCCAACAGATGTTGGTGACGACCACAGAGACAAAAGAATCGGCCAACACACGTGATGCGCCAAAAGCCGCGGCCTGGAGGCAAGGAAGACGGTCGCCAGTGCCACTGCGATGGTCTGGGTCAGCCATAGTGTCGCAGTGAGACATGTCCACGCGACGCATGTGCGCGCGCTCTTGTCGGAGCGCCACGCCTGCGACGTGCGCAAAGATTTGGCTGACGCCATTGACCTGGGCCGATTCAGGGTACCCTGGTACCGTGTCGCCGCTCGGCAGGCTAACCATTGATGTCGTGCGATCAGAAACGGGGTCCCACTGGTTGGAGAAGACCATATAGTTCAGCATGCGCACACCCTGCGTTCCGCCGTATTTGTCAATGGCGGCAAGCACCCAGGAGAGCCAGTGCACGCCACGCAGAGCGCCAGCGTCGAGATGGGCGAGGGCGCGTCCACAGTCGTTATTGCCGAAGCCAAACTCGGTGATCCACACATCCTTTCCAAGAAACGAATGATCCTGATGGACGATCCGCCTGCTTCCCCAGGAAGCAATGGTCGACACCCACTGTTCGTCTGTCAGCGATCTCCCTACGCCATCGGGCTCTGGATCAGAGCGACGCCCCAATGAGCAATAATTGGGTCCGTAGTCGTGGGAGATGACCGCATCAAATAGATCTGGCCTCCGGTCAAGCGCCAGCTTCCAACCAAGGTCTCCAGTCACCACTCCGATCTTAGCCTTCGGAAAGACCTGGCGAATCTTTGCGCAGAGAGGGAAGATCTTCTCCGCGTAGATGCTCGTGTCGCGATAGAAACGCGTGTACCCGGCATAGTTTAGCTCGTTCCCGAGCTCGATGAACGACACGGGAACGCCCTGCGAGCACGCCCAGCAGAGGTGCGCTCTCGGTCACTGGGCACACGCCTAAGCTCCTACCACGCCCAGCCCACAGCGCCTAGACCTCCGACGCGCGCCTGCGAATGCAGCGAGTCCACCTGCGCCAGCATCTCGGCGCCGCTCATAGTGTGCACGTTCAACACCCAGACCGGGCCGGTGGCTGTGGTGCCGGCGGAAGCTGAGGCAACGCCCGCCCAAAAACGTTTAGGGATGAACCCTCGCTCCGGGTGCTGTGCCACCCTATCGATCAAAGTAGTGTCAACCGCAGGGTGTACGCTCTGCTCGTGGTAGCGACCCCTGGTCAAGTCCCAAAAGTTGGCAATGCTGCCACCAGGATACCTCAGCACGCCTGCGCCAATTGCTCTGGCTGATGCCAGCAGCTCGGGGTCGTCGTACGCCAACGTAACAATCGGGCCCAGTATGCTGTTAACCCCGAACAGGTTGCCGTCCACGGGAATCGCTTCCCGAGGCTGCAGCGTGCACTCGCCCATCTAGTTCACGCCAAGCGTGGCGCGTCCCGGCCCAGTGGTAGGCCAGCGCGCACGCCGCGGTCTGCCCTGCAGCAAAAGTTGCGTGTGTCGGGAGGCTAGATAGAGAGAGAGACGCGGGTGTAGGCGGGGAGCCTCGATAAGATAGAGATCAGATAAGGGAGCCTCGCGAATAGCCTGCTCGAAATATTAGGTTGGGTTCCGGGAAGAAGACGGGGTGTTTAGATCAGATAAGACCGGGCCGAGTCCCTAGGTTTATAGGGGCGTATCATCATCGCCGTACACCGTGCCTTTGTGTCTGGGTGGGTGTGAGGGGCCCAGGCATCGCGGAACTGTGTAGCGTCGCGAGTCGTGTAGCGTCGTGAAACCCAACAATCTTATCTTATCTTATCGGGGTGTTTAGGGGAGCGACGCCCTAAGGAGATGGGTTCAAGCTACTCTTTACTCTTTAGGGGAGCTTCAAACAAGGTGTTTAGTTAGGGCGCCGAGGCGGCCACTTTTCAAGCTCTTGCAGTTTTACTTCGTTGGGACTGCGGCAGTTTCAGTTGAAGTGAATCACTTTTCACTTTTACAATAAACCTCGATTTTTCTGATTTCACACTCTGGACAAACCGAGAATACAACCTTACTTTAAATTGATGACGCGCGCAATGGTCATGCAGCAATTAAAGCGAAAGCCATACACAGTTGTACTCACATGGCGTGAAGGGGCAGTGGGACACAGGGGGACACACGGAACAGGGGCAGGGGCGGGGGCAGGGAACTCATGGGAGTCGTCAGTCGAATCTCGAAATACGCGCTCTAACTGTCTAACAAGCATTAACGGCGCACACATACTGTAGTTACGATTTAACACAGCTCACAGCACGAGCACGAGTTCTCAGATGTTCCCGCTCAAGGACAGTCGCTCTATAGTCGGCACAGAGATATTGGCGCTGCTGAGGCGCGACGGGCCCAGGCTGCGGCGACGCGCGCCACGCTGCTCCACCGGTGTCCAAAAGCTGCCCGCGCGCGTCTCGAACTGCATGTGCACTAGTAGCGCGCCGAATTGTAGCCGCGAGCCCGACGGTGCGCGCAGGCGGATCGCACGGTAGCCCGGCCGGAGCGCATGCATAGGCAGCGCCTCGTACGCCAGCAGTGTCGGCGCGCCGCCACCTGATCGGTCGTACACGTGAAAGGAGACGAGGGCATCGTCGGCACGCTCGGCGATGCACTCGAGCGCCTCCTCCCACTCGGGACTGAGGCCGCCGCCCGTCGCAACGGCGCTCGAGTAGGCGGCGCCCTGTGTGAAGGGTGTGCCCGGCGGCACGGCCCCGCGGAAACGGCCGCCGCCGTGCACCTCGACTGTGATCGAAATGGCGGAGATGCCACCGCTCGAGGTGGGCCGCTTGCCAAACACGGACGCTGGGTGCAGCCGGTCGTGCGGCTCCGCGACGCAGCACTGCTCATTGGGCTTAGGCAGCTCGCGCCCACAGATCAGCCGCAGCGTCAATACCGCGTGCTTCTCGTCCTCGCCGCCACCATCGGCACCGGTGGCCGGCATGGCGGCGGCGGCGGCCGCCGCCGCCGCCACCCGTCCGGCGGAATGCATCGCAACCAGTTGCCGCTTCTTGGCGTGGTCAAAGCTGCGCATCTCCTCCGCTGCCGCTGCTGGCAGCGCAAGCGACGCAAGAACCTGCTCGAACCGCGCAGCCGCCTCCGCCGCCCTCGCCACCCCCGCCGCCTCCACCGCCTGCGCCACCTCGCTCTGGTCGAGTTGCCGCAGGCCAGCAGGCGGCAGTCCAGCCGACGCCGCGTCAGCCTCCAAGCTGCGACTCCAGCCGGGGTCGTAGCCCCGGCCAGGCTCGGTGCTCCGTCGCTCCAGAAGTGGCTTGCGGCTCGGGCTCGGGCCCTCCTCCTCCAACGACTTGCTCTGGCGGCGCGTTGGAGCCGCGGCCGCCGGGGAGTGCCTTCGCGTAGCCTTCCTGGCATCACGGTCATGAGCACGGCGTGCCTCGACCATTTTGAGCGCCGCCTCCGCCGCGGCAAAGTCACGCGCGGGGCGCAGCACGTAGCCGCAGTTGCCGTTGAGCGCGAACTTGGCGCGCTCGAGCCGCATGCCGAGGTCCCAAGTCTGAGTGTTCATGCACACCATCTGGCAGCCGACGCCCCACGCTACGCACGGCTCGAAGTTGGACGAGTCTTGCCGCGCCTGGAAGAGAGGCAGCAGCCTCTGACACACAGGGCTACAGCCTCTGATACACGGGGTTACAGCCTGTGGACGCATAGGGCGGCGGCCCGGAGGCGTGGGGGTTGCAGGCTTCGTTTGCGAGGGTTGCAGCGTCGAGAGGGTCTGCTGCCGTACCTTGTCGGGGTAGATGCGCACCAGGTGGCGCCGCGTGTGCAGCAGCATCGTGGTGCGTGCCTCGGCCGCGTGCTTCTCGAGCAGAAGCTCCGCCAACGACGTGGTAGAGCGCATGGGCCTCTCAGCCATCTCGCGACTGAGCGCAAACTTATCGGCAGGCAGGTAGCACACGGCGGCCAGCTCGGCGCACGTCGGCGCGCGCCGCCAGAAGGCCGATCCGCCTGGCTCCACAGCAGGCGCCACCTCAGCACTGCCGGCCAAGACGTCCGGCTCGTCCACCACAGCCTCCGCCTCCGCCGCGGTGGCCTCTGCCACGGTGGCCAGCCACGCTGCCTTCCCCGCCACCTGCCGCGCCATTTCCTCCGCGTCCGCCGCGCCCTCCGTCGCACCCAGGCTGAATGTGGAGGAGGAGCACCGCGAAGAGAGGAAGGCCTCGGGCGGCGGCGGCGGCGGAAGCCTCGGAGAGGTGGGAGAGGTGAGAGAGGTGGGAGAGGTGGGCTGCAGCCCAGATGGCAGCGGCGGAGGCCGCGGAGAGCCGTCTGAGTCTGACTCTGAATCCGCTGGCGCTATGCGCGGCAAGGTCGGCAAAGGCAAAGCGGAAGGGGCGGCGGCAGTGCTGAGGTGCTCGGTAATCGGCGGGGTCGCGTCCCAGGCTGAACCCGCAGTTGAGCCCGCACGACCGTCGGGCGTCGCCGACGCGTGCTGCCGGGGCGGCTCCACGACCGCCACCGATGCGTCAAGCCTGCCGCGACGCTTGGCTTTGACGAGCACTTTGCCGCGCAACGCCTCGGGCGACGGCAGCGGGGCGTCGGTGCCCGGCTCAAGGGACGGCGCGGTGAGCAGCCGCTCGCCTAGCGCCATCTTGAGGATGGCGGCGATCTTGAGCTGCTGCTCCCAGCAGCAGTGCATCTCGAGCGAGAGGATCAGCGGGTACGGCGACGCGACGAACCCCGAGTCGGCCAGCGCTACCGCGACGTCGACGAACTTTATCCGTGTGCACAACGTGTGGCCGTGCGTGATCTCGGGTTCGCCGTCGGTGCCGTCCCAGCAGTCGAGCTCGACGCAGCGGTACCCCATCAACAGCTGGCGACGGTACATGTCGGCCGACGACTCGGAGCGCAGCTGGTTGCCCGTCAGGTACGAGTTGTGCGATGAGGCGATGAAATACTCGCTCAGCGGCCGGCTCATGTCCTGGCAGACGCTTGCGTGCTCGGGTGCCAGCGCCTCGTTGTGGGCAGAGAGCAGCCACGCCGCGAAGCGCGGCAGGGAGAGCTTTGCGCTCGCGCTCGCCTCGGCCAGCGTGCTCGCTTCGCTTCGGCCTACGTTTGACTCGTCGTCGTCGGCCGTGCGTAGCCCCGCGGCCTTTGCCCAAGCGCGCTCCGCCTCAACCTCGTCAGCGCCCTGCTCCTGTCGGCAGAAACGGAGGAAAGACTCCTTGTCGAGCTGCTGGCCATCGGCATACTCCTCGAAAATGCCGTACACACCGCCCGCCTCGAGCTCGCGCGACACGCAGCGCAGCACCATCTCGATCGAGAAGCGGCGGTCGCCAGCCGGCATGCGCTGCTTGCCCGTCGCCGGCTCCTTTTGCAGCGTGCGAGGCGTGGCCGGCTCGTGGCTCGGGTGTCGCATCAGCCCCGCGAAGATGTGCGGCGTGCTCTTGCGGCTCGTGACGCGCGTCAGCTCCGACGTCGTGCGGCTCAGCGCGAACTGCGCCTCCCAACTGGCGCACTCGGCGGCCCACGCGGGTGGACGGCGAGCATTAAGCCGTTCCATGCACACCAGCAGCTCCTGCGCGCTTAGCGCGCGCTGAGGAGCCGCGGAGCCGCTCGCACAAAAAGCGTCGCGGACGCGCGCAACACTGGCCGGTCTGAGTGCGTCCTGGTTGGCCACCGTCGGCAGCATGTCGTAGATATCCGCCAGCTGGCCCGAGAGCGGGCCCGAGATGTCAAATTTGCCACTGTCGCCGGCCGTCACACTTCCACGGCTTGTCACGCCCCTGGGCGCGCTGATGTCGACAGAGCCGATAGCTGCCGACGGCAACATGGCTAGTACCTCCTTGGGAACTGAGGCCGAGGCCCGGAGCTCGCCCGTCTCGGTGACCTGCACGCTGGAGCGGCGCTGCACGTCAGTGGGCCCTGAGATCTCGACTGGACGGAAGGACGGAAGCATCGCCAACACGGCTTGAGGCACGGCGTCTGATCCAATGAGTGCGCCGTCCAGCTTTACAACGCTGGCGCCGTGCTGTGAGCGGTGGGGCCGCCGATATCAAGTGCCGGTGGAGCGTCACTGGCGTCATTTGAGACCCCGGACGAAGAGCCGCGACGGAACATCTGATCTTGTCGTACCGCGCGCGCGTCGATGTTACAAAAAAAAAGAGACAGGGGAGGGCAAACCGTAAACCGTACTACATAGATATCTCTATCTATCTAAACCGTACAGTACAGTCGAAGGGGAAACGTAATTCTTGAACCGTTCTGTAAGAAGCGTGTCCCAACACATCAAACGTGGAGACAAGATCTTGGGCATCTGCCATGATTGGCGCTGCCATAAGTGCCTCGTCTCCCTCACCGGACTCAGAGGGCACTCCACAAAGCTAGGTGGGGGACCGTGCGATGGGTGACTCGGCAGGTGTCGGCCCTCGGCGCAGCCTACCCTCACTAATCAGCCTTGAGGGTCTCGTTGGGTGGCCGGCGGTCGGGCGTGCCACCGTTGACCTTGGTCCACTTGTTGCCGTCGGGGAAGAGGATGCCCGGCTGGCCGTTGAACTCGTCGAACCTGAGCGCGAAAGGTGCACGCGTGGTCTGGGCGCCCAGCAGGCCAGGAGGCCAGGAGGCCAGCTGCGGCGAAAACAAACAAACACAAACGTGGTTCAATCAACATGCCGGGGCGTGCTTGCCGGTGAGCAGGCCCACTTTGCCGCCGGTCTTCTCGGTGAAGTCGATGGTGATCGTGTCGACACCGTCCTGGTCAACCGACACCTTGCCGTTGGAGCTCCACACATCGCCCAGCCCGGGCTTCTGGCCCTTGGGGCAGGTCTTCGAGCTGGCTGGGAGGCCATCCACACCCTTGACGTACGCGAGCGGCGGGCCCTTGCGGCCAGAGGCGTCGAGCTTCGCGCCCACCACCTTCACGCCTGATTGTTGGGAGCTGCGAAGTTAGTGACCGCGGGCGGAGCTGACAGCGGTGCCAAGCGAGCTGGAAAGCCTGTGGCGGCGCTCCCCCCGTACAAGCGAAGCCAAGCGCTCTTACCCGAGGAGGAGCTGTGGCACTAGCAAGGTGGTGCACTTCAAACATGCCGCACATGCTGCGCAGGCAGCCGGGGTGGTTCTTATCATCATACTCTCCAGTGAATGGTGACGAAAGGCCCGTCCTGGCGGAGATGGCCTGTGCTGCCAGCGGAGAAGCCGCCAGTGTCCCGGCGGCTGCGAGCTGCGAGAGGAAGGCACGGCGCCCCTGAGGAGCGCCGATCTGCAAGGCAGACGAGCTGCTGACGGCCAGTACGCAAATCACACGGGCGAGCATGTCGGAGACGAGTAGAAGGTTAGTTCTTTCTTGGTCAGTTCCCAAGGACTGTTATTGGCGACGCGGCAAAGAGAAACAGACATACACCAGGCAGCGGAGGCGTTCCCTCTCTCTCACCCCGCCGTGCGCGACCAGAGTTCGCGGAGCGCGTCTAGCAGCGGCGGGCGCGCGGAGCCCGCCAGCTGTCCTGAGGATGAGGGGAAGTGCTATGCTTTTGCCGCTCGCATGCATGGGCTGGAGCCTCCAGGAGATCCTGCGCAACGAGAGGCGGGCGTACTCGACGCTGCCAGGCTGCGAGACTGAGCCGCCTGATCCGTACAGCGATGCGTTCATGGAATCAATGCCATGGCCGCCACCGCGTCCAAGCGTATCCGAGCTGGACGCTGAAAATGAGGCCTCGGGAAAGCTGGAGCCAGACGAGTTGGTCCAGATTTGGCGGCGAGCTGTGGTCAGCTCGCCACACGCATGCGCTGACCTGCTCTTGGTCTCTGTGTTCGATGGCGAGATTGCTGCTGCGGCCTGCGGGAATGTGACGGCAAACACACTCAATGCCTACTACGAGTTCAAGTTTGTGCTTGCTGTGGCCCTCAGCGATGTCGTGCCCGTGGCGCGGCGCGCGGCGAACTCCGTCTTCCTCCTCGATCTGGGCAGCCGTGCTGACGCACCCATACCACCACGAACAGGCCAAATGGACCTGACCGAAAACGAAAAATGGACGCTGCCGAAACTTGCCTCCTCCGGTGGCTCCGCCTCCCGGCTGCCCGTGCCCGTTGCACTTCCCGGGTTTGGCTCTCCGACCTGGCAGGCCGTAATGCGGGAGCCTGTGGTTGGAGGTGGCGCGAATTGGCGATGGCCCAACGTGAAGTGGGACGGCAAGCAGGCCAACTTCTTGAACGCCAATTTCTCCGCTGGCAATGGCGCGCTGCCCAGCAGAGAAGCATTTGCTCGCCTAGCTCACTCCAAAGCGTTGCTGGAGCTCGACGCCGCTGGGCCGCAGCCGCTGCTCGCCAAGCTGACCCTGGGCTCCGTGGTCATTGCTCAGGGCACCAACTTTCCGCTCTGGTTTCAGCCGCTTCTGACAAGCGAGACAGTGCTGCGTGTGAGCGCCGACCTGAAGGACCTTCCCAGCCGGCTGCAGTGGCTTGCTGCGCACGATGACGAGGCGCGCATCATGGCCGAGGCGGGACGGCGCAGGGCGTGTGCGCTCTTACACCTCCCAAACGTCGCGGGGTATCTTGGTCGCCTGCTCCAGCGATACGCCCGTATCTTTGACACGCCCCACACTATCAAGGCGCATCGCGCAGTTCGCCACCTAGTTATAGCGCGCCGGCGCAAACTGAACCCCTTTGACGCACCCGAGCGGCTATGGTTTATGAAGCTCGATGGCGTTGGCGGCCGCCTCGACTGCTCGGCATGGTGGGTGGGGGAGTATTCATGCCACGAGTTGCGCCAAGCGCACCGCGCGAGCAAAAAGGCAAGTAGGGGTACGGGTGCACTTCGAGCCGGCGCGGGCGGGCAGCCAGAGGCACGCCGGCTGGCAGTGCAAGCCAGTGACACAGCCGTCGCGGCTGATTCCGGGGCACGCTGGATACTGCAATCCAGCAGCGGCCGATATTTCAACCGGGTAGGAGTCGACATTCTGGCACATCCCCACTTCTTTTCGCTCCTGGAGCTCCGGAGGACACGCACAGGGGCGTACCTGCTCAAGGATCATTCGGGCGGTTGGCTGCACCTAGCTTCGGGAGCTGCGGGACTACGCAAGCTCGAGGTCTTCGTGCCTCCAGCAGCTTCCCCACCGCCTTCCCCGCCACCAATGACCAAAGACGAGCGCGTGGTGGCCAAAGACAGAGTTCCAGACGCAGCGGAGGGCAAAGCTGCCGCAGAGGCCGTCGCTGTCGCTGAAAAGGCTGCAACGACCGCTGCAATTGCCGCAGCGCAGCGTTTCTCTATTCGAAAGCATCAGGCAAGCGGCACCTACGCGTTGCAGCTTGTGGGCGAGGACGGCGTCTACCTTCAGGAGGATCCCACTAGCAACGGGCACCTCATAGCAGCCACTGGCGGCGGAACGGCGAGCATGTTCCGGTTCAAGCGCGTGGTCGCACCTAACAAGTACCAAAGCCAGCCGTCCAATCCCCGGAGCGCTGGGCGCGAGAAGACCTTCACGCGCCGCGTAAAGCGCAGCACCGTTCGTCTCGGCGGTCGAGAGTTCGTTGTAGCCACCTACCACAACATTGGAATGCTGGATTGGGCCAGGCTGTTTTGGGACTGGCTATTGGTGAGCCGCATCGATCGATTCATGCTCCTCGAGCTCGATGGCCTCACATGCGATGCCGCCCGGGCCCTCAACTGCACACTGAAACTCGAATGCGCGACAGCGTACGACATGATGCTCCCACGAGAGTACACGCAGATTGCCCACGCTGGTGGGATGCAATCGTGGGGTGCGCCCGCAGACGCCCTCTCCCAACGCCCCCTTTGTCCTCCGCCCGCCCCTCAGCGCCGCCGTGGTGCCTGCACGCAGGCACAGACGCCGACTCAGCCTACTTCAAGTTCTTGAGATGGAAAATGCGCTTGGTCGAGCTGATCCTGGCACAAGGTGTAGACGTCGTGATGATCGACGTGGATGTCCTCGTTCTCAGTCCTGACTTTTTCACGACGTTGATAAGCTTCGAGGAGAATATGGTGATTGCGTCAGATGCGCGGGAGGGCAGCTACAACGACATGCAGCACTGTCCGGCCTCGCACGCCCAGTACCAGAGGTACACGGCGGATTGGGTTTGCGCGGGCGAGTTCTACATGCGTGCCAATCAGGCGTCGGTCTGGTTCATGCGCGAAGTGCAGCGACTGATGGACGAGTTCACCATAACCGACCAGGACGCCATCCAGGCCATTCTCACAGGCCACACGCAGGTTGCGGTGCCACAGTCACGTCTGCGCAACGAAACTCGCAAGGGCGCTTCGCGACGACCTTCCAATGCCTGGCACAAGCCGCTCTGGTTGGAGGGCCTCGGCGCGCATCAGAACATTCGCAACAGCCAGGGCGCCGTCCCGATGAACACACCCATGAAGGAAGAAATGTGGGATAAGTACGAGACCAAGCAGCGCTCGCGAGGCTTCACGTGGCGAATGCTACCTGTCCAGCGCTTCGGCAACGGCCCAATGCTCGTGCATCATTGGGAGTCCACATTTGCACGCTCGCCAACGGGGGTCGTGGCCGCTGGCGTCAGGCTCCGCTTCGGAGAATTCCTGAGCATCCATTCCAATTGCTATGCGAAGCAGTGGATGGCTAGCATGGACAAAGTGGGCTCCCGTTGTTCCTGCCCAAACGGGCTACGGGGACTGTCTAAACCCATAGTTACTGCCCCTCGTTCCCGCGTTTTGGCGCGGAATAGATGGGGGGGTCTTTTCAGTTGATGCCAGCAGCCCCCCCCAAAACTAAAGTCCTTATCATTTAGTTGCGCTCGCACAGCCAGGAGCCCGTCGCGCGAAGCGCACGGCGTGGCTAACGAGTCAGCCCGCTGCCCAAACGTGGGCCATCGAAGGCGTCTTTCGCGTCTCGACGACGCTACCAGCGGGACCCCAAGCCAGCATGAACGAAACCCGCGCCGACTGCAGCACGCGGGCCGATGCCCAGGCGCGAACGCCCTCCGTTTGGTGCTTCAATCTCTCGACCTCTGAATGCGGGGGTTTCTTTTCGTCCTCGCCAGACAAGCTTGTCAAACCTCACGCGTGCGTGGTGAAGGGATCTCAGTGCATCCTTGGCGATCTTTGTGCGCGCTTCTCTGGTGGGGTCAGCACAACCGCCCCAGCTATTCTCGAATCTCTGCCTATGGGTCTCCGTGGTCGAGAGCGTGAAGGCGCTGCCGCCCTTGCTGGTCGATGGCGCATCAAGCTCACGGGCGACGGCAGAAGTGCGTCCTTGTGGCATTATGAAGACTCGATCTTTGGCAGCCAGCGCTTCTTTTCGCTCTTCACGCTCTGGCGGACTGGCCACGGCGCCTACGTAGTCTCAGCTCCAAATGGCGGGTGGCTGCACCTGAGACAACCGAAGTCGGCGCTCCGGCCTCCTGTTCTCGAGGCCCTAGACCCCGAGGCGGGTGGCTCAGGTGGGGCCGCTGTTGCAAAATGCCAGCCGGCGACGAAGGCGAGCCCACCTGGAGTGGCCCAGCGCTTCTGGCTCAACAGTGCCGGGAACGGTGTCTACCGCGTGCAGCTCTCGGGCGGGCTGGGCTTTTTGCAGCCAGGAGGCGACTTTCGCCGATTCTTTGGCCGCAAGATCGGAGCTGCGACCGCTGCCACGTTCGAGTTCATTCGCGTGGTCGAGCCCCTGGCATCAGGCAGTCGCGCTAGTGGAGACGATCTCTCCGATTTCAATGGAGACCAGGCTGTTGCGGTCTCCGACGTACCTCTAGAGGCCCGTGTCCGCTGGAGTGCCACTCGCATCGCTGGGCGGGAGGTTGTCTTGGTGACGCACTATGGAATTGACGACATCGACTGGGCAGCGCACTGGTGGGGCTGGTTTCGCACGACGACGAGCCGGTTCTTGCTTCTCGACTTTGATGGCCTCGCATGCGCAGCCTCCAAGAAGACACTGAGAGATGCCGTGTCCTGCATTGGCCGTGGGGACGACCTTTCGTCGGCCAGCCCACGCGAGAGCTCCCTCTGGAAGGCCGGGGACGCCAGTGACGCGCCCAAGATACTCCGCTGGCAAGAAAAGATCGTCGAGAAGGCGGGGGTTGCGCAAGCAGCGGCTGGCTACGTGCTCCCGTGCACCCCGTACCTCACGTTTGCAAAGTGGAAGGTCCAAGCCCTCGCAGCTATGCTCCGCATCGGTGTGGACGTCGTTTATGCTGGTGTAGATGTTCTTGCTCTCAGCCCGGAGCTCCTTCTCACCTTGGTTAGGAGGAGCGTGCAGCAGCAAGTAGACCTGCTAATCGCCTCAGATGCGAGAGACGAGCCGCAGTCACAGCGTGGGTCCTTGGAGGACCCATCAGACGACGATCGCCTGCGCGCCAAGTCCAAGGCCAACTTGAAGGCGAGGAGCGTGCAGGAGCGTGTGCTGCTGGCTTGCCCGGCGGCCTCCGGCATGGTGCAGCGGTACACGCTTGACTGGGTGCGCACCGACTTGATGCTCCTCCGCAGCACCAAACCGGCTATGTGGTTCATGCAGGAGGTGCAGGCGCTCATGGCGCAAAGCACTCAGATCAGTGATCATGAGGCGGTACAGATTCTGCTGACGGGGCACACGCAGCTTGCAGTGCCGCAGCTTAGCTGCGGCTCCCGTGCGAGGGCGGCTGCGCTCCAAGAAAAGCACTCGTCATGCCCGTGGCTTAAGTCAATCTGGGTTGAACGCCCCGGCCTGTACTTTGCGCAAGGCATGGGGCGTACCATGTCGAACGACCAGCGCATCAAGCACGGAATCAACACCCCACTCACATCTGCCGCTTGGAAGCGAGTCGAAGCAGAGAAGATAGCATCTGGCTTTGCGTGGCGTCGCCTGGGCTTGCGTGAGCATGGCAATGGCGCATCGCTCGTCCGCAACTGGGATTCTATTTTCCGTCGGCGCAACGCGATGAAGAATGTCATTCGCGCTCGTGCCGGGGGCTACCTGTCCATCCAGGCGAGCTGCGGCGCCAAAAGGCTCCTCTTCTCGGGCGAGGCATCCGGCGGGAATTGGAGTTTTCGGACGTTTTTACTTCGTCACGGCGACCCTGCGATCTTCACTCATAAGCCAGACCTATCACCGGAGTACCTGACAGATACCGAGCTTAGGTGCTACATGGAGCGATATCCAGATCTCACCACCGGGTTTCGCAATTCTAGCAGCGGCAAGACGATGCAAAAGCTCATGCGTTACCATTGGCGCACAGCTGGCCGTGCCGAGAAACGGAACCCGCTGTGCAACGTCTCGGGTGCCGCGGCAATGGGTGCCGCAGGGACTGCCGAGGACGATGCAGACGAGCAAGAGACCGAGGTGAAGGATCCAGACGTAGAGAGACAAGAGGTTGCGGCGGCTGATCGTAGAGAGAAGCACGCTGCCGCGGAGGAGCAAGAGGCCGAGACAAAATATTCAGATGATGGAGAGAAGGCAATCGTGACAAGCCGCAAAGTCAGCAAAGGCAAGAAGGCCAAGGGCGGCAAGCACAAGCGAGGACGCCGGCGGGCGAAGCGGGTTGGTAGCACATAGGTCTCCAGTTCTGGTCCAGTTCCCGTCGTTCGCAAGCCGACACATAC
>Ga0209302_10000570_pt1 | contig 21381 bp, 21 predicted proteins | sample ArcOceMetagenome_2_FD_187445 | JGI IMG/M metagenome (GOLD analysis project Ga0209302, IMG submission 187445) | Marine eukaryotic phytoplankton communities from Arctic Ocean - Arctic Ocean ARC135M Metagenome (SPAdes) (version 2) | ecosystem: Environmental > Aquatic > Marine > Oceanic | place... | reverse complement strand
ACGCGGCATGGCTGCATCAGGCTTTCGCCCATTGTGCAATATTCCCCACTGCTGCCTCCCGTAGGAGTCTGGGCCGTGTCTCAGTCCCAGTGTGGCTGATCATCCTCTCAGACCAGCTACGGATCGTAGCCTTGGTGAGCCATTACCCCACCAACTAGCTAATCCGACTTGGGCTCATCTAATAGCGCAAGGCCCGAAGGTCCCCTGCTTTCTCCCGTAGGACGTATGCGGTATTAGCGTGCGTTTCCACACGTTGTCCCCCACTACTAGGTAGATTCCCAAGCATTACTCACCCGTCCGCCGCTCTACTCACACCGAAGTGCTTTCGCGCTCGACTTGCATGTGTTAGGCCTGCCGCCAGCGTTCAATCTGAGCCATGATCAAACTCTTCAGTTTAATCTTTAACCTCACCGTTAGGAGAGGGAATGGTTACGCAAAACTTGCTTTACCATTCAAAATCTCAGTTTCATAACTTCGAACTTATCACATTCATAAATGAATCGATGAGTACTTACTTATGATATTTAATAATCCAATATCAACTAGCAAGTGCCCACACGCATTGCTTGATTAAATTTTTAAAGAACATTCGCTCCTGAGAGCGGGACGCGTATTCTATAGATCGCAGCCCCTTTGTCAACAGTGGAGAGTGAAATTGTTGCTTTATTTTCACCCTCTAATTTTGACGCTTTATTTGTGTCCCAACATTGCTGTTGAGAGCGCGCATTCTAGCGTCAAAATACTTCGTGTCAACTACTAAGTGAAATTAACTAAAATCGTTCCTTTCACCCGCTATTGCTGACTATTTACAGACAGCTCACCTTTGCAGGAGCGCGCATTCTACAGATAGCCTACCGGCTGTCAACCACTTATTTGGGATTATTCAAAGACAGCGTTAGAAGAGCCTAATCAGGACGCTTTATAGCCTATTTACCCGTCGCTCAGACGCGCTCAAAGATATGGTATTTCTTTTTGCCCAAACGAACCAGAAAAAAACGGCCGTACAAAGCCGCACTGAAGGCAAAAATGGAGGCGCTGTTCATATTATCTGAACTACCTTGCGACTGACCATTAACAAATACAGAGTTGCGCCCCAGTGCATCCTTCACCTCACGCCCTGCGCTTGCCATCCCGCAATCAGTTAGCAGGCTAGTGAGCGGATTCTCCTGCAAGTCATGATCTGCGAGTACCGAGGATGACAAACCATCTTGGCGCAGTTGCTTAAAGTCCTGCTCTGACAGAGCATTGGGGTCTCCGCTAAACAGAGCGTCGGTAATACGCAGCGCTGCATTCAGCCCCGCCTCACCATGCACTAGCTTAGTAGCCTCGCAGGCAAGGATCCGCTGCGCCTGAGGCCTAGCGTCCGCCGCAGCATCAGCGGCCTCGATTTGCTCAATCTCGTCTAAAGACATAAAGGTGAAATAGCGTAAAAATTTGTACACATCCGCATCGGCGACATTGAGCCAAAACTGATAAAAGCTATAAGGAGAAGTTTTATTGGGGTCCAGCCAGACCGTACCCGTCTCAGTCTTACCGAACTTGCTGCCGTCAGCCTTGGTAACTAAAGGTGCCGTAAGGGCAAAACATTGAGCCTGGTTCTGCCGGCGGCTGAGATCGATGCCACTGATGATATTACCCCATTGATCGCTACCGCCCACCTGAAGCGTGCATCCAAATAGACGATTGAGCTCAGCAAAGTCTAGTCCTTGCAATAGAGAATAAGCAAATTCTGTAAATGAAATCCCTGCTCCCTCTCTGTGGAGCCGCTGTTTCACAGACTCTTTACTGATCATATTATTGACCGAGAAGTGCTTTCCGACATCACGCAGAAAATCCAGCGCGGTCATCTGCTCAGTCCAATCCAGATTGTTGACCACAATGGCAGCATTATCGCCCTGGTCAAAATCAACAAATTGGCTTGTCTGCCGCCTAAGCTTTTCCACCCAATCAGCAACAACCTCCGGCGTATTTAGTTTGCGCTCTTCAGCCTTAAAACTCGGATCCCCAATTAAACCCGTTGAGCCACCAACCAAAATAATCGGCCGATGCCCGGCCATCTGAAAGCGCTTTAAAATAAGTAGTGGCACCAGACTACCTATATGCAGGCTATCCGCAGTGGGATCAAAGCCACAATAAAGGGTGCGAGACTGATTGAGGTGACTCTCCAGCTCACTATCACCGGATATCTGAGCAATAAGCCCACGTTGACGCAATTGTTCGATTAACTGGCTACCGCTTTGAGTCATCTTTTATCAGTTCGCTACTTGGTTAAATTGGCTGATAACTTTACAGATTGGCGAGCCAAATACAAGATTTTCTACCCCCTGCTTGCGGCTTAGCGACGACCTAGCCAGAGGTTTTGCAAGGATTCTCTGCTAAAAAACGCGAGGTTATCGTTGTAACTTGTTAATAAATCAGGCTAAACTCCCGAACATAACATACAACTGGCGTGTTTAATCGATGGAAAAAATGCAAAAACTCTGGGGGCTTTTGCTCTTAGTCACCGCGGAATTCCCTCGCAAACATCTCATGGCTGCGTCTTTTATCGGATGTCTGTCAGCATTACTGTTATATCCCTATAGCAGTATCGACAGTAACTCTGACGTCAAACGCCAGGTCAGTGAGCCTATAACCCTGATCGTGCAAGAAACGGTTACTGCCAATGAAGAGATTGCCGCGCATGACTTTGCACTGCAATGGAATGAACAAACGGTGGTCAATGGCGATAGCCTCTCCCGGCTTTTCCAGCGGGCGAAACTGAGCCCCACAGAGGTACACAAGGTTGCATCATCTAAGCATGGTAGACAGCTTCGCGCTCTATATCCAGGGGAGACCTTCCGGTTTGGCATAGACAGCAACGGCCGCTTAGCAGAACTACATTACGTCAAATCCCCTCTAGAAAGTCTAGTCTTTACTCCGGACAGCGGCCGGTACAGCGCGGAGACACGTTTGCGAGACCCTGAAATATTCGCCGCCTACACAGAGGGCGTCATATATGACTCACTTTATATGGCCGCGAAGAAAGCTAATCTGCCCGATAAACTTATTATGGAACTGGCCAATATCTTTGGCTGGGATATAGATTTCGTTTTCGATATCCGCCCGGGAGATTCGTTCTCTGTTTTGTTCGAAGACAGGTATCTGGAGGGCGAGAAGCTTGCATCGGGCAATATCATAGCGGCTGCCTTCACTAATAGAGGTAAAACCTATCAGGCAGTCCGCTATAAGAACAGCCAAGGGCTAAGCCACTACTACACGCCCGAAGGCCTGAGTATGCGCAAAACCTTTCTGCGCACGCCGTTAGATATTTTCCGCATTAGCTCTAACTTCAATCTGCGGCGGAAACACCCCATCCATAAAAAGATCAAAGCTCACAGGGGGGTTGACTACGCCGCTCCTCGAGGCACACCTGTCTATTCAGCCGGTGACGGCAAGGTCATCGCCGCGGGATATAGTAAAGCCAATGGCAACTATGTGTTTGTTCAGCATGGTCAAACCTACATAACAAAGTATTTGCACCTCAACAATAAAAAGGTGCGCAAGAATCAGACAGTCAGACAGCGGCAGCTAATCGGTACAGTTGGGGCGACCGGTTATGCGACCGGGCCACACTTGCATTATGAATTTTTGGTCAACGGCGTGCATCGCAATCCACGGACGGTGAAATTACCTAAGGCACAGTCAATCGCAAAAGCGGAAAAAACTGCCTTTGCAAATAGCACTGCGGTTGCTCTGGCACAACTCGCTGAATATAAAACCGCTACTCAGCTGGCCTCAACTGATACCAATCAATCCAGCGCTAACTAGGCCGGGCCGATGACCAGCGCCAACATCTATATAGGCCTTATGTCTGGCACCAGCATTGACAGTGTTGATGCTGTGGCCGTCATTTTTCATCCCGATCGACTGCAGCTCCTCGGCAGCCACTCACATGTTATTCCTGAAGAACTGAGGCGGTCTATTTTGATGCTCTCGCAGGCCAGCGGCGATACAGTTCAACTCTACGGGGAAACCGATACTGCACTAGGAGTGCTTTTTGCCGAAGCGACTTTAGCAATTATGAGCAAGCTCAGCCTAACAGCGGATATGATCATGGCTGTTGGCAGCCACGGGCAAACCGTCAGGCACCGGCCCCCTAGCGGCACAGCCCTAGGCTTTAGCCTTCAAATCGGTGATGCCAACATTATAGCCGCGCGTGCCGGCTGCCCGGTGGTCGCAGATTTTCGACGCAAAGATATCGCCCTCGGCGGGCAGGGAGCACCTCTGGTACCCGCCTTTCACCACGAGCTTTTTACTAGCTCCAAGCAAAATCGAGTGATAGCCAATATCGGTGGCATCGCAAATATCAGTATTTTACCTACGAATGGCGACTGCAGTGGCTTTGATACCGGGCCCGGCAATATGCTGCTAGATGCCTGGTGCCATAAAAATACTGGTAACGCCTATGATGATAATGGTAACTGGGGCGCTCGGGGCTGCGCCGACACCTTTCTTTTGAACCGACTTAAATCCCACCCATTTATCAACCTTCATGCCCCCAAGAGTACTGGACGCGAAGAGTTTAATTTATCCTGGCTGGAGCAACAATTAACCGGGCTGACCTTAACGGCGGAAGACATTCAGGCGACGCTAGTCTTGTTCACGGCTCAGACAATAGCCGACGCTATTAGACATCTGGATGCCGATATTGATGAGGTTTATGTTTGCGGTGGCGGAGCTTTCAATGGACAGCTTATGGCAAAGATACAGATCTGCTTGGGTGAAATCAGCGTGCAGTCCACTGCAAAGCTAGGGCTAGACCCAAACTGGGTAGAAGCCTGCGCTTTCGCCTGGCTAGCCAAGCAGCGCATAGATAGGCGATGCGGTAATCTTGCCGCCGTCACTGGCGCTTCCAGACGAACTGTTTTAGGCGCAGTCTATCTGCCCTAACAGTATATTAATATGTTAACGATCCTGGGCAAACCTAGGCACAGTGCCTCAAATTGAGAATGAAGCGCCGCAGCCACAGGTAGTAGAGGCATTGGGGTTTGTAATAATGAATCTTGAGCCCATAAGGCCCTCTTCATAATCCACGGTAGAGCCCGCTAGATATTGGAAGCTGAGAGAATCGATCAGCACAGTCACCCCATCTCGACTGACAGGTGTATCGTCTTCGGCCATCAGATCTTCAAAGGAGAATCCGTATTGAAAACCCGAACAACCACCTCCGGTGACAAACACACGCAATTTCAGTGCGTCGTTATCTTCTTCGGCTTTAAGTGTTTGCACCTTGGCCACAGCACGGTCGGTAACCTCTAGTGCCGTGGGGGTAAACGTTTGAATTACTGACATGCCTGCTCCGTATTTTGGACTCAATTAGTATTACTTTTCGGCCTTTTTTGCCAAGTCATCAGCCTTATCTATCCGGCCATCCGCGGGGAACGCTGTCACATTCGTTTGCTGTTGCGGCTGCTCATGGACAAAACTACCCACAACATGGGCACCTTTTTCAATCTCGATCAGATTGTAATGGATATTACCCTCCACTACGGCTTTGGAGGCTAATTTGGCCTGCTTAGACGCGTAGATATCCCCATCTACATGGCCGTTAACAACGACCGTCGCAACCCATATTTCACCCTGAACAGACCCACCATTAAGCACTCTGACGTGGCTATTTTCATCTTCTGAAAGAATATTGCCCTTAATAGTTCCTTCAATCTCCAGATTTCCTTTAAAATTCAAATCCCCTTCGACTTCGGTTCCCGGTGCAATTAACGTTGTTGCTGCCTGGGAGAATGGGCTTTGGTTATCACCGTTTTTTATACCAAACATGTTTATTCCTCAAGTTTCCAGTCAAACTTACGATCTGATTGCACAGTATCCATCCAACTGTACTTTAATGTAATCCTTATCTGCTCCGGTTCAAAGCCCGCAGGCAGCTCTAAAATGCCCTGATTAATAGAAAAGTACTTAAATTCAAGCTTAACCGGTAGCGTGTTAATCTGATCGTCCAGTGTGTTGAGGGCCAGAATTTCCGCCTGCCCATCGCGCGTGCCCAACACCCACAAATCAGAGTATACACTCAGAACTTTCATTTTTGCTGATTTCTGACGAGCAACCCAACGATATCTAACGCGGCCATCCTCCATTGACACTAATTTTAAATCTCCCGACGAGAGTCCATTGGGCTGATCATTATCCTGTAAAAGCTCCTGATAGAGCTTCAGCTCTTCATCGCGCTGGTAAATCTGGCGCTGCAAACCAATCATCTCTAGACGCGCATTTTCTAGGCCAATGGCATCAACTTCAGCGCTGAGTTTGATTCGGCTCAGCTGAAGCTTTGCATCGGAGAGACCAATTTCGAGATCTGCTGCCTTGACCTCCAATTGCATTTTTTCCGCCATCTCTCGATTATAGGTCTTGCCTCCCCATAACTTCCCGGCCAGCAGGGTCGAGACAAAAATAGAAAGCAGAATCGCTAACACCCAGTACCCCTGCCCAGGCCTATAGTTAATTACTAAGGGTTTACGCTCAATCATCAGGGCACTAATCCCGGCAGATTTAATCCCGCCATTTCAGAGAACTTAAACATCAGGTTCATGCATTGTATGGCCTGGCCTGAGGCGCCCTTGGCTAAATTATCCTCAACCACCAGCACCACGACTTTGCGACCAGTGCCGGGGCGATGCACAGCAATGCGGCAGAAATTGGATCCTCTTACCGACCTGGTCTCGGGGTGGCTACCAGCAGGCAGTACATCAACAAAAGGCTCGTCGCCATAGCGCGCTTCGAACAACCTCTGTACATCAACATCCGTGTCTATCAGATTGGCATAGATCGTCGAGTGAATGCCTCTGTTAATGGGTAGCAAGTGTGGTACAAAGGTTAGGTTAACCGAGGCGCCAGCCATGTCAGCTAAACCCTGCTCAATCTCTGGTAAATGCCTGTGACCCGATGCGCCATAGGCCTTAAAGCTATCGCTCACCTCAGGCAGTAAGTTGGCAACACTGGCCTGTCGGCCCGCACCGCTAACGCCAGAGGCTGAATTCGCAATTATGTCACTTAGATCGATGCAGCCCGCCTCGAGCAACGGCAATAGGCCAAGCTGAACGCTGGTTGGATAGCATCCCGGACAGGCTATCAAGTCCGCACGGCAAATCGCATCGCGATGGTATTCTGGCAATCCATAGACGGCCTTGGCTATTAGTTCTGGCGCAACATGATCCTGACCATACCATTTCTCCCACAACGCAATATCTCTAATTCGAAAATCGGCTGATAAATCAATTACTTTGGTGCCCGTCGCCAATATTGCGGGCACGGTACGCTGGGCTACGCCATGCGGCGTCGCGAAAAAGACCACATCACATTCGCTCAGTTTATCGATATCAGGGTCGGTAAAAGTTAAATCAACAAGTCCCCTCAGATTTGGGTACAGCTGTGCAACCGGTACGTCTTTTTGAGTGCGCGAGGTAATAATGATTACTTTAGCAGCAGGATGCCCAGCCAACAGCCGCAGTAATTCTGCACCCGTGTAGCCCGTCCCACCTACTATTCCAACTTTAATCACCGATGCCTCGCTTTTGAATATCCAGATTCGTTCCAGCCCCCTATAATACCCCAAACTTTTGCAGTCAGATATGCCAATACGCAGGTATCGGGCCGGCTAACTGATCAACAAGCGTTAAACCGAGGCTTTAAATGTACCAATGGGTTCTAGCATTTCACCTGATTGCCGTTATTTGCTGGTTTGCAGCGTTGTTTTACCTGCCTAGGCTATTCGTCTATCACGCTATGTCTGAGGACGAAATTAGTATCGAGCGCTTTAAATTAATGCAGCGTAAGCTCTATCGCGGCATCGCTAACCCGTCAATGTTTGCGACCCTAGGGTTGGGTGTTTGGCTGGTTACCATGGCCCCTGAGGTATACCTTTCCGCAACGTGGTTTCAGCTCAAAGTACTCTTGGTTGTCATCCTGGTTGGCTACCACCATCTATGCCTTTTCCATATGAAAAAATTGGCTTCGGATACCAGCGACAAAACCCATATTTATTTTCGATTATTCAATGAGGTCCCCGTAGTATTTCTGGTGGCCATTGTTATTTTGGTGATTGTTAAGCCATTTTAATCTGGCCTACAAGCACCGCCGTATGGTTCATTCGATCAAGCATTTTGCCTGATCTATCGTATTCTTTAATCAGGGTTATTTAATGACAGACTCAAACTCCCGCTCAGCAGAACTTTTTCGCGCCGCACAGAAGCACATCCCCGGAGGTGTCAACTCACCCGTGCGCGCTTTCCGAGCGGTTGGAGGCACTCCGATATTTTTTGATCGCGCGGCAGGCGCCTATATGTTTGATGCCGATGGTAAGCGCTACATTGACTATGTTCTGTCTTGGGGACCAATGCTCTTAGGCCATGGCCATAAAAACGTGCTGGATGCTATTCGCGCTCAACTAGAGAAAGCGATGACCTTCGGCACCCCCACAGAACTGGAGATTCAATTAGCTGACAAAATTTGCTCTATTGTCCCAGGCATGGAAATGATTCGTATGGTCAACTCCGGCACCGAAGCCACCATGAGTGCTATCCGTCTAGCCCGTGGCTATACCGGTAGGGATAAAATCATTAAATTTGAAGGCTGTTACCACGGCCATTCGGACTCCCTGCTGGTTAAAGCCGGTTCTGGCGCGCTAACACTTGGCGTGCCCAGTTCACCCGGCGTTCCCAAGTCTTTGGCCGATCATACCGTGACACTTTCATACAACGATATCGATCAGGTTAAACAGGCCTTTGCTGAAATTGGTGATCAGGTGGCCTGTATTATCGTTGAACCTGTGGTGGGCAACATGAACTGCGTACCACCGATACCCGGGTTTTTAGAGGCATTGCGAGAGTGCTGCACGGCCAGTGGCGCACTATTAATTATCGATGAGGTTATGACAGGCTTTCGGATTAGCCAAAAGGGTGCGATCGGTTATTATGGAATTGACGCTGACCTCATTTGCTTGGGCAAAGTCATCGGTGGCGGTATGCCTGTGGGAGCCTTTGGTGGAAAACGTGAAATCATGGAGCAGATTGCGCCATTGGGCCCCGTTTATCAGGCGGGTACCCTATCAGGCAATCCGGTTGCTATGGCCGCCGGTTTAGCGACTCTTAACCTAATCTCACAGCCAGGATTTCTCGATCCCGTTTCGGCCCGCACCACTCGATTGGTGGAGGGCCTCTGCGCACGTGCCGCAGCAGCGGGTATTCCTATGACCAGCAACCACGTTGGTACCATGTGGGGCATCTTTTTTAGCGACGAACAAAAGATCATCAATTACTCCCAAGTAATGCAGTGTGACACCGAGCGCTTTGCAAAATTTTTCCATGGCATGTTAGAGGAAGGTGTTTACTTGGCCCCAGCTTCCTTTGAAGCAGGCTTTATGTCGGCGGCACATACAGATGAGGATATTCAAAATACCTTAGAGGCAGCAGAGCGTGTTTTTACAACGCTCTAAGCATTACCTTTTAAGCCAGCTCTATACCTTGTAGAATCGCCGTATTGCAGTCATTATCCAGTGGATCACCTATGAGCTTTTTAACTAGTCGCGGCCCTTATCCCTACACGCGCATGCGCCGCAATCGCGCGACCTGTTTTTCTCGAAGGTTGACTAGGGAGACTGCACTGTCAGTCGACGATCTGATTTTACCGCTGTTTGTGATCGAAGGTGTTAAGCAGTCGGAAGCCGTGGCCTCTATGCCCGGCGTCAATCGACTATCGATTGACCTGCTCGTGGAGGCAGCGATCGACGCAGCCGCGCTCGGCATCCCAGCCATTGCGCTTTTCCCCGTGGTACCCCAACAGAAGAAAACGCTACTCGCTGAAGAAGCCTACAACCAAAAGGGGTTAGCGCAACGAGCCATAGTCGCGATCAAACACGCGGTGCCAGACCTAGGAGTGATTGTTGACATAGCACTAGACCCGTTTACGAGTCACGGGCAGGACGGCATTATTGATCAAGAATCGGGCTATGTTTTAAATGACGTTACCATTGAAGTCTTGGTCAAACAGGCCCTGTCTCATGCGCGGGCCGGCGCTGATATTGTGGCGCCCTCAGATATGATGGATGGTCGTATTCTGGCCATCCGCGAAGCGCTGGAAGAAAACGGCTACAGCAACACTCAAATTATGGCCTACTCGGCCAAATATGCCTCTAGCTACTACGGCCCTTTTCGCGACGCCGTTGGCTCCTCAGGCAATATTAAGGGTGGCGATAAAAACAGTTATCAGATGGATCCCGGCAATTCCGATGAGGCCTTACATGAATGTGCACTGGATTTAGACGAGGGCGCAGATATGATTATGGTTAAACCTGGCATGCCTTATTTAGATATTGTCAGACGCGTCAAAGATGAGCTGAAAGCACCCACATTTGCCTATCAGGTCAGTGGTGAGTACGCCATGCACTGCGCTGCATTTGATAATGGCTGGCTCGATCGTGACACCGTGATTTTAGAATCTTTACTGGCCTTTAAGCGCGCCGGCGCCGATGGTATTTTGACCTATTTCGCCAAACAGGCAGCGATATTGCTGTCCACTAGAGGTAATAAGTAACCTTGCGCCTTGATAAATACATTAGCCATGCAACCGATCTCTCACGCGCCGATGCCAAGCGTTTAATCAAAAATGGCGCTGTCTGTATTGATGACGAAATAGCCACTAATGCTGGGCAAAAGATTACTGAGGGCCAAGACGTCACGGTTGAGGGTTCAACGATTAGCAAGGCCAAGAAACGCTATTTTATGCTCAACAAACCTGCGGGCATTGTGTCTGTCACCAAAGACAATCACAATCCCACCGCAATCAGTTTGATGTATGAACACCGCAGTGAGGAACTTCAAATTGCCGGACGTCTGGATATAGACACCACTGGCCTGCTGCTAATCACGGATGACGGTCAATGGAATCACCGCCTGACGTCGCCTCGCTCTAACTGTTCAAAGATTTATCTGGTCGGCCTCGGGGAACCCGTTACCCCAGACTATCCAGAGAAATTAGCCGCCGGGGTGCTCTTGGAAGGTGAAAAACATCGCTGCATGCCAGCGACCATGGCAACGGTCGACGACCACAGTCTCAACCTAACTATTGCCGAAGGTAAGTATCATCAGGTCAAGCGTATGTTCGCTGCACTGGGTAATCATGTGGTCAGCCTACATCGGTTCCAGGTAGGCGATATAATCCTCGACCCAGCACTCGAACCCGGGGAATACCGCCCCCTTACCGACGCAGAAGTTGCCAGTATTTTATGAATGAAGTCTATACCGACAGCAGTGTTGCACTGCTATTGCAGCGCCTGCAAAGTACTCTTGGTAACTGTTTAGTTGTGGCCGACGAAAACTGGGCCAATGTGAATTGGGGGCTGGTACGAAATACCGATCAGCGCAGTATTCATCTCATTAGTAATCGCTACGACATTGCTAAAAGTGCTTCTACAGCTGGTATAGATGCGTATTTCAATGATTTTGATTTCTTGGCACTGGAACCACAAAGTTTCGATACGGTGCTATTTCGGGTCGCCAAAGAGCGCGCTACTAGCCATCATGTTATTAACAATGCCGCAGGGTTACTTCGGCTTAATGGCCAGCTGATATTAACCGGCGAAAAAAATGACGGCCTCAAAACCTATGTCAAGCAAGCCAGTAAATTGTTTAGCGACAAAGCCAGCGCGGAGAAAAATGGTGCGCATTATTTGGCCTCAGTCCAGCTCCACCAGCAGGATGCGCCCGCCCTTGATGATAAGAATTATGCCCAAACAAGACCCATCAAAACGTGCGACGGTTTATCATTGGAGAGTAAACCTGGTATTTTTGGCTGGGATAAAATTGACCGAGGCAGCGCCTATTTGATTGAGCATCTGCCTCAATTTTTAGGGCGCTATGCCGAACCTCCCACTACCCTGCTGGACCTAGGCTGTGGTTATGGCTATCTCTCTATGAAAGCCAGCCAACAGGGTTTCATGCAGATTACCGGGACAGATAATAATGCCGCGGCACTTTCTGCAACGGCTAAAAATTTCCAGCAATTAGATATTGATAACTTACTAATTGCCGGCGATGCAGGTGATCAAATTAATGGACGCTTTGACACAGTGCTTTGCAACCCGCCTTTTCATCAGGGTTTTTCTGTTGATGGCGACATGGCAGTGAAATTTCTAAGTGCCACCAAGCGGCTATTGAACAGGTCAGGGCAGGCTCTGTTTGTGGTGAATAATTTTATTCCGCTAGAGCAGAAAGCCAAAGCGTATTTCAGGTATATTGACGTTCTAGCTAACAATGGCTCATTTAAACTGGTTGCTCTTGCGCATCAGCCAGTTAAAAACTAAAACGAGACTCGATGAAAAGCCCAAAGCGACTGCAACCTTTAATTGACGATGGCGTAATTGACCAAGTCATAGGTCAATTGATGAGTGGTAAAGAAGCTACCGTCTATACTGTTCGCTGCGGTAGAGAGATTCGCTGCGCCAAGGTGTATAAAGAGGCGGCTAAGCGCAGCTTCAAAAAGGCAGTGCTCTATCAAGAGGGTCGCAAAGTACGCAATAGCCGGCGCGCTCGCGCTATGGACAAAGGCTCTAGCTATGGCCGCAAACAGCAGGAGGATACTTGGCAAAATGCAGAAGTCGACGCCCTCTACCTTCTCGCGAATGCCGGCATTCGAGTTCCTAAGCCTTACGGCTGTTTTGACGGGGTCCTGCTTATGGAACTGGTCACAGACGGCGATGGTAATGTAGCACCGCGCCTTGGCGATGTGGCCATGGACAAAGAGCAGGCACTCGAAGACCATGCTCTGGTGATGCAGTACGTTGTGATGATGCTTTGCGCCGGCATTGTTCACGGTGACCTTTCAGAATTCAATGTCCTAGTCGATGATTATGGCCCTGTGATCATCGATCTACCTCAGGCGGTCAACGCGTCGGCAAACAATAATGCTCAGGCTATGCTGACACGCGATGTCAACAATATGACGACCTACTATGGCCAGTTTGCTCCCGAATTATTGGGCACCAAATACGCCGAAGAAATCTGGGCTCTCTATGAAGATGGCGCGCTAAAACCAAATACCGCACTCAGCGGCTATTTTGCCGATCCAGAAGAAGATTCAGATGTGGACGGTATTCTTAACGAGATAAAAGCCGTCCTATTTGAAGAACAAAAACGTCAGGAAAGACTAGCAGATAATGAAGAAGACTAGAGCCCGTCTCTCAGCTTAGGGAAGACCATGGCGGCGCTGACTAAAGCCCCATAGCTTTTTTGATAATTTCATTCTTCAGGGGGGCCAGCCTATCAAGTCCCGACATGCCCATATTGCGTAGTAGCCGAACGGCAAGCTGGTCAGCGGAGAACAGCCGTTTAAAACCCTCCATCGCTGCCATGGCGGCAAGGTTGTGTGGCTTGCGGCGACGCTGATAGCGCTTCAAGGTCGCTGTGTCACCGATGTCATTGCCACGTCCAATGGCGCGGCCAACTTCATCGACTAGCGCCTCGACATCTGAGAACCCGAGATTAACACCCTGTCCCGCCAGAGGATGAATCGTGTGCGCGGCATCGCCTATCAGCGCTACTCGCGGCAAAACATAGTTCTTGGCATGACGCTGTCGCAGTGGCACTGAAAACCGCTCATCAACTTCTAATACCGACCCCAAACAGTGCTCGCTAGCCCTACTCAACTCCGCACAAAACTGGGCATCATCGAGCGCCATTAGCCTATCGGCCTCACCAAGTTCCTGAGACCAAACAATCGAACTGTGCCTGAGATCACCTGCCTTGTTAAGAGGCAATAATGCCAATGGTCCTGAGGGCATAAAGCGCTGCCATGCCCTCTTTTGATTCTCTCGCTCAGTGACGATGGTTGTCACAATCGCCTTGTGTCCATAATCCCACTCTTTAGTGTCTATATCAAAGTGCTGTCGAATAAGTGAATTAGCGCCATCTGCTGCAATCAGTAAACTGCCATAGAGTTCTCGCCCACTGTCCAAGACAACGGTTATCTGGTCATCGCAGTACCGGTAATCAGTGATCGTTACCGGACAGATGAAACTTATTGAAGGCTGCAAGGCGACCTCCTCTAACAGCGCCTCCACCAGCACCGAATTCTCAATAATGTGACCAAGATTTGGCTGATGAATATCGTGGCAGTCAAAGTGAATTCTTCCCGTTCCCTCTGCATCCCAAACCTCCATAGCCTCATAGGCGCTTATTCGCTTCGCCTCTACTGCCTTCCAGACGCCACACCTCTCAAGTAGATGCCGGGAGCTTTCAGTCACGGCGGCAACGCGCGGATCAAACTGCAGGGCATTAAATGGGCGGGCAATACGGGCGTCAACAAGAGCGATACTAATCGGCTCTGACTTGCAGGATAAGTTTGCGCGAGCCAGTAAACAGGCTGCAGCGGCGCCCACCATTCCGGCCCCGACAATAATCACATCGTACTGAGATGCTTTAACCATGTCCTGCCTCACGTGTTGCCATTCCCATACCGAAGCGCGCAAAACGCCCGCGCAGTCCAGGCATTAAATCAAGCGCCAGCAGCCCACAATTTCGACCCAGAGCCACTGCGGATGATGTCTGCCCAAACAACTTGGGCAGACTGTCGCTAAATAAAACCGTATTGTTCTGATCGGCTGCCTGCTGTTGCTGATAACCCTGTAATATCTTCAGCGCTCCGACATTGGGACCACCAAGTTCCGACTGTAAACAGCTAGCTAATGTGGCCGCATCGCGTAGCGATAAGTTAAACCCCTGCCCAGCAACCGGATGCAGCGCATGGGCTGCGTTGCCAATAACTACTAGGTGCCGACGGACCTGCTCGCTCGAGGTAGTCAGTGCAAGGGGATACGAAATCCGCTCTCCAACCTGCTCAAAACGGCCGAGCCGATAGCCAAATCGTTCCTGCAGTGTCTGTAAAAATATGCTGTCGTTTGCAGCCATTAATGTTGCTGCCATATCTCTGGGCTGCGTCCATACTAGCGCGCTGCGCGGCTGTCCCTGAAAGTCTGTCAGTGGCAGCAGTGCCATTGGCCCTTGATCGGTGAAGCGCTCATAGGCAACGCCCCCATGGGGCTTCTCCAGGGTAATATTGGCAATGATACCCGTTTGTCCATAGACTGAACTATTGGGCGTGATACCCAGTTTAAGTGCGGTGCTAGATCCCAGGCCATCGGCAACTACTAGCAATTTTGTCTGAACAACCCGCCCAGTATCCTCAAGGACTAACTGCATTCCTGCCATCAATGGTGTGATGCTATCAATTGTCGTTGGGCTCATTATCTCAACATCTGTGGCCGCCAACTGATTTAATAGTCGCGATCCCATCCAGCGATTTTCCACCACATAACCCAAAGCTGCAACGCCCGCATCTTCGGCTCTTATCCGAGTTAGACCAACATGGCCGCGGTCGCTGACATGGATCTGCTTTATTTCGCTAGCACTCTTTTTGAGTTCCGGCCAAAATCCTATGGACTCAAATATCTTATGACTACTCCACGACAGTGCTGTCGATCGAGCATCGAAATTTGGTTTATAGGTGCCTTCCGCTAAACCGTCTAGGGGCTGAGCCTCAAGCAATAATATCTTCCATGACTGGCCCTCAGCAGTCCGTTGTTTAGCCAACAGTAGCGCCAAACTAATACCCACCATTCCACCACCCACGATCACAATATCGTAGTGGGACTCATCTGAAGTCTGAGATTTTGACATTTTCCTATCCTGTTCTGACGTTCAACTCGCCATTAATAGCTCAATCTGATCGCGAGTCTTGGGGACACCTGAGGTCAGATCTTCATTGCCTGTTTTGGTCACCAACACATCATCTTCAATACGCACTGCAATGCCACGCCACTTTGCCGCTACAGTCTTATTCTGAGGGGAAATATAAATACCTGGCTCCACCGTGACGACCATTCCTGGCTCATAGACTCGCCAGTGATTGTCGATTTTGTAATCGCCAACATCATGTACATCCATACCCAGCCAGTGTCCGGCACTATGCATATAGAAATCTCGGTATCCGCCCTCGGCAATTAGAGTCTCAACACTGCCCTCCAAAATACCTAGGTCAACCAAACCCTGAGTAATCACTCGGATGGTCGCCTCATTGGCAAGATTGTACTCCAAACCAGGACCGATCAAGTCAATCGCGGCAGTCTGTGCCGCTAAAACCACATCATAAATAGCGGCTTGGGCCGCTGTAAATCTGCCATTAACCGGAAAGGTACGGCTGATATCTGCCGCGTAATCTTGGTATTCACAGCCCGCATCAATGAGCACTAAATCACCCGATTTAAGCCTATCGCGATTCTCAATATAGTGGAGTATACAGCCGTTCTTACCTCCGCCTACAATACTGGTATAGGCTGGCGATGATGCGCCAGACGACATAAATTCATGTTCAATTTCCGCCTGCAACTGGTACTCATAAAGCCCAGGCTGACTAATTTTCATGGCGCGGCAGTGGGCCTCTGCTGAAATCGCCGCAGCCCTACGCATCAATCTTACTTCTGCAGCACTCTTGATCAACCGCATCTCATTAACCAGATGATCTAGATCTACAAACTCACTTGACGGCGTCAACTCGCTACCTTTTTGCTCGCGGATATCTTTAACCCAGCCCATAAGATGACGATCAAACTGTACATCCTTGCCGATCGCATAATACACTCGGCTCTTACCTTCAAGCATGCCCGGAAGAATATCGTCAATGTCATCGATCGGAAACGCGTCGTTGGCGGCAAAGTGAGCCACGGCACCCTCAGGACCTTCACGGTAGCCATCCCAGGTTTCCCTAACAATGTCCTTGTCCCGACAGAAGAGAACAAATTCGCCCAGCACGCGCCCGGGAATCAATACCAGCACTGAGCCTGGCTCATGAAAACCGCATAGATAACTTAGGTTAGTATTTTGTTTGTAGGCGTAGTGGGTATCTTTAGAGCGAATTTTCTCGGGCGCACAGGCAACAACCGCAATACTATTTGGCTCCATCATGGCCATCAGGTCTCTGCGCCTTCGCGCGTACTCTCTTTTGGAAATCATTACCCACCCTTAAGTAGACCATGTAAAATCTAGTGAATAGTAGGGTCATTACGCGGATCCGCTTCTGGCCGCAATTCGCTAAACACGACTTGTACGGCAATACGAATAAATTCCACAAGCTCGACATAGTCGCGCTCACCGTCATCATCAGTCTCAAAGTCTACTGACACCTGACCTATGGCGGCAATGTCTTCGAGCGCTTCTTTGCCATCGTCCGATAGCCTAAAAGCCTGATCCATACCATCACCGAGACCGGAGATATAGTTACTACACCAATCGCCAACCGCGACTAGCCGCTCGGTCAACGGTAGCTCGTCATCAGGAAGTATCGGCTGAAACAAAAAGCTTACGTCTTCTAGACTACTAATCGACGCCCTATAAAAGGCCTCAAAGATACTCTCCGCCTCCTCGGCCTGCGCTTCAGACAGTGCCAACCAGCCTGAGGTGGCCAGCACAAGCTCTTTTATTCCCACTGCGTCACAGCAAAGCCTGCCGCAGAGAAAACCATGAAACCCCGATGGGCTGGCATTTATTTTAAGGGTGAAAAATAACTCTTCTAGTTGTTCAAATGTCACAGTATCACCTCACACAGTCAAAGCTCATCCTAACAATTGACCAAGCCACGCACAATGCCTATAGTTAGGCGAATTACACTCACAGACGTATGTTGGCAATAGTCGCAATGATTGATACTGATAAGTTCGAGGAAAAATTAGATCGACTGATTGAGCTCTGCCAGCAGTTGAAGAGTGAAAACCAGACTTTGCTACAGCGTGAGGCCGATTTAGTGGGTGAGCGCGGGCAGTTATTGGAAAAAAACGAGATGGCACGCCAAAAAATTGAGACAATGATTAATCGCTTACGCAACGTGGCTGCAGACTAAAAATGACTTCTATTTCATTAAAAATCTCGATCCTCGACAAAGAGTATCAGGTCAACTGTCAAACCGACGAGCGCGATGCCCTAGTGCGCTCCGCCAAGCTGCTTAATGACAAGATGGATGAGATTCGTCATGGCTCGCATATTATTGGTCTCGAAAGAGTCGCTGTGATGGCAGCCCTGAACATCAGCCACGATTTGATCAAGATTCAGAACTCAGTGAGGCAAAATTCAGGGGCTTCTGATGCGTTAGAGTTAATGGATAGCAAACTCAACTCAGTGCTCTCCGACCTCAGTAACTAAGTTAGCCTCCATTTTAGCGATGGTTCCGGTCATAGGCCGCTTTTTATACTCCGCATTTGATTTATGCCCTGCTATACTGTTGTCTTCCTGGGGTGTTTGCCAGCCAAAAAGTCCCTGAGCCGATAATTTACACCCGGCATCTCTCCGCCAACATTGTTGTGCAATTCCGTGCGTCGGAAAGCCTGATTTGTTGCGAGGGTAGCCACCTTGAACTTTTCGGTTCAAGGCCACATTGGTAGCGGCACTCTGGGATTTAATTAAACGTGGTTGTAAGTGATGAATGGTGGCGTTAGTCGGCAACAACTTCGCGCAGAGAGACGCGCACTCTCGACTGTTGAGCAGCACCTCGCAGGCAACAAACTTAGATCAAGTCTCGGTCGAGAGCGCTTTTTTATCGATTCTGAGCGGATAGCCCTCTATCTGGCTAATGACGGTGAGATCGACCCAGCCGAGTTACTTACCACCGCCCTTTCAAACGGCAAAAAGTGCTTTCTTCCAGCGCTGCACCCAACGGAAACTAATACCCTGTGTTTTGTTGCCTATCACCACGAAACCCCGATGGCGCCCAATAAATTTGGCATTCTTGAGCCTGTCTTTGATATTGCGCAAGTGGCACCACCCTCGAGCCTCGATGTTATTTTTATGCCTCTGGTGGGCTTTGACCGGCTAGGCAACCGCATGGGCATGGGCGGCGGCTACTATGACCGTACACTCGCGTTTATGAGCGAGCATCATAGTGGAAAACCCAAGCTAGTCGGGTTGGCGCATAGCAGCCAGGAAGTAGAACTGATATCTCAGCAAAGCTGGGATATCCCCTTACATGTAATAGCCACTGATCGTGAGATAATATGCGTAAAACAAAGATAATTTGCACCATTGGGCCAGCCACTGAATCTATCGAGATGCTGGAAAAATTGGCCAATGCTGGTATGAATGTGGCTCGGTTGAATATGTCCCATGGTGATCATCCTTCTCACTCAAAGATTATTCAGGCGATTCATACACTTAACACAAAGCTCAGCCACCCGATCGCTATATTGTTGGACACTCAGGGTCCAGAGATTCGCACCGGCGATATGGCTAACGATCTGCACCTTAACGAAGGCGACACTATCTCTATTGTCGCCCGAGGCGCAGAGGATGTAGAGTCCACATCGATTCATATTAACTATGATGACTTAATTAATGATGTGGATGTGGGTGACATAATTACCGTCGATAACGGGCTGATTAATCTTGAGGTGCTAAGTAAAAAAGATCGGGTGATGCAGGTAAAAGTTATCGACGGTGGCTTATTAAAGAGTAAGCGCCACGTTAACCTGCCGGGTATTCGCGTGAACCTGCCAGCGATTACCGATAAAGATCGCCGCGATATTGAATTTGGTATGGAACAGGGGGTGGATTTCATTGCCCTGTCATTTGTCCGCCAGGCCGAAGACATTCACGCATTGCGCGAACTGTTAGGCGATAAAGCCGACAAGATCAAGATTGTCGCGAAACTCGAAGATCAGGAAGCCATTACTAATATGGTGGAAATTATTGCCGCAGCCGATGGCATCATGGTAGCCCGTGGCGATCTGGGTGTTGAAATTCCTCTGGAAGTCTTACCAAGGGTACAGCGTCGTATTATTCGTACCTGCGCAGAGATGGGCAAACGGGTTATTGTTGCCACTCATATGCTTGAGTCGATGATTGAAAACCCAATCCCAACCCGCGCTGAGGTGACAGATGTAGCCAATGCCGTATATGAGGAAGCTGATGCGATTATGCTTTCTGGAGAAACCACCGTGGGCAAGTACCCAGTTAAATGTGTAGAAATTCTCGATCGGATATCACGCTCAACGGAGAGCAGTCGCGGGCTAAGGTTTACAGATAATCTTAAATTGGAAGATGACAAACAACAGATCGCCATGGCCGCAGTAAACCTAGCCGAGTCAATCGCAGCCAAGGCCATTATTGTTCCCACACGTCGCGGGCGTATGGCTAATCGAGTCACCAACTGCCATCCTCAGGAATCCATTATCTGCGCCTTCACAGACGATAGCAGAACGCGTCGCCAGCTGGTGATGAATCGCAACGTTCTGAGCTATCAAATTGATTTTAGTGAAGACTCAGAAAAAACACTCGCCTCAGCTGCTGCCATTATGATTCAGCGCAACGAGTTCTCGCCCGATGATAGAGTGGTGGTAATTTCAGATGCCTTGGCAGGGTCTGGCTTTGAGGCCATACAGATTCGTCTCATCTCCGATTTACTGTAACCGTTGATCGGTTGGGCACAAATTAACCGAGGATGATCCGTAAGCCCGTTATTCTCACCCAGCAACTAGGCGCCGCTCCAGTGCTTCACGAATTATTTTCCCACTATCACTGCGGGGGAAGTCCTCCATAGCAATAAAATGGACTTCGCGCGGTCTCTTGTAGCCAGCTAAATTAGCCCTACAGAGCATTTCGATATCTTGCTCCGAGAGTCCAGCGTCATTTTTGGCGACAAAGGCGACGACAGTCTCGCCCCAATGTGAGTCGTACTTACCTACCACCGCCGCTTCAGATATTCGGTTATCCGCCAGTAATACACGTTCAATTTCCATGGGGTAGATGTTTTCTCCCCCAGACTTAATCATATATTTCGACCGCCCGACAAAGTGAAGGCCCCCACTGGGCGTCTGCATGCCTAAATCGCCCATGTGAAACCAACCGTTCCGAAAATCTTTGGCATTCACGTCTGGTGCGCCCCAGTAACCACTAAACAGTGTCGGGCCTCGCACCGCAATCTCACCAATCTCTCCTGGCAATACATCATTGTCATCCTTATCGACAAGCCTGATTTCACACAGAGAACTCAATCGTTTTGCTAGATCCGTGGGCTCTTCACCCACTGCAATTAGATGGCTAGTAGCCGGTGGAAGCCCAGTCTCAGTAGCCCCAAAGCTGTTGACGAAAGGCGCATTCATCACGGTGGTCAACTCGGCAATCTGCGCGAGGGGCACCAGATCAGCCATAGCGCCCACTGCCCTCAAGCCACGAACCTTAGTGTTAGTTTCCTTGAGACGTAAAATCAAAGTGTCGATACTGGCTGGCATCAGCAGCAGCCAACCAAGTTGATATCGGCCTATAGCGGAACACATAGCGTCGAGGTCAAGGCCATCCG